>WNFT01004798.1_pt1 | contig 12818 bp, 15 predicted proteins | sample 5400191 | NCBI WGS metagenome assembly WNFT01 (sample SAMN13153359, study PRJNA577476) | soil metagenome | isolation source: 80 cm saprolite under Madrone tree | place: USA:California | collected 2016-06-14
CATCTACGTGCAACAAGGGGCGCACCAGGGCGGCTACTTCGACGAGATCGCGATCGATCCGATCAACCTCCAGTCCGGCGAGGAAGCGATCGTCGCGGCGCGGCTCCGTGAGGAGCTCACCCGGCGGTAGGCGGCACTCGGGTTCGGAGCCCGAGCTTCTCCAGCCGAGGCAGGACTTCGGCGGCGAAATACGGCAGCTCCTTGAGATAGTCGACGAAGTTGATGGCCAGCCCGTCGAGATTCGCCGATCGAAGCCGGGAGAACTCCCGCACGATAGCGTCCGGATCACCGATGACACAGTAGGACCCGCGTGCGAGGGCTCGTCGCGCGATCGGATTGTGCCCGCTGTGCACCAGGCCCTGGGGATCGGTCCGTGAGCGGCCCTCCTTGGCATGCATCTCGGCGAGATATCCGATCGCTCCCCAGTCGGCGTGGTCGAGGACATACTGAAGGTAGTCATCGGCCTCCTTCTGGGTGGGACGGCAGATGATGCCCACGGGCGTCCACACCTGGATGTCGCGACCGCGCTCACGCGCCAGTCGCTTGGTCTCGGCGATGCGCCCGGCACTGGCCTCTGGTGTTTCGACCGCGTCGAAATGCATATCCGAGTGGCGGATGGCGAACTGGCGTCCGGTCTCGGAGCTGCCGGCGTTCATCATCAGCGGGTCTGCGTCATCGAAGGGCCGTGGCGAACCTTCCACGCCGTGGAGCTGGTAATACGTCCCCTCGTGATCGAACCGGCCTTCGCCGGCCCAGATCCTCTTGACGACGCTCCACCACTCTTCGCCCTGAGCGTAGCGGGCGTCGTGCTCCTTCTTGGTCACCCCGAACATCTGGAACTCGTCCTCGTTCCAGCCACAGACGATGTTCACGCCGAGGCGTCCCCGGCCAATGTGGTCCCCCGTAGCCATCTGCTTGGCCGCCACGAGGGGATGATGCAGGGGAACGTGGATCGTGCAGAACACGTGCAGGCGCCGCGTCGCGGCCAGCAAGCCACACGCCCAGGCAATCGATTCGAAGCTGGACCCGTTGGGGTTGGACTCGCCTCCGTAGCCCTTCCACCGCGCGATGGGCACCATGCACTCGATCCCGATCTCGTCCGCCATCTGCGCGAGCCTGAGGTTGTTCTCCCAGCTCGCCTGCCAGCGCTCGGGGAGCGTGGCATACGTTCTCCCGCTCGAGCAATTGGCGCCGAAGAGCCCGAGCCTGAGGCCATTGCCGTTCTGGAGAACCGCATTGCGTTGTCGCATCCGCGCTTTCTCCTCCCCGCCGCTCCACTGTATCCGATTCCATCCGGCCAGCGGGACTCGCGCCGTTTCGTCGATTTGCCTTGCTCGACCCAACTCGCTCGGCTATGTTCGAAACTCACGAACACAAGGGGGCCGCCAGAATATGGCCAGTGTCGCCCTTCGACCGAGCCGCTCTTTCTCATATCCCACCGCCTCGGAATCATCCGCGCTCGCTTTCGCACTTCGCGTAGGCGGAGCCGACCCGACCGGCGCGCCCAAGCCGCGACTGCTCGACCGCGTCCGCGTAGCCATCCGCGCCAGACATTACAGCCGCCGCACCGAGAAGGCCTTACGTCGCGTGGATCCGCCGCTGCATCTTCTTCCACGACAAGAGGTAGTTAGTCCCCATTAGAGAGGCGATACCCGCATCCGAGTTCTACGACAAACTCGCTCCCTTCTACCATCTCATCTTCGAGAACTGGGAACGCAGCATTGAGCGTCAAGGGACTGCTCTCGATTCGATTATCCGCTCGGCGGCGCTTCACGGTGCTTGTTCCGTTCTCGATCTCGCGTGTGGTATCGGAACGCAAACTCTGGGTCTTGCTGCCCGTGGTTATGACGTTACTGCATCAGACATCTCACCTGGTGCTGTACACCGCGCTCGGGCTGAAGCCGCACGACGTAGTCTCCCGATCAAGTTCTCGATTGCTGACATGCGCGTCGCGCACAAACACCATGGCCGTACTTTCGACGTGGTGCTTTGCGCCGATAATTCCTTGCCTCATCTCCTTACGGATGCCGAAATTCTTCAAGCACTCGAGCAGTTCTTCGCTTGTGTCAATCCAGGAGGCTTATGCATAGTATCCGTTCGAGACTATGCTGTGCTCGAGCACGGCGGAGTTCAGTTCAAACCGTACGGAGTGCGAGTCGAGAACAACACGCGCTACGCGCTATTTCAAGTATGGGAATGGCATGGCTCGCTGTACGACGTGCACTTTTATGTCGTTCGCGACGATGGTGCTGAGAGCTGCGAGACTCACGTAATGCGGTCTACCTACTATGCGATTTCCATCGCCGATGTTATGGCGATGATGGCTCGCGCTGGGTTTGCGAAAGTGCACCGCTTGGACGATGTTTTCTTTCAACCGGTTTTGGTAGGTGTTCGTCCCAATGGGGGCTAACCACCCAGGAACACGGACGCAGTGCAAGCGGCACGCCGCTACGCACTGCGGGGGTTACTGGGGACGTTAGACGGACACAAGGCACACGTGAGCGGGCGGGATCTGGTCACTGGGTTCGCATGGTACCGGCGAGAACAATGGTCTCGTCTTCGAGAGCGGGCATCGGATCGCGACAAACTCGATGACTCCTACGACGAATGGCTCGCGGGTGCTCAGAAGGCGCTGCTGGAGATGGGTCTAGCAGGCGTCCCCGCCAGGCGAGTGGATGTCGACGTCGATGCCCTTTTCCGATGGTGTGAAGCTGAGGGCCGTTCTGTAGACAGCGCCGCGAGGGCAGCATTTGTGGCCGAGGAACTTCGGCGGACACACGAAGGTCGGTAGACGTGAGCAACCCGTCTAACACCGCGCTGGACCCGACGGCCCGCCAGCCGTGTGATGCTGCGGTCGAACCGTGTACGCGGGCCTCGGGTCACCGCGAGCGTTAGCGTGCAAGGGACCGGCTTGGCTGCGACAGATTCCAGGAGTGGAGCCCGCTCGGGCGGGTTCGGCGCCGAACGCTTGACCAGAAGCTTCCCGAAGGAATAAGGAATAGAGAACAGTCGTATCCGTACCCAAGCGGGGTTGTCCCCGAGTATTTGAGGTGACTGTGGACGGGACACCGAGAGCGCCCCCGTATACTCTGGGGCGCGGATGCTGCGGCGAACAACCGTCGCTTTCGCTGTGACTTTGCACGGTGCGTTACCTCAACAGCCTGAGGAGGGCTGCATCATGACTGTTGCTATCAGCCGGCGTCAATTCGTCCATGCCTCGGTGGCGTTGGCCGGGCTCGCGACGGTAGCGCCCCTCGGTTCGGTCCTCGCTGCCGAAGAAACCTACAAATGGGTCCTGGGCGAGAGCACCCCAGGAACCGTGATGGGACCGTTCTACCCGTTGCTCACCAAGGCCGCCGATCCAGGAACAGACCTGACGATGATCAAAGGCGCGACGACACGGGCGAAGGGGCAACTCCTCCATCTGATGGGCCGGGTGGTCGACATCAAAGGCAAACCGCTCAAGGGCGTCAAGGTCGCGATCTGGCAACCGAACGCCGCTGGGCGCTACAACCATCCGTCCGACGGCAATCCAGCACCCCTGGATCCGAATTTCCAGGGCTATGGTGTCGCGGTCACCGACGCCGACGGTCGTTACCGGTTCAAGACCATCAAACCCGGCCCGTACCCCGTGACCCAGGGCTGGGACCGGCCGCCGCACATCCATTTTGAAGTGACCGGGCTCAAGGACAGGCAGGTCACCCAGATATGGTTCCCGGACGAACCGCTCAATGCTCAGGACAGGTTGCTTAACGGGCTGTCGCCGGCGGCGCAGAAGATGCTCACCTGCAAGATCGAGGCGCCGACCCGGAACATCGAGCCGGATTCGAAGATCGCGCTGTTCAACATCATCCTGACCAACGGGTGATCTTGGTCGAGTCGACTGCCTCCTGGGGTTCCTCGTCGAAGAGGGTGACTACGGGCGCGCGACTCAGCGCGCTGCCAGCCGGAAGGTTGACGACCTTCACGCTAACCACCGGCTCCAGCGGTCGCCCGCACGCGGACGCCGCTGAGCCGGACCGGTCAGCGCACGAGCACACAAACGGTCGCGCGCGAGCGCAGTGGATCGAGGAACGCGGCGAGACACGTGAGCGGCATGGGGACTGCAGCATTCGTGGCGCTCACTCTGCTCATCATCGGTTGCTCGACCGACCGTTCTGTCGTCACGACGCACGCCACAGCCATTTCTCCGTCGCGGCTGGAGAACATCCAAGACGACGGCGTGGCTGGCGCCCCGGAAGACGAAGGGGTCGATAGCGGCACTATAGTCACGTTGACTGAGTGGATCCGTGGCCAGCGCATTCCGATATTTTCATTCCTCATCTCGAGGAACGGGCGGCTCGTCTACGAGTTGTACACGACGTCCCTGACCCGGAACCATGCCCACTACCAGATGTCGGCCACGAAGTCCGTCGCCTCTGCACTCGTCGGCATCGCGATCGACCAGGGCTTGATCAGCGGACCGAACGCTCCCATCACCGAGACGCTTCCGCGGCAGCTCTTCGCGTCCGACGCCGATGTCGCGCGATTCAGGTCGGTGACCGTCCGTCACGTGCTCGGAATGTCCGCCCTCGACGCGCCGGATCCACCTCGCGTGACGACACCTGAGGCGGTTGCGCGCCACCTCCGATTCCGGTCGGCGCACAACCGGGTCAAGTTCGCGCTGGAGCAGCCACTGCTCGCGACGCCTGGGCGCGCGTACCAGTACAACGACGTGACTCCTGCGCTGGCCGTGGGCCTCGTCCAGTACGCAACGGGAAAGACCGCGCTCGAGTTTGCCGAAGACCGCTTGTTCGGGCCGATGGGACTCCGAAACTACGAGTGGATGCATCAGGATCCCTCGGGAATCGACCTCGGGGGTTTCGGTCTCCGTCCGATCGACATGCAGAAGTTCGGCGTGCTGTATCTAAACGGCGGAGTGTGGCGGGGCAACGCCCTCATCTCGCGTAGCTGGGTCGACCGGTCGTTCTCGCCGTGGAACCGCAGCCGAGCGGACGCGCGGGATCCCGACTACGGCTGGTTCTGGTGGACTTACGAGGGCGCCTCGGCAGAAGATCGTCGTGACAATGACCGGCAATATCGAGGATGGAACCCAGAACCGCGTCTTCAACGACCTCGTCGAGAGGTTCGTGGTGCCGTCAGTTCGCGGGAATACGCCACGTCGTGCCGACCCGGCGATCCAGTTGCGGCTCACGGCGTTGCTGGAAGAGGTGTGCACCGGTCCCTCACGGATCGACACAGGGGTCGAGGGCCGAATGATTCCTTCCGTTTTGCCGAAGGGCCGGCGCGTGCCTTTCAGAAACCAACCGTGATCGAGAGAGTCGGGCGCCGAACAAACGCTTGCAGCCGACGGCGCGCAAACACGCCGCGGCTGATACGTCGCGCTAGGCTGCTCGATATGCCAAGTTGCCGATTGCCGGTCCCGACTGTCACGCTTTTCCAACGAGGGCGGATTGCATGAAGCCAGGTAGTCGCAGCAGCCGCGACATCGTGGCGGCCGTTTGTCTCGCGATTGGCGCGGTGTTCGGTTTGTCAGGGACCATGGTCTCGCACGCCCCTCTTCGCCAGGCCTTCTGGGCGATCGATGGCGTCGGGCTGGTTGTCGCCAGCGCCCTTTTGACGATGAAGTATCTGAGAAGTGGCAACGACTGTGTGGCTGCGGGCTTTCTGGTGTTTGCGATCGGGGAAAGTCTCCTCGTCTCGGGCACGGCGGCGGGGCTTGCAGGCAGCGTTCCGTCATTCGGCGGCGGCGTGGCGCTGTGGGCCGTGGCGCTCCTGCTGACGAGCATTCCGCGCGAGTTTGCCCTGTGGGTTCGTCTTGTCGGAGGTGTCGCGTCCCTGCTGTTTGCCGTCGTTGCGGCCCGGATATTCTGGGGTGAACAGCTGCTGCCCACGGCGTCGCCGCTTCCGTTCTTCGCATATCCGTTTCTGGTTATGACGCTTGTCGGCTGGATATGGGCGCTCGTCAGAGGGGAGGGCGTCGCCTCGTCACGCATGGGAGCCGAGCAGCCTAACCCGGCGCTGCACCCGTCGGCGCCGCCCTCGCAACGCGGTAACTAAGGTGCGCTCGTAGGCGCCACGGGTGAGCGCCCGACGTCAGGCTCCGCGGGGAGGGGCGGCGTGGTGAGGTTACTCTTCTCGGTCTGCCTTGGGCTCACTCTGGTTTCGCAGCCGGCGTGTGCGCAGACTCCATCAGCTGTGAGCACGACGGACCGCCATCACCCGTTCGTGGAGCATGCAGAAAGCCGCTATAGGCAGTACCTCGCGTCAGAGAGCGAGGGTGACGCTGCTGCGTACAAGGCGGTACGCACGAGGCAGGCCAATGAGAGGGTGATGGAAAACCTCAAGAGAATGGGGAAATCGGAAACTGATCTCGGGCCGATGCTAAAGCGGGCCGCCAGCGTACAAACTGACGTATCGCAGCTCACATTCGTGCGCTGCGAGGGGAAGACAAGGGTTGCCCGGCTGCTCTACCAGCTCGAGGGCGGTGGCCCGAAGGGGCCAACGCTGGAGTTCGCCGTGTTCATGATCCACTGGGAGGACGGCGCATGGCGAATCGGTTGGATTGGCCACGCGAGCGGCGCATCAAGGCGGGCCAATGGCGAGAAACGCACCGCTGATGAGTTGTTGCAAGATCCGCGCTTTGCGCTCGAGTAGCCTCACCGAGCGCTTCAGGGGATGGAGATGACGATCCCCCTCTTCCAAAAGGTCGATTGCCTGAGCATCCCTGTGCCCGACCTCGATGCGGCGCTGGCCTTCTATTCCGGGAACCTCGGACACGAACTCATCTGGCGTAGCACGAAGGCGGCGGGGCTGAGACTCCCAGGCTCCAACGCGGAGCTGGTTCTCCACACCGGCGCCAGGTCGATGGAAACGGACTTGGCTGTCGAGTCAGTTCCTGAAGCTCTCGCGCGATTCACGTCAGCCGGCGGGAAGCTCCTCGCGGGCCCGTTGGAGATTGAGATCGGTCTCTGCGCTGTAGTGTCCGACCCCTGGGACAATGCGCTCGTCATCCTCGATGCGTCCAAGGGACCTCTACAGGTGGACGAGAACGGACGTGTCATCGACAGGCCGAGCGGTCGGGGACATAGGTAACAAAAGAGTCCGGGGACATGGGTTACACCGTTCGGCGAAATTGCGTTCTCGTCCATGGGTGATGCCTCCCTCCACGACATGGGCACCTCCTCCGGTGCCCTCCAGTGTGGTGTCGTCCCTGGACTAAAGTGTTACCTATGTCTCGGACCGTACCCAACGGAGGAGATGCAACCAACGGCGAACACATGAGGCTCAGGCTGCTCGGGCCCTCGTTATTCTCGCATCGGTCATCCTGGCGCCGCCGCCGGCGCCCGAGGCGCAGCAGGCGAAAGTTCCGCGGATCGGCGTGTTGCTGCTAAGCGATCTGGAAATCGTCCAGCCGTGGTTTCGAGAGGGACTGCGAGACGTCGGGCTCATCGAAGGGCAGAGCATCTTCGTCGAATATCGGTCTGCGGCAGGACGGGTCGCAAAGCGCGCACCGACCGAGCATGGCTCCTGCCGGTGATCCAGTCGGAACTGGGCTGGTCGCGAGCATCGGTCGCTATGTACCCTGTAGAGGCGGGAACAAAGTGGAGATCGGTTTCTTCTTCTGGCCATACGACGTCGCCCTCGTGCGCGCGATGGCCGAGGCGGCGGACGCCTTCGGCTACGACATGGTCGGTATCGCCGACACCCCGGGCATCGCGATGGACCCCTGGGTGGCGACGACGCTCCTGGCTGCCCACACGCAAGGCGCGCGGGTCGCGGTCTGCGTCACGAACCTCGTCACCCGGCACCCCGCCGTGTCGGCGGCGTCGATCGCGTCGGTGAGCCTGCTCGCTCCGGGTCGCGTCCTGCTCGGCATCGGCGTCGGCCACAGCGGCACGCGAAATCTCGGAGCGCCCAGCCTGCCGGCGAGCGAGCTCGCGGAAGGCGTCGCGTTCATCAGAGAGCTCTTGCGGGGTCGTCCGGCCTCCTATCGCGGCGGGACCGCCCATCTGCCGTGGGTGAAGGAACCCAGCCCCGTCTTCCTCGCCGCGTCGCACCCGCGCTCGCTCCGAGCCGCCGGGGCCACCGCCGACGGCGTGTTCATCAACTACGGCCTTGGCGCCGGCGACGTGAAGGCGTCAGAGGGAACGGTCCTGGAGGCTGCGCGCTCGGCCGGGCGGAATCCGGACGAGGTCGAGGTCTGGCAGATCGCGTGCCTGGACTGCACCGCTGACGGTGACGTGGCCCGCCGAAAGATCGGCGCGATCCTGGCGTTCGTGTCGGCGTACGTCATGGGGGGCGGGGATCTCTCGCGTCGCGGCGTGCCGCCGGAGCACCGCGGGCCGCTGCTCGAGCTGCGTCGCCGCTACAGCACGCGCCCGGGCGAGGCCGACGCCGCGCTCGTCGCCGAGCTAGGCCTCTTCGACTACCTCAGCCGTCGCCTCGCGGTGTGCGGCACTCCCGACGAGTGCCTGGCGCAGGTGCGCGCCGCCCAGGCGGCCGGCGTGAGTCGGCTCATGTTCTCCGTCAGCCTCGCCGCCGATCCCGTCCACACCGTGCAGCTCTTCGGCGAGAAGGTGCTCCCCGCGGTGCGCTCCGGAGGAACACCATGCCGAAGCTGAACCAGGTCCGGTGCGTGCTCGCCGTCAACGATCACCGAAAATCGGCCGACTTCTATCGCGAAAAGCTCGGCTTCAAGCTCGACCTCGAAGTCGAGGGCTGGTTCTTCCTCTCCAGGGACAACTTCAAGGTCATGCTGGGCCATTGCCCGGACGAAGTGGCCGCGACCAGGATCGGGGACCACTCCTGGTTCGCGTACGCCTACATGGACGACGTCGACGGCCTGTATTCCGAGTACAAGGCGAAGGGCGTGAAGATCATCCAGGAGCTCGTCAACCGGCCGTGACGGGCACCGGATTATGTTCGGCCAGGAGATCAAGGTCCCGTAGAATCGCGAGCGATGCCGCGAAACGGGACGTCTCACGCCGAGAGCGACCTCTATCCAGCGGTCAAGGCGTTCCTCGAGAGTCAGGGCTACAGCGTCAAGGCGGAGGTCCGCGGCTGTGATGTGGTGGCCACGCGCGGCGACGAGTCACCCGTGATCGTCGAGCTGAAGCTGAGCTTCAGCCTCACGCTCCTGCTGCAGGGTATCGATCGACTCGCGTTGACGGACCGCGTCTATCTCGCGGTCAGCCGACCGCGAGGCCGCCGCGCTCGGCGCGTGTCGGTCCACCGGCGCGACGTGCGCGACCTGTGCCGACGGCTCGGGCTCGGCCTGATGACCGTCGCGCCCGGCCGTCCGGCCACCGGTGTCGAGGTGATCGTCGATCCCGTACCCTACCGGCCGCGACGGCGAATGGCGAGCCTGACCCGGCTGCTCGGCGAGCACGCTCGGCGTGTGGGCGATCCGAATCGTGGCGGCGTCACGCGGACGCCGATCGTCACCGCCTACCGCCAGGAGGCCTTGCGCTGCGCGATGCTCATCCAGCGCGGCGGCCACGCGAGCTTGAAGGCGCTGCGCGAAACCGGACTCGTGCCCAACGCGCCGCGCATTCTCCAGCGCGACGTCTACGGCTGGTTTCGTCGACTCGAGCGCGCGACCTATGGCCTGACCGAGCGCGCGCGCCGGGACATCGGGCGCTTCGCGGCGTCCAGCGCGGTGCCCGATCTCGGCGTCGGTGCGATGATGCAGTACTGAGGAGACATATATGTGGAAGCCGAGGAAGACCGTCGGGCAGATGGTCGAGGAAGCGAAGACGCGGATTGAGAACCTATCGGTCGAGCAGGTCGAAGCCGAGATGGCCCGCGGTGACGTCCAGGTCCTGGACATCCGCGACGTCCGCGAGCGGCGCAAGCTCGGCTTCATTCCCGGCTCGACCCACGTGCCGCGTGGCATGCTCGAGTTCTGGCTCGACCCGACGTCGCACTACTACACGGGCAAGGTCGATCCCATGAAACGCATCATCGTGTACTGTGCCGGCGGCCAGCGTTCCGCGCTCGCCGCGGACGTGCTGCGCGAGATGGGGTTTCCGAGCGTGGCCCATCTCGAGGGCGGCTTCAGCGGCTGGACGGCGGCCGGGCGCGCCGTCGACCGCGAGCCCGAGGGCCGCGCGTGAGCGGCCGCGGGTTGACCAGCGTCCGGGATCGGACACATTGACGTCTCCCGCCGTGTGACGTAGCGTCCCCTGCATGACGACGTCTCCGGCCCGCACGCGGCGCTGGACCCGCGCGGAGTACGAGCGCTTGATCGACATCGGCGTCTTCCGCGCGGACGAGCCCCTCGAGCTGCTGGGCGGCGAGCTCATCGTGAGCGAGCCCCAGAACAGCGCCCACTACACGGCGATCGGGCTCGTGGAGGACGCTCTCCGCGCTGCGCTGGAGCCGGGCTGGCTGGTGCGGTCCCAGGGTCCCATCGAGCTCGACGACGAGTCCGAGCCAGAGCCCGATGTCGCGGTCACGCGGGGCACTCGTCGAAGCTACAGCCGTCAGCATCCCTCGCGGCCCGCGCTCGTCGTCGAGGTCGCGGAGTCGAGCCTCGCCCTCGACAGGGAGCGCAAGGGCAGCCTCTACGCTCGCGCTCGTCTGGAGGACTACTGGATCGTGAACCTCGTCGATCGCGTCCTGGAAGTCTACCGACGGCCTGTCCCGGACCCGCCGTCGCCGTTCGGCTGGCGCTACGCTGCGAAGGAGGTCCTGAGCGCCGAGTCCTTCGTCGAGCTCCTGGCCGCACCGGGAGCCCGCATTCTCGTCAGCGACCTCCTGCCCTAGAAAGGAGCTGTCCATGAAAGCCGCCGTGTTCCATGGCCCCCAGAAGCCGCTCACCATCGAGAACGTCGACATCGCGAAGCCCATCGGGCGCGAAGTGCTCGTGCGCACGGTCGCGAGCGGCGTGTGCCACAGCGACCTGCACTTCGTCGACGGCTACTATCCGTTCCCCGCGCCCGCGATCCTCGGCCACGAGGCCGCCGGGATCGTCGAGGAGGTGGGCCAGCACGTGACGGAGTTCAAGCCCGGCGATCACGTGATCGCCTGCCTGTCGGTCTTCTGCGGGCACTGCAGCTACTGCCTGACCGGACGGACCCACCTCTGCCAGTCGCGGCCCGTCCGGACACCGCAGGAGCCGCCCAAGCTCAGCTGGAACGGCGCGCCGGTGAATCAGTTCGCGAATCTGTCCGCCTATGCCGAGAAAATGCTGGTCCACGAAAACGGGCTCGTCAAAGTCCGCGACGACATGCCGCTCGACCGGGGCGCGTTGATCGGCTGCGGCGTGACGACCGGAGTCGGCGCGGTGCTCAACACGGCCCGCGTCGAGGCCGGCGCGACGGTGGCGGTGTACGGCGCCGGCGGCGTCGGCTTGGCCGTCATCCAGGGCGCGCGCATCGCGGGCGCCGGGATGATCATCGCCGTCGACGTCTTCGAGAAGAAGCTCGCGCAGGCGCGTGAGCTCGGCGCAACCCACACGGTGGACGCCTCCAAGGGCGATCCGGTCAAGGCGATCCGCGAGCTCACCGGCGGTGGCGTCGAGTACGCCTTCGAGGCGATCGGCCTCAAGAAGGCCGCCGAGCAGGCCTTCGAGTGTATCCGCCCGGGCGGCACCGCGACGGTGATCGGCATGATCCCGGTCGGTCAGAAGCTCGAGCTCGAGGGCAGCGTGTTCCTGCGGGAGAAGCGCATCCAGGGCTGCAGCATGGGCTCGAACCGCTTCAAGGTCGACATGCCGAAGTACGTCGACTTCTACCAGCGAGGCCTGCTGCGCCTGGACGAGATGATCACCCGGCGGGGCCGGCTCGAGAAGGGCCCCCCAATCCCCCCGAGGGGCGGTGAGCGCGATGCCGGTGCGCACCCGGCGATGGACACGCCTGGAGTACGAGCGATTGATCGATCGAGGCGTCTTCCGCGAGGACGAGCGGCTGGACCTCCTCGATGGGCTCCTCGTGGTGAGAGAGCCGCAGGGGAACTCCCACGCGGTCGCCGTCGACCTCGTGGCCGCGGCGCTTCGGTCGAGCTTCGGAGAAGGCTGGCTCGTCAGGGTTCACGCGCCGGTCGCTCTGGGCCGCCGCTCACGGCCAGAGCCGGACGTCGCGGTGGTCCGAGGCTCCCCGCGCGATTACCTCACCGAGGCGCCGACCGACCCCGTGCTCGTCGTCGAGATCTCCCAGACCAGTCTGGCCCTGGACCGAGCGCGAAAGGCGTCTGTCTACGCGCGTGCCGGCATTGCGGACTACTGGATCGTGAACCTCGTGGAGGGCGTGGTCGAGGTTCACCGCGACCCTGTCGCGCTCGACCCGGCGAGGGCCAGACGGGTCTACCGGTCGGTCCACGCGCTCGGGCGCGGCGCGAGCCTCTCGCCTCTCGCTGCGCCGGGGGCCAGCATCCCCGTCGCCGACCTTCTTCCGTAGAGGGCCAGGCGCGGAGATTCGTCAGCCGCGGCGCAGGGCGATCGACGGCACGTGGGCGGTCCGGAACCCGACGACCCCACAGTAAGACGCCGGCCCCCGGAGCGAGCCGCCGAGATCGGTGCCTTCCGCGAGGCGACACATACCGGTGGCCAGCGCCGCCGCCGAGCCCCCGCTCGATCCGCCGGCGGTCAGGGCGAGGTTCCAGGGGTTTGCCCTTCGTCGCCGTGACGTCCTTGATCCCGACCGGCACGCCGAAGAGCGGCGCCAGCGCGGCGCCCCGCCGGAGCGCCGCGGTCGCGCGACGCGCCTCCCGCAACGCCGAGTCGCGCACCAGCGTCACGAGCGCGTTCACGTCAGGGTTCACGGCGTCGACCCGCGAGAGGATCTCCTGCATGACCTCGAGCGGGGAGGCCTTGC
>WNFT01005820.1_pt1 | contig 12817 bp, 10 predicted proteins | sample 5400191 | NCBI WGS metagenome assembly WNFT01 (sample SAMN13153359, study PRJNA577476) | soil metagenome | isolation source: 80 cm saprolite under Madrone tree | place: USA:California | collected 2016-06-14
CGCTCGAGGAAGCGGGCGCATCGCAATCGGGAGAACGCGCTCTCGCCACCGACCTCGCGTACGGCACGCTTCGCTTTCTTGGGCAGGTCCGCTCGGCCGTACGGATCCTTGCGGAGCGCCCGCTCACCGATCAGAACGTCGAGGCGCTTCTGTGGGTGGCTTTCTACCAGCTGATCCACACGACGGCGCCAGCCCATGCCGTGGTCGACAGCGCTGTGCGGGTGACGGGTCAGCTGCAGCGCACGTCCGCCAAGGGACTCACCAACGCCATCCTGCGCACGTTTCTGCGGCGCCGCCAAAGCATTCTCGGCGATATCGCCCAAGATGCGGAAGGACGCTATTCGTATCAGCGATGGTGGATCGATCTCGTATGCGCGGAGTATGCGGACAGCGCACCGGAAATTCTCGATGCCGGAAACGCCAGGCCGCCGCTGACGTTGCGCGTGAATTGCCGCGAAACATCGCGCGACGAGTATCTCGACGCCTTGAGACTGGCGAACGTCGCCGCAAATCCTGTCGGCGTATCCGGGGTGATCGTTGCCGAACCCCGTCGCGTCGAAGATCTGCCCGGCTATGCCGAAGGTTGGTTCTCGGTGCAGGATGCCGGAGCGCAGCTTGCCGCGCCGCTACTGGATGCGCATGACGGTATGCGAGTGCTCGATGCCTGCGCCGCACCCGGCGGCAAGACAACTCATCTCGCGGAGCTTGCGAAACTCGAACTGATTGCACTCGACAATGACGAAGGCCGGCTCGAGCGAGTTGCCCGCAATCTGTCACGGCTGCGCTTGACGGCGAAGCTGCAAGTCGCCGACGCAACCGACACCGGCGCGTGGTGGGACCGGACCGCGTTCGATCGTATATTGCTCGATGTGCCCTGCACCGCTTCGGGTGTCGTCCGCCGTCATCCCGATGGAAAGTGGCTGCGGCGCGAAAGCGATGTTCGCGGATTCGTCGCACAGCAGCAGCGCTTGCTGTATGCGCTGTGGCCCTGCTTGAAGTCAGGCGGCAAGCTGCTATACGCGACGTGCTCGATCTTTGGTGCGGAGAACGATGGGCAGATCGAACCGTTTCTCGTTGCGCGCCGCGACGCATCGCGGGCGCAATTTGCGCTCTCGGCCGAAGTAGGCGCCGCCGGTGGACAACTCTTGCCAGCCGGGGCCGGCGCAGCGCACAATCACGACGGGTTTTTCTACGCCCTCCTCCAGAAAATCTGATCGCTTCCGAAAGAGACTGTGCGCGGCACGACGCCGCTCGCGGCATGTCGCCAATGTCCCGTCTTGTTTTCGGCCTTTTCTGCGCGGCTCTGTCGCTGCTGCCACCGCTCGTGGCACCGGTTCGCGCCGACACGATCGGAGTGCAGTCGGCCGAGCTGGTGCCTGACGACGACGATTATGTTCTCACCGCACAGTTCGATGTTGCCTTCAATCCGACGCTGGAAGAGGCGCTGCAGAATGGCGTGTCGCTCTATTTCGTTCTGGAGTTCGAGCTTGGGCGGCCGCGCTGGTATTGGCTCGACGAGAAGGTCGCGCAACTGACGGTTCAATATCGATTGACCTATTCGCCGTTGACGCGTCAATACCGCCTGACCACGGGACTCTTAGGTCAACAGCTCGAATCTCTCGATGAAGTGCAACGCCTGCTATCGCGCGTCGTCGCTCGGCCCGTGGTCCGGAAGGATGCGCTGGTCAAGGGCGCGCGATACGACGCCGCGGTTCGCTTGCGCCTCGACGCGTCACAGCTACCCAAGCCATTTCAGATCAATGCGCTCGCGTCGCGCGATTGGTCGTTGCAATCGGAATGGTATCGCTGGAGCTTCGTCCCTTGAACAGGGTGCTCGCGCCGCATCGGATCCGTTACGTCGTGCTGGGCTGCGCCGTTCTGGGCACTGTGTTCCTGTTTTTGCTCGCCACTGCCAGCGCCAACACGTCCTTGTTTGCCGGGAATTACACCTTGCTCGTGGTTCTCAACCTCACCCTGGTCGCCGTGCTCATGGCGCTGGTCGCCTATCAGCTCTGGCGCCTGCGCAAGAATCTCAAGGCGGGTGTCTTCGGATCGCGCCTGGCGGCCCGGCTGGTACTGCTGTTCGCGCTCGTCGCCGTGTTGCCCGGCGCGCTGCTTTATGGCGTGTCGATACAGTTTCTCGGCAAGAGCATCGAGTCGTGGTTCGACGTGCGCGTCGATCGCGCGCTGGAAGGCGGGCTCAATCTAGGCCGCAATGCGCTCGAATATCTGCTGAAGGAGACGAGCAACAAGGCAACGCAGCTCGCGCTGACGATCGAGGAAAACGAGCGTGGTGGATTGGCATCCAGCCTCAATCGCGCAAGCGAGCAAGCGGGCATCTATGAGGCCGCGCTGTTCTCTTCCACGGGTGGCGTGCTCGCCGTTGGCGGCATTTCGGGGTCGATGGCCACACCGGAGCCCCCGCCGCCGCAAGCCTTGCAGCGCGCGCGCGTGCAGAAGACGTTCGCCGCCATCGAGGAGGCTCCTGACCAAGTTCTGCTCCGGGTCGTGGTACCGGTCAACAGCTCGGACCCCAACGCGCCGTTACGTGTACTCCAGGTGGTTGAGCCGGTACCGAGGCAACTGCAGGAGGATGCCAAGAAGGTTCAGGCCGGATATCGGGATTACCAGGAGATTTCGTATTCCCGCGTCGCTTTGAAACGTTTGTATGCCATGACGCTCACGCTGACGCTGCTGCTGGCGCTTTTCTCGGCGCTTGGGCTCGCCGTCGTCCTCTCCGAGCAGTTCAGCCAGCCGCTGGGCTTGCTCGCCGAAGGTACGCGAGCAGTCGCGCAGGGAGACTTCAGCCGCCGTCATCCGGTGCAAAGCCGCGATGAGCTCGGCGTGCTTACGGAATCGTTCAACACCATGACGGCGCAGCTTGCCGAAGCGAAACAAAAGGGCGAGGAAAGCCATCGCGCCGTCGAGACGACGAGAGCCTATCTCGAAAGCATCCTGGCCAATCTTTCGGCGGGAGTGTTGGCTTTCGATAATGCATTCCGGCTGCGAACGGCGAACCCGAGCGCGGCTGTGATCCTGCAGCAGCCGCTGGCGGACCTGATCGACGTTCCCCTGGCCGATTGGGGTCGGCGGATGCCGGCTCTCGGCACCTTTGCGAGCCTTGTTGCGGAAGGCTTTCGCACCGGCCGCGACGGACAGTGGCAACGCCAAGCCCAACTCGCGGTGTCAAATCACACACGAGCGCTGCTCATGCGTGGCTCCGGGCTTCCGGGCGAACCGGCGCCGGGTTGCGTGGTGGTGTTCGACGACGTGACCGAGTTGGCGGACGCGCAGCGGGATGCCGCATGGGCGGAGGTCGCGAGGCGACTTGCTCACGAAATCAAGAATCCATTGACGCCGATCCAGCTTTCCGCCGAGCGGCTCGCCGTCAAGCTCAGCGGCAAGCTGGACGCGCCCGATGAAGAGACGCTGCTGCGCGGGACCCAGACAATCGTGGCGCAAGTGGCAGCGATGAAGCACATGGTTGACGATTTCGCCATCTACGCCAGGCAGCCTCGACCCGGTCGAATGCAGCCGGTCGACATCAACGCGCTCTTGCTCGATGTGCTCGGATTGTACGAGAATCTCCGCCCCCACGTTTCGCTCAAGCTTGTCGACGACAATCCGATCATTCAAGGTGAGCCGACGCGATTGCGTCAGGTATTTCATAATTTGCTGCAGAACGCGGTCGATGCTCAGGCAGACTCCCCTACTCCCGCGTACGATATCGCGGTCGAGATCCGCGGTAGCGAACTTGCGCTCTCGATTGGCGATCGCGGCAGCGGATTCCCGAAAGACATGATTCGTCGGGCGTTCGAACCTTACGTCACAACCAAAGCCAAAGGCACAGGCCTTGGTCTTGCCATTGTCAAGAAGATCGTTGAAGAGCACCACGGCCGCGTCACCGTCGAGAACCGTCCGCAAAATGGAGCGCTGGTGACGCTCTATTTCCCGCTTGAAGGAATCACGAATTGATAGCGCAGCCGAAAGAAATCCTGATAGTCGATGACGAAGTCGGTATCCGTGACTTGCTGTCTGAAATTTTGCGAGACGAAGGCTACCAGGTCAGCGTGGCAGAGAATGCCGGCCAGGCCCGGGACTATCGCGCGACAGCGCAGCCGTCCCTCGTCTTGCTCGACATCTGGATGCCCGACACCGACGGCGTGACCCTGCTGCGCGAATGGGCTGCGAACGGACAGCTGACGATGCCGGTGGTCATCATGTCCGGCCACGGCACTATCGAAACGGCGGTTGAGGCGACCAAGATCGGCGCGTTCGATTTTCTGGAAAAGCCGATTGGCTTGCAAAAACTCTTGTCGACAGTTACCCGCGCGCTCAAGGCCGCGGCCGGGCAGGCTCCGCGGCGTGTATCTCTGGTGGCTCTTGGCACCAGCGCTCCGGTGATAGAGGTCGAGCGTGCGATCGAGCAGCTGTTGCGGGTCAACCGGCCGGTGCTGGTCGTGGGCGAGCCCGGCACCGGTCATGAGATCGTGGCGCGGGCCATGCACACGCCCGACACGCCGTTCGTCACCCTTGCCACCGGTGGCCGCCTCGCGACGAATCCACTGCCGCTTCTCGAGGAAGCGCGCGATGGCACGCTTTACTGCGCGGAGATCGGCGGCTATACCAAGGCAGAGCAGAAAGGCCTCTCGTTTCTGCTGCCCAAGCTCGAAAAGCACAACACCGTGCTGGTTTGTACCAGCAGCGAGCAGCTGGGTAATCTCGCCGCCGAAGGGCGGTTCGACGCCGGTCTGCTCGCAAGTCTTTCGGTCGGCGCGGTCATGCTTCCGCCGCTTCGGCAGAGACGCGAGGATCTTCCCACGTTAATCGACCGATTCTGGCGCGACATTACGGCGAGTCAGCGAACGGTCGGTAAATTGCACGCGGCCGCGGTGACGGCGCTTTCGGCGGCTTACTGGCCCGGAAATCTCGACCATCTTCACAACGTCATGGCCAATCTCGCGCTTACCGTCGAAAGCGAGATCACCGCGGAGCACGTGCGGCGGCTGCTTGGCGAGACCGCCCCGCCGCCGGCTTCGGCGATCTCGCCTGAAGTTACCGCGCGGTTTTTCGAGTTGCCTCTGCGCGAGGCGCGCGAAGCCTTCGAAAGAATCTACTTCGAGCACCTGCTGGGGAAAGAGCAAAGCAACATGAGCCGCGTCGCCGAGCGTGCGGGCCTTGAGCGAACGCATCTCTATCGCAAGCTCAAGCAGCTCAGCATCCGCTTTTCGCGGCGCTCAGACGAGGGAGCATGCTGAACTTACCCGGCGCAGTCGCGCCGGACGTGGCGCCGCTTGTCCGAAAGCCTCTTGCGCCGCTCGTCCGAAAACCTCTCGGACCGCTCGTCATCGGAGCGATCGGGATCGTTTTCGGCGACATCGGCACCAGCCCGCTGTATACCCTTCGCGCGTGTTTCACCGGTCCGCATGGGTTGCCGTTGACGCCGGACAATGTCCTCGGGATTTTGTCGGTGGTGTTCTGGGCCATCATGATCGTGGTGACCCTCAAGTATGTGACGCTGATCATGCGCGCCGACAATCGCGGAGAGGGCGGCATCATGGCGCTGACCGCGCTGGCTTCGCGAGGTCTCGAAAACAGCCGCATACGGTGGTGGGTGGTCGGACTCGGTATTTTTGGCGCGGCGATGTTCTACGGCGACGGCATGATCACGCCGGCGATCTCGGTGCTTTCCGCAGTCGAAGGACTCGAGATCACCGCGCCGATGCTGACACACTATGTCGTGCCGCTCACGCTGGTGATACTGATCGGATTATTCTCGATCCAGCGTCACGGAACGGCGAGGGTCGGCGTGTTCTTCGGACCGGTGATGTGTCTCTGGTTCGTTACGATCGCGGTGCTGGGGGGAATTGAAATCGCAACAGCGCCTGCCGTGCTGGTGGCGCTCAATCCTGCATACGCGATAGGATTTCTCGTCGGCAGCCCGATCGCCGCATTTCTGGCGCTAGGCGCGGTGGTGCTGGCGGTTACCGGCACCGAAGCGCTTTATGCGGACATGGGGCACTTCGGCGCGATGCCCATCCGGCGCGCCTGGCTCTTCTTTGTACTGCCGGCGCTGGTGCTCAATTATTTCGGGCAGGGCGCTCTGATTATCCACGACCCCACGGCGATCAAGAATCCGTTCTATCTTCTCGCCCCGGCGTGGGGGCTGCTTCCGATGGTTGTTCTCGCGACGTGCGCTACGGTCATCGCCTCGCAGGCGGTTATCTCGGGGGCTTTTTCGCTCACGCGGCAAGCCATCCAGATGGGATATTGCCCCAGGCTGACCATCATGCACACGTCCGAGCGCGAAATCGGCCAGATCTACGTACCTTTCATCAACTGGACCTTGCTGTGCGCGGTGATGCTGCTGGTCGCCGGTTTTCGGAGCTCCAGTAATCTCGCCGCCGCGTATGGCATCGCCGTGACGTTGGCGATGGCGATCGATTCGCTGCTGATCTTCTTCGTCATGACAAGGTTGTGGCGTTGGAACCGCCTGGCCGCGCTCGTCATCGTTATTCCGCTGGTAACGATAGACATGGCGTTTCTCGCGTCGAACGCGCTCAAGATTCCCGACGGCGGCTGGTTCCCTATCGTCATGGGCGGCATCGTCTTTACGCTCCTTACCACTTGGCAGCGGGGGCGCTCGATATTGCACGAGCGCCTCTCGAACGAGACGATGCCTTTGGATATGTTCATCGACAGCATTGAGTCGAATCCACCCGCTCGCGTTCCGGGCACGGCCGTGTTTCTAGCCAGCATGCCGGGGCGGGTACCGCATGCGCTGCTTCACAACCTCAAGCACAACAAGGTGCTGCACGAGCGTGTGGTGCTGTTGACGCTCACCACGCGCGATATTCCGAAAGTCCCGCTTCGGGAACGGTTGCGGATTGAAGAGCTCGGGTGCAGTTTCCAGCAGTTCGAGGCTTTCTTTGGGTTCAAGGAGGACCCGGACGTTCCGGCGCTTCTCGAAGAGTGCGGTCGCCGCGGTTATCCGTTCGATATGATGGACACGTCGTTTTTTGTCTCGCGCGAGACGCTGATCGCAACGGTCGCTCCGGGTATGGCGCTCTGGCGCGAACGGTTGTTTGTGTCGATGTCCAAGAACGCGACCAAGGCGAGCGAATTCTTCAATGTTCCCACCAATCGCGTTGTCGAGCTCGGCACGCAGGTAGAGCTGTAAAAAAAAGCGCCCGGAAACGGGCGCTTTCAACGTATTGGCTGAGCGCGGGCGCCGATAGGTGCCCCCGCGATCAAAAACATTATTGCAGCGCTGCCATTTGGCCGCGCATGGTCTTGATCGCCTTGCTCTCAATCTGACGGATGCGTTCCGCCGACACGCCGTATTTGTCGGCGAGCGTCTGCAGCGTCGATGCATCTTCGTCTTCCTGCAGCCATCGCGCTTCGATGATCTCGCGGCTCCGGCTATCGAGTCGCGCCAGCGCGCTTTTCAGTCCGTCGCTGCGGTTCCGCGACGTCTCGGCCCGCTCGAGAATCTGCACCGGCTCGGCCTCGGTATCGGTTAGATAGGCGATCGGCGTCATGCTCTCGCCTTCGTCCCCTGCCGGCGGGTCGAGCGCAACTTCCTGGCCCGTGAGCCGCGTTTCCATTTCCAGGACTTCTTCCGGCTTGACGTTCAGCGCCTGCGCAATCCTGCGCGCCTCGGCCCGGGTGAGCGAATGGCTTCCCGGCTTCATGCTGCGCAGATTGAAAAAAAGCTTACGCTGCGCCTTGGTGGTCGCAATCTTGACCAGCCGCCAGTTGCGCAGGATGTGCTCATGGATCTCAGCTTTGATCCAGTGCAGCGCGAACGAGACCAGGCGAACGCCGCGCTCCGGATCGAAACGCCGCACCGCCTTCATCAATCCAATATTCCCTTCCTGGATCAGATCCGCCTGAGGTAGCCCGTAACCCAGATAATTGCGGCTGATCGCAACCACCAAACGCAAGTGCGACAACACCAGCTGGCGAGCGGCGTCCAAGTCGTCGTCCCGTTGTAGCCGGCGTCCTAGTTCGACCTCCTGCGCCTGGGAAAGGAGCGGGAAGCGGTTTACTGCCTGGATGTAATGATCGAGACTCCCGAGCGAGGCCGGGGTCGGGAATGCCAAGGTGCTTGTAGACATCGATAAAGTCTCCTTCTGGAGCGCGTAAATTTTAGCACTCGGCCTATAAGAGTGCCAAGGCGACCGGAAGTTCCCGGGCCGATCCGATAAAAGTGTGCGCTCGCATCCAAGCTATATCAAGCTGGTCTTGGAATGTACACGGAAAAGCCGCAAAGGGCTGCTAGCCTAGCGGATTACCAGCGAGCGCCCGGCTTCAGCCGACAAGTGCATCGACGAATTCGGCGGCGCGAAAAGCCCGGAGGTCATCGAGCCCCTCTCCAATCCCGATCAGCTTGATCGGAATGGGCTGGGTCTTCGCGATGGCGGCGACGACGCCTCCCTTTGCGGTTCCATCGAGCTTGGTCAGGACCAGACCAGTCAAATCGAGCGCCGCATCAAAGGCAGCAACCTGGGCAAGGGCGTTCTGGCCAGTGTTGGCGTCCAGCACCAGCAACCTCTCGTGGGGAGCCCCGGCCTGCGCTCTGGCTAGCACGCGACGGATCTTCTTTAACTCCTCCATCAAGTGGCCCTGTGTCGGGAGGCGGCCGGCGGTATCGGCAAGGACGACGTCGATGCCGCGAGCTCGGGCGGCGGCGATCGCGTCGAACATGACGGCGGCGGGATCGCCACCTTGCTGGGCGATGACCGGGACGCCGTTGCGTTCGCCCCAGATTTCAAGCTGCTCGCGCGCGGCAGCACGAAAGGTATCTCCGGCGGCAAGCAACACCGAATAACCCTGCCCTTGGAGGTACTTGGCAAGCTTGCCGATGGAAGTCGTCTTGCCGGTCCCGTTGACGCCTGCAATCATCATCACGAAGGGTCGCTCGGGGCCGACGATCAGCGGTTGTTCGAGCGGGAGAAGGAGCTCGGTGAGCACTGTCTTGAGCAATGTCCGAGCGTCGATATCAATGTCGGCGCGCTTGGCGCGAGCGGCAAGCTGGGCGAGAAGGTGCGTCGTCGCGGGAACGCCGACGTCGGCTTCGAGCAACGCGGCTTCGAGCTCTTCGAGCGTTTCGTCCGAAAGCGTCCTGCGCCCGAACACAGCATTGAGCGGACGGGTGAGACGCTCACGCGAAAGCCCCAGACCTGCTTTTAATCTTTCGCCCCAGGGGCGGCGGTCTGGCTCGGCGTCGCGTTTGAACAGGTCGAACATGGGGGCGCCAGCGCGAAAGCTATAATTCTACCTTTCCGCCAGCATGTCTCCCCGCAGCTTGCCTCAGGCCAAGCGTCAGCCCAATCAGCTTCGCATCATTGGTGGGCGGTGGCGCGGGCGCCGCTTAGGCTTCTCGTCCATTCCCGGCCTCAGGCCGACACCGGACAGGGTTCGCGAGACGCTTTTCAACTGGCTCGGACAGGACCTTGCGGGAGCGACGACGCTGGACCTGTTTGCCGGCAGCGGTGTGCTGACCTTCGAAGCATTGTCGCGAGGCGCCGCGCTTGGTGTCGCCGTCGACCATCATGCGGGGATCGTCCGCAGGCTGGTCGCGACCGCCGCGGCACTCGGCACGACGGCACTCGAGACGCATTGCGCTGACGCGCGCGGTTTCCTCGCGCGCGAGAAGCGGCCATTCGACGTGATCTTTCTCGATCCGCCCTTCGGCACCGCCGATTGGGACGCGCTGCTGCCGGCCGTCGCGGAGCGGCTCGCGATGTCGGGGATGCTCTACGTCGAAGCGCCTGCGGCAATCGACGCGCCGCGCGGCTTGGAGGTTTGGCGAGCCGACAAGGCGGGACAGGTACACTATCATCTGCTGCGCCGCGCCGCCGAGGCGCCGTCCGTCTAGCCTCAACCGATGCTCACTGTCGTCTATCCCGGAACATTCGATCCCTTCACCCGAGGCCACGAGGATCTGGTGCGGCGAGCGGCGAAACTATTCGAGCGCGTGGTGATCGGCATCGCCGACAGCGAAAGCAAGCGGCCGATGTTCGCGGCCGCCGAGCGCATCGCGATGGCCCGTGAAGTCCTCGCGGAACATCGCAACGTCGAGGTGGCTGGCTTTTCCGGACTGCTCATGGACTTCGTGCACTCGATCGGCGCCACCGTAATCGTCCGGGGCCTTCGCGCAGTCTCCGACTTCGAATACGAATTTCAGATGGCCGGCATGAACCGTAACCTGTATCCCGAGGTCGAAACGCTGTTCCTCACGCCGGCCGAGAAATATCTCTTTATGTCGTCGACGATCGTTCGCGAGATCGCGCGCTTTGGCGGCGACGTCAGCAAGTTCGTGCACCCGGTCGTCGCGGCCAGGCTTAAGGCCAAGGTCGCGGAGATCTGTGGGGACGAGGCACAAAGGTAGCGCGAATCATGGCGCTGATGATTACCGACGAATGCATCAATTGCGACGTCTGCGAGCCCGAATGCCCGAACGGGGCCATCGCGCAGGGCATCGAGATATACGTCATCGATCCGTCGAAATGCACCGAGTGCGTCGGCCACTTCGACACGCCTCAATGCGTCGAGGTCTGCCCGGTGGACTGCATCCCGCTCAATCCCGATCGGGTCGAGACGCGGGAGCAGCTCATGCTCAAGTACGAAGGTTTGATGGCGACCGCAAGCAAGGCCAAGCCGCCGGCCGAAATCGGCAGGAGCTGACGCAAGGACACGGCCCCCTCAACCCGCTCGTGAATGAGATGCGTCGCGTGTGGGCCGCGAGCGTCGACTTGCAATTCCCCGTCGATCCCCGCGCTTCGCGCGGGGCCCCGCGCCGGGTAGCTCGCGCCGCTAGCCGTTATGTGGTGCTCGCGTACCTGGGTTTCCAGCGGCGCCATGACTGCGTTGAGCCAGCTTTCCAAATCGCGATTGGCGATGTCGTAGACGTGCTTGACGCGGATCGCGATCGTCTCGTAGAAGCGTTTCATCAGCGTGAACTTGGCCTTGCTCACCATGTTCCACAAGGTATTGAAGTGCACGTTGTACGCGCGCTCGAGACGTTCGACCTCTTTCTGGTACTTGAGCATCGAAAATGATGGCGGCGCGAACGGCTGGAGGCCGTGCTCGCTCGCGAAGCGCACATACATCGCAAGCATCATGTCGTGGATTTCCGATGTCTGCCGCCCACTCTGCTCGAGGCCGCCATGGATCTGGGCGAAGAAATCATTCATGGCCGAACGCACGCCCTTGGTGAAGGGACTGGCTTCGATGCGCTTGCGAGTCTCGCCGGCAGTCGCGCGAAGCTTCTCCAGCCCGATGCATTCGTAGAGCGCGTTGGTCTGCTGCGTGAACACCGTCCGCAAAGCGGTATAGCGCTGCATGCCGCGCTCGAAGAGCTCCTTCTCCTGCTGGATGCGCTCCATCATGTGCTCGACGACATCCTGATTCTTGCCTCGCAAGCCACGAAGCTCGCCCAGCTGTTCGTGGATACCCGCAATGCGGCTGTCGAGTATCGTCCGCGTGCTCGCAGCCAGGGAACGAATTTCGGCGCGCGTCGCCGACCCGACGATGTGCCGCTTCGCGGGAATCAGCTCTTTCGACAGCGCCAGCTCGAGCAGGGGCAGACGGCTTTTGGCCAGGAGCGCATCGTCACCATTGACCTTGGCCAGGAGCGCCTTCTGCGCGGACACCGGAAAAACTTGCGCCGGCGGGATAGCAAGCAGTTGTGCGCTGCTGCGCACCTGGCGGGCGATTTCGGATTCAATCTCGGACGCCGTTCGGAGCTCGTCCCATAATCCGTCGATCTTGTTCAGAATGACCAGGCGGCTCTCCTTGGTGCCGGGGCTTTCGCCAATCAGGTGGTTTCGCCACACATCGATGTCGGTCCTGGTCACGCCGGCATCCGCGGCGAGGATAAACAGCACCGCGTGTGCGTTGGGCAGCAGATTAAGCGTCAGCTCGGGCTCGGTTCCTATCGCGTTTAAGCCCGGCGTGTCGAGAATCACCAAACCCTGCTGCAATAGCGGATGCGGGAAATTGATCACTGCGTGGCGCCAGCACGGAATATCGACGGCCGCCTCGTCGGTCGCGGACATCGGGGCCAGCACGTCGCCGTCGTCGTAAAGTCCGTATTTGCGTGCCAGCACGATCGGCACGCGTTTGGTCTGAGAGACCTGGGACAAGACTTCGCTCATCCGGTCCGCCGACGATAGATCGAGGGCGAGCGTGACCCACTCGTCGGCGTAGTTCTTGAACTCGGTCACCGATCCGTCGCGCGCCCGCGTTTCGATCGGCAACAGTCGAATCGACGGCGGCCGCGTGGAATCGTATAAAAGCTCCGTCGGACACATCGTCGTGCGGCCCGCCGCGGACGGCAGCAATCGCTGTCCGAAGTCGGCGAAAAAGATGGCGTTGATCAGCTCAGACTTGCCGCGCGAGAACTCGGCGACAAAGGCCACGACCAGTTGATCCTGGTGCAGCCGCTCGAGCAGGTGCTGGATGGACAGATCGGCCTGGGCGTCGGCCAATTCCTGCTGCGTAAGCCATTCGTGCAGGCCGGAAATGCCCGCGGACAGACGCCGGCGCCAGTCGCTGTACGCCTCGAATCGCGCTGCCAGGTCCCTGGATTGCATCATGATTGCGCCTCCCTCGGGCGCGAGCCTGAAATTACGCGCAGACCTTCGGTCTTCGAAACGGCCTCGACATCGGAAATCGAGCGCCGGTCCGCCTTGCGCCACGACGCTCCGCGTTCGCTTCAGGGACGTCGTGCCGGGGACTCTAGCATAAAGCGCGCCATACCAATCGCCTGGAGTGGGCTAATGTTGGCACGTGGGACAGAAGGTCGTCG
>WNFT01026490.1_pt1 | contig 12810 bp, 16 predicted proteins | sample 5400191 | NCBI WGS metagenome assembly WNFT01 (sample SAMN13153359, study PRJNA577476) | soil metagenome | isolation source: 80 cm saprolite under Madrone tree | place: USA:California | collected 2016-06-14
GCGAATGCGGGGACCAGGTACACCCCACCGGTATCATCCACCTGCGAAGCCAGGGCTTCGACCTCGGACGACGACTCGATGATGCCCAGTCCGTCGCGCAGCCATTGCACCACCGCACCGGCGATGAAAATGCTGCCTTCGAGCGCGTACTCGGTCCGGTTCCCGATGCGCCACGCCACCGTCGTCAGCAGATTGTTCTTGGACGCGATCGGCTTCGTGCCGGTGTTCATGAGCATGAAGCAACCGGTCCCATAGGTGTTCTTCACCATGCCGGGTTGGGTGCACGCCTGGCCGAATAGCGCCGCCTGCTGATCACCCGCAATACCGGCAATCGGCACCGCCCGGCCCCCCGCGAACAGCATCGTTTCGCCGTACACTTCGCTCGACGACCCAACCATCGGCAACAGCGAGCGCGGTACGCCGAACAACTCCAGCAGCTCGTCGTCCCAATCGCCGGTGCGCAGATTGAACAGCATGGTACGCGACGCGTTGCTCGGATCGGTCACGTGCACCCGGCCGCCCGTGAGATTCCACACCAGCCACGAGTCCACGGTGCCGAACGCCAGTTTACCCGCCTTCGCCCTGGCGCGGGCGCCCGGGACATTGCGAAGCAGCCACTCGAGCTTCGTGCCGGAGAAATAGGCGTCCACCACGAGGCCGGTTTTGCGCTTGATCAATGGCGCGAGCCCGCGGGCCTTCAGCTGATCGCACCGGGCGGCCGTGCGGCGGTCCTGCCACACGATGGCGTGATGCACCGGCTCGCCCGTCTCGCGGTCCCACACCACGGTGGTCTCCCGCTGATTCGTTATCCCGATTGCGGCGATGTCGGCGGCGGTCAGCCCGGCTTTGCCGAGTGCTTCCGTGGCCGTGTGCAGCTGGGTGGCCCAGATCTCGGTCGCGTCGTGCTCCACCCAGCCGGGCTGGGGAAAAATCTGGCGGAACTCCTTCTGGGCCGACGCCACGACGCTACCGCTATGATCGAACACGATAGCGCGCGAGCTCGTCGTGCCTTGGTCCAGGGCCAGGACGTGTTTCATGCCGGCCACACCGCCCTATAAAGGAATGCCGCGATTACGCCCCCGATGATCGGCCCGGCCACGGGGATCCATGCGTAGCCCCAGTCGGAATTACCCTTGCCCGCGATCGGCAGGAGCGCGTGCGCGATTCTCGGACCCGAGTCACGGGCAGGATTGATCGCGTAGCCGGTCGGCCCGCCCAACGAAAGGCCGATGCCCCAGACGAGGATACCGACCAGGAATGGCCCGAATCCCACATCCCAGCCGTGTACCGGGTTGAGATTCCTCGGTGTCAGGATGACTAATACGCCCAGTACCAGCACGAAGGTGCCAATGACCTCGGTCAGGAGATTTGCGCCCGAGTTTCGGATGGCGGGGGCGGTGCAAAACACGGCCAGCTTCCCTGCCTGGCTCTCCGTCACAGCCCAGTGCGGCAGGTAAGCGAGCCACACGATGGTCGCGCCGAGGAACGCGCCGACCAGTTGGCCCGCGATATAGACGGGCACAGAGGCCCACGCGAGCTTGCCGATGGAGGCGAGGCCGATCGTCACCGCGGGGTTCAAGTGCGCGCCGCTGAAGCTGCCCACGGCATACACCGCCACCGTCACACCGAACGCCCAGCCCGCGGTGATGACGATCCAGCCGGCGTTCTGGCCCTTGGTCTTGTTGAGCACCACGTTGGCAACCACGCCATCGCCCAGGATGATCAGCAGCATGGTGCCGAGCAGCTCTGCCAGGAAAGGTGTCATCGGGTTGAATTGGGAAGGGGCGAAGCTATCAGCGAGGAGGCGACTTGTCTACACGGTCGGCGACATACCTACCGCAGGATTCGGGTTGCTATGCCCGCCGAGCGCGCCTACGTTCTCAGCATGCCCCCGACGCAGATGACCGCCGAGGAGTTGCTCAACGCGAGTATCCCGAACAAGCGAACGGAGCTGGTCCGCGGCGTGCTCGTCGTCCGGGAGCCGCCGGGAGGGCGCCATGGCAGTGTCACAATGAACCTCGCCTTGCGGATCGGTAACTACGTGGAGCGCACGGGCGGTGGACAAGTCTTCGCGGCCGAGACCGGCTTCACGTTGTCGCGCGGCCCCGATACCGTCCGCGCTCCCGACATTGCATTCGTACGGCGCGAGCGACTCCCCGATCCCATCCCGGTTGGCTTCCCCGATCTCGCCCCCGACCTCGTCGTGGAAGTGCTGTCGCCCGGTGACCGTGCGGGCGAGATTCTCGCCAAAGTCGCGGACTGGCTCTCGGCCGGAACGAGGCTCGTCTGGGTCGTCGATCCGGAGCGCCGGCTGGCACGCATCTACCGCCACGACGGCAGCGAAACGATCGTGCCGGCGGACGGCGCGCTCGGCGGCGAGGACGTCGTGCCCGGGTTCTCCTGCCCGCTCGCGTCCACCCTGTAGGCCCGACCTCGCGGTCAGAGCCTGAACAAGTAGCTCAGCTTCAGGAAAAACGCGTCGTCCGTCCGCCTGAGGCCCCGGAACTGGAAGGCCTCCTCGTCCACCATGTTGCTGCCGTACCCGGCGAACAGCACGGTGCCCGGTATCGGTTGGTAGCTGAGCAGCACATCGGCGTGGAAGAGATTACTGTGCGACGCGGCGGCGCGCGTCAGGGTGTCCCTCTGGATGAAAATCGGCGCGCCGGTCCGTGAGTCGTCGCGTAGCGAGTCCGTCTTGTCCTGGATGTACTGCCCGACCACCCGCACGAACAACGGACGCGAGACCTGGTATTCGAGCTTGACCCGGAGCACGCGACCGACGTTCACCAGGCTGCCGTCGGTGCGGCGATTCACCTGCTGCCAGAAATAGCTGATGGTGTTGCGGAGCCGCTCGGTGGGGCGGTAGGACAGGTCCGCACTCAGGAGCAGCAGATCGCCCGAAGCCCACTCGAAAAAGTTTTCATCGTGGCCCTCCAGGAAGTAGCCGCTGCCACTGAAGTGCTTCCACTGTGGCGTTTAGACAGACGAATAGTTAGTCATTGGAACCTTCACGACACGACCGTCGTTCCCAAGTCAAATGTCTTGGAAACCGATCGTCGTTGGCATCGACACGTCGCCTGAGGCCGCAGACGCGGCTCTGTTCGCCGTCGCGGCGGCGCAGCGGGCCGAAACATCCTGCCATCTCGTCCACGCGGCCTCGGGGTCGGTGCACGCGCCGCGGGGCGACAGCTACCCGCACACGCGGCGCTACGAGCAGGCAAGCATGCAGGTGGTCTCAGCGCTCGGGAACCGCGTACCGGCGACGGTGCTCGAGGCACTCACCGTCCACCGGGGCAAACCGGCTGCCGTGCTGAACGACGCTGTCGCCGCGTTCGGGGCGGAGCTCGTGGTGCTGGGCGGCAAGCACCACTCGACCCTCGGGCGCTGGCTGGGCGGAAGCACCAGCGTGAGCATGGCGCGCACGGCGCCCGTGCCGGTGCTGGTCACGGTTGGAGCGCCCGCCATCCGGCGGGTCCTCGTCGCGGTGGACCAGTCGGGAGCGGCCGGGCCGACCCTCGCCGCCGCCGAGCGCTACGCGACGCTGTTCGACGCCGAGCTGCGTGCCCTCAGCGTAATCGAGCCGCTCCCGATGCTGCTCGACATGCCGCAGCCAGACAAGCCCGACTATTACCGGCTCTTGGAAGAGAAGGTCGCGGACGAGATCTGGCCCCTGATCCGCGCGCCCGGTGTGGAGACGGTCCTCCGGTACGGCGCGGCCCTGAACACGATCGGGCGCGAGGTCGGCGAGTGGCACGCCGATTTGCTCGTGGTCGGCTCACACGGGAAGGGATCGGTCACACGCCTGCTGGTGGGCAGCGTCACCGAGCGACTGATCAACCATCTGCCGACGTCGCTGCTCGTGCTGCCGGCAGGAGCGGAAGCGGTCGGGCCCGAAGCGCGCGACTTCAATGCCGTGACCCAGGAGGAGACATGAACATCCTGTACACAGCCGAGGCGACGGTCGAAGGAGGGCGAGCCGGCCATGGCCGGACATCCGACGGGCGGCTCGCGGTAGACTTGTCCGTCCCGAAGGAGATGGGCGGCGAGGGCGGGCCGGGTACCAATCCAGAGCAGCTGTTCGCCGTCGGGTACGCCGCCTGCTTCCAGTCCGCGCTGATGTCGGTGGCCCGAGGTCGGAAGCTCGATACGTCCGACTCGACGATCACCGCGCGGGTAGGAATCGGTCCCACCGGTCACGGCGGCTTCGGCTTGACGGTCGCCCTCGACGTCCACCTGCCTCGCCTGTCGCGCGGCGACGCCGAAGATCTGATGCGTCGAGCCCACGAGCGCTGCCCGTACTCGAACGCCACACGCGGCAACATCGACGTCACGCTCAGTGTAGACGGTACCGCGTTGGACCGGGGCGGCGTGGCGCTCGCGACCGGGCGTGGTGTAGCTTGAAGCCGTGCCAACCATCTTCGCGGCGATCATCCTCGGGCTGGTCGAGGGCGCGACGGAGTTCCTCCCCGTCTCGTCTACCGGCCACCTGATCCTGGCGGGTCACGCGCTCGGGTTCGTGGGTCCGCGCGCCGCCGCCTTCGAAATCATCATCCAGCTCGGCGCCATCCTGGCCGTCGTCTGGCTCTATCGCAGCCTGTTGTGGCGCGTGGTGCACGACGGCCTGTCCGTCGCCGAGTCGCGTCGGCTCATTCTCGCGTTGCTGGTCGCGTTTCTGCCGGCGGCGGTCGTGGGGCTCCTCACACACCACTGGATCACGGCGCACCTGTTCACGCCTTCGGTGGTGATCGCCGCGTTGATCGCCGGCGGCGTCGCCATCCTGGCGATCGAGCGCTGGCGTCCCGCCCCTCGCATCGAGACGGTGATGCAGATCGGCTATCGCACCGCGCTGTGGATCGGGATGGCCCAGGTGTTCGCGTTGATCCCGGGTGTGTCCCGCTCGGGGGCCACGATCATGGGAGCGCTGCTCGCCGGCGTCGGGCGCCCGGCGGCCGCGGAGTTCTCGTTCCTCCTCGCCATTCCGGTGATGTTCGCGGCCACCGGCCTGGACCTGTGGGAGAACCGTCACCTGTTGTCGGGATCCGACGCTCTGATCCTGGCGACGGGTTTCGTGGTGGCGTTCGCGAGCGCGCTGGTGGTGGTGCGGTGGCTCATCCGCTTCGTGTCGCACCGCTCGTTCGACGTCTTCGCCTGGTACCGCATCGCGTTCGGGCTGGCCCTGGCGGCCCTCCTCGCCACCGGCCAGTCCTGGATCGCGAGATAACACACGCCGGGCTCGGCGACCGTAGGAAGAGGACGATGCCCCGGAGTCGGCCCGGTCCCGAGATGCTGTCTGCAGGGACGCTGGTCTTGCTATTTCTCATCGCGTACGTGTCGGACCAATGGATCTTCCATCACTTCACATTCCCTGGCGTCTACGACCGCGGCTGGGGGCGCATGCTGCGGCTGGCGGGGTACTTCCCGGTGTGGGGAATCGTGGCGTTGGCGCTGGTGCTGCATGATTGGGTGCCGCGGACGCTGGCTACGCTGCGCCAGGCAAGTCGTCGCGGTCTGCTGCTATTCTGGTCGGCCGCCCTCGGCGGGATCGTCGCCGAGGTCCTCAAACTGACGCTCCGTCGCGAGCGGCCCGGGTTGACCGATGGCCTCCACGTGCTCCGGCCGTGGACGGAACGGCCCTTCTCCACCACCCAGCTCGGGCTCCCCAGCAGTGAGGCGGCCGTGGCATTCGCCGCCGCAGCAGCGCTCGCTCGCTTGTTTCCCGAAGCCAGGCTCGTCTGGTACGCGCTCGCCGTCGGTTGCGCGCTCACACGCGTCGCCAGTGGTGCCCACTTCATGAGCGACGTGGTGCTGGCGGCATTCGTCGGCTACGTGGTGGCGTGGATCCTCTGGCGGCGCCGGAGTCGGAGCTAGTCCGCATTCGCATAGTCTCCCCTGCTCCGGGCCGTCAGAGCGCGCATTACCGCACCACGATCGTGCCGGTCATCAGCGAGCCGTGTACCGCGCAGTTGTACTGGTACGTGCCGGCCACGGGGAACGTGACCGCATAAGTCCCGCTGCCCGTGCGAGTCCCGCTGCTCACGAAGCTCGGCGACCCGACCGACTGGACGCTGTGTGGCAGGCTCCCCGTCCACGTCCAGGTCGCGGTGCTACCGACCGGAATGGTGTCCACAGCCGGGTTCATGGTGCCGTTGTGCCCGCTCACGAACTGGATGCCGGAGCCGACGGTCACCGATCCCACTGGCCCGCCCCCGCCCCCCCCGCCGACACCTCCGCCACCGGTGCTGTAGTTGGTACTGCCACAGGCCGCGAGGCCCGCGAGTGCGATGATCGTGAACAGGCTGTTTCGTAGACGCATGAATCCTCCTCTACTCGTCACTGCGACGAGCGATGGTAAACGTTCTGAGTGGAAACGCTGCACCGTTCGGTGCGACGGACCTACAGCGGCTAGAACCCGGCGCGCGTCAGTGGGGTTTCCGTTCGCCGCCCTCCTGACGGTTCCTTGACATGACGTCGCGCCGCGTCCTTAGCTCGCCGGCTTGCGGGAGCGGGACTTTTCCCAGTTGACGAACAGAAACCCGCCCGGCGCAGCGAACTTCGGCTCGCCCGGTCCGGGGAGGATTTGCAGTTGCAACTCTTCGATCTTGTTCTTGGAGCAATCCCAACAGGCCAGCGCGAAATCGCCATCCCGCCGGGTACGCGACAGCAGCATGACGTGCACCATTGCGTTGTCGGTCACGAGCGCGTCGTTCTTGTAGAGATGCCCGACCGCCCACAGCGCCACCGCGCTGTTGATGGTGGGCACGAGCGGGGTGTGTACCTGGGTCGAGCCGTGGTAGTAGAGCCCGAGGATCACACCACCGAATCGCGGGTGGTGCGGCACGTCCTTCGTCTGGATGGAGGATCGGGGCGGCGCTGTCCGGGAACGGGAACGGTCCCGGCAGGATCTGGATCACGGGCCCGCCGCTCGTCACCGCGATCCCCTGCACCTTCGCCATGGTCTCGGGCGAGTCGCTCACCGACTCGTGCGACTCACGCATCTCGGACGCCCCGTAGCCGGACGAGCCGGAGCCCGTCGCGCCCGCGACCTTGAGATGGGTCTCCATGCCGAGCTTCTTGTGCGAGTCTTCCCCCACTGGGCAATACACTTCGTAGGTCCCCGGCTTCAGTGTCAGCGTCAACGTGTCAGTCGCGCCCGGCTGGATCGTCTCAATCTCCTTTTCGATCCCCTGTCCCTCGACCTCGAAGCCGTGCGGGATGCTGCCGGCGTTGGTGACGGCGAACCTCACCGCCCCCGTCGCGATGGTCTGCTGCGACAACTCCACCTTCCACTCCGAGAGCCGGACGTTCACCTGGGAAGGGGCGTCGGGATGCGGGCGCGGCGCTACGCCCACCAGAGCGCCGAGCAACGCAACCGAGAAGACGGTCCGACTCGAGACACCGTTCGAAATGCGGTTCATAACGACCTCGTCAGAAGGGGTGTGACATGGAATGCGTTCACCCCCAAGACCCGCGAGGCCGCATTCTTATTCCCGTCGTGACCCGGGGGTCGCTTGAACGGGATGGATCACGCGACGTGGCTGAAGCGCGGGAGCCGTGCCGCCAAGTACGGCAGCAGCACCTGCGGCTCGAGCCTGCTCGAGCCCAGGCACCACCATGCCGCCAGGACGCGCAGTTGGAGCAGGTACACGTCGACCGGCACACGGACCGTGAACGTGGGAGTCATGGCTCGAGAGCCCCGTGACGTCAGGTGGTTGAGTGGAGCAGCGTACCAAACAGGACGATGAGAAACCACAGCGCGAGGCTCGCGATCGACGCACGTCGGAACCACCCCCAGCGCGCGACACCGCCTCGCCGCAGCGCGATCTCGCAGCGCAGCCGGGCGTAGCCGTTGCCCAGGAGCAGGGCGACGAGCCCCATTTTGATCCAGAACACGATCGAGGTGGCGAAGGTGCCGACCTCGGCCAGGAGCAGCAGCGTGCCGCTGGCGAAAGTCAGGGCGAGGCCACCGACCACCCAACGGTGAACGGCGGCAAGTCGATCGAGCTCGCTGGTCCAGTCGGGCACGGTCTCGGGCGAGAGTCGGAGCGCCGCGACATCCGCGGCGATGGCCAAGCCTCCTCCCAGCAGGATGCCGCCAAGATGGACGTAGGTCACCGTGGCTCTCACGGCGGTCGTCTGGCCATAGAAGTGCGCCCAAAGCGCGAGCAGATGCGATATGCCCGTCAATCCGACCATGGTCATTTCCCTCCCTGGTGGGTCACCGGTCACCCGGCGACGTTGCGACTCGGAACCTCGTGGATCCGCTTCCTGTGTGACCTTCCCCCCGCACGCCTGCCACCGCAGAATGGATCGGTGTCGAAGACCCCACGCGCCCCGCGCTTATTCCCTGGGGAATAATCCCGCTGCCCACGGAGTCCTTACTCGAAGGCGTACCGCGACATTTAGAGGACGGGTTGGAGCCAAGCGAGCTCGAGCGATTCGAAGCGATGGTCTTGCCGCATCTGGACGCCGCCTACACGCTGGCGCGCTACCTGACGCCCAACGACCACGACGCGCAGGACATCGTGCAGGACGCTTATCTGCGCGCGCTCAAGTATTTCAGTGGATTCCGGGGAGGCGACGGTGGCGACGGGCGCGCCTGGCTGCTGGCGATCGTGCGCAACACCGCACACACCTGGGGGCGCCGGCACCGCGCCGACGCGCTCACGACGGAGTTCGACGAGGAGCAGCACAGCGATGTGGTGGCGGAGTACCATCCGGCGGCGGCGCTCGAGCGGGACAGCGCCCGCGAGACTCTGCATGGGGCGCTCGATCGACTGCCACCCGAATTCCGGGAAGTGATCGTGTTGCGCGAGCTCGAAGGGTTGTCCTACAAGGAGATCGGCGACGTGACGGGGGTTCCCATCGGCACCGTCATGTCGCGACTGTCGCGCGCGCGCCGGCGGCTCCAAGAGGCGTTATGCGCCGGAAAGAAAGGAGAGTAAGGTGACGCACCGCGAGCTGGAGCTGCAACTCGATGCCTACGTGGATGGCGAGCTCGAGCCGGAGGACGCGCGCGATCTCGAGGCGCACCTGAAGGCATGCGATGACTGCGCCCGTCTCCACGGGGCCCGCGTCACCCTCAGCGCAGCAATCCGGGAGCAGGTCCCCGCGTTCCTCGCGCCGGACGTGCTGCGCAACCGCGTGCGCGCTACGCTGCGCAACGCAGCGGGGACGCGTAGCGTGGGCCGGGTCGTGTCGCCGGTCGCCGCGCGCTGGCTGGCGCTCGCCGCATCGCTGGCGGTGGTGGCGGTCGGGAGCTGGCAGCTCGGGCTGAGCCGTGCGGGCGAGGACGCGCTCGTCGGGCAGGTGCTGGCGAGCCACGTGCGCTCGCTCATGCCGGGCCATCTCACTGACGTAGTCTCCTCGGACCAGCACACAGTGAAGCCGTGGTTCAACGGCAAGCTCGACTTCTCGCCGCCGGTGTACGACTTCGCCGGGCGCGGGTTCCCCCTCACCGGCGGGCGGCTCGATTACGTGGGCGGACGGCCGGTCGCGGCGCTCGTGTACGGGCGGCGCCAGCACCTGATCAACGTGTTCCTCTGGCCCGCGACGCGAGGGTCGGTGGGCGGCCCCCGCCCCGTGGCCACGCGGCAGGGGTATCACCTGCTGCAGTGGACGACGCCCGAGTACGCCTACTGGGTCGTCTCCGATTTGGGAATGGCGGAGCTGCACGATTTCGCGCAGCTGGTGCAACAGGCGGATTCGGCGGCCGCGGGACCAGCCGCTGCGCGCCCTCTCCCTTGAGCCAGTGGTCGATGACTAGCTAAACGTTCCGGCGCCACCGGCGTGCAACGTCGACGCCGGAGATGCACGCCGAGAGCCACAACGCCCCTGCGGCGTACCCACCCACCACATCGCTGAAATAGTGCACGCCGAGGTACAGTCGACTGAACCCGACGGCGATGATCAACAGGGCGGCGCCGAGCACCACGGCGATGTGCGCGCTCCGACGGTGGATCCAGAGAAGCGTGAGCACGTAGGCGAGCATGCCGTAGCCGATGAGCGAGGCCATCGCGTGGCCGCTCGGAAAGCTCCAACTGAAGTGCTGGAGGAGTGCGGCGGCACCGGGCGGCCGCGGGCGGCGAATCACGAGCTTGAGCACCACATCGAGCAGGCCGCCGCCGGCGAAGGCCGCGAGCCAGCCGGCGAGCAGAATCCACTCACGGCGGGCCGTGAGCACGAAGCCGACGGCGAGCGCCAAGATGGTCAGCGTCACCGCCGAGCCGAGGGAGCTGATCGTATTGAATACCGCGTACCCGGTGGGTGTGGCTCGTGCGTGCAGCCAATCGAGCAGCGCTACGTCGAATTGGGTGAGCGGGTCATGATGGATCACGTCTTCGGTGACCGCCGCAAACAGCCACAACCCCGCCAGGCTGATTGCCAATCCGATGGTGAGGTGGAGCCCCAGGTACTCGCCGCGCGCGAAGCGCGCGGCTGCAAACATCCTCAAGTGCTCGGTGCGTGTGACGAGCCTCGTGCGATTTCGCTCGAACCAGCGCCACCCGAGCACGAGCCCCACGACCAGGGCGACGAGCAGCGCCCCCGCCAGGCTGGCCTGACCCATGTAATGCTCGAGCCGCGGGAGATTGCGGCCGAACACGTAGCCGAGCGCGCTAACAACCCCCGCCCAACACACCGCGCCGAGCGCATTGTAGAGCATGAAACGGCCGTACGGCATCCGCGCCGCTCCCGCGAGGACGGCGGTCCAGGTGCGCAGCAGCGCGATGAAGCGGCCGATGAAAACGGTCGGGGGGCCGTGCCGTGCAAAGAAATGACGCGCGCGCTCGAGGTGGGCTTCGTTGAGGTGCAGGAAGCGCCCATAGCGCCGCACCAACGCGATGCCGCCTGTTCGCCCGATCCAGTAGCCGCCGTTGTCGCCGATCACGGCCGCAGCGACGGCGGTCGCCACGACTCCGTAGATCGAGAGATGTCCCAGCGCGGCGAAGGCGGCCGCCGTGACCAGAGCGGTCTCGCCCGGGAGGGGGAGTCCGAGGCTCTCGAGGCCGACCAGGAAGAAGAGTACGACGTAGCCGTAGGAAGCAACCAGCCCGGATACAGTTCCCTGCATGGTGCAACATTAGTCATCTGCCAATTCTTTGCGCAACGCGGGTGCGACCCTGGTGCCGAGTGCTTCGATGGCGTGCATGAGCTTCGCATGCGGTAACGATGCCGCGTTCATTTGAAAGCTGATGCGCGAGATGCCGCCGAGCGCCTCAGTATGGCGGATGACCTTCTCTACCACTTCATCGGGAGTTCCAACCAGCAAGGCACCGTGGGGACCGCGCTGCGCGTCGAAGGCCCCACGCGTCATGGGAGGCCAGCCGCGCTCTTTCCCGATGTCGGTGAAGGCACGGGCGTAGCCCGGATAGAAATCATCGGCCGCCTCCCGGGTGGTGGCCGCGACATAGCCGAGCGAGTGTACGCCGACTTTCAGCTGCTCGGGCGAGTGTCCGGCTTGCCGGCCGGCCTCGCGGTAGAGATCGACGAGCGGACGGAAGCGCCGCGGTTCACCGCCAATGATGGCGACCATCAGGGGAAGGCCGAGCTCGCCCGCCCGCACGAACGATTTCGGGGTGCCGCCGACCCCGAGCCATATCGGGAAGGGGTTCTGCACCGGTCTCGGGTAGACGCCCTGGCCTGTCAGCGCCGCCCGATACTTGCCCGACCAGTGAACGTGCTCGTTGTCACGGATCTCGAGGAGCAGGTCGAGTTTCTCCGCGAACAGGGCGTCGTAGTCCTCCAGACGCAGGCCGAACAATGGAAACGCCTCGATGAACGAGCCGCGCCCGACGACCATCTCCGCCCTGCCCTGCGATAGGAGGTCGAGGGTGGCGAAGCTCTGGAACACCCGCACCGGGTCCGCTGCGCTCAGGACCGTTACGGCACTGGTGAGGCGTATCCGCTGGGTGCGTGCCGCCGCGGCTCGTGAGGCGTATCCGCTGGGTGCGTGCCGCCGCGGCTCCGAGAATGACCGCGGGAGCGGAATCGAGAAATTCCCGACGGTGATGCTCGCCGATTCCAAACGCGTCCAAGCCAACCTGATCGGCGTGCTCGATCTGCTCCACCAGGTGGCGCAGCCGAACCGACGCGTCGACCGCTCGGCTGGAGTCGTCGTGCGCCGCTGCGAAGCTGTCAATGCCGACTTGCAACTACGGCCTCGGCCAATTCTTCCTGGAGGCGCAGGACCTCGAGCACCATCTCGATCGCTGCACTGGCCCGTAGTGACGGCCCCGGTGCGAGACCCAAAGTCCAGTGCACACACGCACCGGTGACGATCGCGAAGGGCAGGCGCTCGACCGCCCACGGCACGCATTGCGGCCGAAACGCGCCCGATGCGACGCCCCGACGAATCACCGCCGATAGCGTCCACGTCGCGCGCTGTACCAGCTCGCGCCGGGCTAAGAGTGCCGGCAAGCCATGGTGCAGGCTATCGAGCGACGGCTCGGACGTCGCCCGCTCGACGATCTCCCAGATGGCCTCCACCGTGTCGCGCAGGGCAGCGGTCGGGTCACCGTCGGATTCGTCGACCCGCTCGAGCGATTGCAGCTGTCGGTCGACAGCCGGAGGCAGGAGTGAGCTCATCATCGCTTGGTCGTGTCCGCGGGCGCGGGTTCGCTCGGCGCCTCCGTTCCCGGCGGCGGCAGCTGTGCGGCGAACTGCCTCAGCTCCGGAGTGGATCCAGTCCAGCCCCCGAGGGCCTGGACGTAGTGCGCGACCTGCCACACCTGGTCAGGCGACAGCGCGTCGCCGGCCTCCGGCATCGGCGTCCCATTGATCCCGCCCGTTATCCGCAGATAGATGTCGCGTGCC
>WNFT01004053.1_pt1 | contig 12809 bp, 10 predicted proteins | sample 5400191 | NCBI WGS metagenome assembly WNFT01 (sample SAMN13153359, study PRJNA577476) | soil metagenome | isolation source: 80 cm saprolite under Madrone tree | place: USA:California | collected 2016-06-14
TGACTGTGATTACTACGTCGTCCTGCCCAGAGCGAATATCCGCTGTCGCGGTGAGTCGCAAGGTGTAGACGCCACCCGCAGAGAATGCTGCGGTAGTGTGGGCGGCGTTCGGGTCGGAGAATGAAACGCTTCCCCCAGCCGGGCCGCTCACTTGGCTCCAAGTGTAAGCGAACGTCGTGGTAATTCCACCATCATCCGCCGATCCATCCAACGTCGCTGTGGCCGGCAGCGTGATAGTCTGATCGGGTCCCGCGTTAACCGTTATCTGTCCGAATCCCTTTTTCGCAAAAGCGGCTGTGCTCAGGCCGAAAAACAGAAAGAGTGTGAGTGTCCAGCGGCGACCGAAACAACGGTTGCGAGACGGGGGGTAATTGAGTGTCATCAACGGTCGCAATTAGACTGCAATTGCAACGCTCAGATTACGTAAAAGTTTTAAAAAAAGCACGATCATTCTTAAGAATTTTGTTTTTCATTGGAAGTGCTTGGCGAGAAGCTTTTTACGCGATTATGACCGCAATTCACGCAAACGAGGTTTTCCGCCTGGATTGGAACCATAAAAATACTCCGCCGCACTTGAATTGCGGGCAACTCCAGCCAACCCAACAGCACAGGCGGGGTTCATACCCAAATTGAACGCCTTCGAATCGTTGAAAGTTGCGGAACGGATTACGCTTTTCTGCGATCTTTTATTCGCGCGTCTGGCAGCGCTTCGGTGGATTATTCTATCGGCTTAAAGTTGCTCCTCGCTCCCACCGCCATTGCGTCGTCAACTGACCCACCAAATCTTGCGATTTCCTCGTGCGCAACCTTGGTAAATCAAACATTGATTCAGCATGGTTCCATCGAGTCTTCGAAGAATTTTCCGGACCGCTGGCACCATTCAGAACCAAAGAAGCGCGGAACGGAATGCCGCCCACGGCGATATCGCCTATCTTTCTTCTCAACAGAGTGAAAGGGGCGCGGCAGATGACTGAGCACGGCATCGCGCGGGGTAGCATTGCTTTGCCTTCGCCTCGCCTTTACACTCGTTAAGCTGAACTACACTGCCGTGAGCTTGTTTGACTGGATAGGCCGTTTTCCCGAGCTACAGAGGAATGCGATTGTAGAAGCGGTTGAAACAGCCAGCCTGGCGAAGGTCCGTCATGCCTTGCGCCTGCTTAACGAGTTGACTCCGGAACAACGAGGTCGTCCGTTTACCATTGAACTACTCAGCACCTATAACCTCGAGCCGATCTTACCACCGATCAAACTGGCATTGAGTTGTATTCCAACTCAGGCGCAGCTTCACCTTGCTCCGCTTAACGACATAGAAGGTCATATTGCCCGGAGGACCGTGGCCCAGGCCTGCGACGTGCGCGTCATCATCTGGCGGGTTGAGGAAGTGCTCCCTGAAGCACTTTATCCCTTCTCGAACGGCTTCCCTGAGCAGCTGTCCAATCGCACGGAAGAAGTCGTCAGCCGGGTGCATCGTGTGGTCAAACTCCACGAAGCACAAACGCCCGCGACTCCGCTGTTTCTTTCGACGATTGCGCTGCCCGTCCATTTTTCGAATCCGCTCTTTGCATCGCAACACGCCAACGCGCTTGGCGGCGCAATTGCGCACATCAATCGTACAATCTACGACGTCGCCACCAATCGTAGCGGCGTTTACGTTTTCGATATCTGTCGTTGGGCGGCGCTCGAAGGGAAGCTTCACGCTGATGCGCTGCTTGATTTTGTCGCCCGGCAGCCGTTGAGCGGCCGGGGACAAGTCGCATTCGCATTTTTTCTGGCCCGTTGTTTGCGTCCGCTGCTCATTCCGGCGCGTAAGGTCTTGGCGGTAGACCTTGACGATACCTTATGGGGTGGGGTGGTCGGAGAGGATGGTCTCGAGAACCTTAAGCTCGGTCACGATTTCCCGGGCAATGTCCATTTGCGGATTCAGCGCGAACTAGTTGAGCTTCGAAACCGGGGAATACTGCTTGTATTACTTTCCAAAAATAACGAAGCCGATGCGCGGCAACCGTTCGATTGCCTGCCGGACATGCTCTTGAAGTGGGAGGACTTTGCCTTGCACAAGGTGAACTGGAAACCCAAGCACGAGAATTTGCGAGAAGCGGCGCAGGAGCTGGGGCTCGGACTCGACAGCTTTGTTTTCATGGACGATTCTGATTACGAGCGCGAGCAGATGCGCCAGCTGATTCCCGAGGTGCTCATTCTAAACAGTAGTTCAGATCCGCTTCATACTCTGAATTGTTTATGGACCACGGACGCGTTTGATTCGCTGACTGTCACTGAAGAGGACCGTCGGCGACATGATGACTACCGCGTCAGAGCTGACCGGGACGTTCGAGCCCATGGCAATGATTTGGAGGAGTTTCTGCGCTCCTTGCAAATGGAAGCGACCATCGAAGAGCTCGGTCCGGCGAACATGGAACGGGCAGTGGCAATGATTGGAAAAACAAACCAGTTCAACCTTACCACCAGACGTCATTCGCGCGCGCAGGTGCAAGCCATTCTTAGCGCACCGGGTTCGATTGGGCTGGCCCTGCGTCTGCGAGACAAGTTCGGAGATCAAGGCATTGTCGCCATCTTGCTGGCGACGCGTTCTACGCAAGATGGCACGCTCGTAGTGGACAGTTTTTTGGTGAGTTGCAGGGCATTGGGAAGAGGCGTGGAAGATGCTTTGTGGGCTGTCCTCGTGGAACGCGCGCACGAAGCAGGCATCCACAAAGTGGTAGCCGAGTATTTGCCTACTCTGAAAAACGGGATCGTTGCGAACCTTTATGATCGATTTGGCCTACAACGGGTAGAGCACAACCTCTCCTCAACGCGTTACGTGCTGGAACCGATCGAAGTGCAGCCGCCTCCCGGATGGATTCACCTCACCAAAAATAAAAAGGGCAATGCAAAGCAGTGATTTGTTGCGGCAGCTGTTAATCGAGTTCTTTGATCTGCCTGGCAATACCCCGGTAGAGGAGATTACCCAGCCGGCAGTATCACAGTGGGACTCGCTCGCGATGGTTCAGCTGATCACTGAACTGCAAAACCACTTCTCCATCGAATTTGACCTGGAAGAAATTCAGGCGCTGCGAAGTTACCAGGAAATCCACGATACTCTGACTAGAAAAGGTGTTTTGCCTGTTTGAAGAACATTGGCGTTTTAAAGCGGTCCGATCGAATTTTTCGTGATGGCTCTTTTATCACAGGAAACTAACGTTCGTCGACTGTACTTCGCCGAGGGCATACTTATAAGTGTCTCGCTAACTCGCACCGATGTCCCGCCTAAGAATGCAATCCAGTCGCACGGCATTCATGAAGTTGTTCCAACGAGTAACCATGAATTGTAACTGCGGTGAAAAATGTTAGAATTAGCAGGTGGAAACCCTAACCAGTAGTATCACGTGACGCGGGCGCCAGAATTACAGTCTGCGCGCTTTGTTCGGGGAGGCATCGTATGAAGCAGCCCGCAGCACCCCTCGTTTCGGTCGTTACTCCGTGCTACAACCAGGCGCATTTTTTGCGCGACGCAATTGAGAGCATCTTGGCTCAGACATATCCGCGCGTCGAACTCGTTGTTGTCGATGACGGATCACTCGATAATACTGCAGCGGTTGTAGCGGACTATCCCCTTGCGCGATGCCTGCGTCAGGAAAATAGAGGCGTTGCCGAGGCACGCAATGTCGGATTCGGTGCCACTAAGGGCGAATATGTCTTGTTCGTCGATGCTGACGACCGCTTGGCGCCAAACGCTGTGCAAGCACATCTGCGTTGCTTCGCCGAGCATCCGAAAGCAGGGTTTGTAGTAGGAGCTATCGAACACATCACAGGCGATGGATCGTATCGGGGAACGCCACATTCCCCAGTCCTCGAATCAGAGCAGTATGAGCATTTGCTCGGGGCCAATCATATCGCTAATACAATTGCCGTAATGTTCCGGCGCTCCGTATTCGAAGCGCTTGGTGGATTCACAGGGTATTTTTCACCTGCGGAGGATTATGAATTTTTGCTTCGGGCGGCACGAGCCTTTCCGAGTGCGCACCACTCTACAGTGGTGGCATATTACCGCCGTCACGCAACGAATACGTCACGTAAGGGCGTTATCATGTTGCAGGCAATGCGACGCGTAATGCGCTCGCAACGCGAAATAGTCAGGGGAAATCCGCGCCTCGAAGCAGCGTGGCGCAAAGGCGACAATTATTGGCGCGACTTCTTCGGGGGCGTAACCGTCAAAGAAATATACGCGCACCTTGGTCGCGGTGAAATGCGGCATGCCACTCGCGCAGTGAAAGTTCTCCTGTTGCACGTCCGGAGTCGGCTCGTGGTGCTGCCATGGAAATATCGGGCGCGTATTCTAACAGCAGTTCGCCGGCGATTCCTCGGGGTGGATAAGGTAGGAACGAGACGCCTGGGGCGTAGTCCTGCCGGCCACTAAAAGGTCGCTACCTCTGCTCTTGTTGTCCAACTTTGCCGAAGTAGATTGTAATTAAAACGTGTCCAACGTTCAATGTGTCAGCGAGCCGATTACCTTTCAGAGTTTGTCGTCACGTGAAATCCTGACTGCATATCCCGACCGAAGAGCTGTTTAGTTACTCGTATGATACTTCTGTATCGAAATAGGCCCATTTTTGTCTACTGCTTCAATCATCAACTCGGCAGCGTTCACAGGGATTTAGCTCAATTACGAACAGAGAAACTTCTGATCGGTAGTGTAGACGCTCTGAGCGCAATTGGTTATTGTCACAATTTCGGTGTCGGCAGAAATGAAAGCCTTCTAAGCCTCGCAATGAATCCTGTGTCCCTAGCGTTGCAGGGCGTTCCAGAACCAAATGGTTTTGTCTTTCAGCACTGTTACGCGGAAAGTGCCGTGTTGCATTATGATGTTAACGAGACTGATATCGCGGCACGGAACCGCTATTTCCCAGGAGAGCTGATGCGAAACCTTAAGCTCGATCATTTGCCGTATTTCTGTTCGTTTGCCAGTGGCTGCGCAGGTTTTATCTCGCTGCTAGGACTGGCGGGAGGTTTTTTGTCCAGTTCTGCGAATGAACGTCCTGCGATCTGTGTGATGGCCGATTGCATGCCACCGGGCGTTCCATATGACATGTTACAAGAACGAATACTGGGCTCGGATCACAGTTCGGCTTTTGCAGTTGGGCCAGAACAACGCGGATATCAGTTGCTAGGAATTAACTACTACTCCACCACGCGAATGAAAGTCCCCTTTGTGGAGATCGTAAAACGGACGGTGCAGATGATACAAGAGCTTGCCACGAATCTAGGCTTGGATTTGGCTAAAAGTAATATTGCCATTCATTACCCTAATATTTTTCCAGAGACGTGGGCAATGGTGACGCGATATCTGCGGAATCCTCACATCGAACATGTCCTTGATGGAATGTTCGAAAGGGCACATTGCATGGCGACGGATTCCGTTATTTCGCTGGGAAAGCTTCATCGAAGCGACCGCGGTCGTATCCATGTCGTTGTCAACTATGGAATTGGACTGCACCTCGGGGTTTGCCTGCTTAAGGAAACCGATGAATCGTAAGCGTAGGTGTCTGTCTCGGAGAAATACCTGAAGCAATAGGGTGAATTGCATAAGCTCAAGCGCTTGTTTTGATTTGCTGCGGGCCTGTGTATTGTCTTTCAAGAGCAAATAGTGGCCGATAAGCCTCAGGAGAACCCTCCTTCAACTATTTTCATATGCTTAATGAACATCAAGACCGCGTTTGCGCGGGCTGTCTCCGGATCCACCGGGCTAATATCGTCTCACTGCCCTCCTCTCAGGCATCGGGCTGGCGATTCGATAGTCTGAAGCCACCTTTTATTTTCGTACCTTGGGGCCCTGATCTACTGCCTGCGCTCGCACTTTTTCGCCCTCTTCGATGAAAGAGATTACGGAGGCGAGCATTCGCCGGTTTCTTCTGGATAAATATCGCAAGCAAATCGGAGCAATCGGATTGATACCAGATAATCTCGCCGACGACTTCGATTTCTTGCTGAACGGCGTGATCGATTCGTTTGGAATCCTCGAGATGATCAGCACGATTGAGAATGAGTTTAGGATCCAATTAGACCTGGCAGACTTGGATGCGGAGCAAATTACAATTCTTGGTCCGCTCTCACGTTATGTTGCTGAGCGGGGCTGCTTTCGGCCTGAAAGTTTTCCTAACTCGGAGGAAGCGACGGGTTAAGCCATTCGTTTCGAGCAGCTTATGTCCTAACCGGAAATCGAAGCAAGACATCCGTTTTCGCCCTATTCGCCGCCATGATTTGTAGTACAATGGCAGCTATGTCCGAACGAAGGCGTCGCGGTCTACGAAACTAATACGCCCGCGAAGGAAAACGCCCATTCGCAAATTCAGCTGCGTGGAATCTGTCCTGCTATTATCGTTCAGCAATATATCCTGTAGTTCGTAGATTGGGTTTAGACTCAAGATCCCGGAGAAATGTGAAGATCTGTATCGTTGGTTTAGGTTATGTGGGATTGCCACTCGCAATTCAGTTTGCGCGTTCAGGCGCCGAAGTAATTGGCCTGGATATCGACCGGGCCAAGGTTGATCAGGTCAATCGTGGTCGCAGTTACATCAAGCATATTGCAGCGAAGACGATCAGCGAGGTCTTAAAGGCAAAACGGCTGACCGCGTCAACGGACTTCAGCCGGATCAAAAAAGCCGATGCAGTGATTATTTGCGTACCGACACCGCTGAGTAAAAATCGTGAACCGGACATCTCGTTTATCATTGAAACCGGGCGCAAGATCGCACCGCATTTGCAGAAAGGCGCGTTAGTGGTTCTGGAATCGACGACTTATCCGGGAACGACCGACGAGGATTTGCGGCGCACCATCGAAGAAAATTCGAAGCTGAAAGCGGGCGTCGATTTTCATCTGGCTTTTTCACCGGAGCGGGAAGATCCTGGGAACCCCCACAGTGTCGTAGCGACGATTCCCAAGATTGTTGGCGGCTTAACCCCAGCGTGCCTGAAAAAGGCAATTACGCTTTACTCGATCGCGATCAAGCGGCTCGTGCCGGTCTCATCCTGTCGAGTAGCGGAAGCAGCCAAACTACTAGAAAATATTTTTCGCAGCGTCAACATCGCGCTGGTTAACGAGTTAAAGATGGTTTACGCCGCGATGGGAATTGACATCTGGGAAGTTATTGAAGCCGCCAAAACCAAGCCTTTCGGCTTCATGCCATTTTATCCCGGACCTGGACTCGGGGGGCACTGCATCCCAATTGATCCGTTCTATTTAACCTGGAAAGCGCGCGAGTACGGACACAACACGCGATTCATCGAGCTGGCTGGCGAGATTAATACCTGGATGCCCGAGTATGTAGTTCGCCGCGTCTCCGACGCGTTAAACGCTCGCCGCAAAGCGGTCAGGGGCAGTCGCATTTTAATTCTCGGCATTGCCTACAAGCCGAATGTGGATGATGAGCGCGAGTCCCCCAGTTACTTACTGATGAGCTTGCTGGCGGACCGCGGCGCCGAAGTCGAATATTACGATCCATATGTGCCGGTGATAAAACCTACCCGTGAACATCCGCGCTGGGCGGGAAAGAAGTCGATTAGGTGGAATCGGGCGAGTGTCCGGAGTTTCGACCTGGTCTTGATAGCGACGAATCATAGTTCGGTGAACTATCGTGAGCTGGCGGATTGGACTGATTGCGTCGTCGATACTCGCAATGCCATGGCTGCGATTACGCAGTCGAAAGCCAGGGTCTGGAAAGCGTGAGATCAAGGCTCGCAGAACTCTACCCTATTTGCTACCAATTGGGCCGGCGACGCGTAGTCTTTAATTGCAGAGGAGAACTTTGAGTTTACCAAATATCGTTAATCACGTCGCGAGCAGCGGAATCGGCCCTGCAAATACAGGCGCAGCGACGAGCCGACGCTTTGCCAGCTGGTGTATCTATCTTGTTATCCTGTGCGGCGCGTTCGCTCTGCCATTGCGCGAGTTCGTGACTTATGCGCGCCACAGTGACGTGCATTCCTACGTTCTGCTGATTCCGTTCGTCACCGCTTATCTCATATATATTCGATGGAAACAGCTTTCGCGCGAACTGAGCAGCTCCTGGGGATATGCGTTGCTGTTGGCGGCGGCCGGAACTGGCGCGCTCCTGGCCAGCCTGCACTTTACCGAACTCGGCCAGAACGATTACATGACACTTCTAGCACTTTCATTTTTCTGTTTTGTAATCGCTGGGACATTTTTATTTTTTGGGAGCAAATGGGCGCGCTCTGCCATGTTCCCACTTTTTTTCCTCGCTTTCATGATCCCATTGCCGGAGGCCGCGGTTGATTTTCTGGAAAACGCATCGAAGGAAGCTTCGGCGGGGGTAGCGAACTGGTTGTTTCTCATTACCGGCACCCCTTTTCTGCGGACCGGAACGCTCTTTCAGCTTCCTGGAATAAATATCACCGTGGCCAAAGAATGTAGCGGCATCAGGTCGAGCCTGGTCTTGGTCATCACCAGCTTATTAGCAGCGAACATGTTTTTGCGCACAACGTGGCGACGAGCGCTCTTAGTGGCTGCGGTGATCCCGTTAGGTCTTCTGCGTAACGGCTTGCGAATTTTGGTGATATCGCTGCTATGCGTGCACATCGGCCCGGAAATGATCAACAGTGTTATCCATCGTCGCGGCGGTCCGGTCTTCTTCGCTTTGTCACTGGTCCCGCTTTTTGCGATGTTGTGGCTTTTCCGGCGGCAAGAGGTAAAGCGGCAAGACGAAAACGGTGGCACCACGTTTTAGCGGATCGGGCGTAAGCCGTGATTCGGCGAGAGCAACCTCTTGCCCGCGTTTTGTTTTGCTCCAGGTGCAGTTCCAAGAAGGCCGGGCAAGCCGGCATGCGGAGTATGGGTCTGCCCTTTGGTAACTTCGCTTGCCAGTAGCCGCGCTATGCGATAGTTGTGCTTCCCATGAATGGATCGACTTGCTCGAGGAAATTTTTTGCGCCGAGGCCAATCTTGACTGATCAGGCTCGACACTTGCGTAAGGTTGGCGGGCTGGTTTTCGCTTTGGCTGCGGTTGCTCTTGGCGGCTCAGGTTGTCAGACGGACACAAACAGCGCCACATTTTCTGGGCAGGCTGACGTTCCACGACACGTCATTCTGGCGTCGGGCGATGTCGTAAAACTAACGTTCTCTTCTGCGCCGGAGCTCAACCAGTCGCAGAAAGTCCGGGCGGATGGCAAACTCAGTTTGCCGCTGGTTGGCGAAGTGGATGCTTCCGGCAAGACGGTTGGGCAACTACAAAGCGAGTTAATTCAACTCTATAAATCGCAGCTCAAAACTCCCGAAGTGACCGTGAGTTTAGAAACGAGCCTGACGACCGTTGTAGTCTCAGGAGCGGTGAATCACCCGGGCAAGATTGCTTTTGAAAGGCCCACCACCGTATTCCAGGCGATCATGGAGGCCGGTGGACCGAGCGAGTTCGGAACTCTGAAACACGTTCGTCTTGTTCGAACCGTCAATGGCGTCCAAAAGAGTCAGGTGATGAACGTCCATGAGACGCTAGTCAACCAGGGGACGAAACCTTTTTATGTGCGTGACGGTGACGTCATCTACGTACCTCAGTCGCCGTTCTAAGCCATTCGCTCGAGGATGTTAGCTCGATTCACCGCCGCTGCGGTTCGACTTTCGTCCTAGCTTTCCTTGATTCCATTGTTAGTCCTGCTTTGGTGCTTAGATCGGGCAGAACGAAGCAATCGCGCAAGATTCGAGGAATTTGAAATCGTTTTCTGTTGATGTTCCAATCGTCTAGTCAGTTTTGGTCGCGCGCTATTTTTGGCGTTGCGATTTTCACCAGCGCATTCCTCCTATTTCAGGTCCAACTACTCCTTGGCAAATTTCTACTGCCGTGGTTTGGGGGCACCTCCGCGATTTGGGCGACCTGTCTCCTGTTCTTCCAAATCCTGTTGTTGGGCGGATACATATATGCCCACCAGATCGCAAGCGGTTTTCGGCCATCGACACAGGGGAAAGCACATCTCGCATTTTTGGCGATCACTTCCCTGTCGCTCGTAAGCGCCTGGTATTTTTGGAGCTCGCCAGTCCTCCCAAGCATCTCCTGGAAACCGGCGCCCGGAGCCGCACCTATCCTGGGGATCCTGGAATTATTAGTTATCAGTGTGGGTCTGCCCTTTCTTCTTCTCTCCAGCACAGGCCCATTGTTGCAAAGCTGGTACGCCCATCTTGACCTTAGCGAGCGCAACAAGTCGCCCTATTTTTTGTATGCCTTGTCGAACGCAGGTTCTGTCCTGGGGTTATTGAGCTATCCGTTTTTCCTGGAGCCGGCTTTTCGCCTAAAAATTCAGAGCTGGATCTGGGGTGTGGGCTTCGCAGTTTTCGCGTTGAGCTGCGCGATTTGCGCGTGGCAGATGCATCGCTCAACTGCTGAGAAAGCTCATCCGGTTGAGGAAAGTCTGGCCCCAATAGACGGACACTCTGAAACGCCTCCCCGGCGCTGGTTATGGTTTCTTCTGCCGATGGTTGGTTCCGTTATGCTGTTGGCGACGACCAATCTTCTAACCCAGGATGTAGCGCCAATTCCATTGCTTTGGGTTCTGCCTCTTTGCGTCTACTTGCTCAGTTTTGTCTTCACCTTTCATGGATCCTGGTACAGACGAGCGATTTTTCACCCGCTCTTTGCCATTACTGCCGCGCTTGCTGCCATTTCGCTGTTCCGCGATACGGAAATGCGGGTCACCTCGCAAATCGTAATATTTCTTTCGGTTCTTTTCGCCGCATGCATGGTTTGTCACGGAGAAGTGGCGCGAATTAGGCCCGCGACACGTCACCTCACATCCTTTTATATGTTACTGTCGGCCGGCGGCGCCGCCGGAGGCTTGTTCGTTGCCATCGTTGCTCCCACCATTTTTCCAACATTTTGGGAATACGAATTGGGTTTATGGGCGACTGCTGTTTTGCTAGTCATCGTTCTTTTCCTGGATCGCAACTCATGGCTCCATGATCGCAAGCCGGATCTGCTGATCCCGGCCGGATTCATCACTGTTGGACTCGTGCTTCTGAAGTATTTGGCGCGGGCGCAACTGATAGAGATCCCTCCGAGTTTGCTCGCGGCCTACAAGGTTCTTGTGGGAGTAATGATCTGCCTTTGCGTGTGGCTCGCGTTTACGGGCGGACCAAACTGGGCGCGCAGCAGGAAATTCCGTTGGTCCGAAATAACTTTAGTAGCGGGCTTTTTGCTTTTGAGCACAGGCCTTTTCCTGCATTTGAACGCACAAGACCCAGCGCCTTTGTATCGCGAACGCAACTTTTACGGCGCCGTGGCGGTTTTCGAAATATGGGACGAGGCGCGGCGCAATTCGTTTTATGAATTTTTGCACGGCCAGATCGTACATGGTGTTCAACCAAAGAAGGACCGCAAGATGCCAGCTTCTTATTATGGCCCCGGGAGCGGGGCCCGATTGGCTTTGCTGACCAATCCACAACGCGATATCGGTCCCATGCGCGTTGGCGCTATTGGTCTGGGTATTGGAACACTCGCGGCTTATTCCCGGCCCGGAGATATCTATCGTTTCTACGAGATCAATCCTGCCGTTATTCGCATCGCCCAGGGGCAAGGGGGCTATTTTAGTTATTTGAGCGACGCGTCGGCTCGCATCGAAGTTGTCCAGGGCGATGCCCGACTTTCTCTGGAGGAGGAAGCAGCGCACCATGAGTTCCAAAACTTTGATGTTCTCTTTGTGGATGCGTTTAATGGAGATTCCATTCCAGTCCATCTCCTCACGCGCGAGGCTATGGCACTCTATCTTTCACATCTTCGAGGTCCCGATTCCGTCATAGTAGTGAATGCTACAAATGTCTTCGTTAATCTCATTCCAGTGGTCGCAGAACTAGCGGAAAGTTACGGCATGAAAGCAAAGTTAATACTCTCAACCGTCGAAACGGGAGTATTGCGACGGAGTGTTTTCATCCTGCTGACCCGGGGCAATTCACTGGACGTGCCGGAAATACAGAAAGTCGGCTACTCGATCCAGGATCCGCAGCGGGCTAAAGGCAGGCCACAACTCTGGACTGACGATTACAGTAATGTTGCGCGCTTACTAATTCGATAGGGAAGGCGCGCGTTTGGTCCAGCCGGAGGGCGTTTTTAATCCCTTCGCCTTCAAGCGACATATTAAGGATAAAGAGCTTGCGGCAATCCAGCCACGGCAAGCGCCTAAGCAACCACGTTCCATTTACCTGTTGCTACGCTCCCGGGTTCGCTCCAACACGTCCCTTGAGCGCCGTTCCACCCCAATTTGAAGCTTCGGTGCCGTTGATTATGAAGGCAACGAATCATCCCCCGTGAGCATTCGTCTGTATCAAATTGCGGTGAGGCAAGGATGTCCGGTCATCGTGAATGAAGCCTGTACAGCAAAGTGGCCGTTCATGGCGAACGGCCACTTCTTTTTGATCTTGTTCTTGACCTTGAAAACTACCGCTTCATGTAGCGTCGAAGCAAGGCGAGGCCCGTAAGAGCGCCCCCAAGTAACATCGCAGTTGTCCCGCTATCCGGAACTGGGGGAGGGGCACCGGGGCAAAATTCCCTGATTGATGAGATGCCGCCATGGCCGTATGGATCGTCACCGCCCACATTGCCAAATCCCGGCACGGTGACCGAAGTTTCGCCATTAATGACCTGGTAGAATTCGAGGCTGCCGCCTTTCGCCGACCCACCCTTACCTTTGCCGTAGTGAACGACAAGAAATGCGTTCGGATCCACGGTGATGGTCTGGTCGCCACTGAGGTTCTCGAGATTATCGCAGAGCCCGAGGCCGGTAGTGTCAGTAAATTTGCCTAATTCTACGAAGTTGGA
>WNFT01005541.1_pt1 | contig 12809 bp, 10 predicted proteins | sample 5400191 | NCBI WGS metagenome assembly WNFT01 (sample SAMN13153359, study PRJNA577476) | soil metagenome | isolation source: 80 cm saprolite under Madrone tree | place: USA:California | collected 2016-06-14
ACTCACAAGCTTGCTGCCGACGAGAAAGAGATGATTGAGGCTGCCCTGCGCGAGAGCGAAGGGCGGGTGTCCGGACCGTCCGGAGCAGCAGCAAACCTGGGGATTAGTCGATCAACATTAGAATCGAAGATTCGGTCACTGAAGATCGACAAATACCACTTCAAGACTGCAAGAGCCTCGAAAACATAGTTAACAGCGTCGATACTGCTCGACCATCCTTGACGGGGCTTGCCGCGCGGCAGGCGCTCAAATGTTTGAAGGAGAGATAACACCTCTCCATTGCTCGCGAGTTTCATCGCTGATGTGCAGCGCTTAGCGGATATCCGAGTCGCTGAACAAAAACTGAAGTGAATTGGTGTCGAGCGCTGTGAGCACCGTTTGCTTCTCGTTTCGTCGATCGGCGACGCTCGATGCTGTAGTACGGGCAAGCTCGCGGATCACGGCCAACCCGGAGTAATTCCACTTGGAAGTATAGTCGGACGATCGGAAACTGACCCACCACCTCGCATGCCCCACACCTTGACCTTCGACCTATCCCGCCGTATACTGAAATGTAGAAGCTTGAGGTATCGATGCCCTCTCCGCGTTTCCCCATCCCGCAAGGCACGCTCGATATGCTGATCCTCCAGATCCTATCGCTCGAACCCGCTCATGGGTATGGAATCGCCCAGCGGCTGGAGCAGATCTCGCGCTCGGTCGTCCAGGTCAACCAGGGCTCGCTGTATCCCGCCCTTCACCGACTACAGCAGAAAGGCAGGCTGCGCGCCGAGTGGAAACAGTCGGAGACCGGCCGGGAGGCCAAGTTCTACTCCCTTACGGCCGCCGGCCGCCGCCAGCTTACCGTCGAGAAGGATAGCTGGGCACGCCTCTCGGGTGCCGTCAAGCTGATCTTCGATGAGGGCAGCCGATGATCCAACTCTTCAACTGGTTCCGCCGCAAGTCCCTGGAGAGCGGCCTCGACCGCGAGCTTCAATATCACTTCGATCGCCGGGTGGCTGACCTCACCGCCGCCGGCATCCCCGAGCCCGATGCCCGCCGCCGCGTCACCGTAGAGCTCGGCCTCGCCCAGGTGCGCGAGGAAATCCGAGACGTCTGGCTCACCCGCTGGTTCCGCGATTTCCTCTACGATCTCCGCTTCTCCGCGCGATCGTTTGTCCGCAGCCCCGGCTTCACCGCCGCCACGCTGCTCTCGCTGGCGCTCGGTATAGGTGCCACCACCGCCATCTACTCGCTGGTCGATCAGGTGATCCTGCACGCGCTGCCCATTCACGACCCCGCTCGCCTCGTCCTTGTCGATTGGAACGGCGATCAGGCCGGCAGCGGGTTCGGCTCCTGGAACCTCATGTCCTACCCCTTCTGCCGCGACCTCCAGCAGCAGACCCGGTTCTTCGACGGCGTCCTCTGTCGCGCCGAAATCCAGGTGAATTTCTCGGCAGGCGGCGATCCAAAATCTATTGCCGCCGAAATCGTATCCGGCAGCTATTTCCCGGTCCTCGGCATCGGCCCCGCTTTGGGCCGCGTGATCGAGGAGCCCGATGACGCTGCTCCCGGCGCCGGTCCGGTCGTCGTCCTCTCGCACGATTTCTGGCAGACCGAGTTTGGCGGAACAGCGGACATCGTCGGCCGCAAGCTCCTCATCAACCAGCACCCCATGACGGTGGTCGGTGTCGCCTCGGCCGCCTTCCACGGCGTCGACATCGGTGCGGTCCCGGCTCTCTGGATTCCCGCGTCCATGTACGTGGAGGCGATCCCCGGCGCCGAAGACCTGCTCCGTCGCCCCACTTTTTGGATGCAGGTCCTTGCCCGGCTCCGCCCGAACCTCACGCCCGCGCAAGCACAGGCCGGCCTGCAGCCGTGGTTCAAGGCGTGGCTCCAGGACAACATGCTTCGCCCCGGCTTTCCGATCATTACGACCGAGCGGCGACGCGACTACCTCGCCTCCACTCTCGAACTCACCTCCGCTCCACAGGGCCATTCGCCACTGCGCCGCAGCCTGTCTTATCCGCTCTGGCTCCTGCTCGCCGCCACCGGCGTTCTGCTCGGTCTGGCCTGCCTCAACGTCGCTGGCCTCTTCCTCGCCCGCGGATCTGCGCGGGGCCGCGAGATCGGCACGCGACTCGCTCTCGGCGCTTCTCGCGGCCGCATCGGCCGCCAACTCCTCGCCGATAGCGTCCTTCTTGCGCTGGCCGGTGGCGTCCTCGGCGTGGCCGTAGCTCCGCTCGCGATCCGCGCGCTGATCGCGTTCCTGCCGCACGACCTCGCCGCCAACAACCTGCACGGAACTCTCAGCCTTCGTCTGCTCGCCTTCACTCTCTTTGCCAGCCTAACCGCGGGCCTCCTGAGTGGCCTTGCTCCCGCATTCCACGCCGGCGGCGGCAGCCTGGTCAGCTCGCTCCGCGAGCGCGCCGGAACCGGCTTCGGTGGTATCCGCCTGCGCAAATGCATCGTCACTCTGCAGGTGGCTTTCTCCCTCATCCTCCTCATCGGCGCCGCGCTCTTTGTCCGGACACTCACTGGTCTGCTCGCCAAAGGCCCCGGCTTCGAGACCTCCGGCATCCTCTCCTTCGCCATCGCACCCGTGAAGAGTGGCTATTCCCGCGCGGACGCCGCGCGGCTCGTCCGCCGCCTTGACGAGGAGATCCGCGCTCTACCCACCACTCGCAACGGCGCCGCCGCCCGTGTGGCGTTCCTGACCGGCGAAAGCTGGAACAATTCCATAACCATCCAGACCGATCGCCGCATCGTAGCCGACCACGTCAACCTCAACGCCGTCAGTCCCGTTTTTTTCTCGACCCTCGGCATTCGCATCCTCGCCGGCCGAGATTTCGACGCCCATGACTCCCGCCCAGCTGGCGAAGCCGGCCACCGCTCTGTCATCGTCAATGAGGCTTTCGTCAGGCGCTATCTGGCCGACCTCGATCCCCTCGGCATCCACGTCGGCGTGGGCTCCGGTCCCGACGTCAAGCCCGATGTCGTAATCGTCGGCGTCTGCACCGCCTTCAACTACCGCGGCCTCCGCGACGATTCCGAGCAGGCCTTTTTCCCGATGTTCGAAGGCGAGGACGCCAGAGCGACCTTCTATATCAAGGTTCGCGGCGCCCCTGAGCAGGCGATTCCGTCCATCCGCCGCATCGTCCGCCAGGCCGACCCCCGGTTGCCGATCCTCTGGTTCCGCACTCTGGATGACCAGGTCAATCGCTCGCTCACGACCGAGCGCCTCCTAGCCGCCCTCTCCGGCAGCTTCGGTGCGCTGGCGCTGCTGCTCTCGTTGATCGGTCTCTACGGAGTGATGTCCTTCGTGGTCACGCGGCGCACGCGCGAAATCGGCATCCGCCTCGCGCTTGGCGCCACCGGGGCTTCCGCCATCGGCCTCGTCCTGCGCGACGCCGTCACCATGGTCGCCGCCGGCATGGCCATCGCTCTCCCTTGCGTCGCCGCCCTCGGCAAGCTCCTCCAATCCCAGTTGTTCGGCGTCACTGCCACCGATCCCGCGACCGTCGCCGCCGCCGCACTGGTCCTCGGCGCCGGCGCGCTCGCGGCAGCATTCATCCCCGCATGGCGGGCCTCGAACGTGAGCCCCACGGACGCCCTGCGGCTGGAATAGCGCCGATCGCCCGCACGCACCTCGGACCCGGCTCGACTTCTGAATCGCGTTTGCCACTACGTCATAAGGACGGCCCAGGCGTCAGGGCCTAGATTTGCTGGCGCAAAATCCCCTTCGCACTCGCACCAAGAATCCGCCGAAAACGGCAGCGTGTGTGTACGCGTGCAAATTTCTGTAGAATAGTCGGCTCACATTCGTTTAGGAGACTACACAAGTAATGTCGACCAAGATCACGCGGGTACACGCGCGGCAAGTGATTGATTCACGAGGAAATCCGACCGTCGAGGCGGACGTTTACGTTGGAGCAGAGGCGCGCGGGCGAGCTGCCGTTCCGTCCGGCGCATCGACCGGTGAACATGAAGCCCTGGAACTGCGCGATGGGGACAAGACGCGATACTTGGGCAAGGGCGTGCTTAAGGCGGTCGCCAATGTGAACGGGGAGATTGCAAAAGCCGTCGCGGGGCTAGAAGCTTCGGATCAGCGCGCTCTGGATAAGCACATGATCGATCTGGACGGCACGCCGACCAAGTCGCGCTTGGGCGCGAATGCGATTTTAGCGGTGTCCATGGCGGCGGCGCGTGCCGCGGCTGCTGCGCAGAAATTGCCCCTGTACAAATATTTGGCCACATATTCGACGGTAAGGTCCGCGAACCTGCTGCCCGTGCCGATGATGAACATCTTGAATGGCGGAGCGCACGCGGATAATTCCGTGGATTTTCAGGAGTTCATGGTAATGCCGATTGGCGCGCCGAGCTTCTCGGAGGCGCTGCGCTGGGGCGTCGAAGTCTTTCACGCGCTGAAAGCCGCGCTGAAGAAACACGGCTACTCGACGGCGGTAGGAGACGAAGGCGGATTTGCTCCCAATTGCAAATCGAACGAGGAAGCGATTCAGATTGTGCTGGAAGCGATCGGAGCGGCAGGCTACAAACCCGGCGAGCAAGTGAGCATCGCGCTCGACCCCGCATCAAGCGAATTCTATGACAAGAGCAGCGGCAAATACGTCTTCAAGAAATCGGACAAGTCCGCGCACTCTTCCGCGGAAATGGCGGCGTATTGGACCGCCTGGACGGAGAAATATCCGATCGTGTCGATTGAGGATGGCATGGCGGAGGACGACTGGGCAGGATGGAAGCAATTGACGCAGAGCGTGGGAAGCAAATCGTCGAAGAAGAAGATTCAACTTGTGGGCGACGATTTGTTCGTGACCAACACCCAGCGGCTGTCGCGCGGGATCAACGAAGGCATCGCGAACGCGATCCTGATCAAGCTGAATCAGATCGGCACGGTGACAGAGACGATCGACGCGATCGAGCTGGCGCGCAAGGCCGGATACAACTCGATTATTTCGCATCGCTCGGGCGAGACGGAAGACACGTTCATCGCGGACTTGGCGGTGGCGACGTCCGCGGGACAGATCAAGACGGGGTCGGCGTCGCGCACGGATCGCATCGCGAAATACAACCAGTTGCTGCGTATCGAGGAAGAGCTGGGCGCCTCAGCCCGATTCAACGGCAAAGCCGCACTGAGCTAATCGGCGTCCCTTTTGGGCTTGGGAGCGCGTGGTCAAATTTGGGGCTGAACCGGCACTTCGGTTGATGCTGAGCTGCTCAATGCAGTTGGCGGGTTCTGCCTCGACCAGAGCGGCGGTTGAATGCGGCCGCGCTTGGCCGCGCGCCACAGCAGATGCGTCGCGACGCCGAGGCACAATAGCACCGCAACAATGGAAGCTTCGGGACCAAAAGCACCGCCCGTAAGAATAACCGGGCCACTCAGGCTCAGGCTGCCTTGCGTGAGCGCGTTCTTTGCCGTGAAGCCGGAGACGGAAAGCCCGTAGAGGGAACCCTCGGAAAAATTCCATCCGGCATGCAGGCCCATGGGAAACCACAAACGCCCGGTAAGCACATAAGCGGCGGCGAGGAGCACTCCCGCTTCGAGGGCAATAGCGAGTGAACTTGTTACCGTAGCGCCGGGATTGAATGCGTGCGCGGCGCCGAAAAACGCGGAGGAGATGATCAGAGCGATCCATGTGCCGCCAACCATTTGTACGATGCGAAAAAGGAAACCGCGAATCAAGGTTTCTTCAACAGTAGCCGCGAGGAGAGCGGCCAAAGCACCGGCACCGAGCCCGGCAGTGGTCCCTCGCGCTTGCAAATGATAAACGCGAAGGAGCCAGAGAACGACAATCACCGCAGAAAACAACGTGACTCCCAACGCCAGGCCGCCGAAAAATTCCTTAAACGAGATCAAGCCAGCAATTTCGGGCGGGCGTCGGCCCTCGATGTAGCGATAGCCAACAAGATAGGCGCCAAATACCGGCGGCGAAAGAATCGCGAGACCTACCGTCTGACTGACGTGGCCGCGCAGGAGCGATTGCGCGCCAAACAGGATCAGAAGAACGAAAAGCAGATTGAGCGCGGCCAGACCAACCTGTTTGCCAGCACCCTTCGCGGCAGAGTCCATGCGGTTCTTCTTTGCGCGGACTCTATCGCAGATAGGCCTCGAAAGACCACGTGAATTGAGCTTGCGCGCCGTTCACAGATACGAACGAGGGGCGCGCCGTTTCAATCACCAGAATCGGCCGGCGCCTGCCCGCAGGCATGCACACGTGTCGCGACCTGATTGTCCGTGCTATCGCGGGCCGAGATACATCACGTGAGCGTATGTGCCGAGTCTTGCGTTGTAGGCCAAATACCAGCCCGGGTGGTCGGGATCTTCGTAGATCACGATAGGATCATTGTTCCATTCCCAATCCGCGGTGTAATCGTAATCGTACGGCGCTACGCTGAAGAACCAGTTGTTGAACCAGAAGCGATCGCGGTCTCCTCCGCCAAGACGATACTCGTGGCCACGGCCGAAGCCTCCAGGGAAGCGGCCGTGTTCCCACGGATGATCCACGTGGTAGTGTTCGTCACCGCGGCCGGAATCGTGGCCGACCCACGTGTTATCGTGATGAACGTGAGGGGCTTCGGGATGTTCGGGGCGATCGCGGAAAGAACGATGATCTTGTTGAGGGTGGCCTTCTTGGGGATGGCCTTCCTGGGGTCGCGCCTCAGGCGGACGGCCTTCGGGAGCGTGATTTTCAGCTGAACGATTGTCTGGCGCGCGATTCTCCGGGCGAGACGGAGCGCTTCGCGCGGGAGGCGGGCCATGCGTGGGAACGTGGCCACCTCCGACATCGCGAGAGCCGCCGTGTTGCTGTTCACCATGCGGTGCCTGACCGCCTCTTTCTTGCGTAAGAACCGGCACCGCGAATGCGAGAAGTAGAGCAAGGGAAGCGATGATAGTCTTCATGTACACCTCTCGGAAATTAACTTAGCATTTACACGGGCCGCAGACGTTACGAGATTCCCTGTAGTCTCAGACGTACGGAGCGGTATCGCGCGTTGCAGCAGGGGCGGGCCAATCGGCGTATTTCACGAAATCATAAGGACTTGGACGCGCGGAAAGCCCGCACCACCACGGCCGGGTCGCGCTGATCGGCATCGACTTCAGAGTTGAGGTGGCGCATTTCCTCGGCGGAGATTTTGTTGGCGAGATCGGCGAGCGCGGAACGCAGCTGCGGGAACTTGTCGAGTGCGTCACGACGGACTATGGGGACGGCGTCGTAAGGCGGGAAGTAGCGCTTGTCGTCGACGAGCGGAACGAGATGGAGGGCGTCGATCAGGCCATCCGTAGAATTGCCTGCGACAATGTCGACTTTCTTGTCGACGAGCGCACGGTAGATCAACCCGAGGTCCATCACACTGGGCTGCGCGGCGAAGTGCAGGCCGTAGAGCTGGCTCCAGCCCTTGAACCCGTCGGGACGCTCCAGGAATTCGTAGCCGAAACCGGCGCGCATCTTGGGAGCGTACGGGACGATGTCACTCGTGTTGCGCAGTTGTAACTGTTGAGCATCCTGGCCGCGAACGACCATGGCGAACGTGTTCTCAAAGCCGAGCGGCTCGGTGACTTCGAGGTTGAAACGCTGCGCGTACCCTTGTTTCACGCGGTTATAGACTTCGCGCGGGTCGCGGCCGGGGGATTCGTTGAGGACGGCGGTGAGCGCGGTTCCGGTGTATTCAACGTACAGGTCGAGGTCGCCGGAGAGGAGAGCTTTTTGGCAGAGAAGCGTGCCGCCAAGATTGGATTTGCGCTCGACATGCACGCCGGTGCGGGCTTCGATATGCTGCGCAAGAAGCTCTGCAAGGATGATTTGCTCAGTGAAGAATTTTGAGCCGATGGTCAGGTGAGGATCGCTATCTTTGCGGCACGCCGATAAAAAGCACGAAAAAATCAAAAGAGAGATAACGCCGAGACGCGGAGGCAACGAAGAGAACGGTGGGCGGCGCATGCGGGAATTTAACACAGAGTTCATCGAGAGCGGAGCGCGGACGGCTACAGACTGAAAGAGACGAGTTTGAGCGGAGCGGCGCTACACGATTTTGAGGCGGCGCTCCAGCCAGCCGAGTAGCAGGTCCGCGGCTATGGCCAGGAGTGCGGCAGGAATCGCGCCGGCCAGAATCACGGCGTCGCTGACCATCGCAACGCCGCGGAAAATGAACGTGCCGAGCCCGCCTGCGCCGATGGCCGCGGCAATCGTGGCCACGCCGATGGTGATGATTGTCGCGGTACGAATACCGGCAAGAATCACGGCGCGAGCGAGCGGGAGGCGAACGCGCCAGAGGATTTGCCTTTCAGTCATGCCCATAGCTTCCGCGGCTTCGAGCACGGCAGGGTCAATCCCCGTCAGTCCGACATACGTGTTGCGAAGTATGGGAAGGAGCGCATAGAGAACGAGCGCGACGATCGCGGTGCGGCGTCCGATGCCGCCGATAAATGGAATGGGAATCAGGAAGCCGAAAAGGGCGAGGCTGGGGATGGTCTGGAAAATACTGGCGAGGCCGAGCGCGAGATTGCGTAGCGTCCTGCGATGAACGATGACCATGCCGAGGGGCACGGCAATGGCAATCGCAAACGCCATGCTGATTACGACCAGGGCCAGATGATTCGCGGTCGCTCCCAGGATTTCGGCGCGATGCTCGAGGAAGAATCGCCAGGCGTTCATGCCTGCGCACCGTTGAGCGGGGCAAGAGACGCGGTGAAGGCTCGCACTTCTGGATGATCGATACGAGGAAATTCTTGCGGAGTGGCATCGGCGACGATGCGTCCGCCTTCCAAGAGGATTATCCGGGAAGCGAGGAGCAGAGCTTCGCGAAGATCGTGGGTGACGAACACAATCGTCTTGCCTAACCGGCAAGCGAGAGCGCTGAATTCGCGCTGAAGCTCCGCGCGGGTCACAGGATCGAGCGCGCCGAATGGCTCGTCCATGAGAAGGATCGGCGGGTCGACTGCGAGCGCGCGAGCAACGCCAACGCGCTGGCGCTGGCCGCCGGAAAGTTCGTGCGGCTTCCGGCCGGCGAATTCCCCAGGGTCGAGCCCTACAAGCATCAGGAGGTCATTCACGCGGGCGGTGGTCCGGGCCACATCCCATTTTTCGAGGGTAGGCACGAGGGCGATGTTTTCGGCAACCGTAAAGTGCGGGAAAAGCCCCGCGTCTTGAATCACATAGCCGATTCCGCGACGCAGGCGGATGGGATCCCAATCGGTGGTGGGGCGCCCGTGAACGATGACTTCTCCGCCACTGGGAACGAGCAAGCGATTGATTAGTCGCAAGAGCGTGGTTTTGCCGCTGCCGCTGCGGCCGAGGAGCAGGAGAGTCTGGCCAGCCGTAACAGAAAAGCTTATTTCGCTAACAATTTTGTGATGGACGGTACTGTTAATGCTGTATGTCACATTTTGGAACTGAATGGTAGGGTCGGCTTTCTCTGGAACGGTTTTCGGGTTCATTTGGATTGACACTCGGCGTACCCGGGAGCGAACATAATATAGTTCACTCAGCCTCCTGGTCGTCGAGATTTTGCAGGTCGAATTTTGCAGTCGAATCTTGACGAATCTTTTATGCATCGCAGCAGCGGAAGCCGCATCCAATGGGAGGAGCAAACGTCATGGGAGCCTCGGCTAGCGCTGTCCGCATTCGGCACGATCTTCACACTCGCCTTATAAATGCGCGCAAACGAACCGACGATGTATTCCGCATCGTGCGGGAGGACGCGCTATACGACCGCCCGATTGCCGAGCGGCATCGCATTATTTTTTACATTGGACACGTGGAAGCGTTCGATTGGAACTTGCTGGCGCAGCGTGCGTTCGGGCTGCAATCGTTTCACCCCGCATTCGATCGTCTTTTTGCGTTTGGGATCGATCCCGTTGACGGTGGCTTGCCTACGGATAAGCCGTCGGATTGGCCGAAGCGCGAAGAAGTCGACCGGTATACGCAGAGACTGAAGAGCGAACTGGATCAGGCGATTTCGCACGCGCTGCGGCGTCCCTCGGATGGACATCCGCAACTGGCGACGATGCTGGAAGTCGCGGTGGAGCATCGCTTGATGCACGCGGAGACGCTCGCGTACATGCTGCACCAGCTTCCGGCGGAGAAGAAAATTCCTGCGGCGCACGAAGCGGTGTGGAAGACGCCGCGGGCGAAGTCGCACCTGGTGGACATTCCAGCCGGGCGCGCAACACTGGGACTTCGGCGCGTGAGCGGCGACGAATTCGGCTGGGACAACGAGCTTGAGGCGCATGAGGTGCGCGTCGCGGATTTCGCGATCGACAACTACAACGTGAAGAACCGCGACTTCATGTCGTTTGTGCAAGCCGGCGGATATTCCGAGCCGTCGCTGTGGGATAAAGAATCGTGGGAGTGGAAAGAAAAAGAAGGCGTGACGCATCCGGTCTTCTGGCGGCGCGCGGGAAATTTGTGGGTGTATCGCACGATGTTCGGGGACGTTCAACTTCCGCTGGATTGGCCGGTCTACGTGAGTCACGCGGAAGCCACGGCGTACGCCAAATGGCTCGGGCGCAAGCTGCCGACCGAAGAGCAATTTCATCGCGCGGCGTATGGGACATCCGATTCTGAGGTGGAGCGAAATTATCCCTGGGGCGACGACGCACCGGACGGGCGGTATGGGAATTTTGATTTTGCGCATTGGGATCCGAGCCCAGTGGGATCGTATCCGCGCGGGGCGAGCGCGCATGGCGTTCACGATCTGCTCGGCAACGGCTGGGAATGGACGCGCACGGAATTCAAGCCGTTCCCCGGATTTGCGGCGATGCCGTTTTATCCCGGATACTCAGCGAATTTTTTCGATGGCAAGCACTATGTTATGAAGGGCGGTTCGCCGCGCACGGCAGCTTGCATGCTGCGGCGATCGTTCCGCAACTGGTTCCAGCCGCATTACCCGTATGTGTACGCAACTTTCCGGTGCGTCGAGGACTAATCCAGGAAAATCCAGTAAAGCCCAAGCCCTTGGGAGCCATTCCATGCTGACTTACCAAACTCTACCCGCCCGACATGTGTCTGAATTTGCCGCGGCGGTGCGCGAAGGCTTGTTGAAGCCCGGGCAACGCGAGTGCCTTTTGCCGGAGTATGGGTTGACGCGAGCGGACGCGCGCCTGCTGCAAACGCATGCGCAAGAAATTGTGGACCGGCTGCCATCGCCGATTCACGTTGCGGAACTTGGCAGTGGCAGCGGAAAAAAGACGCGCTGGATTTTGGAAGCGCTCTCACGCCGTCAACGAACCTACTATTTCCCAATTGAAATCTCGCCCGCCGCGCTGGCCGCTTGCGAGAAAGAGTTGGGCCAGATCGACATGGTCAGCATGGTGGGTTACGAGCAGCCATATTTAGAGGGGCTGCGCGCCGTCGCCCAGGGGCGCGATGAAGGCGATCACCTGCTCGTCCTCTTTTTGGGCAGCACGATTGGTAATTTCGACCGCGCCGCCGGCGAAGAATTCTTGCGCGAGGTTCAGGAAATCCTGCAACCGGGCGACGCCTTGCTGCTTGGCACAGACTTGGAAAAGGACGTACCAACGCAGCTTTTGGCATACGACGATCCGGCAGGTGTGACCGCGGCGTTCAATCTGAATGTGCTGGCACGCATCAATCGAGAACTGGGGGCGGATTTTGATTTAGCCTCGTTCCGCCACGAGGCGCGCTGGAATTACGAGGAGCGCCGGATTGAAATGCATCTGCGCTCGATGCGCCGTCAGAGCGTAAGAATCCCGGTAGCCAACTTGCGGCTAATGCTGAATGAGGGCGAGACCATCTGGACGGAAAGCTCGCACAAGTACCAGCCTGAGGAAGTCGTGCGCATGGCCGAGCGCACGGGATTCCGATGCGACGGTCAGTGGATCGATGAAGAGTGGCCCTTCGCGCAGAACTTGCTGATTGCGCGTTAGCAGGAGACGCGGCGGTCCAGCGGCTTCAGAAGGATTCGATGCGCCAGAATAGATGGGCCGCCCAGGGCTTCGTGGTGGAGAGAGAGGGGCGCCAGACGGCTAGAATTTGCGAGCCCTGATAGACCCGCTCGAAGCCTTCTTCCGATTCGGAGACGGTTTCAATCGGTGAAATCCAGAACTGCTCGGCGCCCGGAGCGTGGAGCGCTACGCGAATGCGCTGCCAGCCATCTTCCACGCGAAGCGTGGGGCCTGGAATGCAGCCGCTGAAGCGCAGATTCTGCGGGCCGGAAGGAGTTTGGAAGAAACGATCCGGCTCGGTCGGCGCGAGGAAATTCAGCACGGACTCAATTCCAACCGCGAGGTTGCGATCGAGCGCCGCAGGCAAGCCGATTTTCACTTCACACGCGACTTCGCAGCCGCGAGGCGCGGGACCAAACGAAAACAATTTCGAGACGGAAAGGCGAGGGCCGGAATCCTCCTGCCCATGCCAGGCTAGCGGAGCCTCTCGAACCAGCCCGGCTTCGCGTTCCGTAGTGCGTTCGATGCTAAATGCGCCACCGGCAAAACCCGGATCCTCTTGCAGCTGAATATTTTCGTAATCAGCATGAGTCCGCGATGGGTCGAACAGGAACAGGCGAAATGTGTGGCGCGGCCAGCGATCGTATCGGAGATAACGTTCGAGGCCCGGTTCCTTCACGCGTGTTTGTTCGTGAATGGAAGTGACCGCACCTGACGGATTCTTCGCGATTTCACGCAGGCGCGCATGATAGGCCTCCGGCCGCCGCGCGATGGAGTTGATCAAAGTCGAACCGGTCGGACGGAAATCCAAAGCGGCTAATGTGCCACCATCCGAGGGCTTCACCAGAGCCTGATATTCCGTGGACGTGAAAAGCAGCTCGGAAGTCCCGTCGCCATCATAGTCGATCGT
>WNFT01004054.1_pt1 | contig 12808 bp, 10 predicted proteins | sample 5400191 | NCBI WGS metagenome assembly WNFT01 (sample SAMN13153359, study PRJNA577476) | soil metagenome | isolation source: 80 cm saprolite under Madrone tree | place: USA:California | collected 2016-06-14
CTCGGGTCCGTGATACCGCGCCGATGCTTCGCGCTGATGATCCCATGGGTGACGGTTTGATCCAGTCCACGTGGGTGCCCAATGGTCACGACCCCCTCCCCCACCTCGACAGCATCAGAATCCCCGAAGGTCACGTAGGGCAGTGCGCCCTTGGCCTCGATCTTGATCACTGCCAGATCTGTTTTGGGGTCTGTCCCCACGACACGCGCGGGGTACTGTTGCCCATTGGTCAGCAGGACCTCGATTTTCGAGGCGCCGCTGGCCACGTGATGGTTGGTGAGGATATGACCCTCCGCATCCATAATCATCCCTGTCCCCAGGCCCGTGACCTCACGTTTGAACTGCTTAGGCGATTGCGGAGTATGAAAGAAAAAGCGGAACAGGGGATCGTTTTCGAAAGGGGCAAAAGGATTGGTCACCTCCTGCCGTTCGGTCACCTCAATATGCACCACGGCAGGGATAGTGTGCTGCGCCACTTGCGTCACTGCAGTGGTCAAGTCCACTGCTCTGCCTGTGCTCTCCGGTGACTGGGCGTGTGCCCGGGGTAAGGACGAACCCAGGCCCGACATCCAGATCATCGTCATAACCAGACTCACAACCACAAGCCGACGTGGTGATGCATGTCGAGACATCGTGTTGTTCTCCTCTGATGACAGATCAGCTCGGTGAAAAAACGCGGCGAAACTTCCCCAGCCAACCCAAGCGAGTGCCCGTCAGCCGCTCAGTCCCTGGGGACCGTTCCTACCTCCAATGCCCGGGGCGCCACACCCAGGCGTGTGCGTGCCGGTCCCAGCCCCCTGGTATCCACGCCGCCCCGCGATGTGGTGGCAGCTCCCAGCGGCCTTCGACCCAGACCCACCGGTCGTGCCACGCCCAATACTCCGGTACCCAGACGTACAGTGGCGATGGCGCGATACCAATCACCTCTTCGCGTAGCGGGGGCGGTGCCTCTGGTGCGGTTGTTGTGACAGAGGCTGGCTCTGCTATAACGGCGGGACGCTCCTCCACCCTCCACCCGATGAGACCTGTCATCATGGCCATAGGGGCCCCTATGAGTAACAAGGCAACGCGTCTCATTGGCTCTCCTGTGCTTCTCGTGAGACGGCACCTACCTCTACGGACAGATCGGATGGGTGAACGTTACACGCTCCAGCAACGCCGAGGTCAGTGTGCTGGGGACGCCAGAGGCGTCAGCAGGGCCCCGGTTCTGCCCGGGGGAGCCTGCCGCTATCCTGAGTCAGTTCCATGGCTGACAATTCTGGAACCGTGGAGATGGACCTTCATCGATCCGGTCGCATTCCACCTTACTGCCGACTTTCCCGACGATGTACTTCGACTTGTAAAACACTTCCCCATCCTCAGTCTTCAGCGTGGCTGTGCCCGTCTTGGGATCCATCGCGGTGACCTGGGCGACCACGCCGGTCGAGACCGGCGGCATGCCGCCAGTTCTTGCCATGGCCAGGGGCACGAGCCCCACCAGCAGGGTTCCAGTCAGTAAAGTGATCTGCACAAACTGTCGCATCATGAGATGTTCTCCTTCTGTCGAGGTTGATGGACATGATCGGGCGGGTGGCCCGACTACCACTCTGTCCTTGTGCAAAGCGTATGCCACGACGACGGTGGAGAGGCGCCGCCCGGGTGCGCAGGCCGCATCGCGGCCACCCAGGCCAGGAGCCTGGCGGGAAGGGGGCGCCGGACTGGCCCGGGGGAGCCTAGCCGCAGCGCGCCCGTGACGACGATATCTCGGCAGATGGCGCCTGGGCGTCCCGGCGTTGGCGTGCCGGGTCCGTCTGTCTGGACTGCTTGGCTGCCGTGGGACCACGGGCGGCAAGAGCGTGGCGACGGGGCAGGACAGGGTCGACAGGAGGATCGCGATAGGCGGCCCACTGCGGCCATGGACCGTTGGGGCGATGGGCGCGGCGCGGGCTGCTCTGGTGGGGGGGCGCGACGACCCGCGGGCGGCATCGCAGCGTGAGCATCATCGCAGAGGCACAGCGCCATGGCTGGCGTCGGCACGCGAGGGGAGCAAGACGGCTACCCCTCACGCTATGCCAGTAAGACCGCGAGAATCCCGGTGATGAAGATGCCATCAAAGGTGCCCGCGCCCCCTATGGATGCCACAGGAGCGCCCAGGCCCTGAATTTGACCGAGGTTGAGGAGATCCGCACCGATCAAAGTCCCCAGGCTCCCGACGATATAGGCCAGGGGAGGCGCGGAGCGGCGTTGCAGCACCCAGGCTGTACCGGTTGCCACCAGGGGTGGGATGAACGTCGGCACGGCAATACCCACCCCCGGCACCGGCGTCGCCAGCCAGTGGACCACGGCAGCCACGATCACGACTCCCAGGAGACCTGACACATACAAACGATGCTTGCACAGGAGATACAGCGAGAGCAGCGTGGGGATCACGGCACCGCCGAGGTTGACCGCGAGCACGGTCCCCGGCCACTCCTGGACCATGGGGATGATATAGCGCATGCCGAAATAGGTCATGACACGGTCCGTGACCACCTGCTCGCCAGGGAGATGGGCGACCGGGATGTTGACGTAGCTCCCCACGAGGGACAGGAGCAGCACCAGGAACACGTAGCGGCGGTCGACCCCGATCTTGGTGTAGGCATACTTGAGGATTCCCACCTCAATGAGCCCAATCAGCAGGCCCATGAGGAGGAAAAGGCCGAGCACAAAGGGCAGCGCCAGAGGAAAAAAGTGCAGGTTGGAGGGGTGCATAATTGTTTCCTTATGGAAGCAGTTGCAGCAGGGAGAGAAGCAAGGACACAGCAAGCCAGGCATCCTTCCTTCACTGCGCCGCTTCGGTACTCACCACGACGAGCTGATTATCGATCCTGCGGACACCCGCGGTCTTGAAGGCAACCTCACCCGCAGCAGCACGTTCGGACCAGAAGTTCACCATACCGGTCAGGGTCACCGCGGCCTGGTTGACAGTGACGCGGATCTGGTCGGCGACCCCCTGCGTCTCGGCATTCGACGCCAGGAAGTCTTTGATACGCCGCTCCATCGCCGCATCGGTGTCCCAGTCAGAGCGCACCGTTATATTGTTGATAATGTTGTGAATGCCTTTGACGTGCGCGGTCACCGTGGTGACATGCAGCTTCACGAAGTCACTGTTGACATGCCCTGTGAGTGTCACGATACCATTGTGGCTCCTGACGCCCAGGCTTCCTGGGGCCAGGAGTGCATCCGAATTCAGCTGCAACTGGACGTCGGCCTGGATATCGGCATCGTCTCGGTGCGCCGTGCGCACCGCCAGTCCGTTGGTGACCCTGGCGACGCCGACCACATCATGCGCCGCCTGCTCCGCGATGTGCTTCTGGTAGTAAGAGGGGACCACCCCGTGCAGCGTGACCTCGCCTTGCTGCACGTGTACGGTCACCTCGGACGGCGCCAGGCGCTGATCGGCAGCGAGCGTGTCGTACACCGCTGCGGTGAGCTGGGCGTCGGTGGGCATGGGGCTCTTCTGCCTGGTGCCCATGCTCCCCCCTTGGGTCACCAGGAGGTCGTTGTTGACCCCCGTCACATTCCAGACCAGACGTGCGGCATCACCGGCGCGCTCCTGCTGGTACACGGTGGCGACCTCCCCCACCAGCGTCACCACGCCGTTCTTCACGGTGGCGGCAATAGGCAGGCCAGTCAGAAAGACATCATGTGCCAGGGTCGTCGCCACGTCGCGCTGGATCTCGGCGTCAGGGCGCGTGTGCGGGTATTGCACCACGAGCTTGTTGGTCACGTCTTTGACGCCGCGGACTTCCCCGGCAAGCAGCCCAGCTTCCTGCCTTTCGGCCCAGGAGGCCACCGTGCCCTCGAGCGTCACGATCCCCCGGTGTATGGTCACGCGCAGTGCGTCAGACGCGATGGGGGCACTCGTGAGGAGGCGCTGGCGGACATCCTGGGTGATGTCCGCGTCAACGCGGAAGCTCGGCGTGACGAACAACTCATTCACCACGCCACGCACCCCGGCAATTTTTTTTGCCTCGCGGTCCGCATACTGGCGAGCGCTGACGTTCGGCACGCTCCCCACCAGGGTGACAATCCCATCACTGGTATCGACGGTGATATCTGATGGCCCGATGCGGGGATCCTGGAGCACAGCTTGGCGCACCCAGAATGTCATACTCGTATCATCAGGCTGAGAGTCCGCGTGGGTGGACCAGGCGGTATGGAGGCCGAGTATCCAGGCTAGGACGATGATGGGAAAAGCGCGGTGCAGGTTCACGACTGTTTTCTCCTCGTTGTCTACCCAATACTATCTGCGGTGAGTCCAGGCGCGAGACGCCACGCGCCCTTCCTTTCCCCTGGTCTCCCTGCGTGCTGCCTCAGAAGCGCGCATCAATATGACTGCCGTTCGAGACCTGGCACTGTCCGGCCCCGCCACCGGGCATGCCGCGCTCCGGGTCATTCAGCCGGAAACGGCAGCGCATGACATCGCCTTGATCGCCGAACAGCGTGGCCACCACCTTGCGCGAGTAATTCGTCACGAACGTTGAGACATCACCGCCGTCGAACCATGGGGTATCAAACAGACCCCAATCTGCCCAGACGGAGACGGGATCCCAAAAAAAGGGATCGATCGTGTCGACCGTGCTCGTCGAGGTGATTTGTACGTACTGACCGGAGAAGCCCTCGCCGCTCGGGAGCGTGGTGGACAAGGTGCCACCGTTACGCGCCCGCGACGAGGTATAGGTGAATGCGACCGCAGCGGCCGGCTTGTCTGGTACGGCGACGCGTCCGTCGATGATCCCTGTGGTGATACCTGTAGTCGTACAGCCCGCGAGCATGGCGACAACAAGCGCCGCCCGCACGAGGCGTCTGGTTGTGCTGGACATATGCCGTCTCCTTCTGTCGAGGGTGCATGACCGGGCGGGCGGCCCGACTGCCGCCCTGTCCTTGTGCAAAGCATATGCCACTATCACGGAGGGGAGGTACAGTCAGGGTGGACAGGCCAGAAGGCGGCACGCTGCGCCAGGAACCTGGAGGTCAGCAGGCCCAGGATCCGCTCTGGGGAGCCCGGCAGCAGCGCGCCCGTGACGACGATATGACGCTATATCGACACAGGACCACATGTGGTCAACAAATGACACCGGGCTCTGGTGCGAGAGCGTACGGTCTTACGGGAGTTCCAAGAACGCGAGCGAGACATCCTCGCGTCTTGCAGTCGATCAGAGGAAGCTTCCGGTGGGGGTATGGCACAGGCGTGAGCGGACAGCGCTGGGCGAGAGATGCTGATGCTGGAGGGCATGTCGATTTTGTGGCCCTACGGGGAGACCATGAGGAGTGGACGGTCTCAGCACGGGGTCCCTGCCCCGCCGTTCCGTGATGCCTGCAGCGCTGACTGAATCGCCCTGAGCAAGACCTCCTCGCTGAAAGGTTTGTACAAAAAATCCACCGCGCCAGCGCGCAACGCCCGCGCCCGTGCCTCTGCATCGCCGTGGGCGGTGATAAAGATGAGCGGGATCGGGTACTGGATCGTGGCTAAGTGCTGCTGGAGCTCCAGGCCACTCATCCCCGGCATCCGCACGTCAACGATCGCGCAGGCCGTGTCCTGGAGCTGACTGGCTTGCAAAAACTCTTCCGCCGAGGCGAACGCTGCAGCCCTGAACCCCACCGAGCGGAGGAGGTTCCGGAGGGCCCCGCGCATTGACGCATCATCGTCGACCACGGCGATCAGGGGGTTCTCGGACATATAGACCTTTCATAGCCGCCGCAGTCAATGCCAGGCTGCCTGGGCCATCATCTCGGGTGGCGCACGCAGGGCGTGACGCCCTACTGCATTGCCACGTCACATGACAGGAGAGGACCATTAACATGCTCCTCATGAATCAGTATACAATATGGGGGCGGTGGCGCATCAGTGATACCTTGGTATAGGGCAGCTCCTAGCCGGTGACGTGGAGGCGCAAGTGTGCGGCCATCCTGACGAGATCCGCGACGGAGGCAGCCTGCATCTTGCGCATGACCTGCCCGCGGTGCACCTTCACCATGATTTCGCTGGTGCCCAATTCGGCCGCGATCTGCTTGTTGAGCCAGCCGGCGACGACGAGCCGCATCACCTCCCGCTCCCGCGGGGTCAGCCGGTCATAGCACTGGCGCAACGCCGCCAGCGCCGCACGCCGGCGCCAGGCCACCCGGTCACGCTCCAAGGCTTGCTGCATGGCGTCGAGCAGGTCCTGGTCGCGGAAGGGCTTGGTGAGGAACTCCACCGCCCCGGCCTTCATGGCCCGCACCGTCATCGGGATGTCGCCATAGCCCGTGATGAAGATAATCGGCAGGTCAATCTGGGCGGCGGCCAGCTCACGCTGGAGGTCCAGGCCGCTCAAGCCGGGCAAACGCACGTCGAGCACCAGGCAGCCGGGGGCGTCCGGGCGCGGACCAGCCAGAAACTCCCGGGCGGAGCCGAAGGTCTCGACGCGGAGCCCGACCGACCGGAGGAGGTTGGTGAGGGCATGCCGGAGCGAGGGGTCGTCATCGACGACAAAGACCACGGGGTCTGGCTCAGGCATAACCCACCCTCCCCCGCGTGGGCCGGGTCAGCAACACCCGGCTCAGGCAGTCGCAAGGGACCACGCCAGGGGGGCGTTGCGCAACGTCCTGCAGCAGTGCGGCGAGGTCGCCGGACGAGCCGGGCGCGTGCCCGCTCTCCAGGCACGCCCGGGACGACTGGACCAGGTGGTCAATGACGGGACTCCGAGGTGCAGCGTACATAGTGAGACCCTCCTAGACAGCCCGTGTACCATCATGCCCTGCATCACGCCATTGCCATCTGCGGACGACAGATGCCGAGCTTCTCCATCCTGCCGGCCAGCGTAGTCCGCTTCACGCCCAGGCGCGTCGCCGCGCCGTGAGGGCCGCCCACCACCCAGTTGGTGCTGCGCAGCACGTCCACAATGTGCGCGCGCATCGCGTCGTCCAGCGTCTGCGACCGCAGCGCGACCGCGGCGGCGCGGTCGCAGACCACGGGGCTCTGCTCAGGCACAATCGGCCGCAGGACCCCGTTGGTGGCCAGGATCACCGCGCGCTCGATGACGTTTTGCAACTCCCGCACATTGCCTGGCCAGTCATAGCGCACCAGGGCCTCCATCGCCTCGGCCGGGATGTGCACGCTGTCCTTGTGCAGCTCGTGCGCATACTGCTGGGCAAAGTGCCGCACCAGCAGGGGAATGTCCTCCCGGCGCTCGCGCAGCGGCGGCACCGTGAGCGGGAAGACATGCAAGCGATAATAGAGATCCGCGCGAAACTGCTGCTGGTGGACCAGGGCGAGCAGATCGCGGTGCGTCGCCGCCACCACGCGGACATTCACGTGCACCGTGCGCGAGGAGCCGAGGCGCTCGAAGGCGTGCTCTTGCAGGACGCGCAGGAGTTTCGGTTGCAATTCGAGGGGCAGGTCGCCGATTTCGTCGAGGAACAGCGTCCCCCCGTCGGCCAGTTCCAAGCGCCCGAGGCGCTGCGTGAGTGCCCCCGTGAAGGCACCTTTTTCATAGCCGAAGAGTTCGCTTTCGAGCAGCCCGCTGGGAATGGCGGCGCAGTTGAGCGTGACGAAGGGGCGCGCGTGCCGCGCGCTGAGGGTGTGCAGCGCCCGTGCCAGGAGTTCTTTGCCGGTGCCGGTCTCGCCCTGCAGGAGGACGGTGGCATCGGTCGGGGCCACGAGGTCGAGCTGCGTCAGCACCGTCTGGAGCGCGGCGCTCTGCCCGAGGATCTCGGCCCCGGGGCGCTCGGCACGGCTGAGGGCACGGAGCACGGGTCTTTCGCCAAGGCGGCTTTCTCGTAACTCGCTTCTGTAGGACCGGTCAAGTTCTTGCATAACCGTAGCCATAACTTTACTCCATACGTCAGCAAACGAGGTGAACGGATGGGCGTGGACCCCTCCACTGTTCAGCTTCAGGTGTTTCATTCCCGGTACTGCACGGGCCTGATCCTCATCGGAGCCATCAATGCACCCTCTCTCGACAGCGCGAGAGCGGCGTTCATCGCATGGCGCAGAGGATCCTCAATCCCGGCCTGCACCTCTCGAGGATGAAGACAATAGTATGGTAACGCCGGCACGGGGAGGTTTTCCATGGTCCTTTGGTATAGGGGAGCTGCTACTTCGGAGAGGGGAGGCCCAGGTGGTCCGCAATCTTGACCAACTCGGCCAGCGAGGTGACCCGCATCTTGTGCATGACCTGCGCCCGATGCCGCTTAATGGTAATTGCACTGGTGCCCAACGCGGCGGCGACCTGTTTGTTCTGCAGCCCCGTGACGACCAGCCCGAACACGTCCCGCTCGCGGGGCGTCAGGGCGGCAAAACGCCCGCGCAACTCGGCCATCTCCACACGCTGCGCGCGCGCCAGGCGGTCGCGCTCCAGGGCTTGCTGAATGGCGTCGAGCAGGTCCTGATCGCGGAAGGGTTTGGTGAGGAACTCCACCGCCCCGGCCTTCATGGCCTGCACCGTCATCGGGATGTCGCCATAGCCCGTGATGAAGATAATCGGCAGGTCGAGCTGGGCGGTGGCCAGCTCGTGCTGGAGGTCGAGCCCGCTCAACCCGGGCAAACGCACGTCGAGCACCAGACAGCCGGGGACAGCCGCGCCGCGGTGGTGCAGAAACTCGTGCGCCGACGCGAAGGTCGTGACCTGCAGCCCCACCGAGCGGAGGAGCCGCTGCAGTGCTTCACGCATCGAGGCATCGTCATCCACAACGAAAATCATGGCGTCTGCTTCGCTCATGGCACCCTCCCGCCACGGCACGAGCGCTGTGGAGGCGCGCTGGGTATGTAACCCTCTCTCCTCAGTGCCGCTCGCCCTCCCAGGTCATCCACGCCCCCGGCGCGGCCTTGGGGCCCTAGCCTGCCCCCGCCTCGGGCGCCGTCCGCAGGGTAAACTGCACGGTAGCGCCCGGCCCCGCGTGCGGCCCCGCCCACAGCCGCCCGCCGTGCTGCTCCACGATCGAGCGACTGATCGCCAGCCCCATCCCCAGTCCCTGCGCCTTCGTGGTGTAAAACGCCGTGAAGATCTGGTCGCGCAGCTCCGGGGCAATCCCCACCCCGGTGTCCTCGACCGCCACCCGCACCGTGTCCGCCGCCTCGGGTCGCACCCGGATCCACACCTCGCGCGGGCGCTCGTGCACCGGGGCCAGCCCCTCAAGCGCGTTCATCACGAGATTGAGCAGCACCTGTTGCACCTGCACCCGATCGCCCCAGACGGGCGGCAGGGCGGCGGCCACCTCCACGCGCAGGGTCACCCCCTGGCGGACGAGTTCGGGCTGCGTCAGGCGCACGACCTCGTGCACAATCTGATTGATGTCCAGCCACACCTTCGCAGTCGCGGTGTTGCGCAGGAGTGCGCGAATGCGGGTGATGATCGCGCTCGCCCGCTGCCCATCGTCGATGATGCACTGGAGCGCTTCGCGGGCGTCGTCGAGGTGGGGCGCCGCCCCCGCCAGCCAGCGCAGGCTGGCACTGCCGTTGGTTACGATGGCCGCGAGGGGCTGGTTGATCTCGTGGGCGATCGAGGTGGCCAGTTCGCCCAGGGTCGTCACGCGCGTGACGTGCGCCAGCTCCGCCTGTGCCTGGCGCAAAGCCTCCGAGGCCAGCATGTGCTCCGTGAGGTCGCGGGTGATCATGAGCGCGGCCTCCACCCGCGCCGCGTCCGGCTGCAGCGGCGAATAGCTCAGCGCCAGGTATTGCCGGCCGAGCGTGTTCGTGAACCACGCGCCGTAGCGGACGACTTCTCCCGCGAAGCAGCGGTCCAAATACGGCTTGACCGTCTGCTCGAAGACCTCGCTGCCCAGGAGGTCAGCGATGTGCATCCCGACTATCCTCTCGGCTGGCATGCCCCAATTCCGCTCATACACCGGGTTGACCCGTTGATACCGGTAATCTCTGCCGACGATGGATATGCCATCAGGTGAGCTCTCGAACACCTGCCCGGTCAGATATTCCGCCCGCTTGCGCTCGGTAATGTCCATAATACTCACGAGCACACTCTGCAAGGTGGCAGGCAGAGGCGGGAAGGTCATCGTCAAGAGGACGGTCAGTGGGTCTCCCTTGAGAGTTTGAGCAGAGGCTTCGGACGCAAAAGCAGTTCGCCCTTCAGCGATGGCCACCAGCTCCCCCGCAAACACGTCCTGGGACTCTGGTGTGAAGATGGCGTGCAGTGAGACCAGCAGCTCCTCCTTGCTCCTGGCCCCGAACAACGTGACGGTGGCGTCGTTCACATCGATGATCTTCACCAGAGAGATGGCCTGCTGGACAAAGGCCGGGTGCGCGGCGAGATACTGGCGGAAGTTCCGCACGCCCTGCGCTTTTAGCTCATCAATGGCGGCTTTGACCTGCGAAAAATCTTCTTCCCAGATCGACACGCCGGCCGTCTCGAAGATGTTCCGGTATCGCCGCTCACTCTCGCGCAGCTCCTCCTCCGCCCGCCGGCGCTCGGTGATATCCTGGACCGTGCCGAACATGCGGCGGGGCCGGTCCGACTCGTCCCGCAGCACCGCGCCCTGACTGTGGACGATGCGCACGTCGCCGCCGGGCCGGACCACGCGGTATTCCACGTCGTAGCGCGCGCCGCCGAGTGCCGCCGCCACTGCCCGGTCCATGCTCTGCCGATCTTCCGGGTGGATGAGTTCCTGCAACCCGGCAAAGTCAATCGTGCGTTCCTGCGGCGGCAGCCCAAAGATGCGGTAGGTTTCGTCTGACCAGGTGAAGCCATCGGTGTCGAGGTCGCGGGCCCAGTAGCCGACATGCGCGAGGCGCTGGGCTTCTTCCAGTCTGGCCTCGCTTTCTTGCAGGTTGCGAAACATCAACAGCGTGGTCAGGGCGTCTTCCAGCCGGCGGCCGATCTCCTGGAAGAGCCGCTCCTCCTGCGGCGTCCAGACACGCGGGTACGCGCACTGGCTGAGACCGAACATGTACGGTTGATCGCCCTTCGGGTAGAGGGCCATGACGATCCTGGACTGGATGTCGAGGCGCTGCGCCAGCGTGGCCGGCAGCGGATGGGGCGCTCCCGGCCCGAAGCGCACGGGACCGCTCGCCGCCCGCACGGTGCGGAGCACGTCGGCCGTCTCCGGGTCCACGGGCACGTCGAGGCCCACGCTGAAGAGGCCGGGAAATTCTGGGCGCGTACGCTGCATCTTCACCCCGTGCCAGAGGGCTTCCGGGTCGCACGGATAGACCAGCCACGCGCGATCACACTGAAAAACCGTCAGCACTGCGTCCAGCACATCGCTCATCATCTGCTCGAGGTCATTCGTCCCCTGCAAGGCGCGGTTGATCCTGTCCATGCTTTCCAAGAACCAGAGATGGGCCTGGCGTTCCTCCTCCGCCCGCTTGCGCTCGGTAATGTCGCGCAAGGTGCACAGGGTGGAGAGGAACTCGCCACTGGCGGCAAAGCGCGGCACGGACGCCCCATCCAGGTGCACCACGCTCCCCGTTTTCGTGCGCCAGCGCACTTCGTATTCCCGTGTCTGACCCTGCGACACCTCTGTGAGCATGGCCCGGATCCTGGCCTGATCCTCCGGGAGCACGAGGTCGTGCACGACATTCATGTGGCGTAATGCGGCCTGTCCGTAGCCGGTCACGTGGGCTCCACGGCGATTCATCTCAAGAATAGTGCCCGTCGGATCGAGCAGGACGATCACATCGTGGGATAACTCAAATAAGCTGCGATACTTTCTTTCGCTTTCCCCGAGAGCCTCCTCGGCCCGCATGCGCTCAGCGATCTCGGCCTGCAACTGCTCATTGGTCTGTTTGAGGTCTGCGGTGCGCTCTCTCACCTGCGCTTCCATCTCGTCGCGCGCTTGCCTGAGCAATGTCTCCGCGCGCTTGCGGGCAGTAATATCTTCGATGATGGTAATCAAATGCAGCGGCTGCCCGGCCTGGTCACGGAGGGCGGAGACCGTGAGGTTGACGAACGCCGTCGAGCCGTCTTTCCGGATGTAGCGTTTTTCCCAACTGGACGTGCGGAGTTCACCCGCGACGATCCGCCGTGCCAGCGCCTCGTCCGTGGCCACGTCCTCGGGGTGCGTAATCTCCCGGGACCGCCGCGCCAGCAGCTCCTCGCGGGCATAGCCCGTGAGCGCACACAACCGGTCATTCACCCGGAGCCAGCGGCCATCCAAAGCCACGTGGGCCATGCCGACCGCCGCGTTGTCGAACGTGCCGCGGAACAGCGCCTCGCTCTCGCGCAGAGCGGCTACCATGTGCATGCCCTGCAGGGCCGTCGTCACTTGATTCGCGCCTAAGCTCAGCACCAGCCGATCAATGTCCGTTGGAAAGTCTGCTCGCCTTGAGCACGCAGCGACCATGCCATACTCCCCTGCATGACCTAGAGGAGCAGTTGTCAGCACGAGTTCTCCGCTGCCAGCAGGATGGGGTATCGATCGCGTGGAGGTGGAGGTGGAAAATTCCAACCAGGGCTTGAGAGCCAGGCAGATCTTGTCTGGCTCTTCAGTCGTCTGTGGATCTCGATCGACCCGGATGGCCTGGATCACTTCCCCCGATGGCAGGCCGTTGAAGCGCACATAGGCGATCTCGGGCCGCAACATACTGAACAAGGCGTCAGCAAGACTGTGCGCAATCTCTCCTGGTGCTCGGCCAGTCCAGATGGCCGGAAGGGTGGAGAGCGCGACCAGACTCCGCATACAATGGCGCAGATGCGCGATCTCTTCGACTATCCTCTCCTGAGGGATATGCTGTGCTTCCATAGACCACCCAGCCAGCCCATGAGGCTGTTTCAGATCTCCCTGCGCGCTTGCAGTTCCTGCAGGAACTCGGCAGGCGGTGTGAAAAAAGGATTCTCCTGAAGAATAGTGCCAA
>WNFT01005783.1_pt1 | contig 12807 bp, 13 predicted proteins | sample 5400191 | NCBI WGS metagenome assembly WNFT01 (sample SAMN13153359, study PRJNA577476) | soil metagenome | isolation source: 80 cm saprolite under Madrone tree | place: USA:California | collected 2016-06-14
GAGCGCGGAGGCGGCGCAGCACTATGCCGCAGCCAGGCGAATTCTAGAAACCATTCACCAGGAATCAAGCAGCGAAGACATCCTCAAGCGCGAGGATTTGAGGTCCATTTCCTCGCCATCCGTCCAGAAGCCTTAAAAATCCGCAGTTCAAGGCTACGGTGTTGGGCAATTGCTGTCATCTAAGGCGCCACCACCGATCAAAAGCAACTTACACCACTACCGAGCGGTAAGCACACCATACCAATACTAGGGTTTAAGGTGATGTCCCGACTCTGCGGAGAAAACTTGCTCGAGAACACTGTGATGGTATACGTACCGGGCTGGAGCCCCTCGGTACTCAAATCGAATTCGTTCAGTCCATCCTTGTTGTCCCAATGGAATTTATTGCCTTCTTCCTTGTTCAGGCGCGGCGGGAAAACAACATTACCGTTGGTGTCGGTTGTCGAGAGGGAGAGGCTCGCGGTCTTATCCCGGATGGGCGCCCCCGAGGGATTGGAGCAAGAAGAGCCGCTAGGGAACAACGGGAACAAGTGGAATGACACTTCAATGTCCTGCCCGACGGTGAATGGTTGAGCTTCCATCGGAGACACCCAGCAGTATGAATCGGTTTCCGTAAGGGGCTCGTCGAGGGCAACCACGCTCGATAGTCCCGGAAGTGTCCCTCCCATGGTCGGGTCAGTAGGCGGAGGCGGAAACGTGGAATAGCTCGTTAAGATGTCCTCGCTATACACCGCGGTGGCGTTGTCGCCTGGCGCATGACCGAAGGCTGGAGTGTTGGCCGTCTGAAAGCTAGAGTACTCGAGGCTCAGAGTTATCAGCCCTTTATAATCGATGTTCTTGACGGGCACACCGTTCGGGCCGCTCTTATTGCCTGTGAAATCGTATTCATCGCATCGACCACCATTGGACGCGTATGTCACGCATACGGTGCCCGCAGGGAACACGTTCGGATCAAGCGGGTCGATCGTATGGTCGACGGTCACAGTAAGATTAAAGGTCGTCAGCACGGTACCGAATTTAACGATGAGTTTGCCGTCCCCGAAAAATTCGTAGGTGCCTGTGGTGTCGGTGGGACTGAACATGTTGGCGCAAGACAGCACCACACTGGAGCATGTAGCTGCCCAGCACTGGGTACCAAACAACGCAAACGCAAGTACAAGGAACGCGAATATCCGCTTGAACATGATCGAACCTCCTCTTGTGTCGCCAGCGGCGAGTCTCGAAGGGGACAACCCGGCGTTCAGGAAACGGAAGGGTCCGCTAAATAGGGCCAGCTAGAGGGGCTATCGGAGCCCTAAGGGATCCTGAGGTCCCATCGCCGACGTGAGCGTATCCGCGTTCAAATCCGCCCTCCGCAACCAAAATTTCCTTTCTTTCTGCAACTTCCCGATAACCTGCAAACATCCGAATTGTGCTCTACATTTTGTGACTGCGCGGTCGATCGATCGGCGCGGGTGTCGCGCCTGTCTCAAATCAAGTTGTAGGAAATGCTCAACTCCTAAGGGAATGTGGCTTTAGACTCTGCTGAAAATGATGGACTACGGCCTCGGCGACTAGTTCCGGTGCCTCGCGGTGGAGGAAATGACCCACATTCTCCAGTACCAGGCGGTGATAACCTCCCTGCCTTCGGCATTTCGATTCGAGTCACCGCCCGATGACTCCCGGATAGTCGGCAATCCTGAAGTAATGCCGCCAATATTTCGAAAGATCCAGGCCGCTGCGGTGGGCAGGACAGGCAGGAGTGTCCCTGTACTATTTCAGTTCGCGAATCCAAACATTGCGGTAGCGGACTGGGTGATTGTGGTCCTGCAGGGCGAGCGGCAGCTTCTCCGGCCCGGCGGTGTACGGCGGGCGCACGTGGTGGCCGGTAGGACCGGTCAGTTCGACATTATCTTGCACAAGCACGCCGTTGTGGAATGCGGTGATGTGCGCGGGCCGCAGGAGCCTGCCGGAGGCGTCGAAGCGCGGGCCATGGAAGATGATGTCGTACCGGCTGCGACGTAATCGTCTGCTGGCACCACAACTGGCCCGACTGTCCCGCCCACATCGAAGTCCTCGACCTCTCCAGCTTCATCAAGTCCTTGCGCCGCTCCCAAGATTAGCGCCTGCCTCCCAAATCAATTTCAGCAGTTCGCCCCTCAATATAACTGCCGGTTTGCCCGTCATCGGCGAGAGTCTCCATCGGGGATATTCGCGCGGCGCGTTGAGATGGCAGCAGACAAGCGACCAGAAACACCAACCCCATCACTAACACAGCACCTACGAGTATCGCCAGGTTAAAAGCCGGTACGTGGAAAAGCACCGCCTGCATGGCTTGGCCTGTCAGCCAGGCTCCAATGACGCCCAATATGACTACGCCGGCGAGAAGGCGCAAGGAGAGAAAAAAAAACTGGCTGCGGATGTGGCCCGGCTGCGCCCCCAAGGCCATGCGCAGGCCGATTTCGCGGCGACGCTGAGCCACGGCGTAACTCAACACACCATAGGTGCCGACGGCCGTGAGAAGCAGAGCTATCCCAGAGAAGAGGCCAGCCAGCAGGGCCGGTGAGCGACGGGCGACAAGACTATCGGCAATACGGGTTTCCATCGCACGGAGGTCACCAGCAGCTTTCCAAAGCCCCTTTTTCGCAGATCCCGCAACTGGCTGATTTCACGTCAAGCCGGGCGTGCCACTTTCGGCTTTCCAAATCCTGATTGATTTAGAACGCCTAATACATGTCGCCGCCTTCGGCTTCAGCGTCTTCGACGGCTGCCTCCATCAATCCGATTGCCGCTTCTTGAGGGCTCGCGGCCCGCTTCGCGGACCTTTGCAAAATCCTTAACGATCAGTTCCATTAGTGGTGCGGGGGCGAACGAGTCATATCCATGCTCTTAGCTGGCGCGGCTCAAATCTGAAAGCCATTCTTGCAGGACCCCACCTGATTACCGTCAACGTTTGTGAAAGCAACGCCCATCCCCATGTAGGGAACGATAAATACCACCCTCCCGCGAGCAGTGAATGCCCTGCCCGCGTGACAAATTCTGACTTGAATCTCTGTACCCTTCGGTGAGGGATTCAACGTATCCAGAAAACATCCGCCAATACTCAAGTCACTTGTCCGAGCTTGAAGCCTTGTATCGGATATGATTTCGGTTACTTCCGCGTCTGCGATCAATCGATACCGTGGAGCACGACGACGATCTAATTCCATTCCTTTAACCTGAGGGATTGCAGCCTTTAGCCAACCCGCAAGATCGCCGCTTGGTCGGGCGAATGGTTGAGTTGGGCTTGCAAACCCTGGAAGAAGTCAGTGGGGTGAGGAATCCTCCGCAGAACGACTGGTGGTCCAGAAAGCCGGTGCACAACCACGGTGCCATATCCTAGCCGCTTGCCCAAAATGCTTTCGCTGAGCATGACCTGCTCGATCTGATTTAGAGCGGTGCGAGCTACCGTAGTCCGAAGGGTTTCCACTCTTAAAATGACATGCAGATTCGAAACCGCGACTTCAGAGTACCACCACCGCATAAAGGCAATGGCTGTGGTCGCCGACGCAGCACCAAGAAAAATCGCTGCGACCATTGCCAGAATGAATGTGCCGCCAGGGCTACCCCCGCGAGCAGGCAGCGCGATAAGCGCCAAAAGGCCCGGGAGCCCAAAAAGAACAGTGAAGACGCAAGGCCAGAAGAGGACAACCCAATGAAACCGAGTGCGGCAGACTACAACCTCATCGGGCTCGTAGTCCGCTTTGCCGCTTGAAGTGTTGATTCCGATACTCCTTGGACACTATTCGCGATTTTTCGCCAGTTCTTCACGCCGAACCACATGCTGACCAATCCCAGGGAGAGAAAGATGGCACCACCGATGACTTTTGCAGTTTGGTTGAGGTCTGACGTCGAGACGCCGTCGGAAAACAGCAGTGCGCCAACAATGAGGAAGAGTGATGCAAAGAAAGGAACTATGGTGTCCCGCATTGTGGGTCCTGTCTGGGGCAAAAGGTCGCCGACGGCTCTAATTGTTTTCGGTTCTGTTACTCACGGAAACCTTCGAGGTCACTTCTCGCAGAACCGGCGCCGTGTACGGTTTTTTCATTTCTCCGCCGCAGCAGCATCGGGGATTCGAGCTTCCCTCGATTGCGCTCTTGATTACCCTCACCTCACACCCGCAGCTACGGTTTTGACACCTGAAAATCTGATGTTCGGTCATTATCATGAGTACCTCACAAGATCCACGGAATACTGGCAGATTCGGCCCTTTGCCTGCTTTAAATCTTAGTAAGCAAAGCAGATGATGTGGATTTCTTTTTGATTTTGCTTCCTATAACAAGCAGGTTCAGTTGACTGGCAAGGGGAAGAGTGACTTGACAAGTAGGTTCCTGCAAAAGGCGAGATTCATTGCAGGCGAAGACCGCAGCTTGTAACCTGAGTTCCCAGCAAGAGGAAAGAACATATGGACGACCCCAAGTTTGAAGTTCGCTGCGATGCCATGCCCAACGGCCATCTCCAGGTTAGAGCCCAAGCGCTCTCCGTAGGGGTGGGTCAGCTGATTAAGCAAGATAGAACCGAGGACATGTGGCAATCGGTTCTCGTTATTTGCGAAGAGAACGAAGATGGCCTCCTAACCACGAGGGTTATCGTCTGCCATCCCGATTGGGAACAAAACCTACAGGTCGCATGCATCCGCTCACGCGCCCCTCAGCAGGGCGAACCGGCTCCTGCCTTGGAAATCGATCTGAAATCGGCTCACGTCTGATCCCGCCCTGGCGTGCTTGCTATAGCAAGCGACTCATACCGAAGTAACTAATCGTCCCCCAGTCGAACTGCGTTCCGTGGTTCCATTGGCAGCAACTGGGCATTTCAGCCCAGATTTCAACCTATGGAGGCAAGAAATGAACTCTCGGAAGAATCGCATTTTTGGACTTGGTTTATTAACGCTAACGGTAATCCTGTCAGCATATCGGACTAATCAGCCATTCAATGATGAGCAACGCAGTCTCTCAGTGCAACCGCAGATTGCCGACGGGGGGTCCCCGGTGCCGCCCATTCCGCCGGTTTCTTAGCAATCCGGTTCACCCGCTGACGGATAGGAAGACCGGGGCCATGGGTGCCGGCCCCGGTCCCCCAGGGGGCGGTGCGAAGCACCTCCCCCGCCTTTGGCGGTTTCGTGTTAATCTCCCGGATTCGGAACGAATTGAATATGAGTGCAAGCTTAGTTTCGTGGACGGCCATCGTTCTCGAAGGCGTTATTCTCTTGCGCGGTTTGCGCAATCATTTGATCCACAGGTATTTTCTATTTTACGTGTATGTTAGCTTCGTCCTGCTGGTAGACATTGTCCGCCTTTGCTGCTATCGGTTCGCGCCCCATTTCTACTCGTCTGTCTACTGGTCTGCCGAGCTGCTGGTTATCGGTGCCAGCTACATCGTGGTAATCGAGATTTTCAAACAAGTCCTGAAACACAATCCGGGAACCGCGCGTCTTGCTGAAAATTTGTTGCTGATTGTGTTGGCTTGTACGCTGGTGTATGCCGGTTCTGACCTTCTGGGTGACCAGTCTCTGTCGCTGCCTCATGCTATCGCAGAGTTAGCTCGCGACCTTCGGTACATCGAGGCCGCGCTACTTGCCGTAATGCTCTCGCTGTTTGTGCGCTATCGAATCTCGATCGGGAAAAATCTTCGGGGTTTAATTGTTGGGTATACGCTTTGGGTCGGTATTAATGTCATGATCTTGTCTATGTGGTTTCTGCCGGGACATCAAGCCTCTGTCCCTCTGAGAAGAGCGCTTCCCCTAGCGTACCTCATAGCCCTCTTGATTTGGTGCTCGGCGCTGTGGGCTACGCGGCCTGAGCCAGTCTCGCCCGCTGAGAACGAAGTGGAACGGGATTACCAAATTCTTGCAGCGAGAACTCGATCTATGCTCGCTCGCGTTTCCAATGGCCTCGTGAAGGCGATGAGGCCATGATCGGACCATTTCTAGCCTTCGTGCTGGGCATGGTGATCCTGGCATTGGCTTTTTACATCCTTGCGGGCTCGTCGCCTAAGACATCAAAACCGGCTGTAACCGTAGACGATTATGCAAAGGCACGCGAAGGTCTCGAGCTGGTGTTCTTCGAAACCGCCGCGATCGAGACGATCTGTTCGGTGGAAGACCTGAACTTCATCGCGCGCGCTGGCAACGACGATGTCCGGCGCTTGTTTTTAAAGGAGCGCAAGAGACTCGCTCTGCTGTGGCTTCGGAAGACTCAAAAGGTAGTCGCCCAGTTGATGGATCTACATTTGAGACTGGCCAGCTATACGTATGATCCCAATCCGGGCTTCGAGCTTGAGCTGAACGCCAAGTATGGCGCTTTCGTGGTGCTGTCCAATATCGTTCTGCTCGTGTTGTGGGTCGCCGGTCCGTTTAAGGGCAGGCGCAGCATTGCTTACGCCATCCGTACCAGCGGGCATTTTTGCATGGTGTTCAGCCTCCGCCTTGAGCGACTAAACCCAACGCGTCTCGGTTCCAGTCGCGAATCTTTGGTACACTGACAGGCCGCGCTCAGTCTTCAACACCTAAAGGCTGGCTCCTTTACAGAAGGCGTGACGCATTAATGCTATGTAATCGTTGGCATTGGATTAGCGAGATTGGAGGGAGGTTGACTGCCATCCTTGGGACCTAACGAGATTTCACGATCAACAAGCAAGTCCATCTCACCTGGAGAACGACTCAAACACGTTCGTGCACAACTAGGAATAACCACGCGCGAGGTTGCGGTTTTCAGCAAACTGATTGCGGAAGCAGAAGGCAACAACGAATTCTTGATATCGGGCCCGTGGCTGACCCAAATTGAGAATGAGAAAACATCTCTGCCCAGCATTTACAAGCTCTTTACTCTGGCTAGCATCTACGGATTGAGCTATGCAAGGCTGCTCGCTCTATACGGCGTGGACCTAACAAAAATCAAAATGTTTCACGCGCGAATTCCCATTTCGAAGACTCACCTTGCGCAACATGAAGCGGACGAGCATGCAGCTACTTCTCTGGAGCTTCCCGTGCGCTTCGATGCGGGTTTAAATCTGAGCAAAACGAATCTACTCTCGCGCATGATCGAAACCTGGGGCAAAGTACCTCTCGAATTTGTTCAACATCTTGACCTGCGGCATCGTCTGTATGGTCTTATCGGATTCAGTGATTACACCCTCTATCCGCTCTTGCGACCGGGGTCGTTTGTTGAGATCGATCCAGAACTCAAAAATGTGGAGCAGCGTTCAACGCGATCCGAGTTTGACCGCCCGATTTATTTTGTCGACCTTCGAAACGAATATGTTTGCTCGTGGTGCGAAGTATTGGAAGATAAGCTGCTCCTGCTTGCTCATCCTCTCTCGCCAGTCAAAAGCCGCTCGGTGGCATTGTCAAAGGATGCTGAGATCATTGGCCAGGTAACGGGCGTGGCGATGCGGATTGGGATTTCCCTTCCTGAAACGATCGAGAAGATTTCAGGAACGCCATCGCAATCTTAATGTTCGACCGGAACAGGTCAGCGGCCATTTGATCGCAGACGGATGGCACTGTAGTGTTGTAAGCCTGTAACTTCTCCCATGCACTTAATACATTTTCGTAGTTCTTGTGCGTTAAGCTAATAAAGTGATCGATCTGCACAACGAAAGACTCTATCGGCGACAAGACGAGAGAATAGAACAATTCTTGGTGGCATGCGGTCAGCGCCCCGCTCGCCGCAGATTCTGAAAAAGAAGCCGCTAGACCGTGATGGTGATATTCTCCCGTGCTGAAGTCCCTTAACGAGGACAAGTATAGAAGCTTGGCGAAATCACTGCCCATCTGCGCCAAGGTCCGATTTTTTAGGTCTTCCTTCGCCGCCTCAATGTCCATTCGCTTCGGTCGGGATTCCATCTCGGCGAATATTACGTCAGAACGAACCGCTAGGGAAGTCCGGAGGCCAGGCGTCATGCCGGACAAAGCGGCGGAGGAGTACGATAATGCTAAAGCCGTGTTAAGGCCATTGGAGCATCGTCACCCAGCAAGTACATGAATCCTCAGCCACAAGACGGGAAATAGGTTGTCCGTCGAGGTCGGAGTCCTCGCCATTTTGCAGCACACTTCCGGCAAGCAGACTTCTGGGCCGGAATAGTTTCCGAGTTGTCGGCAATCCGGAAGTAATGCCGCCAATATTTCGAAAGATCCAGGCTGCTGCGGTGGGCAGGACAGTCAGGAATGCCTGCCCCACTGAGAATTATTTCAGTTCGCGGAGCCAGATGTTGCGGTAGCGGACTGGATGGTTGTGGTCTTGTAAGGCGAGCGGGAGTTTTTCCGGGCCGGCGGTATACGGCGGCCGCACCTTATGGCCGGTAGGACCGGTCAGCTCGACATTGTCCTGGACCAGGACGCCGTTGTGGAACGCAGTGATGCGAGCTGGGTGGAGGAGTTTGCCTGCGGCGTCGAAGCGCGGCCCGTGGAAAATGATGTCGTAGGTTTGCCATTGCGCTGGAGGGCGTGAGGCGTTCACGAGGGGAGGGAATTGGCCGTAGATCGCGGATGCTTGGCCGTCGGCATAGGTCTTGCTTTCGTAGGAGTCGAGAACTTGCACTTCGTAGAGGCCATGGAGAAAGACGCCGCTGTTGCCGCGGTCCTGGTCCGCGCCTTTGGCGGGGCTCGGCTCGGAGAATTCGACGTGGAGCTGGCAGTCGCCGAAGGGTTCGCGGGTGTAGATGTAGCCGGTTTTGGGGACGACTTCGAAATATCCGTTTTCTACTTTCCATTGGGCGGGCGTGCCGTCTTTGCGCTGCCACTTGGAGAGATCTTTTCCATCAAAAAGGACGAAGGCATCGGAGGGAGGGCGGCCGGGCGTTTCTTGTGTGCTTGCCGTGCCGGAATCGATTACTGGCGGGACCGGGCGGTTAGGGTCGTGGATTTGCCATTTGGGGTCCACCTGGGTTTGCGCCAGAGAGAGGGTGGCGAAGGCGAAGAGCGAGAGGGAAAGAACGGCGACGGTTTTTTTCATTGCAACCTCCGTAAACGAATCTTACTCGATCGCTAGAGCGCGAATCGTAAAAGCGGCGGCCCGCCTGCGGCAGGCAGGCAAGGCCGCCGCACTCCGAAGCTACGTGCCGGCGCGGATGCGCATGCCGTAGAAGGAACGATAGACGAAGAAGAAGGAAACCGCGAAAAACGCGGCGGCGAGTATGTGAGTCAGAACCTCGCCCTGGGACGCGGTCAATTGTACCGCTAGCTCGACGGCCAGCAGGCCGAACAGCGTAGTGAACTTGATCACTGGATTTAGCGCGACCGACGAAGTGTCCTTAAACGGGTCGCCTACCGTGTCGCCGATCACGGTGGCGTCATGCAGCGGTGTGCCTTTTTGCTTCATCTCGACTTCTACGATTTTCTTGGCGTTGTCCCAGGCGCCGCCGGCGTTGGCCATGAAGATAGCCTGGTACAAGCCGAAGGTGGCGATGGACATCAGGTAGCCGATGAAGAAGAACGGTTCGATGAAAGAGAAGGACAAGGTGGCAAAGAAAACGGCGATGAAAATATTGAGCATGCCCTTCTGCGCGTATTGCGTGCAGATTTCAACGACGCGCTTGCTGTCTGCGACGCTGGCGGCCGCGGCAGTGTCGAGCTTGATGTGGCCCTTGATGAATTCAACGGCTCGATAGGCGCCAGTGGTGACCGCTTGCGTCGAGGCGCCGGTGAACCAATAGATCATGGCGCCCCCGGTGATCAGGCCGAGGACGAAGGGAGCGTGGAGGAGCGAAAGTTTTTCGACGTTGACGCTCAGGCCGTGAGTGAGCGCCATGATGATGGAAAAAATCATCGTGGTCGCGCCGACTACGGCAGTACCGATGAGCACGGGCTTGGCGGTGGCTTTGAAGGTGTTGCCTGCGCCATCGTTGGCTTCGAGGAGCGTCTTGGCGCGTTCGAAATTGACGTCGATGTTGTGATCTCGCTTCAGCTCGCCTTCGATGCCCGGGATTTGCTCGATCAGCGAGAGCTCATAAACGGATTGCGCGTTGTCGGTGACCGGGCCGTAGGAATCGACGGCGATAGTCACCGGGCCCATGCCCAGGAAGCCAAACGCCACCAAGCCGAAGGCGAACACCGGGGCGGCGATCATGACGCCCGCAAGCCCGAGGTTGCTGATGAGGTAGCCGATGGACATAAGTGCGACCATGGCGAGGCCGATGTAATAGGCCGAGAAATTTCCAGCCACGAAGCCGGAGAGGATGCCGAGCGAGGCACCGCCTTCTTCGGCGGAGCGGACCACTTCTTTGACGTGGCGGGATTCCGTGGAGGTGAAGACTTTTACCAGCTCGGGGATGATGGCACCGGCCAAGGTACCGCACGAAATGATGGTGGCGAGCTTCCACCACTGCGAGGAATCGCCGCCGAGCGTCGGGATGATGACGGACGAGACGACAAAGGTAAATGCGATGGAAACAAGCGAAGTGATCCAGACGAGCGAAGTGAGCGGAGCTTCGTAGTTCATCTCATCGACATTTGCGTAGCGCGCTTTGGCGATCAGGCCGTTGATAAAATAGGCGGCGGCGCTGGCTACGAGCATGACGATGCGCATGACGAAAATCCAGACGAGAAGCTGGACTTGCACGGTGGGATTTTTCACGCCCAGGAGGATGAAGGTGATGAGCGCGACGCCGGTGACGCCGTAAGTCTCGAAGCCGTCGGCGCTGGGGCCGACGGAGTCGCCGGCGTTGTCTCCGGTGCAGTCGGCAATTACGCCGGGATTGCGCGCGTCGTCTTCCTTGATCTTGAAGACGATCTTCATGAGGTCAGAGCCGATGTCGGCGATTTTCGTGAAGATGCCGCCGGCGATTCGGAGCGCGGCGGCGCCGAGGGATTCGCCGATGGCGAATCCGATGAAGCAGGGGCCGGCGTAGTCGCCCGGAATGAAAAGCAGGATGAGGAGCATCATCAGGAGCTCGACAGAAATGAGCATCATGCCGATGCTCATTCCCGCTTCGAGCGGCGTGTGGTAGATCGGGTAAGGCTTGCCGCGCAGGCTGGCGAAGGCGGTGCGCGAATTGGCGAAGGTGTTGACGCGAATGCCGAACCACGCGACGCCATAGCTGCCGGCGATACCGATGAGGCTAAAGGCGAGAATGATGGGCAGCGTGACGGCGACGGACTTTCCGGGGACCGGCGCGAGGACGCCGAAGTAGAGGACGATAACGACGGCGATGAAGAGCCAGAGAACGATGAGGAATTTGCCTTGGGTGATGAGGTAAGTCTTGCAGGTTTCGTAGATCAGCTCCGAGATGTCGCGCATGGAGCGATGCACGGGCAGATTCTTGAGGCGCCGGTAGATCACCAGGCCGAAGATCAGGCCGAAGACGCAAAAGAGAATGCCGAAGAGCAACAGTGTGTGGCCGTCGACGCCGAGGAATTGCACCTGGCTCAGATCGGGAAGCTTCAGCGCTGCTTCGCCGCCTGCTTCCTCGGTGCTTTGAGCGAAGGAGGTTGCGGTGGCGAGCAGGGAAGCGATCACCAAGGCGGCTCCGAATTTTGCGAATCTACAAGCTAGTGCCCAGGCAGATGTAAGCCAGGTGCGCATCAACACTCCTCCGTGAGAACAAAAGAAATTTCGAAGTTAACTGCGTAACGTCTCTGGGCATCCTTGTTCCGGCACACCAGTAAACCTGGTGATTGCTTGCCGCGCCGGGAGGACTTGCCAGACTACAAGAAAGCCCCATTTTGCGGATGGGACCGGAACTTGAATCACAGGCACCGAGCGTCGTTGCACTTCTCTAGCCCGGGGCAGGGACCCTGGAAGCTCGGCACACACCTTTCCGAAGCCGTTGATTTATAGCATTTCGCTATTGGTGGGTCAAACGTGAGGCCATGATTTTGTAGGCGTTGGAAATGGAAGCTACATGGCTGGTCTTGCGCCAGATGAGTCTGCTGACGCGTCTGCCCTGGCGCGCCACCAAGACGCTGGGTCCCGCGGCACACAAACCCTCCGGAGCGTCACGAAATGCGACGCTAACGAAAAGGTATCCCTGGTGCAAGCAGGAGGGATACGGCGCTTGCCAAGCGATGGTAACATGCGTCATCGTCCCAGGACGGATAGGACGGGTCAGACAAGGAAAATGATGAGCTACGCCAGGTCCAGGGCGGCGCTTAGGAAAATCGTTTCGTTTTCATTGCGAGACGAACGGGCAAACGCCAAAACGGGAGGCGCTCTGGCGGTAAATTTCAAGGCGTAATTCCGTCGAATCGCATGCCATCCCATTTTATCAACTCATACGAAGTCAGATACGCGCTCGCAGAGCCAGCCGCCCCACGAAATTTGTGCCGGCTGCGCATGGTTGATGAGGAGCGCGGTTGAGGAATCATTTTTTTATTACCGGGACGGATGCGGGCGTGGGCAAGACGACGCTCGCGGCGTTGCTCTGCGCGGCGCTGGATGCGGTGTATTGGAAGCCGATTCAGACCGGCACTTTGGAAGGGTCGGATCGTGTGTCGGTGATGCGGTTGGCAGGAATTGGCACGGACCGCACGATCGACGAGGTGTACAAATTTGTGCCGCCGGTTTCGCCGGATTTGGCGGCGCGCTGGGCGGGAACCGAGATTGATCTCGGGCGAATCAATCCGCCGAACATTTTGAATAATGACTGGTTGGTGATCGAAGGCGTCGGCGGAGTGCTGGTGCCCATCAATCAGAAGCAGTTCATGCTGGATCTGATGGTGAAATTCAAGCTGCCCGTGATTTTGGCGGCGCGCAGCAGCATCGGTACCGTGAATCACACGCTGCTGACGCTGGCGGCGCTGCACGCGGCGGAGTTGCCGGTGCACGGCGTGGTGCTGATCGGCGATCAGAACCG
>WNFT01004055.1_pt1 | contig 12804 bp, 6 predicted proteins | sample 5400191 | NCBI WGS metagenome assembly WNFT01 (sample SAMN13153359, study PRJNA577476) | soil metagenome | isolation source: 80 cm saprolite under Madrone tree | place: USA:California | collected 2016-06-14
TGTTTCCTACTTTTCGACAAGTGGCAGCACCAATCGAAGAACCGAGGCGAGTGTCCTGGTCCTTTCTTTTAGGCAGTCGCCATATCCTGACGGATTTACGGCAATCCGACTACTTGCAGCAGCCGTGCCTGACCATTCGTCACCGCGAACGATCCGACGCTGATAGATTTGGAAACTAACGGAAACGGCAGGAATCGGGCAGCGCTAACCCGGATGTCTCATAAGCTGTGAGGACGAGTGTTTTCCGAGGCGCGGTCGAGGCAGACGAAAGCAGTCGACGCCGGACCTGGAAGATATTTGAAGAAAAGCGGGCCGCTTGGGCAGGTCTTCGAGAACATTTTGGGCAGGCTGCGGTGGGTGAAGAGGGATCGCCCGGTTTTCCGGGCAAGCGTCATCGTTCAGAGGGGGGCTGCGGAAGATTTTCTGTGGTGGCTCGAGGCGCCGTTCAGCAGCGCAGCGGCAAAGCTTGAAGATTGCGGACGACGGCGGCGAAGGTATCGGCATAGGGATATCCGCCAGCCAAGGAGATCCAGATGTTGCGGACTGTGACTCGGATTTGGGCGCCTATTTTGAGAAGTTTCAATCGGATCGTCTGGCATTGGGCGTGGGCCAGATCTGTATCTTTCAGGCCGAGGCGCCGGAGTGCATGCATCAGGATATAAGCGGCTGAGGACAGATACAGCCGCAGTTGGTTGGCGCGCATGGTTGCGGTGCTGGTGCGGTCGGCGAACATGTCGAGCTGTTGCTCTTTGATGCGATTTTCCATATCGCCGCGGGCGCAGTAGAAGTCCTCATAGAGGGCACGGGCATCCAGGCGCTCAGGCGGCAAGGATGTCACGACGAATCGAGGATTGGCGCCTTTCTCCATCCACTCGGCCTTGCCGACGACGCGGCGTTCACGGCTCCAACTGTCCAACGTTTGATATCGAAAATCCTTGAACACTCGCGTCGGCCGTTGGGTTTGCCCAAACTGGGCTTCCGCCTGTTTCATCTCCTCAGCAATTTCTTTCTTCAAGCGCGCGTTCTTTGCCAGACCCAGCACGTAATCGATTCCATTTTTCTCATCCTCGCACCACGACATCAACTCATCGCGGCAGAAGCCTGAATCGGCGCGAATGATGATCTTCACTTCCGGCCAGGCGTTGCGGATCTGACCGACAATGCGGGTCAACTCCTCCACTGACCCTTCGGCTCCATCGATGTTGGAGCGCCGCAGCCGCGCGCACAACAAATGCTCGCCCGAGAAGATATACAGCGGCAGGTAGCAATAATTGCCGTAGTAGCCGTGGAAGTAGCGTCCTTCCTGATTACCGTGAATCAGGTCATCCGTCGCATCCAGGTCCAGAACAATCTCATCCGGTGCGGACCCGTGCGCGTCGATGAAGGCCCTCACGATCCAGGTGTCGATGTCCTGCTCCTTCATCAAAATCTTCTTGTACTTGTCGATCTCTCCGCTTTTGGCCAGTTCCAATCGATTCAGTGTGCTCTTGCCTGCCAAGGCTTTTCCGCGATCCTCTTCACGGAGCCGATTCATTCCCAGCGGATCGGCTTTGCCTACCGCCACCGCCAGCATCGGATCGGCCCGTAGCTGGTCATGGTCATTTAGATCTTCGTACCCCAAACATATTCCAAACAGCCGCTGTCCCAGCAACTCCTCAACCGAGTGCTCAACCCACCGCGCATCCCGGTAATCGGTAAAACACCGCGCCAAGCCACCGATCAGTCCGGTCCGTTTCTCAACTTCCCGCAGCAACAGAACTCCCGCATCCGAGGTGATGTTTCCGCCATCGAATTTCGCGATCACTTTTCTCTGATTTAAGGGGTGAAATTCGAATGAACTCTGATTACACTCTGTCGTCATAAAGGCCGCCTCCGTTCCTGTCATTCACGCTTCTCGACAAAGTCGTAAATGCCACACGGGGCGGCCTTTTCTGGTCCAGCCGTCTCGCCTAACCCGCCTGTTCTTCCGAAAACTTATGAGATATACGGGCTAGACCCAACTTGATTTCATTTCAGCAACAAGGGCTCGCGCCCGGGGCTACACTCTGTCGCCGCTCCGCGGCTGAATACACTACGAACTCATTTATTCATTCATGCCTTCCAGCTAATGCTGGTGCATCTGCCTCATGTGCTCCGCCATGTTGCCGGCGGGGCGAAGCCTCAGGAATAGAGCGACCGTCGTAGGGCGGTTGCCGTAAACGGCACTGAGTTGTGCAGTCGTGCGATACGTTGTGGCCTGTATTCCCAGCCCCGCATTCACCCACGAGAAACCAATCGGCAGTTCCCGTTCCAAAACGCGGGCTAAAGCCCGCGACTACATTTTTCGGAATCAGCCGTCCCAATGTAGTCGCGGGCTTTAGCCCGCGTTTTGGTCGCAAAGGAGGGAATTCGGGGTCAGACCACTGAATTCCCTCCTTTAACCCCTAGAAAACATATTTCAGAGCAAGTTGAATGATTCGGGGGTCCCCGTTTTGGCCGGTCGCCGTCGTCAGGATCTTGCCGAAATTCGGGCTGTTCACTGCCGCCGTGGGATTGCCCGGGTTCAAATGATTGGGCAAGTTGAACGCCTCGGCTCGGAACTCGACCGTTTGGCTTTCCCTAACCCGGAATCTCCGTGTCAGGGCCATGTTGATGACGATATTTCCGGGCCCCTGCGTGTTGACGTTGCCGGTTCCCCACTGGCCGTCCGCCGGCCGGCCGAAGGCGGCAGGGTTCAGATACTGAGAGGGAGTTTTATCCGCTGTGTAGACATCGCCGAGGAGTTGATTCGCTCGGTCTCTTCCCTGTGCGCCGCAAAGGCAGGTATCTGCGCCCGACGTCACAGTGAAGTAGCCGCCGGTTTGGAGACGCACGATCCCCGAGACCTGCCAGTTGCCTGCGATCATCTGCAGCGCTCTCCCGGAAAACTGCGGCATCGCGTACACGGTCGAGAAATTCACAACCTGCCGCCGGTCTCCGTCACAGTTTCCGCGTTCGTAGAACCGGCGGCCGGGATATTGCGCAGACGTGCCGATTCCCGGCTGGCTGTCTCCGGGATCGCCAATGCAATGCGACCATGTGTAGTTTCCCTGCACGGTTAAACCCTTGGCCCGCCGTCGCTGAATCGAAAGCAACATGCCGTGATAGTTCTGAGTTCCGTCATCCGTGACATCCTCGACGTAGCCGAAGTACTGCCCTTCCCTTTGGTTTGCCAGATACAGCGCGCGCCGCTGGTTGAGATTGCCGAGCGTGGAAGTCGGTCCCAGGTAGATCGCTGGATTGTGCTCTGTGTCACCCAACAAGTGGATGGTGCTGTTGCCGAGATAGTTGCCCGATACCAGCCAGTCGTTTCCAATCTGTCTTTGGATGCTGAGGTTCCACTGATAAACGTAGGGGGCGTGCATGTTCGTCCGGTAGCTGTTGTAGGATCCGGCTTGCGAAAAGATGGAGTTCTTGTTGGCGAACTGCGGGAAAGGATTCGGCAAGCCGATGCTGGTGTAAGGATCGTCAAAACTCGACGGGAAAATCTGGATCTGATTGCCAAAGGGAGCATTGGTCCCCTGCGAACTGTAGCTCCAGAGATGGGCATAATCGAAAAAGATTCCGCCCGCGGCCCGAATCGTCATACGGCCATCGCCGCTGGGATCCAGCGCGAATCCCAGACGTGGCGCGAAATGCCACCAGGCATTCTCATGATACTTGTTGGTTCTTCCGTCCTCGCTTCGCCCACTGCTTCCACGCAGCGGAGGAAACTGAAGCCCGGCCGGAGCGTTAACGTACACCTTACTGTGCACGCCCGCGTCAAAAGCTGCTCTGTCAAAATGCGCCGTCTGGTTGTTCGCCTCGTACCCCGGCAGGAAAGGCTCCCATCGTACGCCGTAATTCAGAGTCAACCTGGAGTTCACCTTCCAGGTGTCCTGCACGTACGCGGCAATATAGTGCTGTCGGCCATTGCCCACATTCTCGTTGCCCTGAGCGAAAAGCGACGGTTTTCCCAGCAGGAAGTCGCCCAGCCCACTGCCTGACTGGGCTTGACCGGAAAACGTAAACGTGGGGTTCGTATTCACACCCGAATTCGCGTTCAGGTTCGTGTGGATAAAGTTCCCGCCGAATCCCCACTGGTGCGCTCCTCGCACCCAGCTCAGATCTTCGGAGACTTGCTCGGCAACCGTGCTGTAATGTCCAGGCTGGATGTTCACCGCCCAGTTGAACCCGTTGGTGATAACCATGCGCATGAAGTGGGGGTATGGGTTGAAAACGTTCTTTACTCCGATGTCGCTCAGGTCGAGAACCTTCGGAGCAGTTCTGCTCATCTTCGTTCGAATTCCCGACATACGGAAGGAACTCACCATTCCGGAACTGATCAAGTAGGTATTGCCCACAACAGCCGAAAACACGTTCTGTGTCAGATCCCCGATACTCAGCGTCAAGTAGTTGGAAGGATTAAGATCGTTCGGTGTAAACCGGCGCGCTTCCTGATAGCGGAAGAACAGCGAGTTTCTCTCGCTTTTCTGCCAGTCCACTTTTCCGAGTGTGATGTGCTCCGTATCCTTCTGCTTTCGACCGAAGCGGATTTCGCCGCAGGGATTGGTGGTTGACGGGAATACAAGTCCATCCTTATTCCATGTCACAAGATTCACCGCTGCAGGTGAGAACGACCGGGGATCGACCTTGTTGTTGACGAAGGGGGCCCTCAAGGTGAGCGGCCGGCCATTGTTGCATTCGGCAGAGGCGAATGCCGTAAAGTCACCGGCGAGCATCGCCGCGGTCGGAACAAACTGTCTGTCGGCGACAGGCGTTTGGACGTTGGTTGTGGTCTGATGACCGCCGAAAAAGAAGAGTTTGTTCTTCACAATCGGTCCACCGACCGTTCCACCAAACTGATTTCGCCTGAGGTCGTCTCTTTGCAGAGCGTAGGCATTTCGGGCGTTCAGGCGGCCGTTGCGAAGGAATTCAAACACATCGCCGTGTATTTCATTAGTGCCCGACTTCGTCACTGCATTCATCACGCCCGACGCGTGTTGCCCGTACTGCGCCGGCCCCGCGCTGCTTTCCACCTTGAACTCCTGCAATGCATCCGGAAACGGCATCGGCAATCCCATGTTGTTGTATGGATCGTTATGAGATGCTCCGTCCAGCAGGTACACCAGGCCGTTGCCCGCACCACCGGCCACAGAAATCGTGGTGGTAGGATAATTTCGAATGCCCGAATTGTTGGCGTTGACACCGCCGACGTTCGCGACTCCTGAAAGAAGGACCAGTTCGGTTACCTGGCGCCCGTTGAGCGGTAGCTCGAGCACACGCTGGTTATCGATAACCTGAGTGATCGTCGTACTGCGCGTTTCGACCAGCGCCGCATTCGCCTGTACCTCCACTGTCTCGGTGACCTGGCCAACCTCGAGCACCGCGTTGATCAACGGATTGTCGTTAACCTGGAGCACAATTCCGGTTTGTGCGTAGGTGCGGAATCCCCGAAGACTTGCTTCGAACCGATAAGGACCAATTGGCAGGTTCGTTAACGTATACGAACCGGTCTCATTCGTTACCGCGCTCCGTTTGAGACCCGTTTCTGTCTGTGTCACGGTGACTTCCACGCCCGGCAAGACAGCGCCGCTGGTGTCCTTCACCGAGCCGCTAATCGATGCCGTCGCCTGCGCCAAAGCAATGGTGCAGCCCAGAGTAAGAATGAGCAATGCACTCATCATCCCGTTCGAAATTTTCATGCTTTCCTCCCTCAGTAAGTCGCTTTTACTGTAGCGGCGGTCTATGACCGCCGGTTTTTCGCGGCGGGAGAAAACCGGCGGTCATAGACCGCCGCTACAGTTGCGGACGCAACCATCCCCTCGTTGTGAGCCTTGAAATTCTTTTGAATGCACGATAACAAAGCGGTCCGGGCTTTTTATAGCTATTTCTTTCGCATTCCAACTATTAAAATGCTCTGACATTTTCATGAAGGAGGGTTTCATGCGGTCCGAAATGATTCGAATAAGCCGCACTTTGGCGTTCAGGCTGGCTGGGTTACTACTATTCGCCGCTGTGCTGACGGCGCAAACGCCGACTGGACCGATCCTGCGTTTGAGCGCGACCACCGAGAACGTCGCTGGCGCGCCGGATTCCGTACGAATCGATTTGCTGCGCTGGTCCACCGATGCCGAGCGCGATCAATTGTTGGCGGCGTGGGCTCAGCCTGGCGCGGCTGCGGCCGGTGGACGAGGCGCACGCGGAGCAGGAGCGCGTGGCGCTGACGCTGCCGCTCCCGATCAAAACGATGACGCCGCTGCCGGTGCGCGCGGGGCAGCAGCCGGACGAGGCGGTGCGCGTGGGGCCGGTGGCCGGGGCGGCCGTGGCGACGCGGCAGAGGCTCCGCGCCAGACGCCTGAAAGCTCGTTAGCGGCAGCGCTCGACAGAGCGCCTACGCTGGGATACCTGTGGTCGTCGGAAAGCACCGGATATGCGCTGCGCTACGCCGTCCGGTTGGCTCAGCCGGATGGGGAGCGGATCACCCTCATAACCAGTCGGCGTCTGGGCGCCTGGAATAATTTGTGGAAACCCGCTGGAGCGGCCGCCGCAACAGACTATGAATTCTCTGTCATCGAGCTGCACTTGAATGCGAAAGGGGAGGGCGAGGGCAAGGCGTCGCTGACCGGGAAAGTGGCTGTCGATGCTGCGGCCAAATCGATCGCGCTGGAGAATTACAGCGCCCTGCCGGTGGTTCTCAAGGGCGTGAAGCGCCGAACGAATTGAAAATGGGGTCGTAAAGAATTAGCCGCGAATTACGCCGATTACGCGAATGGGGCGCAAGAAACAATTCTTGATGCGCCCCATTCGCGTAATCGGCGTAATTCGCGGCTAATTCTTTACGACTCCATTTTCTCCTATCGGGCGGTAGCGACCGGCGTGTCTGTAACTTTGACTGGATGTTTTTTGGGAGCTTTGCGTTCAGAAATGGACGCCATGTAGGTGTAAACCACCGGCGTTAGATAGAGAGTGATCAATTGCGAGAACAGCAGGCCGCCGACAACAGCAAGGCCTAAGGTCTGGCGTGCTTCGCCGCCTGCGCCATAACCGAGAGCGATCGGCAATGAACCGAGCATTGCAGACATTGTCGTCATCATGATGGGACGAAAGCGGACAAGACAGCCCTGGTAGATTGCCTCGAGCGGGGCGACGTTATCGTTCCGCTGAGCTGCCAGAGCAAAATCGATCTGCATGATTGCATTCTTTTTCACAATGCCGATCAGCATGATCAGTCCAACGAAGCCGTAAATGTTCAGATCCATCTTGAACAACGATAAGGTCAGCAGAGCGCCGAAGATGGCGGACGGCAGTCCGGAGAGAATCGTCAGCGGATGGATGTAACTCTCGTACAGGATGCCGAGCACGATGTAAATAACCAGGATCGCAATCACAAGCAGCAGCGTGAGATTTTTCACCGAGTTCTCAAACTCCCTGGCCGTGCCCTGGAACGCGCCGACGACGGACCCCGGCAGGCTGCGCGTGATCTCGCTGATCTGATCGACTGCATCGCCCAGCGAAACGCCCGGCTTGAGATTGAACGATACCGTCACCGAGGGCAGCTGGCTCAAGTGGTGGATCGTCAGCGGACCCGCGTCCTGCGTGACTTTCGCAAGAGTGTCGAGAGGCACGAGCCGCCCCTCGTCGGACTTGATGTATATCAGCGACAGCGCGTCGGGGCGTGCCTGATACTCCGGCAACAGATCCAGCATCACCCTGTATTGATTGGTAGGCGCGTAAATCGTGGAGACCCACCGCGGCCCGTAGGCGTCGTACAGGGCGCTCTCGATCTGTTGCGCATTGACCTTCAAAGTGGCGGCCTTGTCGCGGTCGATGGCCACGTTGAGCTGCGGGTTCTGCAGCTGAAGATCGCTGATCACGTCGGTAATGCCGGGCATCGCGGCCATTTCGTCGCGGAGCTTGCGTGAGGCATCGTAGAGTTCGGCATTGTCGGGACCCTGCAGGGTGTACTGATACTGCGCGGTCGTGTTCTGCCCGCCGATGCGAAGGGTCGGCGGATTCTGTATATAAACCCTCATGAAAGGCAGGCCCGACAGCTTCTGCCGCAGGCGAGTGAAGATCACATCGAGCCTGTCTCGCTCCAGGCGAGGCTTCAGACGAAGGAACAGACGGCCGAAGTTTGAACCGGAATTGTAGCCCCCGGTGCCGCCGCTGAGGCCCGAGTAAAACGACTGCACGGCCGGATCCTGCCGTACGATGTCCGCGGCAATTTGTTGATAGCGGGTCATCTCATCGAATGAGGTACCTTGCTCGGCCTCCGTCTGAATCATGAGCTGGTCGTTGTCGGAGTCTGGAACAAAACCTTTGGGGATTCGAACGAACAGATATCCGGTGGCCACCAGTATGAGAACGCTGAACGCCAGTGTCATCGCGCGATGCCGCAGAACCCACTGCAGGCTGTGATCGTAGATATCCAGCATTCCGTCAAAAACCGTTTCCGTTGCCCTGAAGAGACGGCCGGGCTTCCGGTGATGATGGACCGATTTCAAAAAGCGGCTGCAGAGCATCGGGGTTAGCGTCAACGACACGATGCCGGAGATAAGAATGGCCGCGGTGATCGTAATGGCGAATTCGCGGAACAGACGGCCCAGAATCCCGCCCATGAACAAAACCGGTATGAACACCGCGGCGAGCGACAGCGTCATGGACACGATCGTGAACCCGATCTCCCTCGATCCTCGCGAGGCCGCCTCGAGCGGCGCTTCTCCCATTTCGCTATGGCGGACGATGTTTTCCAGCATGACGATGGCGTCATCCACGACGAAGCCGATCGAAAGCACCAGGGCCATCATCGACAGGTTGTCGAGCGTATAGCCCATGAGGGCCATCACCGCAAATGTTCCGATAACCGAAAACGGAAGGGCCAGGCTTGGAATGGCGGTCGCACGGAGGTTTCGAAGGAAGATGAAAATCACCATGATGACCAGCGCCAGGCTCAACAACATCGTGAATTTAACGTCGTTGAACGAATCTTTGATCGACTGGGAGCGATCGACAAGGATGTCGATCCCGATGGACGGTGGAACCTGCTGCCTGAACATCGGCAGCAGTCTCTTAACCGCGTCCGCCACCTCGACCGTATTGGCTCCAGGCTGGCGCTGGATCCCGAGAATAATGGCACGGCGGACGCCATCCGCCGACTCCAGCCAGCTTGCAGTCTTGTCGTCTTCAACACTGTCAACAACGTTGCCCAACTCTTCCAGGCGAACCGGCGCGCCGCCGCGCTGGACCACGATCACTTTTCGGAAATCGGCGGCGCTCGTCAGCTGGCCGGACGCCAGCAACGTCACCGACCGGTCAGGTCCGTACATCGTGCCGGTCGGCATGTTGACATTCCAGTTTCGCAGCGCCGCTTCAACTTCATTCATGCCGATCTGCTTGGCCGCAAGTTTCTGTGGATCCAGATGCACGCGTACCGCATACTTTTGAGCGCCCTGCACCTGAACCTGCGCAACACCTGGAACTGTCGAGATTTTCTGCGCCACCGTGGTTTCCGCATATTCGTCCAGCGTCCATAACGGAACGGTGTCCGACTGCATCGAGATAAAAAGGATCGGTTGGTCGGCTGGATTGACTTTGCGGAACGTGGGCGGCGTCGGCATGCCGGCCGGCAACAGAGGCGCCGCCTGGGTGATGGCAGCCTGGACATCCAGAGCCGCTCCGTCCAGCTCGCGGCTGAGATTGAATTGCAGCGTGATTTGAGTGCCGCCGATTCCATTTGTCGATGTCATCGAATCCAATCCTGCGATAGTCGAGAACTGGCGTTCGAGGGGCGTTGCCACAGCCGATGCCATCGTGTCCGGATTGGCTCCAGGCAGACTGGCGGAGACTTGAATCGTGGGGAAATCCACGTTGGGAAGGTCGCTCACACCGAGAGTCCGGTAAGCGATCCCGCCAAATAACGCGATGGCCGCCATTAATAGGCTTGTCGCGACAGGCCGGCGAATGAAGACATCGGATATATTCACGATGGATCTCCTAAGAGGTAGCGGATGAAGAATTGGTCTTGATTTGAATGCGGCTTCCAGGAATGAGTCGAAGTTGACCCGTTGTCACGACGCTTTCGCCGTCGCTCAGGCCTTTTTCTATAACAACGTTTCTATCTATCGCCCGGCCCGTCACGACTGGACGCGACTCGACGGTCATGTCCGGCTTGACGACAAACACGAACTTTCCATCCTGGCCCGTCTGAACCGCTGTGGACGGAATCACGATCGAGTTCGCTGAAGCGTTCAGCCGAACGATCACGCGCACGAACTGTCCGGGCCACAGCCTGGTCCCGGTGTTGTCGAATATGCCTTTCAGACGAATCGTGCCGGTCGCCGTGTCGACGGCGTTTTCGACGAAGCTGAGAGTACCGTTCTCGACAGACGCGTCGCCCTCGGGAGACGCCGCGACAGCAACCTTGCCGGCAGCCATGTGCCTCTTGATCAAGGGAAGATTGTCTTCAGGAACGGTGAATGTGACGTAGATCGGATGCATCTGATTGATCGTGACCAGATCCACATCCGTCGCTTTCACGACGTTTCCCTGCTTTATCAACAGGCGCCCGGTACGGCCATCGATCGGAGAGCGAATCGTGCAGTATTCCAACTGCAGTTTTGCCCGATCCAGCGCGGCCTGATCGGCCGTAATATTGGCTTGCATGCTTTCGATCGTGGCGCGATCCGCACGAACGGCTTCGGCAGCCGCTTTGGCCTGAGCATTCGTCTGCTCGGCGGATTCCCTGGGGAGCAGGCCGCGCTGCAAAAGCTCGGAGTAGCGTTTGGCTTGCGCCTGCGCATATTCTTCCTGAGCCATGTCTTTGGCAAGATTCGCCTGGCCCGCCTGTAATTGCGCCCTGTCCTTGCCCAGATTTGCGTCAGCTTGAGCCACCTGCGATTCATACGGCCGCGGATCAATGACGAACAAGCGGTCGCCTTTCTTGACGTCCGCCCCTTCCGTGAAATCAACGAGGCTCAGTTCCCCACCGACCTGCGCTTTCACGGCTACCGTGGAATATGCTTCGACATTTCCTATGGCCTGGATTTCAATCGGGACGGATTTCGAAACCGCTTTCGAAACGAAGACCGGAGCCGCCTGCGCCTGTTGTTGTGTGACGGGCGCAGCCTTGTTGTCGGAACATCCTGCAAGCAGGAATATCAGAATAAAGACCACAAGCACGTTCTTCATAATAGAACCATTTGATTCAATTGACCATGTATCGGACACGCAGGGGATTATACCTTGGCAGGCAGCGGAAAGAGTCCAACTGTAGCGGCGGTCATAGACCGCCGGTCTTTCCCGGAGCCAGGAAAACACCGGCGGTCATAGCCCGCCGCTACAGTCCTTCCGCAAAAGACTCAATCACTTTGCGGCTTTTTGTTTTTCCTCCTGAACGGCCTTCGCGGCCTCGTCCTGAGTGCGCTTGACCCACTTTGTAAATGTGGCCGGGTCAACAAAAGGATGCGGATCGCCGGGTTTGCGGGATTTGAGCATCAGGCCGCGCTCCAGCACGCCGCCGCCGGGGTATCCGTCGTCTCCGGCCCAGCTATGGACCTGCAGGTTCACCTGCACACCTTGTATCTGTGCGACCTTGTTGGCGCTCGTGACGGACTGTTCGGCCGCGGCGAGCCCGCCCCGATAACCTGCTCCGCCCCAAAGAATCGCCTTATAAGGCGTCCCGCGGTCATAGACAGTGATGCCTTCAGTCGTCAGCACGCCCGGCGTGTGCCCAGGGGTCTGGTGGAATTTGAGCGACTGACCGCCCAGGTTCAGCGTCTCGCCTTCCTTGACCACCATGTCCTTCTTCGGCACGCGCGGCGGCGGTGTGCCGCCCCGGCCCTGCCGGCTTCCTACGTCTTCGATCATCTTCCAGTCTTCTTCGACCGCGACGACGCGCGCACCCGACGCTTCCTGAATCTTTGCCGCACCGCCGAAATGATCGAGATGCCCATGGCTCAGAATGATGTACCTGATGCTTTTCGGATCGACGCCGACTTTTCGAATGTTATTGATGACAAAGTCGACATACGGTTCCTGAGCGGTGTCGAACAGGATGTTGCCTTGCGGTGTAGTCAGCAACCAGACGGAAACATAACCCGGCCCGACATAATAAAGATTGTCGAAGACCTTGAAAGGTTCGACCTTCTGGAACTCAACGTCATCGGCACGGGTGACCCGATAGGTCTTGCTCAGGGGCTCCTTCGCCGTCTGGCCGGCGGCCGTTAAACAGGTCGCCGCCAGCACTATGGTGCGTATCCAAGTCCTCATTTGTTCCTCCCTTTCGCCAGCGAGACCGAACAAGACTACATCTCCAGAGAGTGCAATGCAAAACCGGACAGAAAAGAACTGCCAACCACAACTCAACAGGATGCGGAAAAACTGAATCGAGCAACTGTAGCGGCGCTCTATGAGCGCCCGGTTTTTCCGTGCGTGCCCGCTAAAAAAATGGGGTCGTAGCCCTATTTACCCATTTTTCTCCGTGGTTTCGATATCGCTCTTCGATCGACGGTCGCGGATCTCCGGCGGCCAGAGGCCTCCGCAGGGCGAAGAATTACGACTTGCGCTACGGACCGATCGGCCCCGGCGAAGCCCCGCCCACCGGATGGGTGACGCAGACGGTCCCGAACTCGAAGACCGCTCCAATCAACGGCCTGACGCCAGGAACCACATATGCGATTCAGGTACGTGCCTATGGTTCGCTCGGCCATACCGAGTGGAGCGATTCCGCGACCCGTATGCGCATCTGAGAAGGGCCAGCCGCCAATTCCGCGCGTCACTTTGATCGACTGGAGTATTTGGCGGCTG
>WNFT01004056.1_pt1 | contig 12798 bp, 11 predicted proteins | sample 5400191 | NCBI WGS metagenome assembly WNFT01 (sample SAMN13153359, study PRJNA577476) | soil metagenome | isolation source: 80 cm saprolite under Madrone tree | place: USA:California | collected 2016-06-14
GTCCGCATAACGCCGAAAATGCTCTTTGGTTGGGACGGTTGTTGGATCGACAGCAACAACATCTTGTTCTTGAGCCAAGCGGAGGGCGAGAAATCGGCCTCGCTTTATCGCATGTCGATCGATGGCAAAAATCTCAAGCGGCTCATTACAGATGCGCGCATGCCGAGTGTGAGCGCGCCGTGAGCGCCGGCGCCTACCCGATTGCGCGAACCACCCCGCCATCGGCTCTTACCGCTGCGCCGTTTATTACCGAGGCAAGCGGACTGCAAACAAAGGCCACAACACTTGCGATTTCGTCGGGCTGAATAAATCGCTTCAGGATTGAGCTCGGTCGCGCGCTCCTAAAAAATTCCTTCTCCACTTCCGCGGCGCTCATTTTCTTCTCGACTGCGAGATCGGAAACAAACTCGGCCACCCCTTCAGATGCAGTGGGCCCGGGCAAGACCGAATTTACTGTCACGTTGGTGCCCGCACAGGTCTCGGCGAGTCCGCGGGCGACCGCGAGCTGCGCGGTTTTGGTCATTCCATAGTGGATCATCTCGGCCGGGATTTGCAGTGCAGATTCGCTGGAGATAAAAATAATTCGACCCCAGTTTCGTTGTTTCATTTGTGGCAGGTAAGCGCGGCTCAATCGCACTCCCGACATCACATTCACGGCGAAAAACTTCTCCCAATCAGCGTCCGTGATTTGCTCGAATGGTTTCGGCTCGAAAATGCCGACGTTGTTCACGAGAACATCGACATGCGGCGCTTGTCGCACAACCTGTTCGCAGCCGCTGGCACTTCCCAGATCGACCGCAATGCCGCGCAGCTTGGCCTTTGGAACTTCTTTTTCGATTTTCGCCATCGCCTCATGCACCCGCTCCTCGGCGCGCCCGTTGACAATCACTTCCGCCCCTTCACTCGCGAGCCGCTTCGCGATCGCGAAACCGATGCCAGCCGTCGATCCCGTAATCAGGGCAATCTGCCCTCTAAGTTTGAGATCCATGGCCGCCGATTATCTTTCGCGCCTCGTCCAGCGCCTGGCTGATTTTGGAAACATCTTTGCCCGCGCCGCGCGCGCTTTCCGGGCGACCGCCCCCTTTGCCGCCGACAACCGGTGCGATCTGCTGAATCAATTTGTCGGCTTGAAATTTCGATGTGAGTTCTTTCGGCACCGCTGCGATTAACGCCACCGATCCATCCGTTGCGCCGACAAGAAAAATGGGGCCCTTGAATTTCGGTTTGAGCGCGTCCACGACTGCTTGAAGCAGAGCGCCATCTGCGTCCGGCACCTCCGACACGCAGAAGTTTTCTTGGGCATGCGACGCGACGAGCTCGTTTGCGATTTCAGCAGCGCGGCTTCGTAACTTTGCCTCTGACGCCTTCGCGTTTCTCTTTTCCCAGTCACGGACTTCGACCTCTACTCTTTCGAGATGCGCCGCGCGAGCGTCGATCTGTTTTAGCATTTCCGCCGTTTCGCTCTCGTTTGAAAAAGCCGGCAATGTCGCGATGTCGGATTTCTTCCGCGCAAGCGCATCAAATTTTTCCTGCTGCTTTGCCACCTCCTGCTGTGCCCAATGACGCGCAGCATCACCCGCCACCGCTTCGATTCGTCGAGTCCCGGCTGCGATCGCAAATTCGCTCACGATGCGAAACGATCCGATCTCACTTGTCGATCTTACGTGCGTGCCGCCGCACAGCTCCATCGAGTAGCCGTTCAGTGCGCGCGGTGCGCCGCCAATTTGCAGAACGCGAACCGTGTCGCCGTATTTCTCTCCGAAGAACTGAATGATGTCTTTCCGTTTTCTGGCTTCCGCGTACGGAATTTCTGTCCACGAAACCGGCGCATTCTCAGCGATTTTATCATTAACCAGCTTTTCGACATCGCGCTTTTGTTGCGCCGTGAGCGCCGCGCTCGAGAAATCGAACGTCAATTTGTCCGGACCGACGTAACTCCCCTTTTGAGTCGCATCGCCCGAGACAACTTCGTGCAATGCCCAATGCAACAAATGCGTGACCGTGTGATGCCGCTCAATCGAATGCCGCCGATCTGCATCCACTGAAATGCGCACCGCCTCGCCCGGCTCCGGCGCACGACCTTCGGCGACTATGGCGCGATGAATAAAAACGTCCCCGCGCTTTTGTGTATCGCTTACGTGAAGTTGGCCGACTTCCGTGCGATCGTGTCCGGGCACATGCAGCAATCCGCGGTCGCCGACCTGTCCGCCCATCTCGGCGTAACAGGGTGTGCGATCGAGAACGAGGTTCAATTCATCCGGCTTTTTGCCGGGCAAAACCGTTTCAACCACAGCTTCGGTCTCAAGAAAATCATAGCCCAGGAATTTTGTCGGCGCGGCTTTAAGTTCGCCCTCTTCGACGCTGATTTCTTCCTTCTTCTGTGCCTTGCGCGCTCGCTCGCGCTGCTCCTCCATCAACTTTTCGAATCCGGCAACATCGACAGTGAGCTCGCGCTCCCGCGCCATCAGTTCGGTTAGATCGAGCGGAAACCCGTAAGTGTCATAAAGCCGAAACGCGAATTCACCACGTACGACGCGTTGGACACTCCCGTCAGATCCACGCTGCACATAGCCCACTTCCGGGGTTCGGATTCGTCCGCGGTCATCTGGAACCTCCATGGATGCGAAGGTTTTCGTCGAACTCGCTGGCATGGATCCCAACATTTCAACTCCCGCATCGAAAATTTGAATGCCTTTATCGAGCGTTTTGTTAAATGATTCTTCTTCACGCTTAATTGTTTCTTTTATTGTTTTTTGCTTCGTGCGGACTTCGGGAAAGATGTCGCCCATCGTTCGCGTGACAACGTCGACAAGTTTGAAGAAGAACGGCTCGTGAAATTCGAGCGTGCGGCCGTAGCGAACGGCCCGCCGCAAAATCCGGCGCAAAACGTATCCGCGTCCTTCGTTTGATGGAATGATTCCATCGGCAATCGCGAAACTCAGCGTGCGGACGTGATCGGCGATGACACGAAATGCGATGTCGATCTTCTCCTGATCCGTTCTGGGGAGCACACCCGCCTCGAGTGTTGCATCCGGCGCCTCACCGGATGCGGTTGGCGGGGCGCTAACCGCTGCACGCGAGGGCGCGTGCGCTCCCCGACCCGAAGAATCCGGAACTGTTCTCGCGTATTTCTTGCCGCTGAGTTTTTCCAGCTCGTCGAAGATCGGGCGAAAGACGTCGGTCTCGTAATTCGAGATTGTACCAGAGAAGTCCGTGACGTTTTTTGTGCCTTGAATAATTGCTGTCACGCGTTCGAAACCCATTCCGGTGTCGACGTGACGCTGCGGCAACGGCGTAAACGTTCCGTCGGCATTCGCATTGAATTGGATGAAAACCAAATTCCAGATCTCGATGCAGCGTGGGTCCTCTTTGTTAACCAGCGCGCCGCGCGTGTCGCCGTCGGGCGTAAGATCGACATGCAACTCTGAGCACGGTCCGCACGGCCCGGTGTCGCCCATCATCCAGAAGTTATCCGCCTTACCGCCGCTGAGGACGTGAACCGCCGGATCGAGATCGGCTTCCTGAAATAGTCTCGCCCAGTGATCGTGCGATTCCTGGTCGAATTCGCTCGGTTCGTTAGGGCCCGGTTTGTAAACGGTCGCGTAAAGCCGTTGCGCTGGAAATTTCCAGCGATCGACCACGAGTTCCCACGCCCATTCGATTGCTTCCTTCTTGAAGTAGTCGCCGAAGCTCCAGTTGCCGAGCATCTCGAAGAACGTGTGATGATAGGTATCCAGGCCAACATCTTCGAGGTCGTTGTGTTTTCCGCCGGCGCGGATGCATTTCTGCGTGTCGGCCACGCGCGGCGGATTCCAGGTCGGCTTTTGCTGGCCGAGAAAAATGGGCACAAACTGGTTCATGCCGGCGTTGGTGAAAAGCAGATTGGGCGCGTCGGGCAGAAGCGACGATGACGGCACAATAGTGTGCTTTTTCTCGCGAAAGAAATCGAGAAACGATTGCCGGATTTGCGCCGAGGTCATGATGCGGAAAATGACAAATGACGAATGACGAATAACGAAATAATGGCGAAAGCCGAATAAGCTGCTGTAGCCAGGGCGCTGTGCGCCGTCCGCGTTTTGGCGAGACCGGCCACAGGCCGTTGGCTACAGCATTCGTCATTCGTGCTTTGGGCTTCCTTCGTCATTCGTCATTCGGATTTCGTCATTTCAGGACTTGTCGATCTTACGACAGGAAATTGCCGGAGGGGTGGCAGATTTCCAAATGGAAATCTTTCCGCGCCGCCGCTGTCATCTTGCCCAAACGAGATTATGGACACAATCGAAGGCAATCAACTTCTCGCGCGACTGAACTGGCGTTACGCGACCAAACAATTTGATCCCACCCGCAAAATATCGCCGGAGAATTGGGCGGCGTTGGAGAACGCGCTCATCCTTTCGCCGTCATCTTACGGTTTGCAGCCGTGGAGATTTATCGTGATCAGCGACCAAAAAATGCGCGAAAAACTTTTTTCTCGACATGGAGACAGCGGCAGATTCTCGATTGCTCGCACTTCGTTGTTTTTGCCATGCGCACGGTGATGACAGAAGCAGACATCGATCGACACATTGCGCGCACGGCAGAAGTGCGCGGAGGAACAAAGGAGGCGCTGAAAAGATTTCGCGACGTGATGGTTGGCGACGTGGTGAGTGGACCGCGGGCGGCGCAAGCGCTCGATTTGGGAGCGCGGCAAGCCTCCCTCGCGCTCGGAACTTTCATGACGAGCGCGGCGTTGATGGGAATCGACACCTGCCCAATGGGAGGATTCAACCCCGATGAATACGACAAGACTCTCGATCTTACGGCGAAGGGCCTGGCGTCAGTGGTTTGCTGCGCGGGCGGTTATCGCGCGGCTGGCGACAAATACGCAGCGCAGAAAAAAGTGCGCTTCCACCGCGAGGGCGTGACTCACATCGTGTGATTTTACCGTTTGTCCTCGTCGAGCTTCACTTTGAGGGCAGTCTCGATTTCCTGGTAGAGCGCCTGGTCGTTTTTCAACACTTCTTTGGCGGCATCGCGGCCTTGCGCCAGTTGGGTGCCCTTGTAATTCAACCATGACCCGCGCTTCTCGATGATTTGCTTTTCCAGCGCGAGATCGAGAAGTGCGCCAGTCGAAGAGATGCCCTCGTTGTACATGATGTCGAATTCCGCCTCCGTGAACGGCGGGGCGACCTTGTTTTTGACGATTTTGACGCGCGTGCGATTGCCCGTTACCACGCCGTCGGTTTGTTTGATGGCGCCGATGCGGCGAATATCGACTCGCACGCTGGCATAGAATTTCAACGCTTTGCCGCCAGGCGTCGTTTCCGGGTTGCCAAACATCACACCGATCTTCTCGCGGATCTGATTTGTGAAAACGCAACACGTTCGCGCTTTCGAAATCAGCGCAGTGAGTTTGCGCAAAGCAGCGCTCATGAGCCGCGCTTGCGCGCCGACGGTGGCGTCACCGATTTCGCCTTCCAGCTCCGCTCTTGTGACCAGCGCGGCCACCGAATCCACCACGATCACGTCGAGCGCGTTTGAGCGGATCAACGTCTCACAAATGCGCAGAGCTTCCTCGCCGGAGCTTGGCTGGGAAACGAGCAGGTCGTCCAGATCGACACCAAGCTTCCTCGCGTATTGCGGATCGAGCGCATGTTCGACATCGATGAACGCGGCAAGCCCGCCGCGTTTCTGCGCCTGTGCAATAACGGTGAGCGTGAGCGTGGTTTTGCCGGACGATTCCGGACCGAAAACTTCGACGACTCGTCCCCGCGGAAACCCACCGACGCCAAGCGCGCGATCGATGAGAATGTTGCCGGTTGGAATGACATCGATATCGACGATCTTGTCGTCACCCAGGCGCATGATCGCGCCGTCGCCGTAATCCTTGGCAATTTGTTGAATCGCCAGGTCGAGATTTTTGTTTCGCGCGGCGGTCAATTTATCTGCGCCGGTCTTCTCTTCGGTTTTGGTCGCCATATCGAGGTGACTCTAAGTAAGTCTCTGGCGACAATTCGCCAAGCACAAAAGCTCGCCTGCGGCCGCGCGCGAAAAGGAAAAGGCCGCGAACCTGCGGTCCGCGGCCCTCGATTCCCAAGAGAAACTCGTCGATCAGGAAACGTTGATTTTCCGTGGCTTGACCTGCTCCGCTTTGGGCAGAGTCAAAGTCAGGGCGCCCTGGTCGATCTTTGCGCTGATCTTGTCTGCGTCGATCGATGGATCCAGCTCGAAGGCGCGGCGATAATTTTCGCGGCGCGATTCGTGATGGATCAGCGTGCCTTCGACAGCGGGAAGGGAACGGCGCCCGGTAATCGTCAGCTCGTTGTTCTCGACCGAGATCTCGAGGCCGCCCTTGTTCACGCCAGGCATTTCGACTTCGAGCCTGTAACCCTCACCGTCTTCGATGATGCTGGCGACCGGCGCGACGAAATGTTCGTTCTGGCGAAGCTCACTGTCGCGATTTTCACGGACCAATGTGTTCATGTTAATTCCTTTCGTAAAGTTTTGGGGACGGCCCGCAGGCGCGCCCAAGTTTGGTTAGCCGGCGTTGACCTGAATTTGCTTCGGCTTTGCTTCCTCCGCCTTCGGCAACGTCACGGTCAGGATTCCATCCCGATAAGTCGCGCTCACTTTATTGGCGTCAACGCGGGCCGGCAGCGTGATGCTGCGGCGGAACTTACCGATATAACGCTCGGTGCGTTCAGCCTTCTCGCCGTTGGAACTTTCGCTCTTGCGTTCGCCGTTAATTGTCAACGTTCCCTCATGCAGGGAGATTTCGATGTCCTCCTTATGCATACCGGGCAATTCAATCACGGCGATGACATTGTCGTTGTTCTGATAAAGATCGAGCGCAGGAGACCAGCCACTGAAAAGCTGCCCCTGGCGTCCGAAATTGGACCAGGATGGCAACTCGAAAAGTGTATTGAGGTCATCCCTCAGGTGGCTCCAGCGATCAAAGGACGGCCATGCCGTCAATTCAGGAATTTGATAACGAATTAGACTCATATTTGAACTTCCTTTCTAAGTAATAAGATTTGTAGGGTTTTTTTCGCTCTTCCAAATAGCTGGGGTCATGCCAGATCAAAACGGACGTAAACCCGAATATTATAAAATACTTGTTATTAGTTTCTTATGTTGGGATCAAAGGCCCGATATTGAATCGAGCGGTGGTTCAATATGTTACAGGTCGGCGGATTTTCGTTGAGAGACATGAGACAGAATCGCACAATTTTTTTCGAGGGCGGATTTGCTGCAACGCGCGTAGGTGGATATTCATCTCCTCATGTCTTTAGCAAGGAGCGATGAGCGCTTTATGCGCGCCGCGTTGAAGGAAGCGCGCAGAGCGTTGGGGCAAACGAGCCCCAATCCGGCTGTTGGCGCCGTGTTGGTTATTGATAATCGAGTCGTCGCCAAAGGCCACCATCGCCAGGCGGGCTGCCCACATGCGGAGATCGTATGCCTGCACGACTTTGGAAATGCTGTCCCAGCGGCAGCGACCTTGTACGTGACGCTGGAACCGTGCTCCACGACCGGGCGCACTTCACCATGCACGGATGAAATCATCAAAGCAGGCCTAAAGACCGTTGTGATCGGTGCCGTCGATGTAAACCCGCGCCACGCTGGACGCGGCGTGACACTCTTGCGGGATGCAGGGATTAAAGTGCGGGTCGGCGTTTTGACCGAGGAATGCACTTCCCTTAACGAAGCTTTCAATAAATGGATCGTCACCGGGCGGCCTTTTGTTATCGCCAAGTGTGGGATAAGCTTGGACGGACGGCTGACGCGACGTCCCGGTGAGTCGCGTTGGATAACAAGCGCCGCCGCGCGCCGGCATGCGCACGCGCTGCGTGCGCAGGTCGATGCAATCGTTGTCGGTGCAGCGACGGTTAGGATCGACAATCCTCGACTGACCGCTCGTGGTGCGCAGCAAGCCCGGCAACCGTGGCGCGTTATTTTAACGCGCTCTGGAAAACTGCCACGGCGCGCGCACTTGTTTATCGATCGCTTCGCTAAGCGAACGCTAATTTATCAAGGCAAATCTCTCAGAACAGTTCTCACCGATTTGGGAAAACGAAATGTGACCAGCGTGTTGCTCGAAGGCGGCGGCAAGGTGCTCGGTCAAGCGTTGGACGCACGCCTCATCGATAAAGTGCAACTTTACCTGGGTCCTATCTTGACAGGCGGTCCGGCTGTCGCATTCCCCGGCCGGGGAGCCGATGTCACGCAAAATGCGGTGTATCTCGATCGGATTGCTTACCAGAGGCTCGGCCAAAATGTCTGCATTACCGGTTACTCCAGATTTTCAGAGAGACATCCAGCGGCCTGAATAGCCTGAATAATATGTAGAAACTTCTCGTCTTAAATAGAGTTAAATGTTTAGGAGGTAAAACAATGAACTGGCAAAAGCTTCTGTTAATCGCGCTCGTGGCGAGTGGATTCGCGTTTGCTGCTGCACCACGCTCTGAGGCAGGCGTTTCGGTTGGCATCGGGATCGGGTTTCCAGTGGCATATCCTTATCCTTACTACGGCTATCGGCCGTACTACTACCCCTACGGATACTATCCGTACTACTATGGCGGGCCGACATTCTACTGGTACCACGGGCATCGCGTCTTTTTCAGGCCCCATCGCCATTTGTTTCGCCATTAGCCATTTACTATCGGGGATACTAAGCGGCTCTAACTTCTCCCGAGTTGGCTGGGTCCGATGCCCGGCCAACTCAATTTTCTTCGCTGCCAGGCGGCGTAACGAGTCCGTACCGGTAGCGCAAGGGAGCAGCTAGCGAATGGGCGTCCCGGAAACTACGGGAGTCGATGTCGATGTAGCGCCCGGCGCCGACTGGCGCGACTGAAATTCTTTTTTCAATCGCTCGTTCAGTTGCGGCAACTCCTGGTCTCGCTTCGTCTCGAATTGTTCTCGCAGCTCCCGCTCGATCTTACGTCGCTCTTGGAGATAGCGCGCCTCGAATTGGTCATGCGCGCTCTGATCCAGACGAAGACCAGACTGATGCAGGGCCGCTTCAGCCTCGTTTTTCAGCTGTTGGCGGTGCAAATTGTAGCGCTCGCGCAGCAACTTTTGCTGTTCGGGGTTCATGCGAAGCCAACGCTCGGCATTTTTCCTGAATGCCTGGCGCTCCTCGGGCGAGAGTTGAAAGAACCGTTCGCTTGGGCCCCGACGCTCGCCCGGGCCACGAAACTGGTTGTTGTGCCGGTCAAAGCCGGCACTACGTCCACTCGATCTTTGAGGCGGTCCCTGGGCGAAGCCGAAATCCCACGCGAAAATCGACAGCGCGATCGTCGCGCTTATAAGGTTGAATCTTCGTCCCACAAGTTGTTTTCGTCCGAGGCTAGCAGTTCGTCCAAATCTGCAACAACTTCATAATCCTGCGCGTCGATCTTTGCCACCGGATCGGGCTCAATAGCGGCCGGTTTTTGACGCAATGAAGGATTGTGGGCAAAAATAATCGCTGCGATTACCACCAGTGCCAGCCCCGAAGCCGGAACGAGTCTTCGCAACCTCAGCCGGGATAGCGCACGCTCGACCCAGCGCGGTTCTTGCCGGATTTGTCGCAGGACGTTACGGGCAAAGAATGGCGAAAGCTTGGGTTCAACTGCCTGCCCAAGGAGATCCCATAGTTGCTGGTCATCTTCGCGTTTCATACTTTCCCGCGAATTAAACTAACGGCGCGGTTGAAAGTTGCGCTCGAAAAGAGCTCGCAAGATTCGACCCACTTCGCGCCAGAGGCAGCCGATTTGGATTAAGCAGCCGGGTCGCCCAGCTCCTTCCGTTCATAACATCGTGCGAGCCGCGTCGCGTGTACTGAAGGAGCTTCCCGGACTGGCTGGCTCCGGCGATATCTACGGCTCAGGCGCTTCCAGAAAACCTGTGAGCTGGCGGATACGGGTGGGATGGCGCATTTTGCGCAAAGCCTTCGCTTCGATCTGACGAATGCGCTCGCGGGTGACCCGAAATTGCCGGCCCACTTCTTCGAGTGTTCGGCTGTATCCATCGACCAACCCAAAGCGTTGCTCCAGCACCTGGCGCTCGCGCTCGGTCAGGGTCTCGAGCACGTCTTTGATTTTCTCTTTCAACAAAACGATTGCCGTCATGTCGCTGGGGTTTTCCGCGCCTTTGTCCTCGATGAAATCACCAAAATTGGTTTCCTCGCTTTCCCCGACTGGCGATTGGAGTGAGATTGGCTGCTGTGCCATTTTCAGAACCGCGCGGACGCGATCGACCGGCAACAAGATCTCTTCCGCCACCTCTTCCGGCGTAGGCTCACGACCATATTCCTGGACCAGTTGTTTCTGCACACGCATAAGCTTGTTGATCGTCTCGATCATATGAACGGGAATGCGAATAGTGCGCGCTTGATCGGCGATTGAACGCGTGATGGCCTGGCGGATCCACCAGGTTGCGTAAGTGGAAAACTTGTAACCGCGGCGATATTCAAACTTCTCGACCGCTTTCATCAACCCCATGTTTCCTTCCTGAATCAAGTCGAGAAAGGAGAGACCGCGGTTTGTATACTTTTTGGCGATCGAAATCACGAGCCGCAGGTTGGCTTCCACCATCTCGGTCTTGGCCCGGATCGCCTTGAGCAGCCAGCCTTTCAGCGTTTGATACTGCTCGGCATAACCATCGAACGAAAGCCAAAGAGCTTTTTCTAATTCACGCGCTTTGGCCCCGAGCGCTAAACGTTTTTTTCGTTCGCGCGGGCATTTCGCCATTTCCGCCTGGAGATGGAGCAAGAGGCGGTATTGTTCGTCCGCCAGGTGAACAAATTCTTCCGTGACCTTCTGTTTGAAATAAAACTTCGGGTAATAATTTTGCAGGGACGCCACTGCTCTCTGAAACGATTTGAGCTTCTTGGTCTGCTTTTTTGAAGAGTTGCGCGAGAACTGCTCATATTGCTGGCTGATGAACTTGCTCAATTTTTCCACCTGCCGGCACAACCGCGGGAGCATTTTCATGTAACGTTCACGGCTCTCGATTTTTTTGTCGAGGATGACGCGATCGAACCGTTCCCGGCCCTCGGTCAGCTTGTCGGCGAGATCGAGATGAGCGCGCGCGATAAAACCGAATCGATTGATGTGCTTCTGCACCATGTTTTCGGCTTCCTCGATCCGTTTGGAAATTTCGACTTCCTGTTCGCGGGTGAGCAGCGGGACCTGACCCATCTGCTTGAGATACATGCGGACGGGATCATCGAGAATATCGAGCTTCGTTTCGCGCTTCTCCTCCTCTTCTTCTTCCTCCTCCTCAATGTCCTTTTTCCCGTCTTTGTAACGGTCGACCTCGGATGCTTCGATGATGTTGATCTCCATCCGGCGCAGTCGCGTGAGGATGGCGTCGAGTTCATCGGCGTCGGTGATACCTTTCGGCAGGGCGTCGTTCAGGTCGTCGAAGGTGAGGTAACCTTGTTCCTTCGCCAGCTTGATCAGCTCACGAATGCGGCTCTGAATTTCACTGGCGGTACGCGAAGGCGCTGCCATTTCGCTCCGCGGTCTTGCCGGCCTTCGGCCGACGCGCCTCCGCGCTCGGACCAGAGCGCTGATGCGGCTGGGTTTGAACGCAATGACCTTCCCCTGCCTCTTCAGTTTTCGCCAGAGTGTCGAAGCTGTCGCTCCGGAACGACGGCGAAGGCGTTTTGCCCTGGGTCGCTTTAGCGGCGACCCTCGGGCTCCTGTCTTTCGTGTCGAATGCCTGGCCAAGATTACGCGGTTAAGATTTGACTGAGACGCACGATGACTGCCCCTTAGATCGACAATTAAATGTCGCGCGCCGGGGCAGGCGAAAGCTTGGAAACCTCATGGAGCTGTTCTCGCAGGTCAAGGATTTGTTTCTGCAAATTAACCACGTCGCCAGTGCTGAGCTCGGGAAGCTTCATCCTGTTCTCCGCCACTTCGAGCTGGCGTCGCAACACGGCCTGGCGAATGCCCAGCCACCATTCCTCCGCCATCGTTCCCGCCTTCGCCGGCATCCTTTGCAGCAACCAGGAAGAAACCAGTGCTTCCTCTGTCAGCGAGAGCGTGGCCATAAAGGCGTTGAGCGAGGCCGCGTCGTTCACGCGCAATTCGCTTTCGAGAATGCGGACAAGAATTTCCGCACCCGGCATTTGGGCAAGAACCTCGCGCCAATTTTGCCCGCGCAGAAAATTACGCGCTTCCTCATCGCGCAATGCCAGCAGACAGAGCATCGCGATGTCGTGCCTCGGCGCCGGAGCAGTCCCGCGGCTGCGGGACTCTGATGCAGGAACGGATTCGCGCTTGGCGTTCGGCAAAAGAGTTGCAAAATCCAGAGCGGATACGCCAAGCCGCGAGCTCACTTTGCTGACGATTTCTCCGCGCATCATCGGATCGTGCACCCGCGAGGCGGTCTCAGCGAGCTTGCGCGCGAGCTGCATTTTCGCGCCTAACGAATTCAAGTCCGTCGCCGCCACTTCGCGCTCGACCCAGTAATCAAAAAAATCGCGCGCACCGGCGACGCGTTTTTCAAATTCCTCTTTTCCCTCCCGCCGAACGAGTGAATCTGGATCTTCACCCGTCGGCATCTCAGCCACGCGCACAATCAAATCGTTCTGCAGCAGTGCGTCGAGCGACCGCTCGGCCGCTTTGTTCCCCGCCGCGTCCGCATCGAAGCACAGAACCACTTCGTCCACAAAACGTTTTAGGAGCCGCGCTTGGTTTTCCGTAAACGCCGTCCCCTGCGGCGCGACCACGTTCGTGATCCCAGCTTCGTACAAGGTGATGAGATCGAGCTGACCTTCGCACACGATCGCGCAGTTCGCTTCGATGAGGCCGCGCTTGGTCTTGTGCA
>WNFT01004286.1_pt1 | contig 12798 bp, 10 predicted proteins | sample 5400191 | NCBI WGS metagenome assembly WNFT01 (sample SAMN13153359, study PRJNA577476) | soil metagenome | isolation source: 80 cm saprolite under Madrone tree | place: USA:California | collected 2016-06-14
CTGGGGCAGCTATGCAAATCTGGCTTGAGTTTTTCTGCATCGTGGCGGCGATCGCGCTGGTTGTGCAGGTGGTGATCCTGACGATGCTGTTCTTTCAACTCCGCAGAACGACAGAGAATGTGAATCGCCTGGTGGGCGATTTGCATTCGCGAGTCGGGCCGATTTTGACGCGCGCGCAGATTCTTCTGGACGATACGCAGCCGAAAATTTCCAGCATGGTGAACGATGCATCGCACATCGTGTACCTGGCGCGCGGGCAGGCGCAGAAGATCGACCGCGTGTTCACGGACGCCGCGGACCGGCTTCGCGGCCAATTGATGCACGCGGATCGCATCCTGACAGGAACGCTCGAAGCCGTGGAAGATGCAGGAGCAAAGTTCAGCCACAGTTTCTGGCGGCCGGTGCAAAAAGCGTCGGCGCTGGTGCAGGGAATTAAAGTGGGGCTCGATCTTCTGCGGTCGCGCCGGCGTCGCCGCAGCGGCGATAAGCCGCGCGAACAGCAGGAAGAAGAACTTTTTATTTAGGGAAGCAAGATTGTTCCCGTTTTCGTTTCCGCTTTTTCTTTCTCTCTTTCTCTTTTTTCCGTCCAGCCAAAACTTAAGACCGAGGCGTCGAATCGGAGCGTGCTAGCGGATCCAGCCACCGCCGAGGACGACGTCGCCGTCGTAGAAAACGGCGGCCTGGCCCGGGGTGATCGCGCGCTGCGGCGTGTCAAATGTAACGCGCGCGCTCGTGGCGTCGAGCGGTTTGATCGTGGCGGGCGCGGGTTCGTGCTTGTGGCGGATTTTGGCAAACGCACGAATTGGGGCGGAAGGATTTTCGCAGGAAATCCAATTCGCGGCCTCGACTTCGCAGACCGTCTTTCGGAGGACATCGTCTTCGCCAACGACGACACGGTTCTTTTCCGGATCGATCGTAAGAACGTAGAGTGGCTTGCCGGCGGCGAAGCCGAGGCCCTTGCGCTGGCCGATCGTAAAATTGTGAATGCCGTTGTGGCGGCCAATCACGTCGCCGTTCTCGCTGACGATTTCGCCTTCAGCATTTTGCAAAGAAATTCCGCGCTCTCGTGAATAGGCCTGGATAAATTGCACGTAGTTTCCCGTCGGCACGAAGCACAGCTCCATGCTTTCCGGCTTTTCGGCAACTGGCAAATTCGCGCGGCGGGCCAAGGCGCGGACTTCCTCCTTGGTGAGTTCGCCGAGAGGGAAGTCGCTGCGCGAAAGCTGTTCCTGCGAGAGGCCCCAGAGAAAATACGATTGGTCCTTGGAGTCGTCGAGGGCACGCAATAATTCCCAGCGGCCGGTTTGATGGTTTCTGCGAATTCGGGCGTAGTGGCCGGTGGCAAGACGCTCCGCGCCAATCTGCCGCGCCATGCGCAGGAGCGGCTCGAACTTCACGTCGGTATTGCAATTGGTGCAGGCGATGGGCGTGCGGCCGGCAAGATACTGGTCGACAAAGGGACGCACCACGCGAGCCTCGAATTGCTCTTCGAAATTCACCACGTAATGCGGGAAATCCAGGTGCTGCGCTACGGCTTTGGCGTCGTAGACGTCGTCGAGTGAGCAACAACGGTGCTGCGCGGGGCCGTCGCCCTGAAGTTCGGGGAGGCGGCGCTGGTTCCAAAGTTGCATGGTGAGCCCGACCACGGCGCGGCCCTGCTGTTGCAATAGAGCGGCGACCGCGGAAGAGTCGACTCCTCCGGACATAGCGACGACGACGAGGCCGCGCTGGGTTTCAGCGCGCTCGGGGAGGGTGTCGAATTGGACGGCTGCATTCATGCGAGTTCCATTGTATCTGGAATTCAATTCGTTCGCGGAGCGGGAACGAAAAAGGCGCGGGCCTAAAGGCCCGCCCTACAGAATGGCGGCCTCCTTTCGATAGGTTGGCGACAACTCGCGAAGCTGCGCGACGGCGGAGGGGACTACGTTCAGGGCGAAATCGATGTCCGCGGGACTGGTGTGGCGGCCGAGGCTGAAGCGCAGACTGGCGCGAGCTTCGTCGGCGGGAAGGCCGATGGCGGTGAGGACGTGCGATGGCTCGACGGCGCCAGAGGAGCAAGCGGCTCCTGTGGAACAAGCGAGACCTTTCAAGTCGAGCGCGATGAGGAGAGCTTCGCCTTCGACGCCGGGAAAGACAATGTTCGTAGTGTTCGGAGTGCGCGGTGCAGAGCCGCCGTTCACGCGAGATTGAGGAACACGTTGGAGCAGGCCTTGCTGCAATTTGTCGCGAAGAGTGGAGACGCGCTGGGCGTCTTCGGCGAGCGATCGGCGAGCGATCTCCGCGGCTTTGCCGAGTCCAACGATTCCGGCGACGTTTTCTGTGCCAGGACGGAAGCCGCGCTGGTGATGTCCACCATAGAGAAGTTGGCGCAAACGCGTTCCGCCGCGGACGTACAAAGCACCGATGCCCTTTGGCGCATACAACTTGTGTCCGGAAATGGAGAGCAGATCCACCTGGAGCGTGTTGACGTCGATGGGGATTTTTCCAGCGGATTGCACGGCGTCGGTGTGGAAATAGACATCGGCCTCTTTGGCGATGCGGCCAATTTCTTCGAGTGGTTGAACGGTGCCGAGCTCGTTGTTGGCGTGCATGATGGTGATAAGAACGGTTTGGAGGCGGATGGCGCGCCGCAATTCTTCGAGGTCAATTAATCCTTGGCGATCGGTCGGTAAATAAGTGACGCGCACGCCTTCTTTTTCGAGGGCTTGGCAGGCGTTGAAGACTGCTTCGTGTTCGATAGCGGTGGTGATGATGTGAGGAGGTGAAGTTAAGGAAGTAGAGGAAGTAAAGGAGGTTAAGGACGAAGAAACGATGCCAAAGATGGCGTGGTTGTCGGATTCGGTGCCGCCGCTGGTGAAGACGATCTCCTGAGGGCGCGCGCCGATGAGGGCGGCAACTTGTTCGCGGGCGGTTTCGACGGCGGCGCGGGCGCGCTGGCCCGGAGTATGGATAGAGGCCGCGTTGGCGAATTCGGCAGAGAAATAGGGAAGCATCGCGTCGAGAACGGCGGGTTCGACGGGCGTGGTGGCGTTGAAATCGAGGTAGACGCGGTTCATATGGCTAGCCATAGGATACTACTTGTAGGGAATTGTGACTCTCGGGAGGTTGACAGTCGACAGTTGAAAGTTGAAAAAGGAGAGAAGCCTTGCCCGTCAATGGTCGCTGCTGCTGAGCCGATTCCATTGCTAGTGGCAATAGCCACCCCCACCCCGGGTGGTTTTTTGCAAAGAGTGCGGAATCGCATGAAAATAAACCAGTTGAGTTTTTGGAGAGTGCGAAAAAGTGCAAAAGAGAGCAAAAGAGTGCGGAAGAATTTGAAAAGAAAGGGGATAGATTGAGGAATCGTTTGAATGTTGGAAGGTTGAAGGTTAGCATGTTGAGAAACCGGCCCGGGGGGGGGCTCGGATGTGTGGCAAATACAAGACTTAGAAAGGGGTGTTTTCGGATCTGTGGCAATACCAAGACTTACAGGCGAATTTTCGGAAGTGTGGCAAGGAAAGAACTTAGGGAACGGGACGTTGATGAGAAAGCGGTTGAAAGTTGAAGAGTAAAAACGGAAGGGCGAGAAGAGGGGAAGGTTGAAAGCTAAAAGTTGAAGGTTCAAAGGGGAGGCCGGAAGGGGCAAGGCACGCATTAAACGGGACTGAGGGGATTGGCGGAGATGTCGTCGATAAATCACGACCCACGCTACCATGGATTACCCTAGTCGTCAAATACTTTTACAGTATTAGTATTCAGCGAGTTGGCCGTTGCTGTTCGAAAGATTTTGCAAAGAGAAGAAAACAAAGGGGTAGAGCTCACTGTGCATGGTGGGAACGGTTTGCGGGAGGATTCGAGTGAGAGCAAGAGAAAGGAAAAGAAACCGTTTGGTTACCGTAAGTTAGCGGAGCAGGGTCGAATCAAATCCGAGAAAATGGGGAAGTGGATTCTCTACCGGAAAATGTCATGGCTTGGTTTCTAAGCCTGTCGGCGGGCACCAGGAGCGCCCGTTCACTTCAGCTTGGCATATTCGGCTTTGGCGGCGATGAGGACGGGGATGTCGGAGTCGGCGTCTTTCCAGAGGGCTAAGAAATCCTGGTAGGCAGTGCGAGCCTTAACCTTGAGGTCTTCCCCCCTGGGGACGGAAGATGCCGGGCTAAAGCCCGGCGCTACATAACCCGCCTGCAAGGCGTAAGCGCGGGCGAGGTTCAACTGCGCAAGCGGATAGAGTTCGCTTACCGCAAGAGCCCCGCGGTGGTCCAGAATCTTCTGGAACTCGGCAGCGGCCTTGACGCCATCCTGCATGTGAAGCAAAGCCAGTCCGCGAATGTAGACTGGCCAAAAACCGGGGGAATTGCCAGGCCCGGCTCCCATTTCGTACTTTCTGGCAGGTTCCAGAGCAGCGATGGCCTCATCGGGCTTCTTACGTTGCAAATCATTGAGGGCCCGCACCATGGGAAGATAACCGGAAATCACAATGGTGTCGTTTGGAAACTCGTGGGCCAGATCATCGATGAGCTTTTGCGCTTTTTCCTCATCACCGACTTGCGCCAGGGCTAATGCTGCGAGGGCGCGTCTTCCCCTCCCGCCGGGCACGCGAAGAGCTTCCGCCGCTTCCTGACGAGCAGCGTCAGAGAAGCCATGAGCAGCATCGCGTACAGCCCGGACGGCGGTTATTGTGGAGGCGTACCCTATCATGCCATGGTGATTTGCAGAAGACATGTCCTGCTGCCAGATGTCGCGGGCGCGCTTGACTCTGCCGAGTGAGTCCTCGGAGCCAGCCGAGAACGACAGCATCTGGGGCTCCGCGGGTTTTCCGGCTGACCACGACAGCTCGCGCCGCATGCCAGCCTGATCGCCACGGATGAACGCGACACGGAAAAGTACCGTGTGAACCTGACTGCCATCGAATTTTTGAGCGACGGCTTGCTCGGCGACGCTTCTCGCTTCATCGTAGCGATTCAGCGCCAGGTAGGAGGCGGAAACCCATCCATTAGCGTAGCGATCTTTTGGGTCCAAGCGCAGCGCCTCGCTCGAGGCGCTTAGGGCCTTCTCCGGTAGACCAATTCGTTGATATACCAGCGCAAGATTATCCAGTGGCGTGGTGTCGCGAGGGTACGTATGATTCCACTGTTCGTAGACGTCGATCTCCTTCTCAAGTTCCCCGATACTTACCCCGTAATAGTGGGATAAAATGTAAAGTTTCTCCGGCTCGCTGGCTCTCTCCCGCAGGTCGTAAGCCTTCCTGAACAAATCGTCAGCTTGTTTGACTTCGCCTAAATTAGAGAAGCAGATGCCAAGGACCGCATACGCAGTGGCGAAGTTCGGATCCAATTCAATAGCACGCTTGAGATGCGGAATCGCCGCCTCGTCGTTCGTCTCCAGGTGCGCGGTTTCTCCGAGACTGTATTCTTTCAGAGCATCGAGCGATGAGGTAGTGGCCTGCTCGAGGGGAGTGGCGAACTGCTGAACGGAAGCGAGGGACTCGCCAAGTCTCTGGCGCAGGCTGGAGGCGGCGGTGTCCAGCGATTTGAGCACCTGCTCTTTGCTAGCTGCCTCAACCTGCTCGCGCGCGAGCGAATCACCTGTCTGCGCATTGACGGCGCCAACCGTGATGACGTAATGGCTGCCGAGGCTGGCAATCGAACCAGTGAGCATGGCCTTTACGCCTTCCCGGAGACAGATTTCGCGGGCCACGTCGCTGGTGATGCGCTCGTCAGGGCGGCGGCCCATATAACGAAGCGCTTCCTGAATACGCGACTCGGGAACTAAGTTGAGATAAGGCGATTGCTCGAGTTGCACGGCGAGGGCTTGCTTGAGCGTGCCGTCGAAGACGGCGTCGCCAGTGGTGTTCACAAAATCGGCGAGGATGATGCTGTCTTTTTCGGTGAAGGCATGGGCTTTCGTGGAACGCCAGTAGAAAGCGCCAGCCACAGTGGCCACCAATAGCGATGCGACGGGCAAGAGGACTTTCCAATTGCGCGCAAAGGACCTCCTTGCTTGCGCGGGCGGCGCGGGAGCATAGGCTGCATGCGGGCCGCCGGACGTTCTTGCCTGCTCCGATGACGGCGCGGACACGGGTGAGGTTGGAGCTTCTTCCGACACGACGTGTTGCGCGGTGCGGCCGGAATCGGTGTCGCGCTTGAGGCGCTGAAGGTCCGCGCGCAGGTCGGCGGCGTGCTGGTACCGAAGTTTGCAGTCTTTCTCGAGCGCCTTGTTGATGATGTCTTCGAGGCGGGATGGCAAGTCGGGATTAAGGCGCACAGGCGCTAGCGGCGCCTTGTGAAGAATGGAATCGAACATTGCCGCGGAGGTTTCCCCACGAAAGGGAAGCTTTCCGGTCGCCATTTCGTAAAGCACGATGCCGAAAGAGAAAAGATCAGTACGAGGATCCAGATCCTTGCCGAGGGCCTGCTCGGGGGACATATAGGCAACCGTGCCGAGGGCGGCGCCCGGGCTGGTGAGGTTCTCGTGAGTGGCCTCAACGGTGGCCTGCGAAGCATCGAAACGGGGTAGCGCCGCTTTGTCAATGGACTGCTTAGCGAGGCCGAAATCGAGGACTTTGGCGTGGCCTCGCTTGGTTACGAAAACATTGGCGGGCTTGATGTCGCGGTGAATGATCCCTTCGGCGTGGGCGGCATCCAGGGCATCGGCGATTTCGACGCCAATGGAAATCATGGCGTCGAGTTCCATCGGCCGCCCGGAGATCTGGTGCTTTAGCGTCGAGCCGTCGAGGAACTCCATGGCGATGAACGCTTGCCCGTGCTGGTCGTCGATTTCGTAGATGGTGCAGATGTTCGGATGATTCAGCGCGGAGGCAGCCTTTGCTTCACGCTGAAAGCGGCTGAGGGCCTGCGGATCCTTGGATACCTCCTCGGGCAGGAATTTCAGGGCCACAAACCGTCCGAGCTTCACATCCTCCGCCTTATAAACCACACCCATCCCGCCCCCGCCGAGCTTCTCGATGACGCGGTAATGCGAGATGTTCTGGCCAATCATTTCAGGGAAACCGCTCTTGGCGAGGCATATTAGGCTGTGCTCAAAGGCAAGTCAACGCAGACGTGATTGGAATGAAACGTGGGAAACGCACGAACGCATTGAGCGCGTGCGTGTTAGGAGCTATTCGCTTTGTTTTTTGGGGCGCCAGTTGACGAGGTTGCTGGTGTAGAGGGCGATGCAGAGGAGATTGGCCGGGACAAAACCGAATTGCGCGGTGCGCATGCCGATGACACAGACGACGGCGCTATTGACTGCGGCCACGACCCAGCCTTGCCACAGTTTCTTGCCGATGAGCACGGTGGCGAGAACGGTCAGAATACAGGATAGATAATCAAGCCGGATGATGTGGAGGACATTTAGCATATTGGGTCGATGCGCCAGTGAAAGCTTGAGAAAACAAGTGGCTGGCGTGGTTACGTTTGCGACCTTCCTCCTCTAAAGGTAGCGAAATCTGGTGCCGGGCATGGATCCAACGATTCCCGGGGTTTTGGGCGAATGCCCACACGCATGACGATTGAACAGACGCCTTCCTGCGGCAGGAAGAGGTGCAATTGAGATGCCAACGGAGTGGGAACGCTGAACGGGAGACTGGTTGCATGGACGTCCGTAAGTCCCGGCAAATACAGTGCTTAGAAGGGTGTCAGAGCAGAGGCCAAAATCACGTAGGCGATATGCTGACGCCGAATCTGCTCAATCTGAGACAGATTGTGTCAGCATGAAACTCTTGGGAGTGAGAATGCGAATGAGTTTGAAATCGGAATGAAAGAGGGATTTCATCGCTTGCGGTGAAGCCGCAAGCGATGGCGCAGAGGTCTCCCTTCGGTCGAAATGAGGGATTTGCGTACCGTACCAGCGGGAGGTGTTTTCGAGCGTCCCTGGCAGTCAGGTTCGGCAGGGACGTGAACCCAAACGGTTCGTGCTACAGTTTGCGGCTACAGGAGAGTACGGTGGCATACGCTGACTTGCGGGAGTTTGTGCGAAAGCTGGAGAAGGAAGGGGAGCTTAAGCGGATTCGCGCGGAAGTGGATCCGGTGTTGGAGATTACGGAGGTCGTCCAGCGGGTCATGAGAGGTAAAGAAGGCGGACAGGCAGGAATGCCTGTCCCACCAGGGCCGGCGGTGTTGTTCGAAAAACCGAAGGGGTCGCGGTATCCGTTGCTGATTAACGCGTTTGGAAGCGTGCGACGGATGGCGCTGGCGTTGGAAGTGAACGAGTTGGATGAAGTGGCGGAACGCATCCAGGGATTTTTGAAAATGGAGACGCCGCAAGGGTTCTTCGACAAGGTGAAGATGCTGCCGAAGCTGGCGGAGCTGGGGTCGTTTTTCCCGAAGAGTGTGAAAACGGGTGCGTGCAAGGAAGTCGTACAGAAGGGAAGCGACGTCAACCTTTTTGATTTTCCTATTTTGAAATGCTGGCCGCAGGATGGCGGACGCTTCATCACGTTTCCGCTAGTGTTTACGAGGAATCCGGAGACGGGCAAGCGGAATGTGGGGATGTACCGGATGCAGGTTTATGACGAGCGGACGACAGGGATGCACTGGCAGACGCAGAAGCACGGAGCGGAACATTTCCGGCGAGCGAGAGAGAAGAATCCCGAAGGCAGAATTCCGGTGAGCGTGGCGATCGGCACAGATCCGGCGACGGCGCTGGCCGGCATGCTGCCGATTCCGCCGGATCTGGATGAAATGATGTTTGCGGGCTTTTTACGACGCGAGCCGGTGGAAATGGTAACTTGCGAGACGAACGACTTGGAAGTGCCTGCGAACGCGGAAATTGTGCTGGAAGGCTACGTTAATCTGAATGAGATGCGGACGGAAGGGCCGTTCGGGGACCACACGGGATTTTATTCGCTGGAAGGGGAGTATCCGGTGTTTCATGTCGAGTGCGTCACGCGCCGCAAAGATCCGATCTATTTGACCACGGTTGTGGGGCCGCCGCCGCAGGAAGATTTCTACATGGGATACGCGGTGGAGCGCGTGTTCTTGCCGGTGATGAAGATGCAGTATCCGGAAATTGTGGATGTGGCGATGCCGGCGGAGGGAATTTTTCATAATTTGATGATTGTCGCGATTCGCAAGTCGTATCCGGGGCATGCACGGAAAATCATGAACGCGATTTGGTCGCTGGGGCAGGCGATGTTTACGAAGGTGATCGTGGTGGTGGACCACGACGTGAATATTCACAACTATAGCGAGGTGGTCTGGAAGACGCTGTGCGCGCTCGATCCCGAAAGGGACGTGCAGTTTACGCTGGGACCGATGGATACGCTGGATCACGCGGCGCGGATGCAGGACTACGGGTCGAAGATGGGGATTGATGCGACGCGCAAGTGGGCGTCGGAAGGATTTACACGGCCATGGCCGGGCGAGATTTTGATGGACGAAGCTACGAAGAAAAGAGTCGATGGCTTGTGGAGATCGCTGGGGCTGGATAAAGCCTGAGAAAAAATGAGATACGGATGACATTGTTCGCAGTGGGAGGGCAAAAGAAAGTCGCCAGTGAAACAGGAACAGAAGAAAACCACTCAGTGAGCCGAGAAAACAGGTAGTACTTCTCCGTGCGAAGAGGCTGATTTCAAAGGATAACCGTCCTTGCGTACAGGGAGCGGGGAATGCCAAACCACAACTGCTTGTGGTTTCTTCAGGGAATACCCACAATATGAGCAGGTACTATCGGCCAATACCCCCCGAATTGCCTAGAACTACCCGTATTCTTAGGGCAACAGCCCTATAGATTCCCTTGACGGTCGGAGTGATAGGATGTCATAAAGCTCCCACGGGTTGCGGCCCTCCAACCTTCGCAGCGCAGGTCGGCGCAACTCACGGTGGTTAAATTTTGTGGTTCATCTGCATGCCGGGGTGGCGTTCCTCGTGAGCGAATCGCGCGAAGTGATGAATGTGCGGCAGGCGTCGCAGTATCTGGGCATCTCCCCGGATACCCTGTACCGTTACATCACGGAAGGCGAGATTCCCGCGTTTAAACTCGGCAACCGTTGGAAACTGCGTAAAACGATCCTGGACCGCTGGATGGAACGCAAGATGAGTCAGGCGACCGCGAGGCGGCGGTAGTCTGTCGCGGGAAATACGGACGTTGGCTAGAAAAGGGGCCGCGAAATGCTTGGAATGGGAAAAAAGAGCCGGCAACTCGTGGGACTGGACATTGGATCCAGTTCGATCAAGGCCGTGGAATTGAAATCGACGAAGTCGGGATATGAGCTGGTGAGCTTCGGCATGGAAACGCTGGCGCCGGACACGGTGGTGGACGGAGCCATCATGGACGCGCCGCAAGTGGCGAACGCCATCAGCAAAATATTCGATGCACAGCGCATCAAGACAAAAAACGTAGCGACATCGGTTTCGGGACATTCGGTGATTGTCAAGCGGGTGCCGCTACCGTTGATGACCGAAGACGAGCTTTATGACCGCATTCCTTCGGAAGCCAGCCAGCACATTCCCTTCGACATCGCCGACGTGAACCTGAGCTATCAGCTGCTGGAGTCCATGGACTCGCAGATGGACGTTCTGCTGGTGGCAGTCAAGAAAGACAAAATTTTGAATCACACCAACGTGCTGGCGCAGGCGGGGAAGACGCCAGTGGTGGTGGACATCGACGCGTTTGGTTTGCAGAACTGCTTCGAAGTCAATTATGAGCCGGATGCAGGGCAGACGGTGGCGCTGCTGAACATCGGCGCGAGCGTGATGAACATTAATATCGTGCGCGGAGGCGTGCCGCTGTTCACGCGCGACGTCAGCGTGGGCGGCAACCAATATACGGACGCACTGCAGAAGGAACTGGACCTCAGCTTCGAAGACGCGGAACGCTTGAAGAGAGGGGATTCGCTGCCGAGCGTCACCGACGAACAGAAGCAACAGATATTGCGCAGTGTTTCGGACATTCTGACGCTGGAAATTCAAAAGACGTTCGACTTTTTCCGAGCAACCGCCAGTGGCGAGAATATTCAGCGAATCGTGGTGGCAGGCGGCACGGCGCGGGTTCCGGGGCTGGTGGACTTGCTGCGAGAAGAATTCGCAATGCCGGTGGAAGAATTGAACCCCTTCCGAAAAGTGCTAATCGACCCGGGCAAGCACAGTGACGACCAGATTCGTGAAATGGCGCCACGGCTGGCGATTGCCGTAGGTCTGGCGCTGAGGAGCTTCGACTAGCCATGATCCGCATAAACCTTCTAGGACAAATTCGACCGAGAGCCGCACGGCGTCCGGTGGATACGGGGGCGGCACTGCCGGTGGTGTTCATCGGCGCGGGATTGGTACTGGGGGCCCTGGTTCTTGGGTTTTTCTATTACACCTGGCAGCAGCAGCTGAACAAGGAAAACGCCGAAATCAAGAGGCTGACAGCGCAAAAGACGGAGCTGGAGCAGACCAAGCTGCAGGTGGAGGCGTTCGAGAAGCAAAAGGTGGTGTTGCAGCAAAGGGTCTCGACGATCGAGCAGTTGCAACGCGACCGCACCGGCGGGCAGGAACTGCTGGACATGGTCGCGAACACGGTGTCGCGGACGGAAAACCTGTGGCTCACCGAAATGGTCCGCAAGGGCAACGTGCTTTCGATGGAAGGGACTTCCGCGTCGGTGAACGCGGTTGCGAACTTTATCACCGCGCTGAAGCGGTCCGGCTACTTCCAGAAGGTCGAAATCAAGGAAACGAAGCAGGACGAGAAGAACACGGCAGTGCAATCGTTTGGATTCCAGATATCGGCTGAAATCACTCCGCCCAACGCAGTGCAGGCACGGCCGGCCAACACACCGGCACCGGCTGCGGCTGCGAAGGCGCCGGCGAAGAAAGGGTAAGGGGCGCCATGGCCAATCCATTTCGAGATATGTCCGTGATCATGCAGGCCCTGGTGGCGGCGGCAGTTGCGGTCGTGCTGGTGCTGGTGGGAGTTTACGTGCCAGGTTCGCCAATCGCACGGGAACGGGACGAGGTGGACAGCGCCGTGCAGACGCGCACGAAGTTAAACCAGGAAGTCACACAGCTCCAGGTTTACAAGCAACGGTACGGAGAATTGAAGCAGCAGATGGACGCGCTTTCCAAGCAATTGGAAACGCTGAAGACCATCGTGCCCGAGGAAAAAGAAACAGACGAGTTTATCCGCCTGTTGCAAGGAGCGGCGAGCGCCTCCAACGTGCAGATTCGGCGCTTGACTGCGCAAGCGATCGTACCGAAGGAATACCACTACGAAATGCCATTTGAGGTGCAAGCCGACGGCCCGTACTTCAATGTTTTGGATTTCTTTGGGAGACTGGGCCGCCTGTCGCGAATCATCAATGTGGGAGATCTGGCGTTCGACGACCCGGAGAAGGCGAAAGGCGCAAAGTACCCGACGCGTCCGGGAACAACGGTTTCTGGAATTTTCACGGCAACAACATTCTTCACCAAACCCGCCGACACGGGTGCGGCTCCTGCAGCCGGAACCAAGCCTGCAGCTGGGGCGGCCCGGTAATGGTGAACTGGAATGAGCGAACTATGCGTTCAGCGATTCTCGGACTAGGGATTCTGATGGTGGCAGCCGCGCCCGGATTGCGGGCGCAGGCGAATCCGACAGCTCCCAACAGTGCGAAGCCTGCACAGGCGGGCGCGGGCAAGCCGGCGCAGCAAGGTCCGGCCAAGCCAACAGCGGCGCCAGCGGCCACGAAACCCGCACCGCAAACTGCGGCCAAGCCGGCAGCCCCGGCGGCGACCAAGCCCGCGCCACAAACTGCGGCCAAGCCAGGGATACCATCTGCGAGCAAGCCCGCAGCGCAAGCGACTAAACCTGCGGCAAAGGCGGGGGCGAAGAAGCCGCCTGCGAAACGAGCGGTCAAAA
>WNFT01032383.1_pt1 | contig 12796 bp, 7 predicted proteins | sample 5400191 | NCBI WGS metagenome assembly WNFT01 (sample SAMN13153359, study PRJNA577476) | soil metagenome | isolation source: 80 cm saprolite under Madrone tree | place: USA:California | collected 2016-06-14
GGTCGAGGTCGTGAGTCCGGAGCCCCACGACCTGGCCTTCATGTGGGTGGACTGGAATCCCACGCCGCCCGACAAGAACATGGGGTTGTGGGGAGACGTGTACCTCAGCGACAGCGGTCCCCTCGCCCTCCGGAATCCCCACGTGGTGAGCCGGCTCGACCTGCCCTCCCTGGACACCGCGCGCCTCACCGTCACCACCGAGGTGTGGAACACCACCGCGCATCCCGTGCGCGGAGTCGTGCGGGGGGCCATCGAGGCGGTCCAGTTCTCGAAGGCAGTGGCCCTCGGTCCGAGGGAGCGAGCCACCGTGCGCTTCACCCCCGACGAGGTCCGAGGCCTCGCGCTCGCGAAGCCCCGCCTCTGGTGGCCCTACCGCTATGGCCGCCAGGACCTCTACACGCTGGCCCTCGACGTGGACGTGGAGGGAGCCGTCTCCGACCGGAAGGAGGTCCGCTTCGGCGTCCACCAGGCGGAGTCGGAGCTGACGAAGGAGGGCCACCGGCGGTTCAAGGTCAACGGCCGGCCCATCCTGATCCGGGGGGGCGGCTGGGCCTCCGACATGCTGCTGCGGCCGGCCACCACCGCGCGTCTGGAGGCCGAGCTGCGCTACGTCCGGGAGATGGGGCTCAACACCATCCGCCTCGAGGGAAAGCTCGAGACCGACGAGTTCTACGACCTCGCGGACCGCTGCGGGATCCTGCTCATGGCGGGCTGGTGCTGCTGCGACCAGTGGGAGAGGTGGGACAAATGGGACGCGGAGGACCACCGGGTCGCTCCCGCCTCCCTGCGGGACCAGATCCTGCGCATGCGCAACCATCCGAGCATGCTGGCGTGGGTGAACGGCAGCGATTTCCCGCCGCCCCTCGAGGTCGAGCGCGCCTACCTGAAGGTCCTGGACGACCTCGAGTGGTCGAAGCCCGTGCTCTCGAACGCCACCGACACCCCGGGTCCCGTCAGCGGCCCCAGCGGGGTCAAGATGCGCGGCCCCTACGACTACGTTCCGCCCTCCTACTGGCTCGCGGACAAGAAGCACGGGGGCGCCTTCGGGTTCGCCACCGAGATCGGGCCGGGCGCCGCGGTGCCACCCATCGAGAGCCTGAAGCGCATGCTCCCCCCCGAGCGGCTCTGGCCGATGAGCGAGTTCTGGACCTTCCACGCCGGGGGCGACGAGTTCAAGGACCTGCGGCTGTTCACGGAGGCCCTGGAGGCCCGCTACGGCAAGGCCACGGGCGCCGAGGACTACGCGCGCAAGGCCCAGGCCCTCGCCTACGACGGCCAGCGCGCCATGTTCGAGGCCTACGGGCGCAACAAGTACACCGCCACCGGCGTCATCCAGTGGATGCTGAACAACGCCTGGCCCTCGATGATCTGGCACCTCTACGACTGGTTCCTGCGTCCGGGCGGCGGCTACTACGGGACGAAGAAGGCCTGCGAGCCCGTGCACGTCCAGTTCTCCTACGACGACCGCTCGGTGGTTGTGGTGAACGACCTTCCCGAGGCACTCCCGGGCCTGAAGGTGAAGGCGCAGCTCCTGGACTTCGGCCTCGCGACCCGGTCCACCCAGGAGGCCAGGGTCGACGTCGCGGCGGACGGGGTGACCCGCGCCTTCGCGGTGCCGCAGCCGAAGGGCCTCTCGACCGCCTACTTCCTGCGCCTCCGGCTCGAGGACTCCACCGGACGGCCCCTCAGCACGAACTTCTACTGGCTCTCGACCCAGGAGGACGTCCTCGACTGGGAGAAGACCGAGTGGTACTACACCCCCACCCGGCGGCACGCCGATCTCCGGGCCCTCTCCCGGCTCCCCCCGACCGCCCTGGCCCTGCGGACGGGCCCCGAGGAGGGAGGACCGGAGCCTGCGGCCCGGGTACGGGTCGAGAACACGGGCCGGGCGCTCGCCTTCCAGGTCCACCTCAAGCTCGTCGACGCGGCGAGCGGCGAGGAGGTCCTGCCGGTGTTCTGGGACGACAACTACTTCGAGCTCCTGCCCGGCGAGCTCCGCGACGTGCGCGTCGCCCATCCCCCCCGCCGCGACGCAGCGCCTCTCCGCCTGGAGGCGGAGGCGTGGAACGTGCCCCTCACTCGCCCGTGATGGACCGGGCTAGAAGCTGAACCTCAGCGCGAGCTGCACGATGCGGCGGCCGTACTTGTTGTCCTTCGGCAGGCGGCCGAAATCGCCGCCCGGATCGTCGAGCTTTCCGTCCGCCACCGACATGCTCAGGTTGGTCGCGGGGTCGGGGTACGCGATCGGATGGTTCAGGACGTTGTAGGTCGACAGCCGGAGCTGCAGGTTCTTCCCACCGCCGATCGCCAGGTTCTTGTAGAGCGACAGGTCGTGGTTCCAGTACGGCTGCCCCTTGATGTACGGGAAGATGAAGTTCCCGAGCTGCCCCACCCCGGGGGCGGCGAAGCAGGAGGGGTTGAACAAGTAGCCGCTGGGGACGTTCTTTCGAGGGTCGCAGGTGACGCTCGGCTGCACCGGGATGTCCGGGCTTCCGTTGATGGTCTCGGACGAGATCTCGGTGCCGTCGGCGAGCGTCCCGTGCAGGCCCAGGTTGCTCGAGCCGCCCGATACCTGCTGCAGGGGCGCGCCGCTGATGTAGGTGGAGATGCCGGCGATCTGCCACCCGCCGAAGAGGGCGTTCAGCAGGCCCCCCGACTTCACGTCCGGCAGCCGCCAGCTGTAGGACGCGGTGGCGATGTGCGTCCGGTCGGTGCCCAGGACGCCGTAGATGGTCTTCCGCGGATCGAACTGGTACTCGGAGACGGCCGGGTTGCCCTGGGCGGTCAGACCCCCGCTGAGGATCCCCAGCGCCTTCGAGAACGTGTAGGCGAGCGTGAAGTTGAAGGACCCGCGCTGCCGGCTCAGCAGGGCCTGCAGCTCGTGATAGTTCTGGTACGAGCTGTGCCGGTAGATGCTGAAGTCGCCGTATTGCGGCAGTGGCCGCTCGCCGCCGCCGAGCGGGATGGCGTTGTAGTTCTGGGCGCCCTGGCCGTTGATCAGGTTGTCGCTCTTGTCCCCCACGTAGCTCATCTCGAGGTTGATGGACCAGGGGAGGCGCTGGTTCAGGGTCGCGCTCCAGCTGTAGGTCACGGGCTGCTTCTTGTCGCGGATGTCGATGGCGCTGCCGCCGAAGACGATGTCGCCGCCGCCCAGGCCCTCGAGCCCCGCGAGATTCTCCGGGCAGTCGGGGGCGTCGCAGGCGAACGCCCGGGCCCCCGTGCCGAGGTCGAGCATCCCGTCGTACGGCTGCAGGGTGTCGTGGTACCGGAAGACGCCGAAGCCGCCCCGCACCACCGTCGACCCGGTCCCCTTGACGTCCCACGCGAGGCCGACCCGCGGGGCGACGAAGAAGGGCGTGCCCTTGATCCCCGAGAGGGGGACGCTGGGATCGATCTTGTTGTAGACGACGCCGGGGAACGCCGAAGCGGGCGCGGTCGGGGAATACCGGTTGAAGTCGAAAGCCACGATGCCGAGGCCCGCCCGGTCGTACCAGTACCCGTCGTAGGAGAGCCGGACGCCCAGGTCCAGGGTGACGTTCTTGCGGATCTTCCAGCTGTCCTGGACGAAGCCCTCGTACTTGTTGAACCCGAGGTCGTGGAGCGGGTTCTTCGTGGTCTCCTCGTAGTGCTCCACCCGGCCCAGGAGAATGTCCGCGAAGGTGTTGCCCGTGCTGCTGATCCCGCTCGCCGAGTTCACGATGGCCCCGTTGCTGTTGGCGCTCCCCGGCTGCGCGTTGGTGACGTGCTCGAAGTAGAGGCCGGCCTTGAGGGTGTGGGCGCCCGCGACCTTGGTCACGTTGTTCAACGCGGTGATCTGCCAGGGGGTCGCGAAGAGCACGGGATCGAACCCGGCCCGGGTTGAAGTAGAGGGGTCCGGTGCCGTTCCAGCCGTCGGAAAGCAGGGACGGGATCTGGCCGGGGCTCTCGCCGAAGACGCCGCCGTAGGGATAGCCGAGGGCGGAGCGACTGATCCGGCTGCGGTTGTCGAAGCTGTTGACATGGGTCAGGCTCGCGGTCGCCGAGTCCGACCGGTTCTTGCCGCTGATGGAGGACGGGTAGGGGACCTGGTTCTCCCCGTTGCGGGGTACTGGTTCAGGAGCACCCGCCCCCCGGGATCGATCATGCTCGAGGGGATGACGCCGTTCGCGAAGCCGTCCGGGAGGCGGTTGACGTCGTCGCCGGAGAGCCCGAGGCCGGGCACCTCGCCGAAGTTCCCGTTTCGCATGGCGGCGGTGGGCACCCACGACTTCACGAAGCCGGTGTCCAGGCGCTGCTTGAAGTACTCGAAGCCGACGAAGAAGAACACCTTGTCGCGCTTCTTGTTGAAGCCGGTGCCCGGGATGAGCAGGGGTCCGCTCAGGTTGAAGCCGGGATACAGGAACTTGTTCTGGACCCGCTCGGTTCCCACCTTGTTCGCGAACCAGTCGTTCGAGTTCAGGTGGTAGTCCCGCAGGTACGTGTAGGCCATCCCGTGGAAGTCGTGCCCGCCCGACTTGCTGAGCACCTGCATGGTCACCGGTCCCTTGGCGTGCTCGGCGCCGAAGTTGGACTGCAGGACCTTGAACTCCTGGGTCATCTCCGGGTTGGGGTTGACCGAGGTGCCGCAGTTGCACCCGGGGTCCATGGCGGGAGCCCCGTCGATCGTGAGGTCCATCGAGGTCTCGCGGCTCCCGTTGCCCGAATAGTTCCCGATCGCGCTCTGGTTGTTGTTCCCCCCGCCCTGGTACTCGCCGTTGCCATTGATGCCGATGACCTCGCCCGTGAAGCCCGGGCGGTTCTGGGCGCCGACGGTCAGGGGGGTCAGGCCGGGGAGGATCTTGAGCAGCTCGGTCGCGGTCCGGCCGACGATCGGGATGTTCTCGATTTGGTCGGAGGTCAGGGTCGCGCTCTTCTCGCCCGAGTTGAGGGGGACCATCTCGACCTGGGCGGTGACCACCGCTTCCTCGGCCCTGCCCCCCACGGCCAGCGTCATCTGGCCGAGGCTCCGGCTGTCGCCGACCCGGATCTGGACGCCGGTCCGCTCCACCGTCTTGAAGCCGCTCACCTCCACCCGGACGGTATAGGTGCCGGGGGGCACGGCGGCGAAGGTGAAGAAGCCGTCCGAGTTGGATTTCGTGCGGCGCACGGCCCGGGAGGACTCGTTGATCAGGGTCACCTCGGCCCCCACGACCATGGCCCCGGTCTCGTCGGCGAGGCTCGCGGACAAGCTGCCGCTCGTCCCCTGGGCGGAGGCGGAGCCCCCCGTCCCGATGTAGAGAGCGGCGGCCAGCGCCGCGGCAAGCCGGTACCTGTTCATCATCTGGTACCTCCCCGGCCGCCGGCGGCACCCGGCCGTTCAACGACCAATCGGAAATGCAGGGTCCGATTTGTTAGGATTGTTAGGAACTCTTAAGAAGTTTGTCAAGGGGGAAAGATGGGAAGCGCGATCCACGCGGTGCTGCCGGTCGTCGTCGCCCTCATCGTCAGCCACCGCGCTCCCGCCGACTGGCTCCCCACCGCCGACCCCGAGGCCCCCGCGTGGAAGGGGTCCACCGGAGTGTGGGCCGAGAAGGACCGGCGGGGAGAGATCGTGGCCGGCCATCGCACGGAGATCCGCTCGCGTTGGACGACCGGCAACCTCTACCTGCTCTTCGTCTGTCCCTACGAGGAGCTCTACCTCAAGCCGGGTCCCTCGACGAGCACGGAGACCGACCGCCTGTGGGAATGGGACGTGGCGGAGGCGTTCATCGGCACCGACTTCGAGAACATCGAGCGCTACACCGAGTTCGAGGTCTCGCCCCAGGGCGAGTGGGTCGACCTGATGATCGACCTGAGCGCGCGGCCGGCGCGCTACGATCGGAAGTGGGACTCCGGGTTCCAGGTCAAGGCCCGGCTCGACCGGGAGCACGCGGTCTGGTATGGGGAGATGCGCATCCCCATGGACAAGATCGACCACCGTCCCCCGCGGCCCGGGCAGGAGATGCGGATCAACTTCTACCGCATCCAGGGCCCGCCCGCCAAGCGCAAGTGGATCAACTGGCAGCCCGTCAACCGCGACGCCTTCCACACCCCCGCCGCCTTCGGGCGCCTGCGCCTCGAGGAGTGAGGGATCGGGCCTAGTCCCCGCACCGGATCAGGATCTTCATCACCTCGCCGCCGCTCTCGAGCTGGCGGAACGCGGAGTCCACGCCCTCCAGGGGCAGCACGTCGGTGATGACGGAGCCGAGGGGCAGGGCTCCGGAGGCCGCCACCTCGATCGCCTTCTCGAAGTCCTCGGGCTCGTACACCCGCGCTCCCGTCATCCTCACTTCCCGCCAGAAGAAGCGGAACAGGTCGACCTTGGGCGGCTCCGCGAAGATCGCGACCACCACCACCCGTCCGCGGGTGCGAGGCAGCTTCGCCATGCTCTCCGCCCCCGAGGCCGACCCCGTGACCTCGAAGACCACGTCGGCCCCCGCGCCCTCCGTCTGGCTGTTCACGAGCTCGAGGAGGTCGGTCTTGCGCGGATTCACCGCCTCGAGGCCCAGGCGGCCGGCCAGCTTCCGCCGGAACGGGTTGACCTCGGAGACGAGGACCCGCGCGCCCTCCCGCCGGGCCAGAAGCGCGATGAGGGAGCCGATGGGTCCCCCGCCCTGCACCACGACGTACTCTCCGGGCGTGCGGTGCAGGGTGCGGGCGGGCACCGTCCACAGGCCCTGCATGGCGCCGGGCGCGTCGACCCCGAGGACCTTGAGCTTCTGGCAGATGTGGCTGTGCCCGGCACGGCAGGCGGGACAGGAGCCGCAGTAGTCGAGGGGCCGGACCGTCACCCGGTCGCCGGGCGCGAAGCCGCTCACCCCGTCGCCCACCGCGGCCACCGCGCCCGACATCTCGTGGCCGATGACCTGCGGGACCCGGACGCGATCGTCCATGTGGCCCTGGAAGACGTGCAGGTCGGTGCCGCAGATGCCGCAGTGCGAGACCCGGATCTGGACCTGGGCGGGACCGGGGGGAACGGGCGAGCAGTCGCCGATCCGGAACCTCTGGCTCCCCTCGTAGAAGGCCGCGCGCATCGGCTGAGGATGCCTCGGGATGAACCGGCGGGCAAGCCCGCGGACCGCGGGCGGCTTCGGGAACGGTCGAGGTAAGATCCGCTCCTCATCGGGAGGGGACATGAGCCTGCCGAAGCGGCCGCTCGGGAAGAGCGGCCTCGAGATCACGACCGTGGGATTCGGCGCCTGGGCGGCCGGGGGCGGAGGATGGGCCTTCGGCTGGGGGCCCCAGGACGACGAGGCGTCGATCGCGGCCATCCGACACGCGGTGGCCCGCGGGGTGAACTGGATCGACACCGCCGCGGTCTACGGCCTCGGGCACTCGGAAGAGGTGGTGGGCCGCGCCTTGCGGGAACTGCCTTCCGCCGAGCGGCCGCTCGTCTTCACGAAGTGCGGCCTCCACTGGGACGAGTCTCACCGCATGAAGCAGGCGAAGCGCGCCCTGCGCCCCGACTCGATCCCGCGCGAGTGCGAGGCGTCGCTGCGGCGCCTGGGGATCGAGCGCATCGACCTCTTCCAGTTCCACTGGCCCGACGAGACGGGGATCCCGGTCGAGGAATCGTGGGGGGCCCTGGCGCGCCTCGTCGAGCAGGGCAAGGTCGGGGCCGCGGGGGTTTCCAACTTCGACGTGGCCCTCCTCGAGCGCTGCCGGTCCGTGCGCCACGTCGACTCGCTGCAGCCGCCCTTCTCCGCGATCCGCCGGGGGGTCGCCGCGGCCGAGATCCCCTGGTGCGCGGCGCATCGCACCGGAGTGATCGTCTACAGCCCGATGCAGTCGGGCCTCCTCACCGACGCCTTTTCCGAGGACCGGATGACGGCGCTGGCCGCGGACGACTGGCGTCGGCGGGCCCCCGAGTTCCAGCCTCCCAAGCTCCAGAGGAACCTGGCCCTGCGCGACGCCCTCGAGCCCATCGCGAAGGGGAAAGGGGTCTCGGTGGGGGCCCTGGCCGTGGCCTGGACCCTGGCCTGGCCGGGCGTCACCGGCGCCATCGTGGGCGCCCGCTCGCCCGAGAGCCGTCGCAGTACGTGCCGCCGTTCTCGGTACAGGGGGTACCCGCAGGCGCGAGGTTCACGCCGCAGAGGTTCGCGTTGCAGGTGCGGGTCTGGCACGTGCTGTCCACGCCCGGGCAGTCGCTCGGGACGAGGCACTGCACGCAGGCACCCTGGCCGTCACAGAGGACGCCGCCATCCTGGCTGCAGGCGGTGCCTGCGGGCGACGGAGGGTGCGACGGGGTCCCCGCGATGCACACGTCGTCGGTGCACTGCTGGCCGTCATTGGGTAAGTCCGCGTTGTCCACCGCGGGATGGATCCCGCCCGCGCCGTCGCACTCGTTCCGGTGGCAGTCCCCCGGGATCTGCGACGATGTGGGCGTGCCCGCGGGCTGGAAGCTGAAGCCGCAGACTCCATTGATGCAGGTGCGGGTCTGGCAGTCGGTGTCGACGCCGGGGCAGGAAGCCGGAGTCACGCAGGGCGGAACCGCGAAATAGCCGGTCACGTCGAGGACGGCGTGCACGGTGCCGCCCCCGGTCACCGTGGCGAGGATGGTGAGGGTGCCGGTGCCGTTCCCCGCCAGGGGGAAGACGCCGTTGTTGGCCCGGGTCTGACCGGCCACGAAGTTGATGGCGGACGTCTGGGAGTCGGTTCCGTCACCCGGGTAGAGCCTGAGGTTTCCCGCGCCCGTGGAGCCCACGGCGGTGATGTTCACCGCGATGGCGCCGGCGATCGCGGGTATCCCGCAAGAGCCCCCGGTGACCGTCACGAGACGAGGAACGCCGGAGGCGAGCGCCGGGCCCTGCCCCGCCAGCCGCGTGTCGAGGAGGCGGCAGGGGCTCACGGAAAAAAAGTCGAACGGGGGCGGTGCCTGCGCCCAGGCCAGGTCGCCGGCCGCACCGATCAGAAGCAGGCCCCCGACCGACAACACCGCCACCCTCTTGACGTGCATGAGCCCCCCTTGACGATGACCTCTCCATCCGGCCCGACCCCGGCGAGAGCCAAGCGATGCGCTCACGACACCTGCGCGGCCACGAACTGGAAGCCCCCGTCGACAAACGTCGTTCCATCGTTGCTGAGGATCCAGACTTCCACTCGCCAACCGGTGGGCCCGACGGTGTTCAGGAGGACATTGGCCGTCGGGGCCACGCCCGGAAACCCCCACGCGCTCACCGCGACCGCGGGAAAGTCCGTGAACGCCGCCAAGGGAAACAGGAGCTCGAATTTTCCGACCGCGAGCTTGGTGAGGGTAAACCCGCTTCCATATTTCGCCCCGTCCACATACACGAACCCGGCAATCGTCTTGACCCCGGATCCCTGCGGCCCGGTCGGCCCCGCAGGTCCGGTTGCTCCCGCGGGCCCCGCGGGCCCGGTGGGCCCCGGGGGTCCCGGACGTCCCACCAACCCCAAAGCGGCCGCGTTGAGCTGCGTCTCGCTGGCCTTGCAGGCGTCCCGCACGAACACCGAGCCGCTCGGGTTCGCGCACAACACCGCGGCGTCGACGGACGCGTTCATCCCCGCCAGACAGCCTGCCGTAAAGACCATCAGCGATCGTCGCATCATGCTGCCTCCCTGAAAGTGGTCCGACGGATCAACGTGGAGGCCGCCCCCGTCGAGGAGCGGGCGTGTTCCCCGCCCACCACCGGCCCTACGGCCGGGCGCGCCTCCCGCCGCTGAAAATCGGAGGACACGAGGTTACCATGGCCGGCCATGGGCTTGATACGGGCCGGGCTGCTCCGCGGCTCGCAGAACGCGTGGCTGCGCGAGCGGGCCGTGCGTTATCCGTTCGTGAGACGCTCGGTGGCCCGCTTCATGCCCGGGGAGAGGATCGAGGACGCGCTCCAGGCCGCGCAGGCCCTGCACGCCCACGGCACGGGGACGATCGTGACTCATCTCGGGGAGAACCTCTCGGACCCCGCCGAGGCGGAGCGGGTGACCCGCCACTACCTCGAGGTCCTGGAAAGAGTCCGCGCCGCCGGCCTCGACACCCAGGTCTCGGTGAAGCTGACCCAGCTCGGGCTCGACCTCGACCCCGAGCGCTGCTTCGAGAACCTGGTGCGGCTGGTGGAGCGGGCGGGGACCTGCGGCAACTTCCTGTGGATCGACATGGAGGGCTCGGGCTACGTCGACCCGACCCTGGAGCAGTACCGTCGCGCCCGCGCCCGGGCGCCGCACGTCGGCGTCTGTCTCCAGGCCTACCTGCGGCGCACTCCGGCCGACCTCGAGTCCCTGCTGCCCCTGGGGCCCGCCATCCGCCTGGTGAAGGGCGCATACCGTGAGCCGCCCCACGTCGCATTCCCGCGCAAGAAGGACGTGGACGAAGGCTACTTCGAGCTGGCGACGCGCTGCCTCTCGGCCAGGCCGCGGGTGCCCGGCGCCCTGCTCGGGATCGCCACCCACGATGCCCGCCTGCTCCGTCGGCTGCAGGACTACATCGCCCGCCATGGCGTTCCCCAGGCCGACTACGAGCTCGAGATGCTCTACGGGATCCAGCGGCGGCTGCAGAAGCAGCTCGTCTCCGAAGGCAGGCGCCTGCGGGTGTTGATCAGCTACGGCGAGTACTGGTTCCCGTGGTACATGCGGCGCTTGGCCGAGAGGCCGGCCAACGTGCTGTTCGTCCTGAGAAGCGCGCTCTCCCGGTGAGTCACATGCGAAGGATTCGACCGTCGGCATTCACCCTCGCGCTCGTCCTCCTGGCCTTCGCAAGGGCCGGGGGCACGCCGCCCGTCCGTCAGGCGGTTGCTCCGAAGGCCTGGGCCTTCGCGCTCGCCGACGTGCGCCTGCTGGACGGGCCGTTCCGCGAGGCAATGCTCCGGGACCAGGGTTACCTGCTGAGCCTGGACCTCGACCGGCTCCTGCACACCTTCCGGCTCAACGCCGGGCTGCCTTCCTCGGCCCGGCCGCTGGGCGGCTGGGAGGCCCCCGACGTCGAGCTGCGCGGCCACAGCCTGGGCCACTTCCTGACCGCGAGCGCCCTCATGTACGCCGCGACGGGGGACGCCCGGTTCAAGACGAGGGCAGACGCAGTGGTGGCGGAGCTGGCCAGGATCCAGGATGCCGCCGCGAAGCGCTACAACCCGGGCTACCTCTCGGCGTTTCCGGAGGAGCTCTTCGACCGGCTGGAGAAGCGCCAGCGAGTGTGGGCGCCGTACTACACGATCCACAAGATCATGGCCGGCCTCCTCGACGTGCACCTGCTCGGCGGCAACCGGCAGGCCCTGGACGTCCTGCTCGAGCAGGCGGACTGGGTCAAGCTGCGCATGGACCGCCTGACCGAGGAGCAGCGCCAGGCCGCCCTCGAGACCGAGTTCGGGGGGATGAACGAGGTCCTGGCCAACCTGTACGCGGTCACCGGGGACCCGGAGCACCTGCGGCTCGCCCGCCTCTTCGACCACCGGGCGGTGTTCGACCCCCTGGCCCGGGGCGCGGACGAGCTCGACGGGCTGCACGCCAACACCCAGATACCGAAGGCCATCGGCGCGGCCCGCGAGTACGAGGTGACCGGGGAGACCCGCTACCGCGACATCGCCTCCTTCTTCTGGCGGCGCGTGGCGGAGCACCGCTCCTACGTCACCGGCGGCCACAGCGACGGCGAGCGCTTCTTCCCCGTCGAGCGCTTCTCGGAGCACCTGGGCGCGGACAGCGCCGAGACCTGCAACACCTACAACATGCTGAAGCTGACGCGGCACCTGTTCCAGTGGTCGCCCTCCGCCGACCTGATGGACTTCTACGAGCGCGCCCTGGTCAACCACATCCTGGCCTCCCAGGACCCCGCGACCGGCATGATGATCTACTACTGTCCGCTCAAGCCGGGAGCGTTCAAGACCTACTCCAAGCCCGACGACTCGTTCTGGTGCTGCGTGGGCACCGGGATGGAGAACCACGCCAAGTACGCCGACACGATCTACTTTCACGACGACGACTCGCTCTACGTCAACCTCTTCATGTCCTCCGAGCTGACCTGGAGGGAGAAGGGCCTCGTCCTGCGCCAGGAGGCGCGCTTTCCCGCGGAGGACACCACGCGCCTCACGTTCGAGCCGGAGAAGCCTCTTCGCCTCGCCCTGCAGGTCCGCTATCCCGCCTGGGCTCGGGCCGGGATCAGCATCCGCATCAATGACCACGACGAGCCGGTGACGGGCGCGCCGGGCTCCTACGTGACGGTCCGGCGCGAGTGGCGGAAGGGGGACGTGGTCCAGGTGCGACTACCCATGAGCCTGCGGCTCGAAGCCCTGCCGGGCGACCCCCGGACGATCGCATTCCTCTACGGCCCCGTCGTCCTCGCCGGCGATCTCGGCCAGGAGGGCCTCAGCGACGCGGTCCGGTACGGACCTGGTGCCCCCCCGCTGCGCCGGGTGCCGCCGGTCGAGGTCCCGGCGCTGATCGGGGAACCGCAGAGGCTGCTGGCCAAGGTGACGCCGGTGCCCGGTGCTCGGCTCCGCTTCCGCACCGAAGGGCTCGGCCGGCCGCGGGACGTGACCCTCATTCCCTTCTACGAGGCCTCCGGCCAGCGCTACAGCGTCTACTGGAAGGTCTATCCGCCGTCGGAGTGGGAGGCCCACGAGGCAGGCCTCGCGGCCGCGGGCAGGCGACGCCAGGCCATGGCCGGCGCCACCCTGGACGGCGTGAACGTGGACGATCCCCAGAGCGAGCGCGACCACGGGTATCGCGGAGAAGAGACGAACGCGTGGGAGTTCGAGGGACGGAAGGGACGCCAGACCAGCAAGGGGTGGTTCAGCTACGACCTGAAGGTCCGGCCGGACGAGCCGATGACGCTGGCCTTCACCTACCGGGGAAG
>WNFT01034034.1_pt1 | contig 12796 bp, 15 predicted proteins | sample 5400191 | NCBI WGS metagenome assembly WNFT01 (sample SAMN13153359, study PRJNA577476) | soil metagenome | isolation source: 80 cm saprolite under Madrone tree | place: USA:California | collected 2016-06-14
CGACCCGCGTGCAGGAGCGTGCGCGCGCCAGCGCCGAGGCGTCGTACACCCGCACGTTGATCGACAAGGGTGTTGCCCATTGCGCCAAGAAGCTCGGCGAGGAGGCGGTAGAGACGGTATTGGCGGCGGTCGGCGAGGATCGCGCGAGGTTGATCGCGGAAGCGGGCGATCTTCTCTATCATCTGCTCGTCCTGCTCGAAGCGCGGGGCGTCACGCTCGCCGATGTCGAGGCGGCGCTCGCGCAACGGACTGCCGGCTCGGGCCTTGACGAGAAGGCTTCGCGGCGCGGTTGACGGAGAGATCGGGGCCACCGATGGAACAACGTACGCAAGACAGGCTCTCGCCCTACCGCATTTTCGCGCGGGCCGAGTGGGCGGCCTTGCGCGAGGACACGCCGATGACGCTCGCCGCGAGCGAAGTCGCGCAGGTGCGTTCGCTCAACGATCGGCTCGACATGGCGGAGGTCGAGGAGATTTACCTGCCGCTGTCGCGGCTGCTGTCCCTCTATGTCGCTGCGACTCAGCGGCTGTTTCGCGCGCAGCAGCGGTTCCTCGGCACCGAGGACGCCAAGATGCCCTTCATCATCGGGGTCGCGGGTTCGGTAGCGGTCGGCAAGTCGACGACCGCGCGCGTGTTGCAGGCGCTGCTGGCGCGCTGGCCTAACACGCCCAAGGTCGATCTGGTGACGACCGACGGATTTCTGCTGCCGAACCCGGCCGCCCGCCCAAGGACGGCACGGCGATCCCCTTCGTCTCCGATTTCTTCGACTTTTCGGTCTACCTCGACGCCGACGAGGACGTGCTGCGGACCTGGTACGTCGACCGCTTCCTGACGTTGCGTGGGACCGCGTTCAGCGACCCGAAATCCTACTTCCACCGTTACGCGCGCCTCACCGACGAGGAAGCGATCGAGACCGCGACGTCGATTTGGACGCGGATCAACTTGGTAAATCTGCGCGAGAATATCCTGCCCACCCGCCGGCGCGCCAACCTCATTCTCAAGAAGGAGGAAAGCCATCTGGTCGAGGAAGTAGCGCTGCGGCGACTCTGATCGGGCCTGTGGCCAATCCGGCAAGCAGACGAGCCGGCGCGCCTCGCGCTTAATTAAGCGGCGTGACGCGTCGCGGATGCGCCGAAATGCTCGATGTAGCGGGCATTGATGGCCGCAATCGGGAGCACGATCAGCACGTCGATGGTGCCGAACTGGCGGTCGACGACCGCGCCATCTCCGATCGACGCACCCAGCCGCAGATAACCTTTGATCAAAGGCGGAAGTTCTTTGATCGCCGCCTTCGGATCGATGGCTTCCTTCGGCATGCGATTCATCTCCATGTAGCGTTCCGGCAAGGCGCGCGTGCGCCACGGCTCCGGCGCGGCCGCGAAGTGATGGAGAAACGCGAGCGGCAATGCGAGACGGTCCGGATCGGTGCCATCGAGGCTGGCGCACCCGATCAAGACTTCGCAGCGATGGCGCAGCACGTAGGTCCAGATGCCGTGCCACAACAGCTCGACGGTGCGTTTGTTGCGGTAGGCCGGCAGGACGCAGGAACGCCCGAGTTCGAGGAAACGCAGGCCACGGTGGCGCGCGATCAGAGTGCCGATGTCGAATTCGTTCGCCGTATAGAAGCCGCCGTGACGTTCCGCGACCGCCTGGCGCAGCAGGCGATAGGTACCAACCACCGCCGGGCGAGGCCGCATTATCCGGCTTGTGGGCGCGTGTTCGACGACGACCAGGTGATCGCACATCGCGTCGAAGGCGTCGACATCGCGCCTGGCGAACGACGTTCCGGCATCGGCGATGGCCGACATTTCCTGATAGAAGACGCGGTACCGCAATTTTTGCGCGCGGCGAACGTCGGCGGCCTTGCGCGCGAGCTTCACTTCGAGGGAGCCGAGGCGGCCGAGCGTCTCGACCGTCGGATCTGCCCGTGCCTCGCGCACCCTGAGTCCGCTATAGGCTCGCAACGTGGGCAGCAGGCCAGGGCTGCTGCCCGTCGTGGCGACCATCGACCCAAAACAGTTGGTGAGCCGGCGTCGCGTCAGCGCACGATCGCGGTTCCACGACGTGGGCAAACTGATCATTTTCTGACCGAGGCGCAACGCCGCGATTCGCATCCCCGGCAAAGAAGCACACATCCGGAACGGATTTATGACAATTCCGGTCGCCCTGTAACGGCAAGCCGCGGTCCGCAGGGTCGATGAGAAGAGAATCGTTCGGAGCGGACATAAATCTTGTTATATGGGATGCTGGCGCGCGGAGCCGGCGCCGTGGGCGTGACGGAGGCTTTCGGAGCGAACGGGCGAGCGTACGAGCCGAACCACGAGCAATTGGGGTCGCGCGCCCCGAACTCTTGAATTCGGCAGCAATGTTCGGAGAGCGAATGCGAATCGCGTGAACGCTCATTTGTAGTCAGCGGCGCGGAAGCATGCCGTGCCTCATCGACACAAAGGAGCAAAGACCATGGTTGCGTTGGCGATGATCAATCAGGATGCGCGGGTCGTCGCGTTTTCCAGCGATGATGAACGCTGGGAGGCGGTTCGGCGGCGCGACAAGTCCGCTGACGGTCGGTTCTACTATTCGGTGCGCACCGACGGGCGGCCGTCGGGTTATCGCTGGGGCGTCGAGCGGCGGTGCGCGCTGCTGGCGCGGGAGGCCGGATCATGAATTAACCTGCCCCACGGGATCATCCGCGGGCGTGCAGGCACGCGCCGTACGGCGGGCATCATTTTTCACGACGCGGCGTGACCGTCTGGTCGCGTCGAAAGCCCTGGCGGGGAACGAGTGGGCAACGTCATCGTCGCCGGCAGCATCAACATGGACGTGGTGGCGACCGCCATGCGCTATCCTCGGCTGGGCGAAACCGTTCCCGGACAGGAACTCCATTTCTTCCCCGGCGGCAAGGGTGCCAATCAGGCGGTGGCGGCGGCAAAACTTGGCGCGCCGACGATCCTCGTTGGCCGCACCGGAGCGGATGCGTTCGGTCGTGACCTGCGGGCGTTTCTTGCCGCTCAGGGCCTCAGCCTGGATCACGTTGGCGAGTTGCCCGGCACGGCGACAGGAACCGCGGTGATCGTGGTCGTCGATGCGGAAAACGCGATTGTCGGCGTGCGCGGGGCGAACGCGCTGCTGAGCCCCTCTGATGTGGCGCAGGTGGCGATGTCGGCCGCCGATATCCTGGTCAGCCAATGCGAGATTGGCGTCGATACGATCCGGACGTTCTTCGAGCGCGGCCGTGCCGCGTCGGCGCGGACGATCCTCAACGCGGCGCCGGCCATCGATTTTGATCGCAGCCTGCTCGAACTCGTCGATTTTCTGATCCTCAACGAGAGCGAGTTGGCGCACCATTCCGGCAAGACGATTACGCGGGCGGCTTCGCTACGAGCGATCGTGGAAGCGGCACGATGTCTCGGGACGGGCGACCATCAGATGGTCTGCGTTACGTTGGGTGCGCGCGGGGCTATCGCGGTGGTCGGCGCAGAGGTCGTTGAAATCCCCGGCAGACCCGTCGAAGCTATCGACACGACGGGAGCCGGCGATTGTTTCGTTGGCGCCCTCGCGGCACGGCTCGCGCTCGGCGACGCGACGAACGCTGCGCTCGATTATGCCAATACCGCTGCCTCGATCTGCGTTCAACGTATGGGAGCGGGGCCCTCGATGCCCAGCAGGGGCGAGGTCGACTCGACGCTCGGTCGACCGCAGGCATGAGGCGCTATAGCGCTCGGATCGGTTGCGGCCGACGACGGAGCGCGGCCGCTGTCACCCCCGCCGCTGCGCACTCCACGCCCCGCCGCAGCCGGCGGTCGGCGAAGTCCATGAGCCAGAGCCGCGATTGTGCGCCAGCCGGCCGCTTCCATAGGCGCGCTGATCGCCGCGACTGACGCTCACGCGAGTCGCTCCGCCGGGACTGACCCGCCCATAAATCGCGACCGATGCATCGCCCCCATTATAGATCACGCCCCGAGAAATCCTGACCGGATAGCGGTATCCACGGTCGCAATTGCCATAATGCGTGAGGATCAAGACACTCCACGCTCCATCGAAGGCCGAACCGCCGGCGCGGGCGGCGCGGGCGGCCTTGCGGGCGGCCGCGTCGGCGCTGCCGACCGCCCCGATCGCAAGGGCGAGCGAAATCACAAGACCGAGTCTGATCTTCGACATCCGGGTTCCCCACATGGCTCGCGGTCTAGTGTCTTGAGGGCTCGAACGATGTCAAGCGGTCTTGCGGTCTCCACCGACGTCCGTTTCAAGGAAGATGCGCGGCGGGGGTACAACAAGGGCCTGACGGCGGCCCATCGGTTGTCATTTGCGTGTTTCCTGTTCGGCCGCCGGAACCCGGAAATAGAGCAGGCGTTGAACAAAGCGAGCGCGGCCCGGTTTGGCGAACGCCCGGGCGGCGTCGCGTACGATACCGAACGGCCCAGCCGATCACTTCAACGCCTTTTGAACGGGTGGGGCTCGACCGACGCAGGTTTGCCACGGTCAACTCGTACGGTGAAGGCAGAAGGACAACCATCCTGGCTGTTCGCAGCAAAAGGAGTACCTTCGATGTGCGACTATAGTCTCCACCACGTCGCATCCCGACCTGCCAAGGCCGGAGACAAGGTGGTAACGACGCGGTTCACCAGTTCCACGACGCGTGGTTTCGCGCCGGTCGGAGAACCGAACACTGCTGTGTGCCTGCTTCCCGGCACCGAGGTCGCGTTCGAGAAGAATGCGGAGTGCGACCCGGCGCTCGGCTTTCTTCCCAATCGCAAGCTGGGTCAGAGGGTGGCTCGATTCCGTCAGGTCAACGTGAACCACCCCAATGTGCACCACGATGCACTGGAGTTCCCGAACGGCCAGGTCGTGCTGCTGACCCGGTTGTGCGAAGGCCAGCATGCGACGGTGCTGCAGCTGCCGGCGTCCGCACGGCCGGCCCGCGAAGCGACAGAGCCGCACCGGACGATCGATACGCCGCAACCGAGCGGTACCTTGATAGCGTAATCCGGCCGCTCATCGCGAGTCTGCCGTGGCAGGTGCCGGCGGCGAATGCCATCGGCACCAGCGCCGTTCGCGTTGGACGCTCAGCCGGCGCCGCGCGAGGCAAAAGTAAAGGGAGGGGTGAGTCTCGGCTCCGTCTGCCGTGCGCGGGCGGTATTTGTATTCGGCGCGGGATCCACGAGGCGCGGGAGGGGCTATTGGCGGCCGACCTTGTGTGGTCGCGCTAATCGCAATAAATTTGGGGAAATGGCGGAAGAAGACTCGACACGCGGTTTGCCGGTTTGACGCAAGTGTACTGATGTTTGCCCGAGGGAACAATGCGCTTGCCGCGAACGCCGCACGATATCATCGCCCTCCGCAATAAGGCATTCGAAATCATCAAAGAGCGATCGTTTTCGCGCGGAAGTTTCGTTTTGGCGTCTGGGCGAGAAAGTAATTACTACCTGGACATGAAGCCGTCCATGTTCCACCCGGAAGGAGTAGAATTGCTGTCGTGGCTGGTCCTCAAAAAACTTGAAGGCATCAAGGTGCATTACATTGGCGGGCTTGAGGTAGGAGCCGTTCCGTTGCTCTCTCCAATAGCGATGATCAGCGAGTCAACTGGGCGCGGAATACCGGGATTCTTCGTGCGCAAGGCTGTCAAGGATCACGGCACGAAAAAACGCATAGAAGGCGTCGAAGATGGCGACCTCAAAGGAATGAGTGTTGTCATTCTCGATGATGTGACCACGACAGGTGAATCGGCAATGACGGCGGTCAAAGCCGTGCAGGACGCTGGTGCCAAGGTTGAGTTGGTCCTCTCAATCGTGGATCGCGAGGAAGGAGCTACCGAGTATTTCGAAAAGCACGGAATTCCATTTAAATCTCTGTTCCGGGGCAGCGAACTTCTTCAAGCAACCGAGCCATCTCCCGCACCATAATGACGCGGGTATAAGCCAAAGCTGTATCAACGACGCGGCGAGATATAGATCCGCTCACGCGGCTCGACGGATCTCGTCGATCAGCGCCCGATAGGACAGCGCCTCGGCGAGCTGCAGGCGCCCGACTTTTTCGGCGCCGTCGAGATCCGCGAGCGTACGCGCAACTCGGAGCACCCGGTGGTAGCCGCGTGCCGAGAGCCGCATGGCGTCGGCTGCATCGCGCAGCAGGCTCAGGCCCGCGGCGTCGAGTCTCGCGGGGTCCTCGATCACCGGTCCCTGCGCGTGGGCATTGGTGCGCACACTCGCAAGCCCCAAGGCCGCATAGCGCTCGGCTTGTCGCTCGCGCGCTTTGGCGACGCGGGTCGCCACTTCGCGGCTGCCTTCTGCCGGCGGCGGCAGGATGAGATCGGCCGCAGTCACGGCCGGGACCTCGATGGTGAGGTCGAGACGGTCGATCAGAGGACCCGAAAGCCGCATCTGATATTCGGCTGCGCAACGCTCCTTGGGCCCGCGCTTGCACGTAAATCCAGGATCGTTGGCGCGCCCGCAGCGACACGGATTCATGGCGGCGATCAGCATGAAGCGCGACGGATAGGTGACCCGATGATTGGCGCGCGCGATCGCGACCTCGCCGGTCTCGAGCGGCTGGCGCAGCGAATCGAGTGCGGTGGGCAGGAATTCCGGAAACTCGTCGAGGAACAGTACGCCGTGGTGCGCGAGCGACACCTCGCCGGGGCGCGCCCGCAACCCCCCGCCCACCAGCGACACCATGCTGGCCGAATGGTGCGGGCTACGGAACGGGCGGCGGTTGGTGAGCGCGCCTTCCGCGATTTCGCCCGCGACCGATGCGATCATCGATACTTCGAGGAGTTCGGCGGGCGTGAGCGGCGGCAGGATCGAGGGCAGTCGCGCCGCCAGCATCGACTTGCCGGCGCCGGGCGGCCCTACCATCAGGAGATTATGTCCGCCGGCGGCCGCGACCTCGAGCGCCCGCTTGGCGCTCTCCTGGCCCTTGATGTCTCTCAGATCGAGCGGCGCGCCCTCGACCTCGCGGATCTTCGGCTGCGGCCGAGAGAGTACCTGCGTGCCCTTGAAATGATTGGCGAGCTGGATCAGCGAGGCGCCCGCGACGAGCTCCATCTCGGGGCTTGCCCACGCGGCTTCCGGCCCGCACGCGGCCGGACAAATCAGGCCCTCGCTGCGCCCGTTTGCGCCGATTGCAGCCGGCAGCACGCCCGCCACCGCCGCAATCGAGCCGTCGAGCCCGAGCTCGCCCAGCACCGTGTAGCCGGAGAGCGCATCGTGCGGGATGGCCCCGATCGCCGCCATCAGGCCGAGCGCGATCGGTAGATCGTAGTGGCTACCCTCCTTCGGCAAATCCGCGGGCGCGAGATTGACGGTGATCCGCCGCGCCGGTAGCGCAAGCCCCGAGGCGATCAGCGCAGCGCGCACCCGCTCGCGCGCCTCGGAGACCGCCTTGTCGGGCAGCCCGACGATGGTGAAGGCGGGGAGCCCCGGCGCGACCTGAACCTGCACGTCCACGGCTCGCGCCTCGATCCCCTCGAACGCTACCGTCGACACGCGCTCGACCATGGCTTTCCCCTCCCTCCCAGAGTAGCGGGGTCGACGCCCCCCGGCAAGAACAATCCGAGAACAACTGCGATCGGAGACAATTCAATTATTGCGCCGTACGAAAGCGCCGGGCCGGCCGGGCATCGCGAGTTGCCTGCGGTATCGCCGTGGAATGCTTCGCGTGACGCTGGCCGCGGCTGCCGGCGTGCGGGTGGCGAGCACGGCGCATCGACCGATTGGAGCCCGCGGCTCCTCAGGGGGCGCGGCGCTTTGCTTCGATCGCGTCCCAGATCAACGCCGCAATATCCGGCCCGCCGAGCCGTTTGACGGCGCGTATGCCGGTGGGCGAGGTCACGTTGACCTCGGTAAGGTAGCCGTCGATCACGTCGATGCCCGCGAAGAGCAGGCCGCGCTCGCGCAAAGCCGGTCCGAGTCGGGCGCAGATTTCGCGTTCCCGCGGTTTGAGATCGGTCGCGACTGCGGCGCCCCCGCGCGCCATGTTGGAGCGCAGATCGTCGGCCTGAGGCACGCGATTGACCGCGCCGGCGAATTCACCGTCGACGAGGATGATGCGCTTGTCCCCCTCCTTCACGGCAGGCAGAAACCGCTGCACCACCCAGGGCTCGCGAAAGGTCGCGGCGAACAGGTCGTAGAGCGAGCCAAAATTGAGGTCCTCCCGCGCGAGCCGAAACACCGCCGCGCCGCCGGCGCCGAACAGGGGTTTCATGACGATATCCCCCTGCTCGGCGCGGAATTGTTTGATCTCATCGAGATCCCGGGTGATCAGCGTCGGCGGCATCAGGTCCGCGAACTCGGTGACGAAGAGTTTTTCGGGCGCGTTGCGCACGTGCGCGGGGTCGTTGACGACGAGGGTCTGCGGGTGGATTCGCTCGAGCAGATGGGTGGTCGCGACATAGGCGAGGTCGAACGGCGGATCCTGGCGCATCAGGATCACGTCGAAGGAGGCGAGCTCGACCCGTCGGGGCTCGCCGAGCGCGAAATGCTCGCCCACGACGTCGCGCACCGTGAGCGGGCGCACGGTCGCCAATACGCGGCCGTCGCGCATTGCAAGCTTGTCCGGCGTGTAGTAGGAGGGCGTATAGCCGCGCGCCTGCGCCTCCAGTAATAGCGCGAACGTGGAATCGCCGCCGATATTGATGCGCTCGACCGGGTCCATTTGCACTGCGATGGACAGATTCATGTGCGTCCCTACCTCGAAATGCGCGGCGGAAACCGATCGTTAACGCTCTTGCCCGTGTCCGTTCAAGGCGTTGCGTCGAACGCCGCCGGGATGTGACGCGGCCAGCGCCGAGGCGCGACCAGCACGGCGTCGAAGCGCATGTCGCACGACATGTCTTCGGGGTGCGTGGCGAGCCATGCTTCGGCGGCAGTGACGATCCTACGTCGCTGGCGGGGCGTGACGGATTCGGCTGCTTCGTCGATGTGGTTGCGCGCCTTGACCTCGACGAAGACGAGGAGACGCCCGCGGCGCGCCACGATGTCGATCTCGCCTGCCGGGCTGCGCCAGCGCCGCGCCACGATGCGAAAACCCTTGGCGAGCAGGAGGGCCCTCGCCCGGCTCTCCGCTGAGAGTCCGAGATTGAACGCGGCGCGCCGCTCCGGCCGCGGGTCCGGTGCGCGTCGGTCCGATCCTCGCCTAGCTGCTTTTGTCATCGTCCACCCCCGTCGCGAGGAGCAGCGCACGCCGGTAGATCTCGCGTCGCGAGCAGTCGCAGACCGCCGCAACCTCGGCCACCGCATCCTTGACGGAAACGCGCCGGAGCGCGCGCCGTAGCAGATCGTCGACCTCTTCGGTGCCCGCGCGCTCGCTCGGCGTTTGCGCCGGCGCGACCACGATGACGCTCTCGCCTCGCGGCTGCTGCGCCGCCGCGTAGTCGCCGGCAAGCGTGGCGAGGTCGCCGCGCCGTGCCTCTTCGTGGAGCTTGGTCAGCTCGCGGCAGACCGCGGCCTCGCGGGCGCCAAGTCCCGCGGCCAGATCGGCGAGCGTGGCCGCGAGGCGGTGACCGCATGGCCGGCCGCGCGCGCCGCACGCACGAGCTTGTAGCCGGGATCGGACACGAGCGGCGTGCCGGCGTCGCAGACCAATGCGACGGCCCCGCCTTGCGCCAGCCGCGCCAGGATTTTCGGCCGCGCAATCGCCGCATTGTGCTCGTGATAGGGTATCAGCGGCGTCGATATGCCGTAATGGCCGGTGAGCTTGCGGGTGACCCGGGTGTCTTCGCACGCGATTACATCGGCGCTCGCCAGAATTTCGAGCGCACGCAGCGTGGTGTCGCGCAGGTTCCCGATCGGGGTCGCTACCACAAACAGGCCGGGAGCGAGGATTTCGGCCGCAAAGGACTGCCCGGCAATCGCGTAATGTCCGCCGGCGCGGCAGTTGCGGTCATGGGCTTGCGCCCGCGGCATCCAATCTCCCTCCTTACATCTCAGCCAAAGGCTGTCTTACCGCGCATGATAGCTTGCTTTGCAGTGCAATCTTTGACTTACTTTACATTCGCTCACATGATGTAGCGTGAAATCGTCGCTTGGCGCCGTTTTCGATTTGGGTGCGGAGGGCGTGTTGCGAATGGCGCAGATCGAGGGTTGCGTGCGCGCGCAACGTGCGGGGCTCGCCGCCGCGGCGGTCATCTTGGCGGCGGCGCTGTCCGCCTGCTCGGGCCTTCCCGGCAGCGACTGGTTCAGCCGTGAGAAGCCGCCGCCGCCGCCGAGCGAGCCGTCCACCGCGATCGGCTCCGGCCATGTCAAGGTAGGCCTTGTGCTGCCGCTCTCGGCCTCCGGCAACGCCGCGCTGGCGGCGCAATCGCTCAAGAACGCCGCCGAGATGGCGCTCGCCGAGTTCAACAACCCGAACATCCAGCTCCTGGTCAAGGACGATGCCGGCACGGCTCCGGGCGCGCAGCAGGCGACACAGCAGGCGCTGGATGAGGGCGCCGAGATCATTCTCGGACCGCTGTTCGCGGTCTCGGTCGGCGCTGCCGGCCAGACGGCGCGCGGGCGCGGCGTCCCGGTGGTCGCCTTCTCGACCGACGCGAGTGTGACTTCGCGCGGCGTCTACCTTCTGAGCTTCCTGCCGGAATCCGACGTCGACCGTCTCGTCGAATATGCGGTTGCAAACGGCAAGCGCTCGTTTGCGGCGATCGTGCCCGAGAGCGCCTACGGCAACGTTGTTGACGCGCAGTTCCGCCAGGAGGTCGCGCGCAGGGGCGGACGAATCGTCGCGATCGAGCGCTATCCCGCCGACCCCCAACGGATGCAGGAGCCGATCCGGCGGATCGCCGAAGCGGCGCGCCAAGCGGACACGATCTTCATTCCGGATAGCGCCGACGCGGTCCCCGCCGTCGCGCGGGCGCTCGCGGCGAGCGGAGTCGATCCGCGGCAGGTGCAACTGATCGGCACCGGGTTGTGGGACGATCCGCGCGTCTTTGGCGACGCCTCGCTGCAAGGCGGATGGTATGCGGCGCCCGAGGGTTCCGGCTACCGCAATTTCTCGGCGCGCTACCGCAAACGTTTCGGCCAGGATCCGCTTCGCACCGCAACACTCGCCTATGACGCGGTGTCGCTCGTGGCTGCACTGGCAAAAACGCAAGGGGCTCAGCGCTTTTCCCCCGAGGCGCTGACGGCCGCCTCCGGCTTTTCGGGCGTCGACGGAATCTTTCGTTTCCGTCCCGACGGCACCAACCAGCGCGGGCTCGCGGTGCTCCGGGTCACCTCGTCGGGCGGCCAAGTGATCAGTCCCCCACCGAAGACCTTTGGCGGGCCGGCGACGTGAAAAGGGCGAAGGCGCGCCAATTGTCGGGAGGCCGACATGATCGAGGTCCGGCGCATTTCCGAGGGCGACCCTCTCGCCTTCGAGGTGGTGGTCCGCGAAGGGAAGGGCGAGACCCGTCACCAGGTCACGATGGGGCGAGCGGCGCGCGATCGGCTCACTGCCGGCGGGCACACGCCGGAATCGTGTCTTGAAGCGGCATTCCGATTCTTGCTCGACCGCGAGCCGAAAGAGGCGATCCTCGCTCGGTTCGACGTGACGACGATCTCGCGCTTTTTCCCCGAATTCGAGCGGGAGCTGCGGCGCTATCTCCCGCCGCCCTGAAGCGCGATCGGACAGCGCTTCGCCTACAGACCCGATAATCGGCTTTCCGTCGCGCGTGCGCCTCGGGCCGCGGAAGGATGCGGGCCCGGTACGTTTCGGATTCACGCTGCCAGATCGGCCACCACCGCATCGAGCACCGGGAATCCCGCCGCCGTGACCCGCAGGCGTCCGGTCGGCGTCGTTTCCACCAGACCGTGCTGGGCGAGCATCGCGATGCGGCTTTGATCGAGCGGCCGTCCGGAAATCGCCGTGTAGCGCGCGGGCTCGATCCCTTCGGCCAATCTCAGCCCCATCAGCAGAAACTCGTCCGCCTGCTCGCCTTTGGTCAATGGATCGTCGGTGACGAGCCCGTGTCCCATTTGCTCGACGCGCATGAGCCAGCGCTCCGGGTGTTTTTCGGTCGCGGTCGCACGGCGGGCGCCCGCAACGTCGATCCTGCCATGAGCGCCCGGGCCGATCCCGGCATATTCGCCGTATCGCCAGTAGACCAGATTGTGACGGCACTCGGCGCCCGGCCGGGCGTGGTTCGAGATCTCGTAGGCCGGAAGCCCGTGGGCGTCGCAGATCTCGTGCGTCGAGTCGTAGAGCCTGCGTGCCGTGTCGTCATCGGGCATCGCGAGCTTTCCGGCCGCACGAAGCGCGGCGAACGGAGTTTCGGCCTCGATGGTCAATTGATAGAGCGAGAGATGTTGGCTGCCTTCCGCGATGGCGCGCTCGAGTTCGTCGGTCCAGCTCTGCGCGGTCTGGTCCGGTCGCGCGTAGATCAGATCGAACGAATAGTGCTCGAACACTTCGCGCGCGACGGCGAGCGCATCGAGCGCTTCGCGCGCCGAATGCAGCCGGCCGAGGAAAGCGAGCGCCGCATCGTCGAGCGCCTGCACGCCGAGCGACACGCGGTTGACCCCGGCCGAGCGAAGCGCGCGAAACCGCGCCGCCTCGACGCTGGTCGGATTGGCTTCGAGCGTCACCTCGACGTCGGGCGCGACCGACCAGTGCTTGGCCGTCGTGTCGAGGATCGCGCCGACGGTCTCGGGCTTCATCAGTGACGGCGTGCCGCCGCCAATGAAGATCGTCGTAACGGTGCGGCCCGGCACACGCGCCGCCGTCGCGGCGATCTCCGCGGCGAAGGCGCGCACGTAGCGTTCTTCGTCGATAACGGTGTGCCGTACGTGGCTGTTGAAGTCGCAATAGGGACACTTCGACAGGCAGAACG
>WNFT01004058.1_pt1 | contig 12795 bp, 12 predicted proteins | sample 5400191 | NCBI WGS metagenome assembly WNFT01 (sample SAMN13153359, study PRJNA577476) | soil metagenome | isolation source: 80 cm saprolite under Madrone tree | place: USA:California | collected 2016-06-14
ACATTCCGTGGAATCTTCGCTTCTTGCGCTACATTTCCGTTCTCCTTCATCCCGCGGCGGCGCTCTTCACCATTGGGCTGTTCCTGATTCACGTGTACATGGGCGTGTTTGCGGAGCGCGGCGCGTTTGGCTCGGTCATCCGCGGCGATGTTTCCATCGCCTTCGCTAAGCGCTACCATCCCGGCTGGTATAAAGAAATCGTCGGCGAATCCTCCACGCCGCGCAAATGACCACCGCACAAACCGTTGGGACCGAGTACGACGTGCGAATCCGGCGCGCCGAGCGGCTATCCCCAGAACACGCATTCGCCTCTCAGTTTCTGAATTTCTACAAGCACGTCGCGGCCTCTCAAAAAACGCTTCGCGCCGATCTCGCCTCTTCGAGCGGAACGAAATCAATCAGCACGCGCGGCGCCGAAATAAGGGACCCGCTCGACCTCACCGTGCTTCTTCCACACTTTCGGGGATTTCTCTCCACGATTGAACAACACGCTCCGGCGGCGCTCGCAAAAGCCGCGCATCAGATGTCCCTGCTGCCCTCAGACTCTTGGATTGCGAGCCTCGAAGCGTACTGGGAACATGCTGGCAAGTACGACCAGCAAATCGGGGCGTTCGCGCAGTTCTTTCCACGGGCGTTCCTGCAGCCTTACGCCGAATTTCGTGCGGCGCTGACTCCCAAGCCCCCCGCTGTGACCACCATGCGAGTCTGTCCATTGTGCGGTGCTCGCCCGCTGCTAGGAATGCTGCGTCCCGAAGGCGATGGCGGAAAGCGCTTCCTCCTCTGCTCCTTTTGCTCGCAAGAGTGGGAATTCCTCCGGATCTTCTGCTCCACGTGCGGCGAAAAAGAGGAAGGCAAGCTGCCGGTTTATGTGGCAGAGCAGTTGCCGCACATCCGCGTCGAAGCCTGCGAAACGTGCAAATTTTTCCTTAGAACGGTCGACCTGACCAAAGACGGCCACGCCGTCCCCCTGGTCGATGACCTCGCCGCCATTCCCCTCACACTTTGGGCCCACGAGCACGGCTACTCTCGCCTCCAGCCGAATTTGCTGGGAACCTGAGCGTCCTCCGCTCTCGATGTTCCCCATAACCAGAGTTAGGGCTGTTTTTTCTGTCGTTTCTGCGCCGCGGCTTTTTCGGCCGCGGCGATGGCTTTTCGAAACTCATCTACAGCCGGCACGGCAGGGGAACTCAGCGAGTCTTTTCCCATGTAGCGCCAAACCGGAGAACTATCCAGGGGATAGTCGATCTTGCCGCGATAAACTGCGAAGGTATCTTCTGACGGGCCGACCTCCGTTCCCAACTTTGGACCGGTGTCCTGTCTCCCGCTGCTTCCGCCGCGCGTCAGATCGGGCGGGCGTCCTTGCTGCGCGCCAACCCGCGTGCCTCCTTCCGTCGGCTCCAGGATCACGGGTCGATTGTCAACCGGACCGCCGCGAATCACGGGAGCGATAGCTTGCTTATTACCCTTTCGCACCCCAATCACCAGATCCGCATTGTACGATTCCGTAGCGAGCCGGAAGCGCCCCCATTTCATCAGCGCTTTCTCCACATCTTCCAGCGCTTTGCGATTCGCGGTGGGGTCTGCGAGCGGCTCTCCCGCTTCGGGCATGATGACCACGAGGACCGTCTGTGCCTGCAGAATGTCGGCCGGCAGAACAACTTTGTCCTTCTCCTTGGCGTTTGCAAAAAGAACCAGCAGAAAGGCGAGTGAGAGCAGAGCGAATCTGCGCGGCATGGCTTCCCCCTTGCAGATGGCAGGCGGGCCCAGTATAGCTGGAAAAAGTGCGAAGAATCAGCCGTGTGGATGAGACGTCAACTGTTGGGCGATCTGGGGTGCCGCATCCCTTTGGTTTTTAAGGGTGCGGTCTTTGATTTTTTCGGCTCCTCGTTTTGCGTCCTCCAGAATTTTCCCCCGCCCCTTTCTCTTACGCGCGCATTCGAACGTTCTCGCAACCTGCCATATTAAAATACTCTATTATTGTATAATATAAGTATTACTTATTACTTAATATATAATATAATTCATGCTATTATGCCTCGCGAATTCTCGGCTCCATCTTCACCGTTCGGCCCCGCTCCTCACTCCTTTATTTCCTTTACCTCATCTATCTCCTTTACTTCCTGTTTCTTGCGCACTCTTTTGGACTTTCTTGCACTTTCTTGCACTCATCAAAAACGTATCCCTCTTCTTTTCATGTAATTCCGCACTCTTTCCGAAAAACACCGCTATTCCCATCTCTACCAAAATGCTTTTCCCGGATCCTAAATTCTTTAGAATCCGCATCTCTCCAGTTCGAGGACCAAAATGAAACTCCAAACCGTCAGCCCAGCCGTGCTCCCCACCCGTTGTAGCTATCGCAGCGCATCGGGCCGCCAATGCCGTCTCTCCATTTTCGACCCGCAGTCCGGCCTCTGCGCAAATCACCACGCCGACCTAAAGCAAAACGAACGGGCCGACGTTGCCAACATCCTCTTCCGCGATGCCCAAGACTTCCAAACCGCTCAGGACATCAACTATTCTTTGCGCTGCCTGTACTGGCTTGCTTCTGCGCTCACTGCCCCTCATGGCCGCGATAGGAAGGCTGGAATCACCTACGTCCCTAATCCACCCGAGCCCAACCCTACCAAGAAACCGTCATGAGTGCTGGCGCCGTGCGGAATGGTTGCAATCGCCCGTCGCTTTGCGGCAAGCTACCGAACGCTGTTGAGGAGCTCACCATGCGTCGTTCTCTTTCCTGTCTCGCGGTCGCGCTGACTTTATGCGCTGTATCCGCACACAGTCAGTCCGCATCCCCTGCGTCGGCGCCGCTCATTGTCATTCGGGCAGGAACGTTGATTGACGGGGTAAGCGAAACGCCGCGGAAAAACCAACTTATCTTCGTGCGCGGGCAACGCATTGAAAAAGTCGCGGACGCTTCCACGAAGATCCCCGATGGCGCAAAGGTGATTGATCTTTCTGGCGCGACCGTGCTCCCCGGACTGATCGATTCCCACACGCATATTTTCCTGTGGGGCGAGGATCCAAACAAGGGCGGCTACGACGCGAACATTTTGAAAGCGGGAATAGCTTTGCGGGCGGCGCGGGCTACTTACGCGGCGCGGCGCGCACTGGAACAAGGGTTTACGACGCTGCGTGATGTGGAGACGGAAGGCGCGGGGTACGGCGACGTCGAAATCAAGCAGGCCATTGAAGAGGGAACGATTCCTGGGCCGAGACTGTTTTGCGCGACGCGCGCGATCTCCACGACCGGAGGATACAACTTGGAGGGATACGCGCCGGAACTGGAAATGCCCAAGGGCGCGCAGCTAGTGGACGGTCCTGTGGAAGCGCGCAAGGCGGCTCGGCAGCAACTCGAACATGGAGCCGACTGGATCAAGGTGTATATGACGCATCGCTCGTGGGTGGACAAGCAAGGGAACCTGGTTTCGCAGCCCACTCTGACCGTGGAAGAGTTGAAAGCCATTGTGGACGAAGCCCACGGGTGGCAGAAGAAAGTGGCGTGCCATGCGTACAACGGAATCGGCCTGCAGCGGGCGCTGGACGGTGGATGCGACTCGATCGAGCACGGTCTGGAAATGACCGACGCGCAAATCGCGCAGATGCTGCGCCAAGGAACGTGGTATTGCCCGACTATCTCGGCCTACTACGGGGATTGGGCGCCGGCGGATACTCCAGCGGGAAAGCGCGACCGCGCGCGGGCCGCGGTTCATGAAATTACCTTCAAGAAAGCGCTGCAAGCACACTTGAAAATTGTTTTTGGAACGGATATGGGCGGAATTCCGTGGACCGAGCCGATCGCGCAGGAATTCAATCGCATGGTGGGGCTGGGAATGGCGCCGATGGATGCGATTCAATCGGCGACGTCGCGAGCAGCCGAGATGCTGGACATGAAAGGTGAGATTGGAGTGATCGCACCCGGGGCCTTCGCTGAAGTGATCGCGGTGTCAGGAGATCCGCTGAAAGATGTAGGGGAATTGGAGAATGTCATGTTCGTAATGCACAACGGAGCGTTGTTCAAGTACAGAATGGCGTATTAGGGAGAAGCCGCTCGACCAGCAGAGTTAGGCTTTGACTCGGACGCCCTTCCAGAACGCGATGCGGTCTTTGATTTCAGCGGCGGCGGGCTTCGGTTCGGGGTAATACCAGGCGGCATTGTCATTGCGAATGCCGTTCACTTCGACGTGGTAGTAGTGCGCGGTGCCCTTCCACGGGCAAATTGTGGTGTGGTTGCTGGCCTTTAAGTTTTCTTTTTTGACGGCTTCGGGCGGGAAATATTGATTGCCTTCGACAACAACAGTGGCGTTGCTTTCCGCGATGATTTTTCCGCCCCATGATGCCTTGGCCATTTTTTGCGTCTCCCGCGCAGTGCGGTTCCTTCTGTAAAAGGATGTCGCCGGACCAGGGAGTTCATCCAAACGATTGGATGCTTGGGGCGGGAGGATGGGTTCAGAAAATCGACGAAAAGGAAATAAATACTGCATATCGAAGCAGCCACCGTGCACAAGCGAGTCTTGCGAGCTGGGCAACGGCAGTTTGCTACAATCAGGCGGCACAAGGGAGGTAGAGCGATGGAAGAACAGAATTCTGCGAATCACGGAAAGTTTGTTCCCACCTATCATTTTTTTGCAGTGCCGGTTTTTGTGATTAACTTTATTTGGTCACTGTTCCGGCTGTGGAAGTTAGGTTTCTCTTTCGCCGGAATCTTCGGCGTGATTCTGGCCGCGGCCTTGGTGATCCTGGCGTTTCAGGCGCGGCTGTTTGCGCTTGCCGTTCAAGATCGCGTCATTCGGCTCGAGGAGCGGCTGCGATACGCACAAGTGCTGCCCGCGGATTTGCACACGAGGTGCGCCGAGCTGACGATCGACCAGGTTGTTGCGCTGCGCTTCGCGAGCGATGCGGAGTTGGCGGCGCTGGCGAGAAAAGTTCTGGACGAAAAACTGACCGAGCGCAAGGCCATCAAGCAACTGATCAAATGCTGGAGGCCCGACTACCAGCGCGCTTAGCTCTTCACGGTCCTCAAAGATTATACGAGTAACTCGGTGCTCGATGCCTGCATTTCGACTCTACCTGCTTGATTAATTTCAGCGAGCGGTGGCAAGGGCGGCAGCGCCTTCGATTTCCGCAATCTCGTCGGCGGCGAGTTTCAATTCGCCGGCGCGCATCACGCCTTTAGCTTGCTTGGCGCTGCGCGCGCCAACGATGGCAGCCGTGATCGCGGGGTGACGCAAAGTCCAGGCGATGGCAACTTCGCCGGGCGTGCGGCCGTGACGCGCGCCGACTTGGCGAAGGCGTTCCACAAGCTCAAGATTTTTCGAAAGGCGCGGCTCGCGGAACTCCGGATTGCGGCTGCGAAAATCATCCTCAGGCAAGGCGGCGGCGCGTTCCCGAGTCATGGCTCCGGTGAGAAGTCCGGAAGCCATGGGAGCGTAATTGATCACGCCGATTCCCTGCTTTTGGCAATATGGAAGAATCTCCGCTTCAATTTGCCGGCGAATGATGGAGTAGGGCGGCTGCAAAGAAGTGACCGGAGCGATTTTCTCCGCGCGCTTGATTTGGGCGACGTTGAAGTTAGACACGCCGATCCAGCGGACTTTGCCTTCGGCCTTCAGCGTTGCGAGCGTTTGCCACGCTTCTTCGATCCCGGGTTTGCCTTCGTCGGGTGGCCAGTGCATTTGGTAGAGATCGATGGTATCGACTTGCAGGCGGCGGAGACTGTCTTCGCATTCGCGGCGAATGGAAACGGGACTGAACTCCTTCCAGATTTTTCCCTTCTCGTTCCAGCGCAAAACGCACTTCGTCAAAACGCACGGGAGCGGGCCGCGCCATTCCTTCAACGCGCGCGCGACGATTTCCTCGGAGTGGCCCAGGCCGTAAACAGCGGCGGTGTCGATCCAGTTGATGCCCAATTCCAGCGCACGATGAATTGCGGCGATGGAATCGGCGTCGTCTTGCGGGCCCCAAGCAAATTCCCAGCCGCCGCCACCGAGAGCCCAAGCGCCGAAGCCGACGGGCGTAATTTTGATATCGGAGTTTCCCAGTTTTCGCGTTTCCATTCGAATCCTCTCCACGAGTTGCGCGAGGCAAATTTCCCTGGCGGCGAAATCTGACTATTTTATCTTCTTCAAATTGGATGAGGAAATCGCGAAAAGGTTAGAGCGCGCGTCCTACATTCGAATGAGAAAAAGAGGCGGACGCACTCAGTTGGCGGTGAATGCGGCGTCGAGCGAAACGGATTCGCCGTCGGGATTCGTGATGGTGGTTTGCTGAGAGCCGGGAGTGAGGCTGGGAGTCACAGCGAGAAGAGTGTTGGCATCCTTGAACGTCACGCTGGTGGATTTTCCGTTGATGGTGAGGGTGGCGCCGCTCTGGAAGCCGCTGCCGCGAATGGTGAGAGCGCGCCGCCTGTTGCGGAAACAGTTGCGGGCGCGATCGTGCCGATTCCCAAGGGAACCGCGGCGAGTTGAACGATGGTTAAGGCACTGTTCTGAGGCGTGCGGTCCGAAGAAGTGATAGCGAAGAGGCGCTGACCATTTTCATCCGTGGTGAGGAAGCTGCCGTGAAGACCGTCGACATCGGTCATAAATTGTGGCTAATAGAACTTCATTTGAAAGATGAAGAGAGATTCCTCCACTCCGGGACGGCAAAAAACCGTCCCTCCGGTCGGAATGACAGTTTGTGTGGTGTGGATTCGCCGCGCCTCCAGTCGGAATTACAACATGTGTACTGGGATTGTAGAAGACATCAATCTCGAAATTCGAAATAAAAGAACGGCGCCTGGGCAAGCTGGGGCGCAGCATGCTGTGCCCCTACAACTGATTCTATGTCTCAAACGCGTGGGTCATGAGAAATGCGGGCGTGCTAACAACGAAACGGCGCCCCGGGGATACCGGGACGCCGTGGTTGAAACAGAGTTGAGGGAGAAAAAAGTCAAATGGTCTTGGCTGCCGGCGCGGCCGCATGCGAAGAGGAGCGGGCGAACGCGGGCGAACCGGATTCCTTTTCGGGGCTCTTATCGATCTCGATGGAGCCTTTGAAGTAGGCGCCGTCTTCGATCATGATACGGGAAGTGGTCAGATCACCGTTGACCGAACCATCCTTCTTGATTTCAATTCGATCTTTCGCGCGAAGGTTGCCCTTCACGTTGCCGTACACCACTATCTCGCGGGCAATGATATCGGCGGTTACTTTTGCTGAGGGCCCGACAGTCAGCTTCCGCTCATCGAGCTGAATCAGTCCTTCGACTGATCCATCGATCAACAGATCTTCGTTGCCGGAGATCTCACCTTTCACGTGCAGACTGGCCCCGAGCCGCGCCGTGGCACGGTCCGTGGTTGCACCTAATGGACGCATCGCATCTGTACTCATCGCGGGTTTATCCTCCCAAGCCGGCGAAGCAGGCTTCGACGACTGATTCGTTTGTAAATTTCTTTGATCCGGTTGCCCTGCTTGCGCTGCATCCGGTTTCTTATTGCCCCACATCGAACCTCCAAAAGAGACAGCACCACCCCAACGCAGAATTCCGCACGGGGTACTGCAAACTGTATTCCCCCGAAGAGTGCGCGGCAAACAAAGTGTGAAGCTGCTGTTCCAGACAGTAACTAGACCTTAGGACAGGCGATGCAAGGCTGGGTGGGCAGTGCGCAAGGATTGTGAGGAATTCAGCTGCTTTCCAAGACCCCGAACAATAAACTAGATACAATGGCGATAGCGCTCCCCAAAATGTCATTGAGCATTCCGATTTCGGCGCTTGTCTTATACCCCTTCCTTTACCTGCTCCCTTTTAATGTTGTCCGCTTTCGGTGGGGTTTCGAAACGGGCCTTGCGCCGATGCCGCCTGAAGTGCAGGAAAGAGCCGAAGCTGCGGACCGCGTAGTTCTCTGTGTGACCCATGTAATTCTCTTAGTGGTCGTTGTTCTGTTGATGCGTAGCTCTCCGATTTCTGCATACGAGGTTGGATTGACCGCAGACAATTGGAAACCGGCGCTCGGGATGGGTATCCTTTTTAGCCTCTTTCCTCTGGGTCTGAGCGAGCTCCTATTACGAAATATGCCTCCTGAAAAGGTCCGAGAAGAACCCGAATCGCGCGGTCCAGTTACAGCTTGGTACGGACTCAACACGCTTGGTTCATTTTCGCATGAATTCTGGCGTGCCTTCTGCATCGTATCGCTGATTCGTCTAGGTCTTTCAGCGTGGGTCGCTGTACTAATTGTCGCGGTTGTGTATGGGATCATACACTTACAGGCTAGCGTCGCAACGGCGCTTGGCTCGGCTACGTTCGGCGGGGCGGCTGGCTTTCTCTTTGTCAATACCGGTTCGCTCCTGTCTGCTTTAACGATGGGTCTTATTGCGGCGGGAGCTCACCTCTATCAAGTCAGGCAAGCATCCTCCTCCATTGAGCGGATTGGCACGAACCAAGGAATTCGCCATCCAGAATCCCGATACTCCAAGCCATGTCCGGTTTGCGGTGCAATCATTCGCCTTTCAGAAGTTCACAGAGCCGTAGATATTCTTGCTTGCCCTAATTGCGGCGAATCTTTGACAACCGAGAAGAAGGATCTCTGGGTAGTAGGCGCATTAAGCCTTGTCGCGGCGGCCTATGCAACCAGACATTTGGTTTATCGAGACCCTCGTACATCCTTGTGACAGAAGGCTTTGCATTCGCACTTTTTTTCCTTGGAGCTTTTTTGCTCGGGTTGTTCGTTCCTCCCAAGTACAAGCGTGTCGGTGGAGAAACTTTTGACAAAACATTGTCTTTATTCGGGACGGATAAGTCTGACACTGACAAGAAGTCTGCCCGAAAGTAACCATCCACTGTAAAGCACAGGACTTCAAGCTAAGAGCTTGGTTTGTCCGGAACAGGCTGGGTGGCGACGAAATCGGATTGGAAACGGGTGGCGTAGGAATCGAGCAACTGTTGAATGCGTTCGGGGCTTTGGGACTTCAGAATGAAGCCGACATGGTGATACTTGATGATGCGGTTGGCGATTTCCGGATCGGCGTAGGCGGAAGTATCGGGATGCTCCTGGCGGGCGAGAGAAAGAATGACTCCGGCGTAGTCGCGGCGTGACGGGGGAAGCTGGTAGGGCTGATTCCCTGCCCCGACTTCCAAGCGGGCCCACTCGCGCCAGAGGTTGATGCCCGTGGCGGTCTCGATGACATCGGAGATGTAGGCGCCGCCAACGCGGGCGGCGACTTCTATGAAATAAAATTTGCCGTCGGCATGGGAGCGGAGGAACTCGGCGTGAGTAACTCCGCGCATGAGGCCGAGGGTATCCAGCAGATTGCGATTGATTTCGAGGAGCGATTTGGTTTCTTCCGCTTCGCGAGGAAGAGTGCGCGTGGTGAATACGCCGCCTTGATGAGAAGTGTCGAGAGGCGGCGTGCCATAGGCGTGGGCTTCGGCGAAAATAACATTACGCTCGGAAACCACGCTGTCCACGTGATAGACGGAGCCGGGAACGAACTGCTCCAGCAAATAAAACGATTGCTGATCGCCGAGCTGATCGAGCCAGTGCCACAACTGGTCGGGGTAATGAATCTTCTTCATGCCAATGCCGGAAGCCTGCGAGCGAGGCTTGAGCAGCCAGGGGTTGGGAACGCGGGACATGAATTCGCGAAGATGATCGTAATTGAGGATGTGAACGAATTCAGGGATGAGGATGCCGGCCTCGCGGGCGCGGGCGCGCATGGCCAGCTTGTCGCGAAAGTAGCGGACGGTGGTGAGACCCATGCCGGGAATGCGGAGATGCTCGCGGAGGGCGGAGACGTTTTCCATGTCAAATTCATCGAGCGCGACGATGCGATCGATATCGCGCGACCGGGCCGCATAGCTGACGGCATAAATCAGGCCCTGCAGCGGAAGCTCTTCGGGCATGGTGAAGACTTCATCAATGCATTCGAATGGCCAGCCGACGTGGCGAAGTTTTTCGACGGTCAGGAGAAAGACGCGGCAGCCGAGCGCCTTGCAGGTGCGGATAAATTCCTGGCCCTTTTCGTAAGAACTGACGCAGAGAATGGTGAGAGGCCGGCCTTCCGACATGCGACGCCCCCAGAAACCAAGTAAATCGAACGCGGATTATACAGCGGCCTCGCGCGCGGGGTACAGAAATTGCAGAAACGGCCCGACGCGCTGGGCCCAGGCCGCCTCGTTGTGCTCGGCGCCTTCGACTCGTTCGTAGTGCAAGTCGCGATCAAGTTTCCAGCCTTTTTCGAGGAGCACGTCACGGAATTTCTCGACTTCGTGCACGATGCGCGGGCCTTCGCGCGTGCCGATGTCCAGCCAGATGCGCGGGCGGCGTTCCACAATCGCAGCGTGTGCAAAACGGTGGATCACGTGCTGGTTCCACCAGACGGAGGGCGAGAGGGCGGCAATTTTCCCAAAAATGCACGAATGCTTGAACCCCGCATAGAGGGAAACGAGGCCTCCCAGCGACGAACCGCCGATGCCGGTGTGCTGCGAGCCGGAGAGCGTGCGGTATTCTCGATCGACGAACGGCTTTACCTCTTCGATGAGGAATTTCGCGTAGCGGTCGGCGCGGCCGCCGCCGAGCTTGGGCACGTGAGTGGGAGTGTATTCGCGAATGCGCGCCTTGGTGTTGTACATGCCAACGATGATGAGAGGAGCGACCGTGCCGGACTGAATGCAATGATCGGCGGTCTGGCCGACGTGCCAATCTTGACCAGGGATGAAGGATATGGCCCCGTCGAAAAGATTCTGGCCATCGTGAAGATAGAGGACCGGGAAATGACGCGCAGACTGATCGGCATATCCCGGCGGCGTGTAAACCATGAGATCGCGCTGGTTGCGGAGAAAGCGCGAGCGGAATTTTTCGTGTTTGCGGAGCTGTCCGGAACTCACGGCGCGATCATCACAAGAAGATCTTTCGCTTCGACATGCTGCCCGGAGGTGACAAGGATTTTCACGATGCGTCCTGAAATAGGCGCATAGATATTGGACTGCATTTTCATAGCTTCCAGAGTGAGAAGTTTCGCGCCGCGTTCCACCGCGTGATTCGCCTGAACGGCAATGCCGCTGATGACGCCGGCGGTTGGAGCGGCGACCTGGCCGGGATCGGCGGGGTCGGCCTTCGGATGAGCGCGCTCGACTACGCGCAGCGAACGATCGCGGATATTCACTTCGCGAGCCTGACCGTTCAGTTCAAAAAAGAGCGTGCGAGTGCCGTCGGGGTGCGGTTCGCTGATGGTGAGAAACTTGATGATGAGGGATTTTCCGGATTCGATTTCGACAGTGATCTCTTCGCCGGACTTTAGCCCATAGAAAAAAGCGGGCGTGGGCAAAACGCCGACGTCGGAATAGGTCTGGCGAAATTTGTCGTACTTGGTGAAAACGTCGGGATAGAGAAGATAGCTCAGCAGGCCGTCGCGGTGGACGGGGTGACCGAGTTTTTTTTCAAGAGCTTGGTGCTCCTCTTCCCATTTAATTGCTTCCAGGTTTGCGCTGGGGCGGCCACGGAGGGGAGCCTGGCCGCGCAGGATGATTTTTTGCAGTTTCTTTGGCCAGCCGCCGGGAGGCACGCCGAGAACGCCGGAAAACATTTCGACAACGGAATTTGAAAATGACACGTCGTGTTTTTCGTCGAGCTTGAGAACGTCAGCCGGCTGCATCTCCTTGGCCATGAGAAAGAGTGTCATGTCGCCGACGACTTTGCTGGATGGCGTGACTTTTACGATGTCGCCGAAAAGCTGGTTGACCTCGGCGTACATCTTTTCGACTTCGCGCCAACGATGGCCGAGCCCCATCGCGACGGCCTGTTCACGCAAGTTGGTGTACTGGCCGCCGGGAATTTCATGCTGGTACAGACGCGCCGAGCCGGCCTTGGGACCGGAGTCGAACGGAAGATAGTAGGTGCGAACCGTCTCCCAATAGTCGGAACATTCGTTGAGGGCGTCGATGTCGAGCAGCGTGTCACGCGGAGTGTGGCGAAGCGCCGCGACTATGGAATTCAGATTGGGCTGGCTGGTGCCACCGCTCATGGCCGCGATGGCGCCATCGGCGACGTCGACTCCGGCGTCGGCGGCTTTCAGCACGGAGGCGGAGTTGATGCCGCTGGTGTCGTGCGTGTGAAAGTGGATAGGAATGCCGACTTCGTCGCGCAGTGCCTTCACCAGTTCGAATGCTGCGTAGGGCTTGCAGAGTCCGGCCATATCTTTTATGGCTAGGAAGTGTGTGCCGAGTTTCTCCAGTTGTTTGGCCATCGCGACGTAGTACTTGAGTGAATATTTCGGGCGGTTCTTGTCGAGAAGATCGCCAGTGTAGCAAATCGCGGCTTCGCAGACGGCGCCGGCTTCGAGTGCCGTATCAATCGAAACGCGCATGTTCTCGATGGAATTGAGCGAATCGAAGATGCGGAAGATGTCGATGCCCTGGGCATGCGCTTCGCGAACAAATTCAACGATGAGACTGTCGGGATAGGAAGTGTAGCCGACGGCGTTGGCACCGCGGAGGAGCATCTGAAAACAAATGTTGGGAATGCGCTCGCGCAGCTCACGCAATCGCTGCCAGGGATCTTCGTGCAGAAAGCGCATCGAAGTATCAAACGTCGCTCCGCCCCACATCTCGAGGCTGAAGAGATTCGGCAGGCGGTGCGCAACGGCGCCGGCGGTGGCAAGCAGGTCGAAGGTACGAACGCGCGTCGCCATCAGTGACTGATGAGCGTCGCGGAAAGTTGTATCCGTAATGAGCAAGCGCTTTTCTTTTCGCGCCCACGCAGCGAACTTTGCCGGACCAAGTTTTTGCAGAAGCTGGCGCGTGCTGGCCGGCGGTTTGCCGGCAGG
>WNFT01012911.1_pt1 | contig 12792 bp, 10 predicted proteins | sample 5400191 | NCBI WGS metagenome assembly WNFT01 (sample SAMN13153359, study PRJNA577476) | soil metagenome | isolation source: 80 cm saprolite under Madrone tree | place: USA:California | collected 2016-06-14
CGCGGTCCATGCGCTGCAGATAATAGGGCAGCCAGCCGATATTGTTCTCGGCCGAGACGATCTGCAGCTCGGGGAAGCGGTCGAGCACGCCGGAGAAGATCAGCACGCTGAACGACTTCTCGACCTCGTGCGACAGCACGGTAGCGCGCATATAGCGCTCGCCCCAATTGTACTGACTCTCCACGCCCATGCCGGTGATCGCGTGCAGGCTGACCGGCATCTTGAGTTCCTGGGCGGTCGCCCAGAACGGATCGTAGATCTCCGAGCTGTAGGGCTGCTCCTCGGGCGGCGAGCACCAGATCATCGCACCCTTGAGGCCCATCTTGGCACAGCGCTCAAGCTCGCGGGCGCCGGCCTTGGGGTCGTACAACGAGATCATCGGCAGCCCGGCCATGTGCTTCGGATCATAGCTGACGAACTCGGCGAGCCAGTCGTTGTAGACGCGGAAGCAGTCGGCCTGCAGCCCGGCGTCCTTCAGCCAGAAAATGCGGAAGCCGAGGGTGGTGTAGAGCACGTCGGCCTCGACCCCGTCGAGCGCATTGTCCTTCTTCCGCTCGGCCGGATCCCAGCCGCCTGGCCGGGCATCGGCGTAGGTCGCCTTGGTCAGGAATTCCTTCAGCTCCTCGGGGCTCTTGCCGGCGCCGAGGCCGATCCCGATCGGATGCGGCGCAAAGCCCTCGTAATGGAAATAGGCACCTTCCTTGCCCGGCGGGTTGACCATCAGCTGCGGCGCCCGCTCGCGGTATTTCTTGTCGACCCGCGTCGCCCACAGGTCGGGCGGCTCGCTGACATGCGAGTCGGCGGAGATCAATTTATATTCCGGCATTCGACCCTCCTCCCCAAGAACCACGGCTGTTGTGCGGCCAACCCGCCACAACAGGCTTCCGATAGGACATGTTAGATCAGCCTGCGGCATAGCGTCCATAAGCGCGATCGAACCGTAACCGCCAATTGAATTGCCTTTCTTTGATCGGAGAAAATACTGCGAATCTACAGCGAAATCCCTCTCTTAGGTTGATTTGCGCCTCTCAGACCGGCCACCCGTCGAAATCGCAATCGCCCTGTTGCCGCAGGTCGCTCCACGATCGGTTCTGGACACGACCATCGCCGAAATTATACAATGTGAAAAAGGCAATTCTGAGATCGTTGCGACAACGCGATGCCGTGGAGAGAACGGAATAGAACCGAACATCGGCATTGGGAGGTGGTCGTGGACCCGGTTGAACTCTGGCGATGACCGGTTATATAACCGGTCATCGCCTCTGCAGGAGGAAAATGGTTCAGGCTTCCCAGAAGCGAGCCGTGGCAAATCATCGCCGTCGGCTGGTCGAGCGGGGCATCAGCCGTTATGAGGTGCGCGGGCTCGATAAAGACAAGCAGCTTGTTCGCTTGCTCGCCAAGCGCCTGGCCGTGGACGATGCGGACGCAGCGCGGTTGCGGGCGGAAATGGCGAAGCAGGTTGCGGATCAGCCGCCAACTCGTGGCGGCATTTGGGCGGCGTTGCGCCGCTCGCCGCTCGTCGGAGCCGACTTGAACCTTGAACGCGAGGTCGTGCCGCCGCGCGATATCGATTTGTGACACGCTACCTCCTCGACACCAACATCGTCAGCGAGGCTGTCAAACCACAACCCTCGGCTGCCGTCGCAGATTGGGTTCAAAGACAAGCCGACGAGGACCTCTTCATTTCGACGCTGACTGTCGCCGAGATATGGCGTGGTGTGCTTGAGATGGCCTCGGGCCGGAGGCGGCGAGATTTGGAGGTGTGGTTCGCAGGGCCGGAGGGGCCGTCGGCGCTCTTCTCCGGACGCGTTCTCTCCTTCGACGAGCTCGCCGCTATGGCGTGGGCGCGAATCATGGCGGCAGGAACCAATGCCGGCCGCCCGCGCAGTCCGGTCGATACAATTATTGCTGCAACCGCGGCGGCAAACGGTTGCGTGGTTGTGACCGCCAACGAGCGGCACTTCCGGGGCGTCGTCGAATTCCTCAACCCGGCGCGGAACGCCGGCTGACCACACAGGTTCAATCCACCCGGAACCTCCGTCTACCAAACTCTCGGCTAGCCGCGATGGCCGATCTCGGACGAAGCGGTCGATAAGCTAGGCGGAAAAGCCGCAGATCTCGCGCCGGTCCGCGAATATTGCCAACAGTCCTCCTCTTTATCACTCCACGACGCCGATATAGGGCAGGTAGCGGTATTTTTCGGCGTAGTCGATGCCGTAGCCGGCGACGAACACGTCGCCGATCCGGAAGCCGACGAAATCGACCTTGACCTCGACCTCCCGGCATTCCGGCTTGTCGAGCAGTGCGCAGGTCCAGAGGTCGCCGATCCCGCGCTGGCGCAGCAGGGCGGCGGCGTAGGCGATCGATCGGCCGGTGTCGACGATGTCGTCGACGAGCAGCACCCGCCGCCCGGCGAGGTCGGTCGGGACATCGCCTAGAAGATGCACCTCACCGCTGCTGACTTTGCCAAGGCCGTAGCTCGACAGCCGCATAAACTCGATCTCGGGGCAGGCCCCGGCCCGGTAGAGCGCGCGGACGAGGTCGGCGACAAACATCGTTGCACCCTTGAGCAGCCCGACGATGACGAAGTCGCCCGGTCTCCTTTGCGCGATCTCGGCGGCGAGCGCCTCGACCCGTGCGGCGATCTCCGCCTCGCTTATCAGAGTGCGTATGCCCTCCATCCCAGCTCCCGACATCACGGTGGACCCCTAAATAATCCGTAATCTCCGCCGCTATTATCGCGGGTGGAACGGTACGGGACAGCACATCGGGTACGAGAGGTGGTCGTGACAAGTTTCATTGAAGGCCTGCCGAAGGCTGAGCTGCATCTGCACATCGAGGGGACGATCGAGCCGGAAACCATGTTTCGGCTCGCCGAACGCAACCGCATCGACCTGCCCTACGCGTCGGTCGAGGCGCTGCGCGCTGCCTACGAGTTCGGCGAGCTGCAGGACTTCCTTGACCTCTACTACCAGGGGATGGCCGTCCTGCAGAAGGAGGAGGACTATTACGATATGACCTGGGCCTATTTGGAGAAGGCCCGCGCCCAGAATGTCGTCCATGCCGAGATCTTCTTCGATCCGCAAGGCCACACCAGCCGGGGCATTGCCTTCGAGACAGCACTCGACGGCATCTGGCATGCGCTCGAGAACGGGAACAAAAGGCTGGGTATCAGTTCGCGGTTGATCCTGTGCTTTTTGCGCGACCGCGACGCGAAGGAGGCGATGGCGACGCTCGAACAGGCCCTGCCATATCGCGACCGCATCATCGGCGTGGGCCTGGATTCGGCGGAGAAGGGCAACCCGCCGGGGAAGTTTCGAGAGGTCTTCGACCGGGCCCGTGCGCAAGGGTTCCTGACAGTCGCCCATGCCGGCGAGGAAGGCCCCGCCAGCTATGTGCGCGAGGCACTCGACATGCTCCACGTCGCGCGCATCGACCACGGCATCCGAGCCCTCGAGGATCCGGCGCTCGTCGCGCGCCTCGCCCGCGAGCGGGTTCCGCTCACCGTCTGCCCGCTGTCGAACGTGCGCCTGCGGGTAGTCGACGACATCCGCCGCCACCCTCTGCGGAGAATGATGGAGACGGGTCTGCTCGTCACCGTCAACTCGGACGATCCTGCCTATTTCGGCGGCTATGTGGACGAGAACTTTGCCGCGGTGCAGCACGGGCTCGACCTATCGGATGCGGATCTCGCGCAGTTAGCGCGCAACTCCTTCGAGGCGGCATTCCTGCCGCAAGAAGAGAAACAGGCGCTGGTGCGCCGGGTGGACGACTACGTGGCCGCCACCTGACTGGCGCCGCGCGGCCGACCCGGTTCGAATTGGTCATCAACATGAAAACCGCGGGCGCTCGGCCTCACGGTACCGCCATCGATCCTCGCCCGTGCCGACGAGGTCATCGAATGAGAGAGCACGCTTTGCTGTGCGCAGGCGTTTCTATGCCCGGCGGGGTGCGGCAACTCGTGGCTGGTGCGCTTAGCTTGGCGATGCTCCGGCGCTGGCGGACGGTTTTTCGCTCTTGTTCGGTATGAATTTACTGGCGAGGTACACGCCGTTGCTCAAGCCCATCAGCTCCAGAAAACTGGTTGGGATTTCAGGGATCTGGAAGCTGTCGATCACATGTATCGAGACAAACAGAGCGATCAGCACGGTGAAAAAGAGCATCTGCAGCCGGGTTTCATCGATCTCACCGTTCGAGGCAATCAGGTCACGCCAGCTTGGCGCCGCAACCCTTTCCTTCGGCGCCTCCGCCTCGGGCCGGTCTGCCGGTTGCCGGCCTTGATCTGCGATGCGAGTGTGGCAACACCACTGATGCCAAGGGGTGCGAGGCTACCTTTCGGTGAGCGGAACGAGATTGCCAGAGAGCGCCATGACGTAGGCCGTCGCGGCACCAATCAGGAACATCCAGAGGACGATCTGGAATTGTGACAAGCTGGCCCGCCCACCGCGCGTCTCGATCATCTGCAGGCAGAGATTTGAACCGGTGAGGCCTTTCGGCTTGAACCCTTGGAGAAACCAGGCAAGCAGAAGAATTGCGCCGAGCGCTGCTCCCAGAGCAACCCATGTATTGGTGACACCGATCGACTCCACGACATCAGCCAAAGCAGCATCGCTGGCGCCGCCGTTGGCTCGCGCCGAGATCCAGACATCCGCGACCGGAACCAGACCCAGGAATTCTCCGACCCCGTTGCCACTGCCGGAAATCCAGCTTCGCAGCCCGCTCGACGGAGCGTCCGGCAGCTCGGGGACCCGAGCCGCGACGGTCAGCTTTTGCGCATTGTGCAGTTCGACGACATGGAGGTTTGGCGTCCGCACCCATTCGCCGGGGTTGAACTTCGTCCGCCAGCGAAAGTAGACCGAGAGGTTGGCGTCGGCGAGATTGGCGTTGCCGGTGCTTTCGAGAGTGATCCGGACCTGCCCCGAGCGCGGTTGCCAATGGGTTAGCGGATCGATCGAGGCTTTTACTTTCGTGAGAAACGGGTGCGGGCCTTCGAGGTGAGCAACTTGCTCAGGAGACCCGTTGTTGCGGGACGCGACCAGCAGCGCCACCGCAATGGCTGCCGCAGACAAGATCATCGGGACGGGAACATGTGGACCCGCCATTCCGAACCTGCGGTGCTCGGGTGGCCGCTGCCCACTGCTGGCAATGGTCATGTGGCTCTCCCCCCGAATGCGGTCTTCATCCGCACCCGAAGAGGACGGAAGCGGGTGATGTTCGACCCCCGGCTACCGCGCGCGGCCCCATTACGGCTGCGATGCCATATGGCATCAGCTGCCCAAACCGTATGTGAGCTGCTTCACACCGGGAAAATGTTTCTTAAGAACTCGATCGCTATCCTGCCCCGTCTGGCTCAACAGGAACGACAAGTGGCGGAGTGGTGCTGCTCAGGGACGGTCGCCTGACGCCGTCGCAGTAAAATGCGCGGTGAGGCGGAGCGATGAGCTGCCACGACTTGGTAAGCCGTCATCACCCAGTTGCTTCCTCTTTCGGCGTCTGGTGATGGACCAATCATAACCTTTGGATCAAATGAGGAGGTCAGATGCGCAAGATCCTGCTGCCGTTAAGCATACCCCTAACTCTGCTGGTGATTTGCGTGTGGTCAAGCTCCGCTCAGGCACAGGCAACGCGCACCTGGGTCTCCGGCGTCGGGGATGACGCCAATCCCTGCAGCCGGACGGCGCCGTGCAAGACGTTTGCCGGGGCAATTTCGAAAACTGCTGCCGGCGGCGAGATCGATGCCCTCGACCCCGGCGGTTACGGCGCGGTGACCATTACCAAGGCCATCACGATCGACGGCGGTGGTGGGCAGGTCGCCAGCGTCCTGGTGTCGGGCACCAACGGCATCGTCGTCGCAGCTGGGCCGACCGACGTCGTCACATTGCGCAACTTACGCCTTGACGGCATCAGAGGGACGGGAACAGGCGGCCTGAACGGCGTCCGCTATTCTTCCGGCGCCGCCCTGCACGTTGAAAATTGCTACATTTTTGGGTTCACCGGCGATGGAATAAATGTAGCCACTAGCGCTACCGGTACATTGTTTGTGACCGACACTTTCGTTACCAACAACGGTAATGGCATTCAGATTGCGCCAACCGCCGCCAATGTAAGGTCGATGTTGCTTCGGGTGCGGGCGCAAGACAATTCTGGCTTCGGATTTTACCTCCATCCTGCCGCTGGTGTGGGCGCCGGAACCGTAATCGACGATTCAAGCGCGCTCGTGAACGGCACGGGGATCGGCGTGACCGGCGGTATGCTTTTCCTCGGCAACTCCGTGATTATCCGCAATAACGTCGGAGTGGCGGTCACGGGTGGTTCGGTGCTCTCCTACAAGACCAACATGATAGACGGCAATCTCGGAGGGGATGGCACGCCGCTCACCGGTATTCCACTCAACTAGGTTTCGCTCCGCAGCGCGGACGCCAGTCGATGCGGGGCGCTGCCGCGACGCAGTGGCTTGATGCCGATCTTCAACCCGATGCGCACCGGAAGTTGATGGTGCCCGCGGCCGTCTCTCTATGCCCTTCTCGCCACTCGTGGTTTGACCAGCGCCGGGGTCGGTTGCGGCAGCGCGGCATCGGCTTCGGGTTTGGCGGAGCCGGCGATCTTGACCAGCGCCTGCAGGAGTCTGGCGACGCCGGCGAGGCGGGTCTTCTCGTCTTCCCAGTTGCGCAGATAGACAATCTTCTGGTCGGGGCGGAGCTTCAGGGTCCCGGCATGGCGCTGGATCAGGTCGACGAGCCCCGCCGGGTTGGCGAAACGGTTGCCGCGTAGGGTTATCACGGCACCCTTGGGTCCGGCCTCGACGCGCTCGACCCCGGCCTCGCGGCAGGCGCGCTTGATTGCGATGATCTCGAGCAGGTTCTCGACCTCGGATGGTAGTGGCCCGAAGCGGTCGATCAGCTCGGCGGCAAAGCCTTCGATCTCGCGCCGGTCGACGAGGGCGGCGATGCGGCGGTAGAGCCCTAGGCGCGCGCCGAGATCGGCGACATAGCCCTCGGGGATCAAGACCGGCGTTCCGATCGTGATTTGCGGGCTCCACTCCTCGGGGGCCGCGGCATCGCCGCCCTCGGTCCGCGCCGCGGCGACCGCCTCTTCGAGCATGCTCTGGTAGAGCTCGATGCCGACTTCACGGATGTGGCCCGACTGCTCGTCGCCCAACAGATTGCCGGCGCCGCGGATGTCGAGGTCGTGGCTCGCCAACTGAAAACCGGCACCAAGATTGTCCAAGGTCTGCATGACTTCGAGCCGGCGCTCAGCCGTCGCGGTCAGCTTCTTCTTTTCGGGCAAGGTCAGATAGGCATAGGCGCGGATCTTGGCGCGCCCGATGCGGCCGCGCAGCTGATAAAGCTGGGCCAGCCCGAACATGTCAGAGCGATGCACGATCAAGGTGTTGGCCGAGGGGATGTCGAGGCCGCTCTCGATGATGTTGGTCGACAGCAACAGATCATAGGCGCGCTCGTCGAAGGCGGTCATCGCCGCCTCGAGCTCGGAGGGCGCCATGCGGCCATGCGCCACCGCGTACTTGATCTCGGGGACGGTCTCGCGCAGCCGCTCGCGCACCTCGTCGAGATCGGCGATACGCGGCACGACATAGAAGATCTGACCGCCGCGATCGCGCTCGCGCATGATCGCCTCGCGGATCGTCACCGGGTCGTAAGGCATCACAAAAGTGCGCACCGCCAGACGATCGATCGGCGGGGAGGCGATGATGCTCATCTCGCGCACGCCCGACAGCGCCAATTGCAGGGTGCGCGGGATCGGCGTCGCGGTCAGGGTCAGGACATGGACATCGGCCTTGAGCTGCTTCAGCTTCTCCTTTTGGGCGACGCCGAAATGCTGCTCCTCGTCGACGACCAAGAGCCCGAGATGGGCGAAGCGGACATCCTTGGCGAGCAGCGCATGCGTCCCGATGACGATGTCGAGCCGACCCTCGGCGATCTCCTTCTTGACCTCGCGAGCATCCTTCGCCGCAACCAGCCGCGAGAGCTGCGCGATGCGCAATGGGAGCCCGGCAAAACGCTCGCTGAAGCTGCGGTAATGCTGCCGGGCCAACAGGGTCGTCGGCACGACCACCGCGACCTGCGAGCCGGCCATCGCGGCGATAAAGGCGGCGCGCAACGCCACCTCGGTCTTGCCAAAGCCGACATCGCCGCAGATCAGCCGGTCCATCGGCTTACCTGAGGCGATGTCGGTGAGCGTGTCGGCGATCGCGGTCAGCTGGTCCTCGGTCTCCGGATAGGGAAAGCGGGCGGCGAACTCCTCGTAGATCCCTTCCGGCGGGTGCAATACGTCGCCCGGCCGCAGCTGGCGCTCGGCGGCGACACGGATCAGCTCGCCGGCGATGTCGCGGATGCGCTTTTTGACCCGTGCCTTGCGCGACTGCCAGGCCACCCCGCCCAAGCGGTCGAGCTGCACCCCGGCATCCTCGGAGCCGAAGCGCGACAACACCTCGATGTTCTCGACCGGGACGAACAATTTGTCGTCGCCGGCATAGAGCACGCGCAGGCAATCATGCGGCGCGCCGGCGACATCGATCGTCTCCAGCGCCTCATAGCGGCCGATCCCGTGATCGGCATGGACCACGAGATCGCCCGGCAACAGGTTGTTCACCTCGGCGATGAACTGGTCGAGGTTGCGGCGGCGCCGCGGCGTCCGCGCCAGCCGGTCGCCGAGGATGTCCTGCTCGCCGAGGAGCACGATTTCTCCGGTCGCGAAGCCCTGCTCGATGGGCAATACCGCAAGACCGACAGCCGTGGGCGGGAGCGCCCGCAAAGCATGACCGTCGGCAACTCGGCGCAGGTCGGAGACCCCGCGCTCGCGCAGCACCGTCAAGAGGCGCTCCGCGGAGCCCTCGCTGAAGGCGGCGACCGCCGTCTTGCGGCCGGATTTTCGCTCGGCTTCGAGATAGTCGCGCACCGCTTCGAACAGCACGACGTTCGGATCGGCGCGTTCGACGGCGAAATTGCGCGCCGGGCGGGCGCTGGCGTCGAGCCTCTCGCCGTCGCCCTCGGGTGAGACGAAGGGCGAGAGCCGCACGACCGGCCGGGCGCGCAGCCCCGCTTGCCATTCGAGGTTGTCGAGGTAGAGCTGGGCGGGCCGGACCGGGCGATAGATCGGCGCCCCGGCGCGCGCCGCCGCGGGCAGGTTATGGCGCGCGGCGTAGAAATCGGCGATTGCCTCGAGCCTGTGGTTGCGGACCTCGTCGGCCTGATGGTCGAACGAGACCCCGGCGCCGGGCAGGTAGTCGAACAGGGTCTCTAGGTGCTCGTAGTAGAGCGGCAGCCAGTGCTCCATGCCGACATAGCGCCGGCCGGCACTGACCGATTCGTAGAGCAGATCGTCGGTGCCGGTGGCGCCGAACTGCTCGCGGTAACGCGAGCGGAAGCGCCGGATCGCCGCATCGTCGAGCAATACCTCGCTGACCGGACGCAGCGCTGCTGTCTCGACGTTGCCGGTGGAACGCTGGCTCAGCGGATCGAAGCTGCGGATGCTTTCGAGGGCATCGCCGAAGAAGTCGAGACGCAGCGGTTCTCCCGCTCCGGCTGGATAGAGGTCGACAATGCCGCCGCGAACGGCGAATTCGCCGGGTTCGCGCACCGTGTCAGTGCGGATGTAGCCGTTGTTGCGGAAGAAGCTCTGCAGCCGATCGAGCCCGATCCGCCCGCCCGGGCGCAGGGCCAGGACGCGGCCGTCGAAGAGGCTGCGCGGCGGCACCCGCTGAACCAGGGCGTTGACCGTGGTCAGTACGACGAGCGGCGTGTCGCCGCCGCCCGTCGCCAGCCTGGTCAGGGTGTCGATGCGCCGACTGACGATCTCGCCGTTGGGCGAGACACGGTCGTAGGGCAGACAATCCCAGGCCGGGAAGGTCAGGGCGTCGAGCTCGGGATGGAAGAAGGCGAGTGCCGCGGCAAAGCGCGCCATCCTGCCGTCGTCGCGGCAGACATGGAGCCAGGGGAGGGTATGACCCTCGGCGACGATGGCGCCGATCGCGGCGGCGTCGTAGCCCTCGGGCGCGCCGAACAGCGTGACCGCACGCGTCCGCTCGGCGAGCGAGCGGGCAAGATCTGCGAGGCTCGTCACACGGCGGGCACAAGTCGCCCTCTCCGCCCTGTAGGGGGGAGAGGGAGGGGACCCGTAGCGTCAGCTACGGGGAGGGTGAGGTGGGCACCTCCGTCGCGGAAGCGCCCCCACCTCACCCCGTCCCTCTCCCCCCCAAGGGGCGGAGAGGGAGAAGTGGAGGCGGGGCTCATGTGGCGGGTGGCGCGTGAGAGAAAGAAACGAGGCAGCGGGTCACGTCGTGGTCGTGCTCTGGCGGCGGCTCGGCCCGACCCGAGACCCAATCGAAGATGTCGGCATCGGCACAGTCGAGCAATGCCTCGTAGCGATCGAGCTGGCCATCGTCGAATCCCGCCAGATGCGCATCGGCGAAGCGGCCGAGGATCAGGTCGCTCTCGCGCGTCCCGCGATGCCAGGAGCGGAATGACAGCCGCTTGCGGCGGATCTCCGGCGATAAGGTCATTTCGTCCCCTTGGCGGTACCCCTGCCGGGGATATAGAGATGCTTTGTGCGTCCCGGCATCCTCGACAAGCTGTTCGCGCCGCTGACGGCACTTCCCGGCATCGGCTCGCAACTGGCAAAGCTGTTCGAGCGCCTCGCCGGGCCGCTGGTGCTCGATCTCCTATGGCATCTGCCGACCGGCATCGTCGACCGCCGTGCCTCGCCGCCGATCAAGGAATTGCAGCCGCATCAGATTGCGACCCTTGCGGTGCGTGTCGAAGCGCACCAGCCGGGACACGGCCGTCGTCCTCACCGGGTGCGCTGCACGGACAGCACAGGCACCTTGACCCTGGTCTATTTCAACGTCAGGGGCGACCAGCTGGCGCGGCTGTTGCCGATCGGCGCCGAACGCGTCGTCAGCGGCCTGGTCGAGTTTTACAGCGGGGTGCCACAGATCGCGCATCCCGATCTCGTGCTGCGGCCGGACGAGCTCGACCGCCTGAAGCCGATCGAGCCGGTTTACCCGCTGACCGGCGGCCTCTCGCCGCGCGTCGTGCAGAGGGCGATCGACGGTGCGCTCGATCGAGTGTCGGCGCTGCCAGAATGGATCGATCCAGTAATGTGCGAGCGCCGTAGCTGGCCGCACTGGGAAGAGGCGGTCCATCAGGCCCACGCCCCGGGGGCCGAAGCCGATTTGCTGCCGACCACCCCGGCGCGCGAGCGGCTTGCCTATGACGAAATCTTTGCCAGCCAGCTCGCGGTGGCGCTGGTCCGCGCGCGCCGTCACCGGCAAAAGGGGCGGGCGATCCTCGGGACCGGCGCGCTGACCGGCCGGGTCGAGGCCGCGCTCGGCTTCGCGTTGACATCAGCGCAATGCCTCGCAATCGCCGAGATCACCGCGGAGATGGCGCAGCCGCGGCGCATGGTGCGCCTCTTGCAGGGCGATGTCGGCAGCGGCAAGACCGTCGTCGCATTGCTGGCGATGCTGACCGCGGTCGAAGGCGGCGGCCAGGCGGCGCTGATGGCGCCGACGGAAATCCTCGCCCGCCAGCATCACGCGACCCTGCAGCGCCATGCCGCGGCGGCCCATGTCGAGATCGGCTTTTTGACCGGCCGCGAAAAAGGCCGCGCGCGCGCCTCGATGCTGGCGAGCCTCGCCTCGGGTCTGACCCCGGTCGTCGTCGGCACGCATGCCCTCTTGCAGCCGGATGTCGAGTTCCGCGATCTCGCACTCGTCGTGATCGACGAGCAGCACCGCTTTGGCGTCGAGCAGCGCCTCGGCCTCTACATCAAGGGGCGCGACGCCGACACCTTGTTGATGAGCGCCACCCCGATCCCGCGGACTCTGATGATGACCGCCTATGGCGACCTCGATGTCTCCCGCTTGACCGAGAAGCCGCCGGGAAGGCATCCGGTCGATACCCGGACCGTAGCGCTCGAGCGCCTCGACGACGTTGTGGCAGCGGTCGGCCGAGCCCTGGCGCGAGGGGCCAAGGTCTATTGGATCTGCCCGATGGTCGAGGAGTCGGAGACCGCCGATCTCGCCGCCGTCGAGGAGCGCTGTCGGTCATTGGCGCCACTCTTTCCCGGCCGCGTCGGTCTGGTCCACGGACGCATGAAGGCGGCCGACAAGGACCGGGCGATGGCCGCCTTTGCCGACGGCGAGGCGGGCCTCCTGGTGGCGACGACGGTGATCGAGGTCGGTGTCGACGTCCCGGACGCCACGGTGATGGTCATCGAGCACGCCGAGCGTTTCGGCCTTGCCCAGCTGCACCAGCTGCGCGGCCGCATTGGCCGCGGCGACCAGCCGTCGAGCTGCCTGCTGCTGTATCAGTCGCCGCTGGGTGCGGTTGCCAAGCGGCGTCTCGAGATCCTCCGCGAGACCGAGGACGGGTTCCGCATCGCCGAGGAGGATCTGCGATTGCGCGGTGCCGGCGAGGTGCTGGGGACTCGACAGAGCGGGTTGCCCAGCCTGCGCCTCGCCGATCTCGCGATCCACGAGGAGCTGGTGGCGATCGCCCATGACGACGCGCGCCTGGTGCTCGAACGCGATCCGCAGCTCGAAAGCGAGCGCGGGCAGGCCTTGCGCACCCTCCTCTACCTCTTCCGCCGAGACGAAGCGGTGCAATACCTGCGCGCCGGCTGACCCGGGCTAGCATTCAGCCCACGGCGTGCCCGGAATTGGGTCCGTCACCGGGGGTTGATGCCGAGCCTCGCGGATTGTCCGCCTGAGCCGTTCGTGTCTCCCCCGCGCTCCGCAACAGCCGGGTCGCCACGGATTCGATCGTGGCAAGC
>WNFT01010321.1_pt1 | contig 12791 bp, 14 predicted proteins | sample 5400191 | NCBI WGS metagenome assembly WNFT01 (sample SAMN13153359, study PRJNA577476) | soil metagenome | isolation source: 80 cm saprolite under Madrone tree | place: USA:California | collected 2016-06-14
CGGTTCGCTCCTGCTTCTTCAAATACCTCATGCGTCCCTATACAAACGCGTCTGGCTGACCCTTACCCGTGGTGATCAGCTTGCGCAGATTGCCGTTTATGAGCGTGCCCCATGCATTCGAACAGCTACCGTAGCATTCATACTGGGGTACCAGACCTATGTGTGTAAAACAGACTTCCGTTTTGCCCTCTTTTTCAGAGATATCAAAAATAATGTCCGTCTCATTCCACTCGCTTTTGTCTTCCACAAAGCTGAGATAGCTTTCTAACACGTGCCAAACGACTTTCTTGCCAGGAATAAATTCTGTGATCTTTTGTTTGGAACGATGCACATCTTTGTAACGGTAAGTGAACTCGGCGCCGAGTTTGTTGGTGTCGCCCTCGATTTCTCCTGACCACCATCCACGAACGTTATTGATGGCAGCGAAGGCTTCTTCCGGAGTTTGGTCTACCGAAATGGTGGTGGTGAAGTTCTGTTTCTTCATGAATCCCCCCTCTTTGCCCTTTCCGTCGCTAGATTATTAGAAATTAGACAAGAGGCAAGAGATAAGAGATAAGCCCCACCCTTGCAAAAAGCAAAGCCGCAAGGCCACCCAAAGGCGTTTTTCGGAATTATGACGCGGCCACCCACCCACCGCCCGTAGCGGCTAACGGTGTATAATCACTTCATGGCTAAGGATGTGATCCACATCTCCGAGGCAGAAGCGGCGAGCGATTTTGCTGCGCTGATGGCACGCGTCCGCGCGGGTGCGAAGGTCATCATCGAAAATGGCGAGCGGCCCGTGGCGGTCCTCCATGCAGCCGAGCCGGTGCGCCGGAGCATCTCCGAGTGCATCGCATTAGCCAAAGAGCACGAAGAAGAAACCGGCAAGGCCCCGATCCTTGATCCAGACTTCGCAGAAGACGTAGAACATAATATCAGCCACCGCAAGCCGTGGAACCCGCCAGCGTGGGAATAGTCCCCAGTCTTTCCGCGATCCAACTCTGAACGATTGACAATACCTCCGCTCTCGCCGCCGTCAAGGGGCAAGCCCGCTTACGCGACTCCCTACGGTCGCCCTTGACTGCGGCTTCGCTACGGGAATGTTCTGGCTGTGAGAGGCGTGAGCCTCTCTGCGCTTAGCGGCGCCTGAACTTACTCAAGAGAAGGCTGCGCATCGGGAGGTGAAGCAAAGACCGTTTAGGTGGCCCGTTGACAATGGTATCGTATGTGTTACCATTAGCTATGGTCGAAGTACGCGAATACCTTGACCGGGACGGACGCAGTCCGTTTGCCGCTTGGTCTGACCGTTTAAATAGAGAAGCCGCAGCCAAAGTGGCGGCTGCTCTGGCGCGCATCCAACAAGGCAATTTGTCCAACGCCAAGGGCGTTGGGGCTGGGGTTTACGAGTATCGGATTGATTTTGGTCCGGGCTACCGGATTTACTTCGGCAAAGATGGTGACCGGCTTGTAATCCTTGTTGGCGGCGGGACGAAAAAACGTCAGCAGGAAGACATCGCCACCGCACTGGCTAGGTGGCAGGACTACAAGCAACGAAAAGTGATAGGAAGGTGACTCCGATGGCTTTGACACGAGATTTTAAGGAAACAATCCGGGCGCGCGTAAAGCGCGATCCTGGCTTTCGTAAGGCCCTTCTCCGCGAGGGAATCGAAAACTTTCTGTCTGGTGATGTGGAAACTGGCAAAATCATACTTCGCGATTTCATCAATGCAACAGTTGGATTTACTAAACTCAGCGACGTTACCCATCGCTCCGCGAAAAGCTTGATGCGGATGCTTGGACCCAGTGGCAACCCTCAGGCTCGCAACTTGTTCGAGATCGTTGCCTATTTGCAGCAAGCGGAAGGCGTGCGCTTCGAAGTCCGATCCGCGCGTGCCGCCTTACGCGCAAAGCGGCGGCCATCCTCTCAGGGAACAAAACGCGCTGCATCTGCCGCCTTGAGTCATTGATCGAGGGGGCGAGAACCCGATTGAGTCTGTTGCCAGGTTGCTTTTCCCGTCGCATGGAACTCCGACTTCCTCACTCAGTATTCGAACACTACTCTTTTTGTTCCAAGCTTGTACCTCAGCGTTTGCAGGGGTAAAATGTTTGCGTGCGACAACGAAACCCCGATACATCTTACTGCGAAGTCCTAAAGGCACAGTGGGACGGTAGTGGTGTGCACAAAATCCTTGATGTCGTGGCCGTAGTTGAAGGAAGAGACCGGGCGGCGTCGGTCGCGGAGGCGTTCACACGCCGCATGACCGAAGAAGAAAAGCTGGCAGGGATCGACTACTATCAGAGATACACGTCGCGCAACGCATGGTGTAGCTGGCGGCTACAACATCCTGCCGGGCGCGTTGGTGCTAAGCCCGGTAGGAGTCGAGGCAGATAGCCTCTAGGACAACCCAAACCTCTTTTTCAAATCTTCCAGGGCACACCATTCCTCATTCCCCCCCGCAAAGATCACGTCGAACGGCTTCTTATACGGAGGATAGCCAAAGACTGATTTCATCGTCTCTTTGGACGAGCTTTTGGGCGGCTACCGAATAGCAGTCGAATTCTTCTTGCTCTGGGAGGCAACGCGGATTCGTCACCCCGCGGGGACAAGAGCCGGTCTGTGTCCGCAGAGTGATAACCGATGATCTGCGCTTCGACTCCATAATATCGACTGCGCAGTTGAAGCCAGACTGCTCTGCAGGACAAGCATTCGTAGATCGATTGGTCCTCAGCCATTGAAACGCCACGCAGCCAATCGAGGTTAGGGTCAAGTGGCCTTGGCGAATCGTTGGGGTGTTTATCCCTTAGGCAGAAGGGACACTGTAGCTCGACTGTGATGCGGGGCATGGTGTCCATTCTACCATCGGCATCGGGCGCATGGATTCCATAATTTGGCAACCCGAGGTGCTTATCCAAAGGTCGCACTGCCTCTTCGCGCGATGTATAATTCACTTCATTGTTACAGGCCGCAAATTTTCTCTGGAGTGAATACGTGAAAGCGCATTACGCGTGGCTAGCCACGCTCTTTTTTCTCCCGCTCGGACAGCAGAACTCGTACGCGCAGGAAATAAAGAAGCATTCGGCAAACAAACCGGAGCACACGGCTACAGCCGAGCAGATATTCCAGAGAGTGGGACCGAGGTTGGCGGTCGTGCGAGCGATCAAATCCGGCGAATTACACTCTCTTGCTAGCGCTGTCGTACTCACTGCTGATGGATTCCTTGGCACTAACTACCACGCGATTCGAGGAGCTGATGAAGTTGAGGTCAACATCCCACAGAGCGGTAAAGAGGGACAGGACCGCGTACTCAGATATGTCAAGTTAATGTACTTCGACAGTTCGAAAGACCTGGCAATTCTCAAGGTAGACGTGAGCGGATTCCCCTTTCTGGATTGCTCAAATGATCCGACGCTGAACACAAAAGTGGGTGAAAAAGTCTATGCGCTGGGGAATCCGCGAGGACTCGAAAACACGATCAGCGATGGAATTATTTCTGGCCTTAGGACGATAAATGGCCAAGACGTAATCCAACACACTGCACCGATATCACCGGGCAGCAGTGGCGGGGCCTTGGTCGACTCGCGCGGACTTCTTCTAGGCATGAACAGTTGGCAGCTTCAAGATTCTCAGAACCTAAACTTCGCTATTCCTCGGAAGTATCTCTTTGAAGCTCTCACCCAAGCGCTACATGCCACGGTAGAGCTCCGGTTTCCCAAAGACGATTCCACCGACGATGATGAATTTGCCAAACTCGCATGGAAAGCACTCACCCTCGGTGATTACATTCAAGCAATCAATCAAGGAACGCAGGCAATTGCCGCGGGCAAGTCTAACACCGAAGTCTATGCCATTTTGGGAGCGGCCTACTTCGAGCACGGAAATATGCCAGAGGCTGAGAAATACGCGCGGCAGTGCCTAGTCCTGACCGGAAACGATGACGTATTCAAGCAGACGGCCCGACTTTACCTCCTGCGAATCTTGGGAGAGAGATTCAAGCAAAACCCCAGTTCCGTCGACAGAACTGCATTTCTGCAATTGGTGAATGATTTTCTCCGTTCCGAAAAGACCTCGATTGTTGACGATACGTACTATCAAGAAATGAAGCGGTGGGCCGTTTCGATGCCCGACACTTTGAAGTCAATCGTTGGAAAGTGGAAAGATGCTTCTGACTCTGAAGGTCTTTGTCATGCTTTCAGGTTCGATGGGTACGAGATAGCGCCCGACGAAAACGGGCGATTTCGTTTGAGTCCGGAAGGTGTCACACACTTCGAAAGTGGGGACAAATCGTATGCGTGGAGAGTATCGGGCACGATCAACGATACAAATGCAAGGGTCACCGGTAGCTTGGAAAGCATCTTACTGGCATTCTCTGGAGCTAATTCTGCTGTGGGCCGTCAAACGGTTCACGTGGACCTCATGCTTTCCGACGACATGATGTCGCTGGAAGGGACTGCGAATTACGGCAGCATTCGCGCTTCGGGACCGCTGGCCGACGTTGCTGTTACACTCATGAAGTCGTGTCCTGGCGAGCGCAGACTCAAGCTTGTCCGAACTCATTGAGTACGGCAGGAGGCTGCCTATTTTCTCTGGTATTTGCGCCCTTAATTTGACCGTCGACGACTTCGGAGAGGCTCAGCGTCAAACTCCATCGGCGGCATCCCGTGGTCCAAGTCGCCCGACATCAGTTCGATTTTCCCCTTACTGATTCTCCAAGATTCGTAGGTGCGATGGTCAGGCTTTCCGCTTCTCGTGCGCCTCGGTACATCAATGATGTATTCACCACCGCGCTCGAAGTAGAAAACCGCATCGTGCTTCCGCATGACATAGGCCAGACCGGAAGGCGCATCCTCAATTCGTCGGACCGTTTCATCTCGGAACTCTGTCATCGAACCCTCATCCTTCCCATTTGCCCGCTGCCGAGGCCGACACCGGACAACAAGTGGCCTTGTCTTCCTGTTCCTGCCGCAAGCGAATTCTATCGGGAACAGGCGGTTGCCAGGCATCGGGTTCCGTGTACCCGCCGTGTACCTCACTTGGGCGAATTTGGTGTTTTTGGTGTTTTTCGCGTTTAATGGAATCAACAACTTACGTATCTTCAACGTCGCTTTTAGCTCGATCCCCACCGCCCCCACCAACATCTCTAACACAGGCCTGCTTCCGATATATCAGCGGACAAAGGGATAGATTTCGTCGACGATCCAGTAATTTTCGAAAAGAATGGCAAAGAGTGTTCCTATCACCCAAAGTAGCCAGCGGTAGCGTCTGCGGGCGTCACCAACAAACAGGCTTTGCATGGGAATGTCGACAAGGTATGCGGCGCAGTAGCAAACGTTGGCTAGCAGAGCAAGGATGGAAAGGAGCAAGAGCGAATGCAGCGTAAACGCCGGGCGGAAATGGGGCCAACTCGCTACAAGCCAGATCACAACGACCACCGCGAGGACAAGGTTATAGATAACGCGGCGCGGCTCCCAAAACCGGACGGCGTCCGTTAAGAACCCGCGAAGCGGGCCAGACGGGGATTTGCCAAAACTTTGAGGTTGAGTGGGAAGTGCGGTCTCCATCGGAGAGGTCTCCGACCGCCTAAGCGAGGCGGATAGGATTAGGGTACACGGCCACTTCCTCTTGTCAAGTACTTTGTAATATGAAGCAGAGCACGTTGGATCTAGCGGCGCGGCCACTAGAGAGCACAGGCGGAGAGGAAGAAACACGGGGTGGGGCAAGCCGAAGAGCCGGTCGGGAGACCGGTGTTCCCCGGTGGCAGCCACTGAGAGTACAAGCGCAAAAACGCCGGGCTAAAGCCCGGCCACTACACAGGCCTGGCTGGGACAGGCTGAAGCCTGTGCCACTGGGGAAGCGGACAAGAAAGATGCCGCCCTAAAGGGACGGCGCTACGTAGAAAGCGAAAAAGAAATATGCCGGCTGCGCGGGGAACGGAACACAAAACGTGGCGGCGTAAGAAAAGAACAAGAACAGAGCCGGAATTGGGAAAGTCAAAATCACCGCGCTCAAGAAGCGAGTATGGGGCTCACGTGAGAGTCCAGTGTTGACCTACGGATGGAAGTTGAACTCCAGAAGGGCCTCTGTTTCGGCGCTTGATGGCGCGTACTTCCACTTCTTCAGCGTATCTTCCACGGCGTTCACCAGCAACGGATGACCGCCGATAATTTTGGTTGATTTGATTTGACCGTCGGTAGCGATCACCACCTGCACCTTTACGACGCCCGCGAGATGGAGCTTCCTGGCGATTTCGGGATAAGCGGGTGTGGGATTCGAAATCGGCTTACGGCCCTCTTGCGCCGGCAGATTGACGGCGGTCAGAAGCAGGAGCATCGCCAAGAAAGCGCAGGGCGCTATTCCTTTCATTCTTGCATTCGGTTGCGACATCATCGCTCTCTCCTCTCGTGCAACTTTGTAACCGGGACGGGGACGCCCTGGACGGACTCTTACGATCTGTCGTCCTGAGACCAAACGTAACGTAGTTCAGCAGTTCGGGCAGCATTGGCGGCGTACAGGTGTGTGCAGCAAAAAGCTGGCCGAGAGGACAGGTAAGGGCTGCCGACGTGGAAAGAAGGACAGCGAAAGCAGAACCCTTCCGACAAGGCCGGAACCTTCAATCATTGGGCTGGCCGAGAAGCTGGGGGCAGGCGGGACGGCAATTGCCGGGAAGGAAGAGTTATTTTTTGAAAAGGTTTTCAAATGCCTGGCGGGCGTCGGTGTGGCGCGGAGGCCCGTTGGGAGGCGCAGAACCGGGGGCGTTCGGCTGAGTGTAGGAAGTGGGCGCGGTGTCTTTTTCGATGGTCATGCGGAATTCGTAGAAGGTGCAGGAATTCTTGGCGTCCTTGGGGGAGATGCGTTCCTGGATCGGCTGAGTGCATTCGAACTGCGCGCCGGAGTCGAAAAAGCGGCATTGCTTGCAGCAATGCAACTCGAACTGGCACTTGGGGCAGGTGCCGTTGGCATCGAACCCGGGAGTGAGGACGGCCCCGCAATTGGCACAACGCGCGCGGGTGACGGTGCCGACCATGCGCGGCGTGCGGGGGCCGAATTGATCGGCGCCGCGCGGGCCGCCGGAGGGCGGCTTGCGATCGCGAGACTTGTCTTTCTTATCCTGCTTTTCCGCGTCGCGGTAACCGCGGTGTCCGTACTTTCGATCCACAAACGCCTCCGTCCGCCAGTCTCGACGGACTGCCACAGCTAAGACTCAAGATTTTGCGCTGACGCGCTGGCCAACTTGGCTTGTATCCAATCGGATTGTTACACTCGGCCGGACGACGCACTCAATTTCCAGAAGTTGCTTGCAGAATGGCGAACGTCCAACGAGCAGGAGATGGGACCTCTATGTTTGTAGCGCTGTGGGAGTACGAAGTCAAGCCGGGCGAAGAAGAAAGATTCGAGAACGCCTATGGGCCCGGTGGGGAGTGGGTCAGGCTATTCAGGAGCGACGCGAACTACCGCGAGACGCGCCTTCTGCGCGATCCTTTTCGTCCTGCGATTTACGTCACTCTCGATTTCTGGAATTCGCGCCAGGCGTATGAAAAATTTATGGCAGCGCACGGAGACAAATACAAAGCGCTAGATGCCGCAGGTGAAAAATTGACGAGCAATGAACGACGGATTGGTTGGTATGAACTGGCTGAGCCGTGAATTGACATCAACTATTTGTCTCCGCGTTTTGTTTTCCAAGCCACATGGCGATGAAGCCGTCAGGCTGGAGGTCGGGCTGAAGAAATTTGCGGGGGGCGCCTTCGGAACGGAGCAGAGCTTCGGCGGCGAGGTAGCCGCTGCGGACGGCGCCTTCCATGGTGGCGGGCCAGCCGGTGACGGTCCAATCGCCAGCGAGGAAGAGACGCGGGATGGCGGTCTGCTGCTTGGGCCGCCAGCGATCGACTCCGGGTTCCGGGGAAAATGTAGCGGCGGCTTCCTTGATGACGGTGGCCTTCACTAATTCGGCGTTGCGTGCCGCGGGAAGAGCCTGGCGGACTTCTGCGAGGCAGAGATCGATAATCTCCTGGCGCGGCTTCTGCAAGAGATCGTAAGAAGCGCTGATGACTAACTGCAGGTATTGCCCGTTGGAGGCGATCTGGTCTTTTGCGTTGGAATCGCCGTAGAGAGCGGTCTTGTTGAAGATCCACTGGGTAGTGGTGTCGAGCAGCGTCAAGAACGGCTCGCTCATGACCGTGCGGTCAAACCAGAGATGCACGCCCGTAATAGGAGCGACTTTGATTTTGTCCAGATTGGCGAGTGAGGGATCGCTTTGCTTCACGCTTTCGGGCAGCAGCTCTGCCAGCGTGGTGTGGGGCACGGCAAAGAGGTAGGCATCGCCGATTTCCTCGCGGCCTTCGTCGAAGCGGACGCCGGCGATTTGCAGCCGTCGTAGAGATTGGCGAGGGGGACGGCGGGGACTCCCATGCGATAGCCGGTGCTGTTCGAAAGGAAGGCTTTCCAGAAAACGTCTACGCCGAAGCGTGCGTCGGTGCGGTCAAGTTCCTCGTCGAGAGCGCTGACGAGGACCACGCGCCAAAACCGCTCGATGGCGCGTTTCGTCTGGCCGCGGCGGCGGAGCCACTCCAGCATGGAGATGCCGCCGTTTTCGAGCAGGTCCGATGGCTTACCTTGACTCCGCAGGATATCGAGCATAGCGCGCGCGATGGAAAGTTTGTCCAGCAGCGCTAGCGGCGCAAAGGACGCGAATGATCCGGTCAGATGAAATGGCGCAGGCAATAACCCGGCTTGCATTTTGCCTTTACGGCCTTGCGGATCGAGAAAAAGGAGCCCGTCGAAGAATTTGATCTTATCCGCGCATCCGACGCGGCGATAGAAATCGTCGAGATTGGTGCAGCATCCCAGGGTTACGTGCTGACAATTGTCGACGTGCTCGCCGTCGGGCAACACATAGGAGGTTGCCCGGCCGCCGAGGAAGGGGCGCTGTTCAAACAGACGTACGCGCCAGCCGGATTCAGCCAGCGCGACGCCGGCTGCCAGTCCCGCCAGCCCGCCGCCGATCACGATCACGCTCTTCAAGGATATTCTCTTCCGTGTGGCGGCCGAAGCGCGCCTTGGCGATAAACACCATTTTTTCCGCTTTGGAAAGACGAATGCGCTCGCCGAACACGGCGAAGTCCAGCAGTTCGATGCGGCCGAGAAGCGCGCTGTAAGTATGCACCAGCAGCCACAATGCGCCGCGGCTATCGGCATCGATGAGGCCAAGTAAAGCAGAACCCTCTTCATACAATTGCCAGGCGCGCTCGGATTCGAAGCGGAGCAATTCGCGAACGCCGAGAGTGGCTTCGTTGCGGCCGAAGTCTTCCGGCGAAACACCGTAACGCTGGAGATCTTCTTCGGGGAGATAGACACGGCCGAGTTTGTAGTCTTCGTGAACGTCGCGAATGATGTTTGTCAGTTGAAACGCGAGGCCGAGTTTTTCCGCGAGATCTAGGGCGCGGGCATCTCTGAAGCCAAAGACGTGGGTACAGGTAAGCCCCACCGTTCCGGCTACGCGATAGCAATACTCGCGAAGTCGGTCAAAGGTCGGATACCTCTGGACCGTCAAATCCATTTCGGCGCCGCTGATTAAATCGTGGAGATACCGGGCGGGCATTTTGTAACGCTGCGTGGTGTCTACGAGCGCAGGGAGGACTTCGGAAGCGCCGCTCAAAGACAGCGCAGGCGCGGCCATCGCCGCGTTGCCGTCGAAAACATGATCCTGCCCAGTGATGTATTGATCCAGAGCGGCGCGCCACTTTGCCAAGCCGCGCTGCTTCGCGAAGACGTCGGCGCCTTCGTCTACAACGTCGTCTACGAGACGCATGAAAGCGTAGAGTGCGGCGAGGGCGTCACGCTTGGGCTTCGGTAGAAGAAAGAAGGCGTAGTAGAAATTGCTATGAGAGGCGCGGGCGATGCGCTGGCATTGTTCGTAGGATTCCGCCAAGTTCATGCGGTCAGAGGGGGCAGTCCGCCGCGGCGGACGCCCCTCCTCTCGGCCGGGCGGTGGAGTTGCCTCACTAGTACGCGGATTGCCGCAGGCTAGATGCGCCACGAGGGCGCGGCCTAAGAGCGCCGCTTGTTTCAACTTGCTGACGGCGGGGCGGCGGTGGAGAGTGTCGTATCCCATGGCTTCGATGGCATCGAGGACGGCTAGGCCGCCGCGGGTGAACATTTCGAGGTCCACGCTGAGGCGTCCATCCACCATTTTTGACAGCGGTTGGCCTTCGGCGAATAGAGTGCGAGTGCGCGCAATCAGGTCCTTCATTAAGCGGACGTAACGATCGTCGAAGCGGCGCTCCTCGATATCACTTTCAGAGAGCCCGTGCGCTGCGGCCGCATCGAGAGGGATATAAATCCGTCCGATATCGAGGTCACGGGAAACATCCTGCCAGAAGTTCGCGAGTTGCAACGCCGTGCAGGTGGAATCGGACAGGCGCTGGCGCTCCTCATCACGATAGCCACAGAGATACAAGACCAGCCGGCCAACGGGATTCGCTGAATTCACGCAATAGCCGAGGACGGCATCCCAGTTCTCATAGCGCTTGACAGTCTGATCCTGGCGGAAAGCTTTCAGGAGATCGGCGAAGGGCTGTTTGGGAACATCTTTCGCAACGATCGTCTCGCGCAGCGCTACGAAGACTGGATGCGAAGGCTTGCCTTGGTAACAGGCGTTCAGTTCGTGCTCCCACCAGTGGAGCAGTTCGAGTGCGCGGCTGGGATCGGGAACTTCGTCGCCAAGATCATCGGCCCAGCGGCAGTAGGCGTAGAGGTTGTAAAAATGCTGGTGCAGCGCTTTGGGGAGGAGCCACGACACAACATTGAAATTTTCATAGTGATGGGTGGCAAGCCAGCGGGTGTAGCGCTGCGCCTCATCGGCGGAGCAGCCCGGCTCGGGCGCATGACGCGTGATGTCAAGTTCGCCAGGGCGCAACATCAGAAGAAAGTTCTCCTTGGATCTTCATGAGTGACACGGATGTCCTCAGCGGTCCGCCCGCCTGCGGCGGGCGAACCCTACAAAATCAAAACACAAAGCCGGGAAAGATTCGGGACTGCGCTCAGGGCTGCAAACCCTTGCGATGTGCGAGATCCGCGAATGACGGGTGAGCGGGAATCGCACCGGAAAACTACGGCCGCACGGCCAGCTTGATTTCGCCGCTGCGCGACTTCATGCGCGCAAACGCCTGCGGGAGGTCGGCCAGCCGGATTTCTTCGGTGACGAAATCGCGCGCGGAAATGTCGCCGCGGCGGATGGCCTCCAGCGCTTCACGGAAAAAACGCGGCGTGTGATGAAAGGGAGAAATCAACTTGATTTCGGAATAGTGGATCGCCGCCGGGTCGATTTCCACGCGGGTGCCGGAAGGCAGGCCGCTGAAGAAATTCACGACGCCGCCCCGGCGCACCATCGCCAAAGCCTGCTTCCATGTGGCCGGATTGCCTGCCGCTTCAACCACGGAATCGGGTCCAAGCCCGTCCTCGGTAAGAGCTTTAACGGCCGCCACGACATCTTCGGTCTCCGTCACGTTGAACGTCGCGACCGCGCCCAGGCGCTTGGCAATATCGAGCGGGGCCGCACGCCGCGCCAACGCGATAACACGAACTCCGCGACGTGAAAGCATGCGGACAAATTTCAATCCGATGGGACCGCAGCCGATCACCACGGCCGTATCTCCGGTGCGCACTTCCATCTCGTGAATTCCGCGAAGCACGCAGGCCAGGGGTTCAGCCAGCGCGGCGCTCTGATCGTCCACGGAGTGCGGCACTTCCAGCATGTTTTCCACGACGATGCGGCCGGGGATACGCATGTAATCCGCGTAGGCGCCGTTATTAAACAGGAGGTCGTCGCAAAGATTTTCCTGCCCGCGGCGGCAGTGATAGCAGCGCAAGCACGGCGCGGAATTCGCGGCGATGACGCGCATGCCGATGCGCCAGCGTGGATCCACGCGCTTGCCCACAGCCACGATTTCGCCGACCAGTTCGTGGCCAAAGACGGCCGGCGGCTGAATCATTTTGGCGTGATAACCGCGCTTCCAGACTTTGAGGTCGGTGCCATCGGTAAGGGCCAGGCGAACGCGCACAAGGACTTCGTCGGCCGCAAGAGCGGGCACGTCAATTTTTTCGATGCGGAGGTCTTCGCTGCCGTACAGGACCGCGGCGGTCATCTTCGATGGCACCGTGACGTGGGTCACCGCAGCTTTCGCTTCTTCGCCTGCTTCCATCTTTTTGGGGGTCGTCGTGCTCATGCGTGTGTAATCAAGACCTTTAGCGATTCCTCTGTCGGCTTGGCGGCCAGATCCAATCCTTCTTGGATTCTAGCCAGCGGAAAACGGTGCGTGACGATATCCATGACTGGAAGTTTCTTTTTCAGCACCAGATCGGCCCCTGCTTCTTGGATGTCCACGGCCGCGCTGTAGCTGCCTAGAATTTCTTTTTCGTCGATCCCCACAGCCGCGGCCGGAAACTCAATCCGGGTTACCGGGTCGTTCGCGGCAAACAGCAACACGCGCCCCCCGGGCCGCGCCGCTGCCAGAGCATCCACCACGACAGAAGGGTGAGCCACCGCTACCAAGACCGCATCGGCGCCGCGACCCTCCGTCCGGGCTTTGATCTGTTCCACCAGCTTACCATCACTGGGGTCAAACGACTCCAGTGCTCCTAAAGTTAAGCTCTTGGCTCGGCGGACAGCCATGGGGTCGCTGGTATAGAGCTTTGCGCCTTCCAGATTTGCAACCATCAGCAATTGCAGGCCGATGGGGCCGCAGCCGGCGACGAGCACGGTTTCGCCGGCGGTTACGCGGGCCTTCTGCACGGCTTTCAAGATTGTGTTGAT
>WNFT01013738.1_pt1 | contig 12791 bp, 14 predicted proteins | sample 5400191 | NCBI WGS metagenome assembly WNFT01 (sample SAMN13153359, study PRJNA577476) | soil metagenome | isolation source: 80 cm saprolite under Madrone tree | place: USA:California | collected 2016-06-14
CGTTCACGCCGCCGCCCGGCATGCCCATGTTGCCCAGCAGGAGCTGGATCATGGCCATCGATCGGATGTTCTGGGCGCCAGTCGTGTGCTGCGTCCAGCCGAGCGCATACATCGACGTCATGGTGCGATCGGGCGTCGATGTCGAGGCGATCATCTCGCAGATCTGCAGGAACTTCGCCTTGGGCGTGCCGGTGATGCGTTCGACCATCTCCGGCGTATAGCGATCGACATGCGCTTTCAGGAGGTTGATCGCGCAACGCGGGTTCTGCAGCGTCTCGTCGACCTTGGCCATGCCCTGCTCGTCGAGCTCGTAGTCCCAGCTCGAGCGGTCGACGTAGCTCTTGCGCGCCGCGTCAAAACCCGTGAACAGCCCGTCCTGGAAGCCGTAGCCATCCTTCACGATGTAGGCGGCGTTGGTGTACGCCTTGACGTATTCCTGGTGGATCTTGCCGTTGCCCAGCAGGTAACGCATGACGCCCGAGAGGAAGGCGATGTCGGTGCCCGGCCGGATCGGCGCATAGACGTCCGCCACCGCGGCCGAACGGGTGAAGCGCGGATCGACCACGATCAGCTTGGCGCCGTTGTTGGCCTTGGCTTCGGTGACCCACTTGAAGCCGCAGGGGTGGGCTTCGGCGGCATTGCCGCCCATGATCAGAACGAGATCGGTGTTCTTGATGTCGTTCCAGCTGTTCGTCATCGCGCCGCGTCCGAATGTGGGGCCAAGACTGGCCACCGTCGGACCGTGTCAAATTCGAGCTTGGTCTTCGAACGCCAGTATCCCGGTGGCACGGACGAACTTGTAGGTGAGGTATCCCGCCTCGTTGCTGAGCGAGGAGCCGCCGAAGAAGCCGGTGCTCAGCCACCGGTTCACCGTCACGCCATCGCGGTTCTTGGTGATGAAGTTCTTGTCGCGATCGTCCTTCATCAGCTTGACGATACGGTCCATCGCGAAGTCCCAGCTCACCCGCTCGAACTTGTCGGAGCCCGCCTTGCGGTGCATCGGGTACTTCAGCCGGTTGACGCTGTGCACGTAGCCGAGCGACGCCGCGCCGCGCGCGCAGAGTGTGCCGCGATTGACCGGATGGTCGGGATCGCCCTCGATGTGGATGATGGACGACTTGGCGTTCTTCGACTTGTCGCCCATCGAATAGATGAGGACGCCGCAGGCGACCGCACAGTAGGGACACGCATTGCGCGTCTCGGTGGCGCGATCGAGCTTGAAGGGCCTGACGCCTGCCGCGAGCGCATCGCCCGCCTCCATAAAGCCCAGGGCGCCAACGGAAGACGCGGCGAGGCCAGCGGCGCTCACCTTCATGAATTGCCGGCGTGTAACCGCCATGGTTCGCTCCATCCCAATCGACGCTTATCAGTGAGCGTTTAACGCCCATTATTTGTGCGCGTCTCGTAGAGTGAAACTCGGCAAGTCAGGTGAATCAATAGAAAACCACCAAAAAGGCCGGGAAATCCCGTTTTTGTGAAGAACCTACGGCTTGCGCTGCAGGCCCCAGGTTTGCGAGAGCAACTCACCAATCCGGGCGGCCATCAGGCGGTTGCCGTGGCTCTCATCGGCCCGGCCGTAGCGGAGATAGTGGATGTGGTCGGCGTAGATCGAGCCCTTCTCATCCATGAAGATGTCGCCCAGATCGAACATCGCCAGTCCGCGCTCGCGCAATGTCATCATGCCGGTGACGATCCGCCGATAGAGGTCGCCGTAGGAAAGATCGCCGACGACGCGCTTTTCCTCCTCCGTCAGGGTCTTGCCCCAGGCCGGCACGGGCTGGAAGAAATAGGCCGACTTCACGCCATTGTCGTGCGCCACCACCTCTTCGGCCCTCAGGTACTTCTGATAGAGGCCGAGCTGGACGGCGAAGACCCGGTCGGCATTGCCGCGGATGTCCTGGGGCAGCGCGAACATCCCGGGGATGGTCGTGCGTTTGGTGGACTTGAAACTGTCCTTGCCCTTGGCGGCGGCCTCGATGCCACGAATGACGAGGTAGGCGGCATGCGATTGGCCGAGGATGGGATTCAGCGCCAGGCTGCCGGCGATACGTCCCATGACCCAGCCGATCGCCGCGTCGCCGAAATTCTCGTCGGCGACGAACGGATTGACCTCGAGGAAATTGGAGGCCGGCGCTTCGAGCCGCTCGGTCGAATAGGGCCGAAAGGCGTAGTGCTCATTGAAGCCGCCGAGCGAGATCATCGCATCGACCGAGCTGGCATAGAGCGAGAACAGGATGAACGGCTGCGGTTCCTTCCAGGCGCCGTCACCGCCGTTCAAGACCATCCACGGCTTGCCGTTGGGGCTGACGTATTTGTTGTTCAGTTCCTCTTCGAGGTAGCGCGGCGCCGGAGGTTTCTGGTTCTGGGCAAGCTGCGAGGCGACCGAGCCACCGATCAGCATGACGACGTAATAGTCCTTCGGCTTGACGGTCGGAAAATCCGGACCGAACAGGCCGACATTGTTGACCCAAGGCAGCCCGCACGGCGGGTTGGCGTGATGGACGAACGCCACGTAGGGATGCGGATAGAGCGTGTCGACGTAGCGGCAGGCCGTACCCTTGGTCGTGTCGCGCACATAGGTGTTCTGGGTGCGCTCGAACAACTCGGCGGCGGGTGTATAGCGGCCATCTTCGACGTACAGCCAGGCGATCGCGCTGACCTCGATCAAAGCCAGCGCAAACACGATACCCAGAAGGATCGATATCAAGCTGAAGATGCGCTGCTTCATCCCGGCCTCTCGTCAACGCCGCGCGTCCGGGATGGCGCGCCAGACGCGATGCGGCGTCGCCGGCATCCGGATGTTGCGCACGCCGAGCGGCCACAGCGCGTCCAGGATGGCGTTCATCACCGTGGGCGTCGAGCCCACCATGCCCTGTGCTTTGCCGAACGCTGCCATTACGCACTCCTGACCGTCCCGACCTTACCAGGGTCGGGAGACGGGCGGACTATAGCGGCGAGCGTCCGGCAAGCCAGCGCGACGGAAGGTCCCGCCGCTATTTCGCCGCTGCTGCAGCGGCTCCGGCCATGGCGACTTCGGCGTCCTGGTTGCTCATCACACCCGATACGCCGATGGCTCCGACGATCTTGCCGTCGACCACGATCGGCACGCCGCCTTCCAGCGGCGTCACGCCAGGCAGGCCAAGGATGCGCAGACCGACGCCTCCCTGGGCGATGCCGTCCTGCAGCGCCTTGGTCGGACGCCTGAAGTTGTTGGCGGTCACCGCCTTGCCAATGGCGATGTCGACGCTGGCATGCTGGGTGCCCTCCGCCTTGGAGAAGGCGGCGAGCTTGGCCGAGCTGTCGACGATGGCGATGGCGACCGCCCAGTTGTTCTTCTTTGCTTCCGCCTCGGCAGCGGCGAGCGCTTTCTTGGCCGCATCGAAGCTGATGCCGACGCCATAGGGCGGCGGCGGGGCCGGTGCCTGGCCCATGACGGCGAGCGGCGACACAGCGAAAGCGGCAGCGACTGCCGCGACGACGAACCTGTTCATCACGTTTTCTCCCGGTTGTGCCACCTCTTTGGGTGGTGCCGGGACTATGAACGTCGCCCAAACGCGGCGCAGGGCCGGAAGCGGTCACTTTCCGGTGAAAGACCTGCCTCAGTGCTTGAGGTTGGGCAGGTCGGGCAGCGGCACGATGCGGATGCCGGCCGCCTCCAGCCCGTCGCGCACCGCCTTGGAGACGGCGACGGCGGTCGGGCCGTCGCCGTGCACGCAGATCGAATCGACCTGGCAGGGGATGCGCTTGCCCGAGGTCGAGTGGATCGCCTGCTCATCGACCATGCGCCGGACATTCGCGACAGCCTGCGCCGGATCCTTGATCATCGAGTTGGCTTCCTTGCGTGGCGTCAGCAGGCCGTTGTCGCCGTAGGTGCGGTCGGCGAACACTTCCTCGGCCACGCGCAGGCCCATCTTGCGCGCCGCCTTGCCCTGCTCGGTGTTGGCCTGGGCAAGGAAGATCAGGTCGCGGTCGACCGCCTTGGTGGCGCGGCAGATCGCTTCCGACATCTCGGCACTCTCGGCCGACATATTGGCCATCATGCCGTGCGGCTTCATGTGCGTGACCTTGGCGCCGTGCAGGGCCGCGATCGCCTGCAGCGCGCCGATCTGGTAGGCGATGTTGGCCTCGAGCTCCTTGATCGTGAGGTTGATCACCCGCCGCCCGAAACCCTGCAGGTCGGCGAACCCGGGATGGGCGCCGATGCTGACGCCGTTCTGCCGGCAGAGCTTGACCGTGTCGACCATCACCACGGGATCGCTGGCATGGAAGCCGCAGGCGACGTTGGCCGACTTCACGATCTTCAGGACCTCGGCATCGTTGCCCATCACCCAGGGGCCGAAGCTCTCGCCCAGGTCGGAGTTGATGTTGACGAATCCGGCGTTGGTGGCGGCCATTTTTAGACTCCCTCAAACGAAGCGGCTATCCTAGCAGACGTGAGCGTCCGATACCTGTCTTGCGGCGATACTGCCTTTACCGTCGAGTTCGGCAACGAAATCTCGCCCGAGATTAACGGCAAGGTGATGGCGCTGCACGCCGAGATCGGCCGCGCCAGGGGCGCCGGCAGCTTGGCGGGCGTGGTCGAGACCGTGCCCACCATGCGCTCGCTGATGGTGAGCTATGATCCCCTGGCAACCTCGCGCAGCAAGCTCGAGCCCGAGATCGAGGCGCTGATCGCCCGCGGCCTGCCGGCCGACGCGGTCACGCGCCACGTGGCAATCCCCTGCTGCTACGACGATCCCGAATTCGCCCCCGACCTCGCCGACGTGGCCAAGCGCACCCGGAAGACGACGGAACAGGTGATCGCCGGCCACCTCGCCTCGCCGTTCAAGGTCTATGTGCTGGGCTTCATGCCGGGCCTCGCCTATGTCGCGGGCCTCGACCCGGCTCTGTACCTGCCACGGCGCTCGCAGCCGCGCGTGCGCGTGCCGCGCTCGTCGGTGGCGATCGCCATGGACATGACGACCATCTATCCGTTCGAGAGCCCCGGCGGCTGGCACCTGATCGGCCGCACGCCGCTCTGGATGTTCGACCAGCGCCGCGAGCAGCCGGTCTTCCTGGCGCCGGGCGATTGGCTTTCCTTCCAGCGCATCGACCGCAAGAGCTTCGACCGCATCGCCCGCGCCGTCGAGGCTGGCACGTTCGACTGGGCCACTTTGGTGCGCGACGCATGAGCGCGGCGCTGAAAGTGACGCGACCGGGCCTGTTCGACACGCTGCAGGATCTCGGCCGCATCGGTTTCATGGCGCTCGGCATGCCGACGGCGGGCGCCATGGACCGCATCGCGCTCAGCCTTGCCAATGCACTCGTCAGCAATCCCGCGAACACCGCGGGCCTGGAGATCGGCGTGATGGGTCCCGACCTGCTGGTCGAGGCCGACAGCATGCGCGTCGCCCTGGTCGGACCGCTCTCGCCGGCCCTGATCGAAGGCCCCGACGCGCCGCCTAAGCCGGTCGAGTCCGACCGCACGCATCTTTTGAAGCGCGGCCAGGTGCTGCGTGTCGGCATGGTCGAGGGATCGAGCACGGCGTACCTCGCCGTCGCCGGCGGCTTTGGCCTGCAGCCCTTCATGGGCAGCCTCTCGACCTACACCCGCGCCGGCGTCGGCGGCTACGAGGGCCGCAAGCTTGCCGCCGGCGACACCCTGCCGCTTGTCCGCGAGCAGGCGCCGCCGGGTGACGAGAAGAAGCTCGGTCAGCCGTTCGACTACGGCAGCGGGCCGGTGCGCGTGGTGTGGGGACCGCAGGACGACTATTTCAGCGACAAGGGCCGCCGCACCTTCACGGGATCGGACTACCGCGTCTCCAAGGAAGCCGATCGCATGGGCATCCGCTTCGAGGGCCCCACCATCGAGCATTCCAAGGGCGCCGACATCATCTCCGACGGCATCGGCCCCGGCGCCATCCAGGTACCGGGGGCCGGCCTGCCGATCGTGCTTTTGGCCGACCGGCAAACCGTCGGCGGCTACCCGAAGATCGCCACCGTGGCCTCGGTCGACCTGCCGAGGCTCGGCCGCCTGCTGCCGGGCCAGACGGTGCGCTTCGCCCCCGTCACGGTCGAGGAGGCCGAGCAGTTGCGGCGCGACCAGGAGGCGCGCGTCCAGCGCGCGCTGGCCGGCTTCACGGCCGCGCGGCCGCCCGGCGGCATCGACCTGGTGCGGCTCTACGAGGAGAACCTGATCGACGGCATCGTCTACGAGCGGGACTCCGCGTCGCGGTAGACGGTCGTCTTAAAACCCTCGTCGGCCGCAGGTTGCTCGCCGAGCGCTCTCCCATCAACAAGGTAGAGAACATCAAAAAACCCATGCTGATCTTTCACGGCGCCAACGATGTGCGGTGCAAGGTGGCCAAAAGCGACACCATTGTCGCTGCGATGCGGACTCAACAACACCGCGTCGCGACTTCCGAGTCTGACCCAAAGCGGACATGCTATTGGGTGGCCGGAGCATGCCGGCTCGAAACCTTCCATCTGCTGGGTTCCGGATCACCGCACGCAGGAGCGACAAGATGAAAATTCCCTACATCACCATTGTAGCTGTTCTCGTCGGCGCCGCGCTGGGCGCGATGGGAAGTCAGGCTCTCAAGGCCCAGGTCCCACCGACCGCCTTTGTCGTGGGGGAGATCGATGTCGAGAACGCGCCAGCCTACTTCAAGGAGTACGTTCCGGTCGCCGCCAAGGCGGTCGTGGACGGTGGCGGCAAGTACGTCGTGCGCAACGGCAAGAGCGTGTCCCTCTATGGCGAGCCGCCCAAAGCACTGGCCATCATGCAGTTCGAGAGCCTGGCGAAAGCGCAGGCCGTGTTCGGCTCCAAGGCCTACACCGATGCCAAGGCGATCGGCGACAAATATGCGAAGTTTCGAATCTATGCGGTAGAGGGACTGCAGTAGGCCACCCTTCAGGGGTACGCCGCGACATGGCCAACGACGCGGCCTATGAGCTAGAGCGGTGCGGCAGTCTTCTCATCGACCTGACGCGCGGCAAGCCGCACTCGGCAAGCTCGACTTATGGTACACGCCCTATTCTGGACCGTCGTTCATGCCGTCGAACGACAGGCGGCCGGGGCCCGAGACGTAAAGCGCGAGGAGCCCGCCGACGATCGCGAAGTTCTTCAGGAAGTGGAACATCTGGCCGTGGTCGATGAAATTGGCATGGAACAGCAACGCCGTCACGACCGAGAAGCTGGCCAGTCCGAGCGCCGTGTAGCGCAGCTTGAAGCCGACAATCAGCAGCAGCGCTCCGGCGATTTCGACGGCGACCGCCACCGGCACGAGCTGACTGACCAACCCGCGCTCGTCCATCAGGATCCCGGTTTCGTCGTAGCCGCTGATCCTGGCACACTACTGTTGTCTCCCGTTTCGTCCATCGGCCGAGCTCTCCCCTTTGGCTGCTTTCAGTGTAGCCGGTCCGGGCCTGCGTTGGTACGAGACGGGGTCGATCTGAGACGATTGAAACAACCCGACCGGGGAACAAAGCGATGACTTGGCAACCGGAGATGGACGAGCTGCGCCGCCGTCAGGCGCTGACCCGGCGCATGGGCGGCGCGGACAAGGTGAAGCGTCAGCATGACGGCGGCCGCCTCACGGTGCGCGAGCGCATCGACCGGCTGGTCGATCCGGGTTCGTTCCGCGAGGTCGGCAGCATCGCCGGCAAGGCCGCCTATGACGGCCGCAACGACCTGGTCGACCTGATGCCGGCCAACGCCGTGATGGGCCGCGCCAAGATCGAGGGCCGGCATGTCGCCGTGACCGGCGACGACTTCACCGTGCGCGGCGGCTCGGCCGACGCCACCATCAAGGAAAAAGATATTTTCATCGAGCGTTACGCCAACCAGTACCGCGTGCCTTTGATCCGCATGATCGAGGGCTCGGGCGGCGGCGGCTCGGTCAAGACCATCGAGACGACCGGCCGCGCCAACGTGCCGGGGGTGCGCGGCTGGGAATGGGTGGTGCAGAACATGGGCACGGTGCCGACCGTGGGGCTGGGCCTCGGCTCGGTCGCGGGACTCGGCTCGGCGCGGCTTGCCGCCACGCATTATTCGGTGATGGTGAAGGAAATCTCGGCCATGTTCGTCGCCGGGCCTCCGGTGGTGAACCGGCTCGGCGCCAAGCGCTGTTCGACGCCATCCCGCGCGACAGCCGCAAGGTCTATCGCATCCGGCCGATCGTCGAGAAGATCGTCGACGAGGGCTCGTTCTTCGAGATGGGCAGGCTCTACGGCCGCCCCGTCGTCACCGCCTTCGCCCGCATCGACGGCTGGCCGGTCGCCGTCATGGCGAGCGATCCGATGTTTTATGGCGGCGGCTGGACGGCCGATGCCTGCCAGAAGGTGGCGCGCTTCGTCGACCTTGCCGAGACCTTCCACCTGCCGGTGGTCTATTTCTGCGACTGCCCGGGCTTCCTGATCGGGCTCGAGGCCGAGAAAAGCGGCGTCATCCGCCAGGGCGTGCGTGCCATGTCGGCGATGTTCCAGACCACCGTGCCGTGGTGCACCTTCATCATCCGCAACGCCTTCGGCGTCGCCGGGGCGGCGCACCAGAACGGCGCCCGGCTCAATTGGCGCTACGCCTGGCCATCGGGTCGCTGGGGCTCGCTGCCGCTGGAGGGCGGCATCGAGGCAGCCTACCGCGCCGACATCGAAGCCGCGGACGACCCCAAGGCGAGAATGGCCGAGATCGAGGAGCGCCTGAACAAGCTGCGCTCGCCGTTCCGCAGCGCCGAGACCTTCTGGATCGAGGAGATCGTCGATCCGCGCGACAGCCGCAGGATTCTCTGCGAATTCGTCGAGCTGGCGGCCCCCGTGCGCGGCAATGGCCCGAGCCGCCATTGGATGCGGCCTTAGCGTCCCCAGCCGTAGCCTTTTAGCCGCGGCAGCGTCCCGCAGGCCGGATCGAAGGGCGGATTGCTGAGATAGTCGTTGTCGACCCGCACGAAGGCACGACCGGGCTTGCGGCTCACGATCGCGCTCATGGCGGGTAGCGACCAGTCCTGGGCAAACAGCTTGTCCGGCCAGTCGAGCAGCGGCAGGTCGCGCGCGCGAATGATGCCCTCGCGGCTGTCGACCAGGGCACGCAGACGCTCGAGGTAGTCCGACCACAACCGCGTCAGTGCCGCGTCGGGCAGGGCGGCCGCGATGGTGAGCACCGTCATCGCGGCGACAAGGCGGCGCGCAACAGCCGGCAACCGCAAGGTAACGAGGGCGGCCGGTGGGCCCCTCTGCCAGCCAACATGCAGCCACATGCAGACGAGCAGCAGCGCCAGCAGCAGGCCTGCCGCCTGGCGCGCCAGATAGTGCGCCGGCGGATAGAGAATGGAGTCCTGGTCCAGCAGACGATACCACGGCGTGAAGGCCAGCGCGGTGGCGGCGATGCCTATGATGACAAGCGGCCCCCGCCCCTGCAACCATGACGGCCTGACGAGCCCGATCGCCGCGCAGATCGCCAGGCCGATCAGCGGGATGGCGAACTGCAGGTTCTGCCAGAAATCGAAGCTCATGGAGCGCACTTTCACGAAGTGTGGGTGGCTCCAGTACTCGGCGATGGTCGCCGCCGAGACCACGGACGCAGCGAGAAAAGCCAAGGCGGCGATGGCGGCCGGCAATCTCGCCATCCCGTCGGTCGACGTGCGCATCGACCAGACGATCGCGGCGGCAAGCAGCGGCCCGAGATAGGTCATTGCTTCGTAGGAGCGCACGCAGAGCACGCCGAGCACGCACAGAAATGCCGCGTCGCCGAGACGCCTCCCCCGCTCCGTCAAAGTCACCGCCATGCCGGCGGTCACGGCGGCAAAGGCGGTGTTGTATTCGCCGACGATGAAGAAGCTGGTCGACAAATAGACCGTCGCGACCACGGCGATGACGATGCCCAGCAGCACGGCATCGTGCCGCACCCGTGCCAGCGCCAAGTGATAGAGCGCCGTCGGCAGGCCGAAGAGGGTCGCCGAGTAGACCATGGCCAGCAGCCTGGTATCGCGCACGCCAAGCTCGGACAGGGCCAGCACCGGCGCCTGCGTCAGCCAATCGACGTGCGAACGGGCGCCATAGAAATCATGAAACCAGCCCCGATCGATGATGTTCACCAGGAAGGACGAGCCGTCCCAGAACAGGCCGCGGCAAGTGGCGGTGCCGTAGGCAGCCAGGACCCAGAGCAGCAGGACGACGCCTCGATAGGCAGCGGCCTGGGACAGCGCGCGCACGCTAGTCGCGCCAGACGTATTGACCGAGGGGGTATGGCTCCGCCGGCGGGAACGGCTGCCAGGCGTTGAATTCCTTGGGCGGCGCGATGATGCCGTCGCCCCGCTTGGCGCGCAGCGCCAGGCTCTGACTGGGCAGGATCCAGGCTTCGACCAGAAGGTCGAAGGGATGCTTGGCAAGCGGTGAGTCCTCGAAGGCGATCACGCCGTCATGGCCGCGCACCGTGCTGCGCACGGCCTCCAGATACAGCGTCCAGTTCCGCGTCAGGTAGATGTCCGACGGCAGGACCGCCAGCAGCAGCACCAGGGCGAAGCCGGCGAAACGCTGCGCCGCCGCGGGCGAGCCCAGGACAACGAAGGCGGGCAGCTTGCCGCGCAGCGTCGAGGCGTAGGCCCAGATGAAAATCACGATGGCGCCGACGACCAGGCCGGCCGCCGTGCGCGCCACGTACTGCGACTTGGCGAGCGGTCTCACCAGGGTGTCGCTCAGCACCAGCAACGGCGAGAGCGCAAGAAGGAGAAGGCACACGCCAGCCCAGCGGTAAGGCTTACCGCCCAAGAGATCGCGCGGCCGGATCAGCGCCCACAGCACCACGACGAGCGCGGCTGACAGTGCCAAGTCGAACTGAAGATTCTGCCAGAAGTTCGAGGCGGTCTGGATCGTCTCCTCGAGATGGCCCTCCGAATAGGGCCGCGTCAGCGAGCCGATGGCGACGACCATGCCGGCCAGGAAGCCCGTCGCCGACAAAAGGTGCAGGCCCGTGGCAAGCCAGGGCCGCGACGGCGCACGCCAGACCGCCCAGACGATCATGGCCGCCAGCACCGGACCGAGATAGAGCATCGCTTCGTAGGTCCGCACCGCCAGCAGCCCGATGACGGCCAGGAACAGGCCGTCGGCCACAGTCAGGTGCTTGGCCGTGGCGAGCCGGACCGCGACTACGATGGCGATGGCGTAGGCGGTGTTGTATTCGCCGACGATGAAAAAAGAGGTCGTCATGAACACCACGGCGATGGTGGCGATCACGGCGGCGAGCATCACGGCGTCGTCCTTCACCCGCACCAGCGCCAGGTGATAGAGCGCGGTCGGCAGGGCAAACAGGCCGATCGACAGCAGGCGGGCCAGGAGATGCAGGTCGGTGACGCCCAGGAACAAGCCGGTGATGACCGGGATCTGGCCGACGACCATGGCGTAGAGGCGTGGCCCGTAGAAGTCGAAGAACCAGCCGCGACGGGCGATCTGCACGAGGAATGCCGAGCCGTCGACAAAAAGACCCCGGCTCTCCCAGCTGTGCCAGAGTGCCAGCGCCCAGATCAGGCAGACTGTCGTTCGGTAGGCGACTGTTGTCGTTGGCATGCGCAAGCGTGCGGGCTCTACAGGACCGTCGCCGGGGACGCAAGCGGTCACGGCTTGCAGCGTCGAAAAGGCGCTGTTAGCAAGGCCTCGCCAAGCGAGGACCTGTGATGCTCAGTTGGGAAAAAATCGACGCCATTCCGGGCTGGTTCATGTTCCAGTCCTACTGCGTCTGGCGCGCCCTGCTCGACCAGCAGGCCCGGGTACCCGGCGACCTGTTCGAGATCGGCGTGTGGCGCGGCCGCTCGGCCTCGGTGCTGGCTTCCTACCGCAAGGGCGACGAGAAGCTCTATCTGTGCGATCTGCGGCTCGACGAGGAGGCGGTGCACCGCGCCATCCGCTCGGTCGGAGCTGAGCCCGTCAACATCGTGCCGCTGTCGGGCCCGTCGGCCGACCTGCCGGCCAAGCTCGACCTCCAGGCCATGCACCAGACCGTGCGCTGGTTCCACATCGACGGCGAGCACACCGGCACCGCGGTCTATCGCGAGCTCGAATTCGCCAACCGCATCGTCAATGCCGACGGCATCGTGGTGATCGACGACTTCTTCTCGCCGCGCTACGCGGCCAACACCACCGAGGTGATCCGCTACCTCGAGAAGAACCCGTTCCATTTCCGCCTGCTCGCCGTCGGCTTCAACAAGGGCTATCTCTGCCGGCCCGAGAGCCTGCCGCGCTACATGGACTTCATGGCCTCGGGCATGAGTCGCGCGCTTTCGACCTACGGCGCCAAGACCACGCTCTTCAAGACCACCGGCCCGTGGGACACCGACGCGGTCGGCATCACCGACTATGTCGACGACGCCGGCCCGATCGCCGGCCCCGACAACGAGCCGCAGCGCTGGCACATGATGCGCACCCGTCATGTCTGGGGGCCCTGGCGCCACCTGCAGAACGGCTGGCGGATGCTGCGGGGGCGGTAGTCAAGCGGACCGCGGGCGTCCCGCCCGCTCATGATTCTTGAGGCGGGCGAGACGCCCGCGGTCCGGAAGACTACGCCGCCTTGGCGAGCTTCAGCTGGTCATCGAGGTCGTCGGCGATGAAGTTGTGCACGATCTCGTCGAAGTCCTTGTCGGTCTCGAAGCCAAGAGCGCGGGCCCGCTTGGAATCGATGCCCTGGGGCCAGCCGTCGCAGATCTTCTGGATCGCCGGGTCGTGCTGCCAGACCACCTTGCCGACCTTGCGATTGCCGGCATGGCGGCCGACCGCCTGCTCGAGCTCGCGGGCGGTGACGTTGATGCCGTTCAGCAGCAGCGTGC
>WNFT01017196.1_pt1 | contig 12789 bp, 9 predicted proteins | sample 5400191 | NCBI WGS metagenome assembly WNFT01 (sample SAMN13153359, study PRJNA577476) | soil metagenome | isolation source: 80 cm saprolite under Madrone tree | place: USA:California | collected 2016-06-14
AGGCCCGCCTGGTGCTCCACGGTGGGAATATACCAGTCCAGAGTGCTCTCCAGCCCCGCCTCTTCGAGAAGAACGGGATGCAGGGCTTGGGAAAGCGTTCGAATATTGTCCAATGTCGATTGCGCGATCGCTTGCACTTCTTTCAACTCTTCGCGGGGAGGCGAGCCATCGGGCATGTGATTTCCAGCGCGGCGCAACATGGACCCGATCGCGGTCAAGACCTGTCCGAACTCGTCGTGCAGTTCACGGGAGATATGCCGCAGGGTGGACTCCTGTGTCGAGATCAGTTTTTGCGCCAATTCGCTTCGCTGCTCGGAGAGTTCTGCAAGCCGCGCAAAGATCTGCCTGTTGCTGCGGATGAGATAAAGGCTGGTCGTGGCAATCGCGATGAGCGTAGCCGCTAAAAAAATGTAGAGCTGGCGCTGCACGCCATCGTAAATCTGAGCGATTCGTGCCGCGGCCAGCTCTTCGCCTTCATTATTTTCCACCAGGAGCCGCGAAACAGCCGTGCTGAGTGCTTGCTGGCGCGCCTGGAGCGACAGTCGAATCTGCTCTCGCGCTGCGGCGTCTTTGCCGCTTTGCGCCAGCGCGAACATGCGATTCACCGCGTCCCAGAACTGCGCCACGGATTGGGCTAGGTACTGCCGCTGCTCGGGTGTACGGTTTACCACCACGAGACTCTCCTCGAGCTTGAGGCCCGCATCCAGATCCTGATGAATGCGGTCGAATTGGGCCGACCAAGCGGTTAGAGGATACGGCTCGGTCGTGTCCAGCATGTCGCGCATCGCGAGCGCGATGGAATTCAAATCGTTTTGAATTCGCAAGAGCTGCAGCGAGTCTCTCCGGTTCCGGTCGACCATTTCGCTTTGCAGCTTTCGCAGGCCGGTGAGCTGCTCCTTGATGTAATACGTATAAGCCAGCACGGCCGCGAGCGTGATCACCAGCCCCAGCAATAGCCCAGTCGTTGGCGAGCGTTGCGAGGAAGCGGCATTCTGCACGGACTAAGAGTACCTCACGCCGCCATCTGTCGCGCAGCAAGCCTCGCAAATAAGCGCGCAGAACAGATCAACCGCGAGCGCTAGGCCGAAGTAAAGAGATCACGGCCAACATTATTGCGCAGCCGGCGAGCGGTACCAGGAGCCCGATGCTTAGGCTCCCTGCGTACCGCGAAACGACACCCACAAGCGGTGGCATCAGCGCGCTTCCGGCTGCCGCCATTGCAAACATCACGCCTCCAACTTTTCGTGCGCGCACGCCAAACCATTTGGAAAGCCAAGCAATAAAGATCGGGAAGAGGCTGGCGAGGCCCAGCCCTGCGAGGAAGGCGCCGCCGAATAACGCCACATGGGAGTGAGCACTCAGAAATATCAATTCACCCGCTGCCGCAAGCAGCACTCCTCCCACAGCGACCGTTACTTCCTTCAATCGAAAAAGAACTGCCGCTGCGATTCCACGCCCGCCGAGCAGGCCTGCGAAGAAAAACATGGGGGCCAGCGTCCAGATGTTACTGCTCCACGTCGCCGCTCGCTGCGCGTGAGCCGGAGCCCAGTAGGAAGTCCCAACCTCTGTCCCTACGTACGTAAAAAACAAAATTCCGAGCAGAACCGCTACACCGCCCCCCGCTATTTTGACGTTCGTTCCGGCAGGAGTGGAATCTTCTTCATGCAGCGGCTTGCCAAAGGACATCCGCAAGAGCACAAGCGCCAGCGCAACGCAAATTGCCCCGACGACATATAGAAGCACCGTGACGTGCGACGTGCGCATCGTCAGCATAGCGAGCGGCGACGAAGAAATTGCGCCGGCGCCCCAAGCCAGATTCATGATGTTCAAAGCAGAGGCGCGGCGTTCTCCATACATTTCGCCTACCCATAGATTCGTTCCCGGCGTGGCGAATCCGTAGCCAAGGCCATAGATGCCGCTAGCCGCAAGGGCGAGCGCAAACGTCGGCGCATTGAGCAGAGCAAAGCCGAGCCCCAGCATCGCAAGGCCCAGTGTGATTGCAGGTTTGAATCCTTTCGCAGAGACCAAAGCGCTCGAAACCAACACGCCTACGAACGATCCTGAGAATTGCACGAGCGAGAAAAGCCCGGCGCGGCTGTCGTCCAATCCCCATTTGACCATAAAGACGGGAAGGATTGGTCCAATGAAGGAGATCACAATTCCGTTGACGACGAAACCAGCGCAAAGCAGACAGAAAATCATGCTCTGAGAAGAAGGCGAGGCTTTTTCCAAGGTTTGCTTTTTCGAGGACATCATGGCATTTTGCCGGAGCCAAGCATTTCGTGCAACGACGTCGTAGCCTGCGCAAAGGGACGGGGAAGCAACGCAAAATGATTGAAGTAGGACTCGTAGGATTTGGGCTCGCCGGTCGCGCGTTTCACGCGCCCGTGATTCGCGCCGTGCTGGGCCTGCACCTTGCTGCCATCCTGCAAAGATCCGGCAACGAGGCGGGGGAAAAATATCCTGACGTTCGAATCGTGCGCAATCTGGACGAACTGCTGGCGATGAAAGAAATTCGGCTCATCGTTATCGCTACTCCCAACGACACGCATTATCCCCTTGCACACCAATGCCTTGCGGCAGGGCGCGACGTAGTTGTCGACAAGCCCTTCGCAACCACTCTCGAGGAGGCCCGCTCGCTGGTAGAGTTTGCAAAAAGTGCGGGCTGCCTGCTCACTGTGTATCAGAACCGTCGGTTCGACGGCGATTTTCAGGCCATCCGAAAGCTCGTGGCGGACGGCACGCTTGGTCTCATAGTGCGTTTCGAAACAAGTTACGACAGATATCGTCCGCAGCTAAAACCGGGCGCCTGGCGGGAGACACAACGGCCCGGGAGCGGCATCCTCTTCGATATTGCACCGCATCTCATCGACCACGCGCTGGTACTCTTCGGTTTGCCGGAAGCTGTGACGGCCGACGTTCGAATCGAGCGTGAAAACGCCATCGCGGACGATGCCTTCGATATTACTCTCCACTATGCCAATAGCCTGCGCGCGGTCCTTCGTTCCAGCATTCTCGCCGCCGCGCCGCGCCCGCGCTTCGTCGTCCTGGGAACGCAAGGCAGCTTTGTCAAACAATCCTTTGATCCCCAAGAGACCAATCTCCGGCACGGGAATATTCCCGCGGATACGTCATGGGGATACGAGCCGGAAGAAAATTGGGGCGTGTTAACGATTCCCTCGGGAGATGCGTTCGAGCACCGGCGCATTCCATCGGCATCCTGTGACTACCGGGACTACTACGCAAATGTGCGCGATGCAATTCTCGGCCTCGCGGAATTGGCCGTCACGCCGGAATGGTCGCTCGACGTCATGCGCCTGCTGGAACTCGCGCGTGCCAGCAGTCATAAACGCTGCACGATTCCGTGGTGACCCGCGAGCATGCGCCCGTCTTGGACTTTTCAGCAAGCTGCGGAGAACTTACGCGTATAATCTCTCTTCTCCGGGAGGGGAAGGAGCGCCACGCCCGATATGGCTATTGAACTTGCACCTTCGATCCTGTCCGCAAATTTTTCGCGGCTCGCGGCCGACGCCAAAGCGGCGCTGGACGGCGGCGGCACCCTGCTTCACGTCGACGTCATGGATGGACATTTCGTGCCGAATATCACGATTGGTCCGCCTGTGGTTGCTTCGCTGAGGAAAGCATTACCTGGGGTCATTCTCGATTGCCACCTGATGATCGAGAATCCCGACAATTTCATTCCCGCGTTCGCCGAAGCCGGCGCAAGTTGGATTTCCGTTCACCAGGAAGCCTGCGTGCACCTTCATCGCACACTGCAGCTCGTCGAATCTCATGGCTGCAAGCCCGGTGTAGTCATTAATCCCGCGACTCCCGTTCACATGCTGGACGAAGTGCTGGACATCGTTCATCACGTTCTGGTGATGTCCGTGAACCCCGGGTTCGGCGGCCAGAAATTCATTCCTGGCGCGCTGCAAAAAATCAAGACGCTCGTGGAAGTCCGCGAATCGCTCGGTCAATCGTTTCGCATTGAAGTGGATGGCGGCGTTGCACTGGATACCGTTGGTGACGTTGTGCGCGCGGGCGCGGAATTATTGGTTGCCGGCAACGCCATCTTCGGCAAGGGCGACATTTCAGAAAACACCCGCAAGCTCTTGCAAGCGGCCCGTTCCGCAAACCTCACGCACGCCTGAACAGCGCTGGCCCTTCCAGACGTACTTACCGCAGGAGCAGGGGACTGTCTCGGTGGGAAGTTTCTTTTCCATCTGTTGTCGGTAAACTAGGCATTTTTTCTGCCACATATCGAAGCCTAATCTTTTCTTCAAACTGATAACTGTGCCTACCAGCGAAAAAAGAGTACCAAGCCGGGATTTGGCTGTCTGTCTCAATAGGCACAAGAGCAAATTTGTTCCCAATTGCACAGAAGCCACGCTCTCGACGCGCTACTCTGCTGAAGCACGCAGATTCGCCAGCATCTCGTCGGCTTGTCTTGCTATGGAAAAGCTTAAAACATTTGGTCTCTTGTCAGTGTTTGCCGCAGGCAGCCTCTTGTTGGGTATGGCGAGCTACGCGCTCTCCGGAGATGCTGCGGAAGAATCCCGCGCGCGAGGCAGTTCCCACGATTTGCATCGAGACGAATCTCCCAGTACAGAACGTATCGCCGGAGCGTGCTCAGCAGGGGCAGTTTCTGTTGCCGGCCACGATCCAGAGCAAGCTTACACGCCGACTGCGGGAGAACTCATGCGCGCGGTCGTCGCAAATGAATTGTCGGACCGTGAGAAGTTGCGAAAGTGGATTTGCCTGGTCGAGAAACGCGCGGGGAAGCAAACGCTCACCGAAGTGCAAGTCGAGACCAAGGAAGGCCCACTGTTCCGTTTGCTTGCGATCGACGGCACAGCACTTAACTCCGACCAGCGGCAACAGGACGATGCGCGCATTGGCAAGCTGATGAAGGATCCCAGGCCATTGCTGAAGCTGAAACAAGCAGAGGACGAAGATGAGCTCAAGCTCCAGAAGCTCTTGAGCCTGATGCCGCAAGCGTTTGTTTTCGATTATGATGGAATCGAAGAAAATCTTCTCCGGGTCAAGTTTCGCCCCAATCCCGATTACAGTCCGCCAACCTACGAAGCTCGGGTAATCCATAACCTGGCGGGCACTATTTTCATTGATTCGAAGCAGACGCGGCTGGCAAGAATCTCGGGGCAGCTTGTAAATCAGGTGATCTTTGGCTTTGGTTTGTTGGGTCGAATTGACAGCGGCACACTGGAGTTTGAGCGAGTCGAGGTCGGCCCTCAGCAGTGGAAAACCGCCTTCATCAACATTCACTTTTCTGGGCGAGCAGTGATATTTAAGACCGTCAACAAAGACCAATTAATTTTATCCACCGTGCAGCCCTTGGCACCCGGCGGATTTTGCATGCGAGAATGGACGCTGGCTTCGCCTGAACATGCTCTTCGCCAGACGCTCGCGATCGTTGCACCCACTCTGGCCCGCAGCTTTCGGCGCTGGATCTTCCACCTTGGCGGATTGGGTTTTATTCCTCTCGGCCTGCTTGACAGCTCCGTGATTCCCCTCCCGGGCAGCATGGATGTACTGACCATCATCTTGTCCGCGCACAACCAAGAGTTATGGCTTTATTACGCCTTGATGGCCACGCTGGGCTCAGTGATGGGAGGCTACATTACGTACCGGCTTGCTCGCAAGGGAGGGAAGGAGACGCTCGAACGCAAGTTCCCCGCCAGGACGCTCGAGAACATCTACAGCATATTCGGGCGATGGGGTTTTGGAGCTATCGCCATCGGCGCCTTGTTGCCACCGCCTGCGCCCATGGTTGCCTTTATGCTCGCCGCCGGCGCGATGCAATACTCCGTCAAAAAGTTTCTCTTCGCACTGACGATCGGCCGAATTGTCCGATATTCCCTCCTGGCCTTCCTGGCCGCCCACTATGGACGTAGAGTGGTCACGGTCATCTTGCAACATGGACACCCGGTCCTCATAGCGGTGATTGCGCTGATTGCTGCGGCGATAGCGGCACTGATTTTCATTCTGGTAAGAAAACGCAAAAAATGAGCGCACAGCTAGCTACAGAAACCAACCGCACACGTACCGCGGCTGCGGCGCAGGCAGTTGCCTTTTCCGGAAGTCAGCACGATGAGGCGCGCCTACAAGGAAAAGCCGAGCGCTAGGCTACGGTGATTTCGCTGTTGAGGTAGACGTCTTGGATGGCGTTGAGAAGCTGGACGCCTTCCTTCATCGGGCGCTGGAAGGCTTTGCGCCCGGAGATGAGGCCGGTGCCGCCAGCGCGTTTGTTGATGACCGCTGTGGCTACCGCTTCCTCGAAATCGTTTGCGCCGGACGCTCCGCCGCTGTTGATCAAGCCCGCGCGCCCCATGTAGCAGTTGGCGACCTGATAGCGAGTCAGGTCGATGGGATGATCGCTGCAGAGCTCGGTGTAGATGCGTTTGTCGAATTTGCCGTAGCTGGAATCGCCCATATTGAGCGCCTGGTAGCCGCCGTTATTCTCCGGTAGTTTCTGCTTGATGATGTCCGCTTGGATCGTTACGCCAAGGTGATTGGCCTGTCCGGTGAGGTCGGCGGAGAGATGATAGTCTTTGTCTTTCTTGAACGCGTTGTTGCGCAGATAGCACCATAGGACGGTGGCCATGCCGAGTTCGTGGGCGTGCGCGAAGGCCTGGGAAATTTCGACGATCTGGCGGCCGCTCTGCTCCGAACCGAAATAAATCGTGGCGCCAACGGCCGCTGCGCCCATGTCATAGGCTTGCTGCACCGTTCCGAACAGAATCTGATCGGCCTTGTTTGGAAACGTAAGCAGTTCATTGTGATTCATTTTTACGATGAACGGGATCTTGTGCGCGTACTTTCGCGCGACCGAGCCAAGCACGCCAAACGTGGAAGCCACCGCGTTGCAGCCGCCTTCGATAGCCAGCCTCACGATGTTTCCGCCATCGAAGTAGTCAGGATTTTTTGCAAAACTCGCGCCGCCGGAATGCTCGATGCCCTGGTCCACGGGCAAAATCGAAAGATAGCCGGTCCCGTTCAAGCGCCCATGGCCAAAGAGGCGCTGCAGATTTGTGAGCACGCGGATATTGCGGTCCGTCGCGGCGTAGATGCGGTCGACGAAGTCTGGCCCGGGAAGATGCAGCCGCTCCTTTGCGATTTTCGGCGACTTGAATCCCAGCAGGGAATCCGCTTTCGCGCCCAGATAGGTTTCAATTTGTCCCAGGCTTGCTGTCGTTGCCATTTCTTTCTCCTAGTCTATTCTCGAATTCCTTTTGAAAGCATTCCACCGGCAGCCGTATCCACCAGCCATAACAGCTTGCCATGCTTTGGATCAATCAATTGCGCCGGCAATTGCTCTGGTTCATAAGGTCCTTCCAATACGGCCTTCAACGCCGGCGCCTTATCTGCGCCAGCGACCATAAAAATCACCTGCGCCGCGTTGTTCACGGCCGGCGCGGTCAGCGTAACGCGCTCAGTATAAAGTTTGCCGATCCAGTTGCGCATAACCAGCCGCCCATTATCCCGCAAAGCCTTCGTTCCCGGAAAGAGAGAAAGCGTGTGGCCTTCGTTTCCCATGCCGAGAAGCACAAGGTCAAAGGGCGGAGCCTGCCCATCCGCCAGATGAAAGTGTGAACGCAACTCCTGTTCGTACTCGCGAGCGGCCTGCTCTGTGTCCGGGTTCTCCGCTTTGATCCGGTGCACCTGTTCCTGTTTCACCGGGGCCTTGGAGATCATCACCTCGGTCGCCATCCGAAAATTGCTGTCGAGATGCGTGGCCTCTACGTGACGCTCATCGCCGAAAAACAACTGCATCTTGTCCCAAGGCAGTTGCCCCCGCAGCGCATCGCTGACCAGCAGCGAATACAGCGCTCTCGGCGTGGAACCGCCGGAGAGAGAAACGCTGAACGAGCCTTTCGCCTTCGCCGCGGCATTTGCGGATTTTATAAACTCTTCCGCGGCCCGCTTGGCGATGGCCGCTGCGTCCTGCAGGATTCGCACTTCGGCGTTTGCGCGATTGTCGCTCATGTAATGCCGGCCGCCGCCACAACCATTCGAAAGTCCACAAGCGCTCCCATTACGTGATGATCCCGGCGCGGTCCGGGGCGGCGATCCGGCCCCGCTTGTCGAGTTCCTCTTCGCCGATGCGCCGCCAGGAACGCCCATCGCGTTCCAGAAGGTCCTCTGCTTCTATAGGGCCCCAGGAGCCCGCCACATAGTTTGGGAATCCTCTCGCCGGCAAAGCGCGCCAAACGTCGAGGATCGGTTGAATCACCGTCCAGCCTGCTTCTACCATGTCCGATCGCTGAAAGAGCGTGGCGTCGCCCGCCATGCAATCGCGCAGCAGCCGCTCGTAGCCGGTGCTGTGTTCCATTCCGAAATACGTGCAGTAATCGAAATCCATGTTCACGAGCCCCAGCTTCATGACGGAGCCGGGAACCTTTGCGCCGAAGCTCAGCGAAATGCCTTCCTCGGGCTGAATATGGATGACCAGGCGGTTGGTTTCAAGATTTTTTACCGTTGTGTTGCGAAACAATACGAACGGAGTCCGCCGGAACTGGATCACGATCTCCGTCGTTCGCTGTGCGAGCCGCTTGCCGGTGCGGAGGTAGAACGGCACACCGGCCCACCGCCAGTTGTCGATCAGCAATTTCATCGCGACAAACGTCTCCGTGTTCGAATCCGGCGCCACATCCGGTTCACTGCGGTAGCCGGCGACGCGCTGGCCCTCCACAGTGCCCCCGCCATATTGCCCGCGCACCATGTTCTTCAGCACGTCCTCGGGGTTGAGCGGCTGGATGGCGTGCAGCACTTCCGCCTGCTTATTGCGGACTTGATCGGCATCGAACGATATCGGCGGCTCCATCGCCGTCATGGTCAATAATTGGAACAAGTGATTCGGCACCATGTCCCGCAAAGCGCCTGCCGTTTCGTAGAAACCGCCGCGATGCTCCACGCCGACGGTTTCCGCCGCCGTAATCTGAACGTGGTCCACGTAGTTGCGGTTCCACAGCGGCTCGATGATGTTGTTCGAAAATCGAAACACCATCACATTCTGCACGGTCTCTTTGCCAAGATAGTGATCGATGCGATAAATCTGCTGTTCCGTGAGGACTTGCTTCAGATCCTGGTTGAGTCGCCTCGCCGATTCCAGGTCGTGGCCGAACGGCTTCTCGACGATCACCCGCGCCCAGTGGCCGTTTTCTTCTTTCGTCAGTCCGCATCCGCCGAGCATTTTCGCAATCGGAGAGAAGAATCGCGGCGCTACCGCCAGGTAGAAGAATCTGTTTCCTAGTGTGTTGTGAATCTTGTCCGCTTGTTCCACCTGTTCTTTTAGCCGCTTGTAGGCCTCGGCGCCCTGAAAATCGCCCCGGACGTAGTAGATTCGCTCGGCGATCCCTTCCCAGAACTTCAGGTCGACGGGCGTGGAAGCATACTTGGGAATCTCTTCGCCCAGCATCTTGCGGAAACTTTCCGTGGTGTAGTCGTTGGTGGCGAAGCCCACGATGGCGAACTGTTTTGGAAGAAGATTGTCCTGGGCGAGATTGCACAACGCGGGAATCAGTTTGCGTTTTGTCAGGTCGCCGGTTGCGCCAAAAATGACCATGACGCAGGGCGCGGCGGTGGGATTCGAATCCAGATGATTCAGGTTCATGAACGGGACCTTTTGCCCTCAGGCGAGCGATACTTCCGCAACTTCTAGTGGCCGGATTTCTTCTCGATGTGCCCGCCAAACTGAAAGCGCATCGCGGACAAGACTTTCGCCGCAAACTCATCTTCGCCGCGGGATGTAAATCGCTGGAACAGAGATGCGGTAAGCACCGGCGCGGGCGCGGTGGATTCTATGGCGGCGAGGATCGTCCAGCGGCCTTCCCCGGAGTCTGAGACGCGGCCGGAGAAACGCTCGAGCGTCGGTTGTTCCAGCAGGGAAATGGCGGTCAGATCGAGCAGCCACGAAGCCACCACGCTTCCCCGCCGCCAGACTTCCGTGACGTCCGCCAGATTGAAATCGTATTGATAGTGCTCCGGATTTCGCAGCGGCGTGGTTTCCGCATCCGCTTCACGATGCGATTTGCCCGCGTTGGCGTGCTTCAAAATATTCAGGCCTTCCGCGTATGCGGCCATCAAGCCGTATTCGATCCCGTTGTGCACCATCTTGACGAAGTGCCCTGCTCCCGAAGGCCCGCAATGCAAATAACCTTCTTCGGCAGTTCCGCCGACTTTATCGCGTCCCGGTGTGCGCTCCACGTTGCCGCGTCCCGGCGCAAGTGTCTTGAAAATCGGATCAAGGCGCTTCACGACGTCGTTCTCGCCGCCGATCATCTGGCAATACCCGCGTTCCAGGCCCCAGACTCCGCCACTTGTACCCACGTCGCAATAGTGAATGCCCTTCGCGGAAAGCTCCTTGGCGCGGCGAATGTCATCAATGTAGTAGGAGTTTCCGCCGTCGATAACCACGTCATCTTTCTCCAGCTTGCCCACCAGATCGTGCAAAGTCGAATCCACCACTGCCGCGGGCACCATCAGCCAGATGGCCCGTGGCCTTTGAAGTTTCTTGACAAAATCATCCAACGAAGCCGAGCCCGTTGCTCCCTCACCCTCCAATTGCTTCACGGAATCCGGGCTGCGGTCATACACGACGCACTTGTGCCCGCTCTTTTGCAACCGCCGCACCATGTTGGCGCCCATCCTGCCCAGTCCAATCATGCCAAGCTGCATCGTCTCCGCTCCTCTGCCTCTAGTGTAAGAGAAACTTTGTTCACTGCTTCAGGCGAGCGCTTTCAGTACGGCTTTCGCTAACGTAGGAAGCCCGGACTTCAAGTTTTTCCCCAGGTGAACGCGCAGCGCGCGCCGGCCACGTTCCGCAAGAACGGCGAAATCCCCGCGGGCCTGCGCTGCCTTCACAATTCCAAAAGTGTACTTTTGTCCCGGAACCGGCAGATCCTTGGCGTCGTCACAGGTAATCTGCAAGAAAACGCCACTATTCGGGCCGCCTTTATAGGCTTGTCCCGTCGAATGCAGGAAGCGCGGGCCAAATCCGAGAACTGTGGCCACTTTTTTCTTGTCGCGCACGGCATGCCGCATGCCCTGCAAAGTTGTTTCATTTGCAGAATTCATGGTGATGTAGCCGAGCACGGCGAAATAATCGCCCGCACCGGCGCGCGCGAGATGTGTTTTCAAAACGTCGGCAAGCTTCGCGCCGCCCTTTAACGCCACGGTGTTTTTCTCGTCGGCGAAGAGTTTGATGCCCTGATTCTCGAAAAATGGCGCTTCTGGCGGAAGGCTTCCCGTCGCTTCGTACTGGCTCGTCAGTTTCTTGGTTTCGATCTTGCTCGCTTCCACGTCCGGCTGGTTGAACGCATTGATGCCGATAATGGAACCGGCGACGGCCGTGGCAATCTCCCAGCGGAAAAATTCCTGACCCAAATTGTAGATATTCGGGAGAGTGATGCGCACCACGGGATGCCCGGCCTTTTCGAGCGCGGCGACAGCAGCATCCTGCGCCTTGTTGGGTTTCGATGCCAACCGCAGATAAGCGAACACGCGATCATCGCCGTAGGCAGCGGGCTTCGCCGGGCGTTCGCGATCCACGGGAATGATACCCTTGCCGATTTTCCCCGTGGATTCCGCGATCAGTTGCTCGAGCCATGCTCCAAGGTCGAAGATTCCCGGCGAAGCGATAATGGTGAGCTTGTCGCGTCCGTGATTCGCGGCAGTCGAAGCGCCGCACGCCTTCACCATCTCTTCCGTGTTTTTCAAGAATTTTGCGACGTCTACACCCATCACGGCGGCAGGGACCATCCCGAAATTGGAAATCGCGGAGTACCGCCCGCCGATGCTCGGCACGCCAAAGAATATCTTCCGAAACTTGTCCGCTTCGGCTACCTGCTGCATTTTCGAGCCCGGATCGGTGATCGCAATAAAACGGTTGCCGGCTTCCTTCTCGCCCACCTTGGCTTTCACCCGCTCAAAAAAGTATTGCTTGTAGATATTCGGCTCGAGTGTGCTCCCAGACTTGCTCGACACGATGCAAATCGTGCTTTTAAGGTTCACTTTGGACTCAATAGCCCTGATTTGCGCAGGATCCGTGGAATCCAGAACGTGCAGCTCCGGAAATCCTTTGATCTTTCCGAACGTCATGCGCAGAACTTCCGGGCACAAGCTCGAACCGCCCATGCCCAGCAAGAGGGCGTGCTTGAACTTCGCCTTTTTTACGTCTGCGGCAATTTGCTTCAGAGCATCAATGTGCGCGAGCTGCTCCTCCGTGATGTTGAGCCAGCCCAGCCAATTGCTCTCGTCCGTGCCGCTCCAGAGCGACGCATCTTTCTGCCACAGCCTCGCGGCTTTGTTGTTTCCTTTCCAGTCTTCTATGGACGCAGCAACCTCACCTGCAAGCGGGCCGGCCAACTTGTAGGTCTGGCGGTTCAGGCTCACGCGGGTACACCTGCAGTTTTGCTCACGGCGTCCAGCAGGGTTTTGAAAGCGTCGGCAAACAGCTTGACGCCGTCGACCATCAGTTTGTCCGTCACTTCCTTCATCGAAATCCCGGCCTTGGGCAGATCCGCCATAATTTTCGCGGCGCCTTCCACGTTTTCGGTAAGGCTCGGCCGTAGTTTTCCATGCTCACGGAACGCATCAATCGTCGCCGGAGGAATCGTGTCCACGGTGTCCTTCCCGATGAGCTCTTCGACGTAAAGCACGTCGCGATAGTTCGGATTCTTGGTGCTGGTGCTGGCCCACAGCAGGCGCTGCGTCTGCGCGCCTTTAGCCGCAAGGGCTTTCCAACGCGGGCCGCCGAAAAGTTCCTGATAT
>WNFT01004065.1_pt1 | contig 12782 bp, 12 predicted proteins | sample 5400191 | NCBI WGS metagenome assembly WNFT01 (sample SAMN13153359, study PRJNA577476) | soil metagenome | isolation source: 80 cm saprolite under Madrone tree | place: USA:California | collected 2016-06-14
TCCCACTACTTTCGCCGTGTGCTTGGTTCCGTCGCTGAAGCCTACTTCGACTTCGCGCATGTCGCCGATGACGTGGTTGCTTGTGACGATGTGTCCGTCTTTGCTCCAGACGGTTCCTGTTCCGCCTCTCCATCTTCCGGCTCCTACCCGGACAACGGATCGAGAGACTCTCTCTGTAACTTCGACTACTGCGTCGGAGATTGATTCAAGTATCGCTGACGAATTTGTTTGTTTACTCATTTTTTCACCTTACCCTTGTAGGGGTTGGTGGAGCTATTTGTTGACCGAGGAAGGTGAAGCTGGGTCACAGACTAGGCGAAAGACAGGTCTGGAAAGAACGCGACAGGTGTCAACAGGTTCCGGCCACGCCTTGGTCCGCTGTAGAGCCGTGAGATATGGCCCATGAGCTGGTGGGAGGCCTTCACTGCTTGACTGACATCCTTTTCCTCTCCGACCTTAGCGTCGATACTGAGGTAATTTTCGGTGAACTTGGCATCTATCTGGATGCTGTCCTCCTCCGTGATCCATTTCAGAACAAGACCGTCCTCGTTCTGTGAGTATCCTAACCAACGTAGACTTCCGAACCAGCGGCCCTTCAATCCTGCGATTATTCTCTGAACATCGACGTCATGTGGCAAGAGGGATTGGACGATTGGGATCCGTGGTTGAGTTGAACTTAGAGGACGAGCAACTTGGTGGCTGCCCCTGGCGGTTAATCGATACCCTTCAGATACCTTCTCTAGTAGGCCTTCATCTTCGAGTCTGTCGAGAACCCTGGACAACATCTCCTGATGGACTCCGAGTAGGCGTTTCAGTCCGTCGAAGGCGAAAACCGTCAAGCCTTCATCCTGGATTGCGTGGAGAATGTTGCTGTCTCTCGGTGTGAGGTCGATGTCTCCAGACTGATCAAGCTCCGAGAATCGACCGAGGTTCTCTTCCGTGGTGACCATCTATGGTTCTAGCCGCGTGGCCTGATTATAAACCTGGTAGTAGGCGGCTACCAAGTAGGTTGCTCCAAGCGTATCAAGTAAACTTGACTTGACCTAGAAAAGCGCGGCGCATAAATATCCGCGAATCCCCAGCCGTCCGTACCATGTCTCCCATGAGTATGAAACCGCCGAAAGATGACGCTGAATACTTTGAACGACTAACCAAGTCGGTCTTCACAGCCGGCCTCAACTGGAGTGTGGTCGAGAATAAGTGGCCTGATTTCCAGAAAGCTTTCGCACAATTTTCACTCCCCAAGGTCGCGAAATTCAACGCGAAGGATGTGAAGGCGTTGATGGGCAACACTGGAATCGTTCGTAATGAGAAGAAGATCAAAGCGACCATCCATAACGCAGGCGAGTTCCTGAAACTGCAGAAAGAATTCGGCTCAGTCAAGAAATATATCGACTCCTACGGTAAAGACGAGGAGCGATTGCAGACCAACGTGCAGGATAGATTCCAGCATGTAGGCCCCTCGACCGCTAGAACCTTCCTCTGGTCGTCCGGATGCCAACTCACTCCAAACAAAGAAGAAAAGAAATGGATGGCCGGACACAAGTAGGCGTCCTTTGAGAAGAGGGATTCTAGTATTTCGACCTCTAGCTCCATCCTCTACAACATTGAATGTCATCATTCATGATTTACAATAAACCAAAACCCCTGCTCAGGATTCCAAACTAGGAATAGAGATTGATGGACAAGAAACGTAGCTCTTTCACCAGCCGCGATCTAGCACTCGTAGCAGGCCTTACCGGATTGTATCTGGTCTATGGCTACTCATCCGGCGTGACGTTCGGACATACCATCCTAGAGCTGGACCTCTTCTTCCTAATCTCAGCCCTCTTCACAATAGTAGTCTCGATGACCGGAAAACGATGGAGCGCCACCCTCCTAGGCACGGTCAACGGACTCATACTTCTCGGTGAGCCTAATGCGCCTCTCGCGATCACTCTCTCGCTGATTCCTAACGGTCTGGTTTTTGACCTTGCTCTCTACTCGCACGATCATATGATCGACGAGTTGTCGAGAAAGCGCGTCGTTATCGCAGGAGCACTCGGCAATCTCGCAATGGCCATCTCCGGATTAGTGATCCTCCAAACAATAGGATTCTTCCAGGGGAAAGGATTAGATTTCATTCTTGCCACATCGGTTATCGCCCTAGTGACCAATCCTCTAGTCGGTGCCATCGGAGCACTCTTTGGGACAATAGTAGTAAGACGTGTCGGGGAACGTGTGAGGTCCTCGCTAATTCGCTAGACCAAAGACGATCTCTTCAGAATCGGTCTAACAGACGGCGAACCAGTTACTGTGCTAGCACAAGGCTTTCGAACAGCAATTCCTTCGAAAGATTGGCCAGGTTCACGACGGATCTTCCGTCCTTCTTAGCGAGCAGTTGTTTTGCAGGTGGCTCTTTCATGTAACTCGGGCTTCGCTCGCTTATTCGTTCCTCGTATATCGGCACGGTCTCGTTCTGGTAGAAGACGCCAATTGGAATCTTGTCTCCCCATTCTCTCGATTTCTCGATGACTTGGAGAAGATTCTTGCCGACATCGTCTTCACTCATGTCCGCTGTAATTCTGCCGTTGTAACCTGTGCTTTCTAGATCGTAGGTTCGTGGCATGGGTCTCTTAGTCGATGGATCGATTCGGTCCTCGCCGCCATACCATTCTTTCGTGTTGATGTCATTGTACGTTGGACATGGCTGAAGTGCGTCTATTAAGGCGAAGCCTCTGTGGGCCACTGCCTTCTTGATCATCTCCTTGAGATGTCTAGTATTGTACGCGTAACTGCGGGCGATGAAGGTGAAGCCCGATGCGAGCGCGAGCATTATCGGATCGATATTGCTGTTAATATTCGGCTCGGGAAGCGATTTCGTCTGCATCCCCAGATGCAATGTGGGTGAGGCTTGTCCCTTGGTCAAGCCGTAGACACCGTTGTCGTGGATGATGTAAGCCATGTCAATATTCCGTCTTCCAGCATGTACGAAGTGTCCTACTCCTATTCCTAGTCCGTCGCCGTCTCCTCCAACCGCGATTACTTCGAGATCTGGGTTTGCGAGTTTGGCGCCTTGGGCGTACCCCAGGACCCTTCCGTGTAGGGTGTGGATTCCGAAGGCGTTTGTGAAGTGGACCAGTTTGCTGGAACAACCGATTCCGGAGAACAGTGCAACCCTGTTGATGTCAACTGGCATCTCGGTCAGGGCCATTTTCAGTGATGCTTCGATACCGAAGTCTCCGCATCCGGGACACCAGTCGTTGTGGACCTCGGTTTTCAGATCAGTGAGCTTAAGCGCCATGGGTTAGTACGACTCTCCTATTTTGTGCAGGATTTGATATTACTTGTTTGACTGATTGGTAGATTTCGTCCTGTGACATCGGTCTGCCATTGAATTTCACGATCTTATTCTTGATATCTATCATTGTCTTTTCCGCTATCACGGCTGCCATCTGACCTGAATAGTTCTGTTCAATGTCCACTACGAGTTTGGCTGCCGCCAGTTTTTGCTTCACGGCATTAGTCGGGAAGGGACTGACGAGTCTTATTTGTAGAAATTCTACTCCAATCCCGTCCTTCTCTAGTAGTTTCATCGCGTCTAGTATTGGTCCCTTGGGGGAGCCCCAGCTTACGATTGTAATGTCGGCTTGCTTCTTGGAGGAGGGGAAGAAGTTCACCTTCTCCTGTTCAGGAATCTCCTTCGCCGCCGTTTCCAACTTCGTCATCCTCTTCGTCATCATTTTCACCCTGTTGTCCGGGTCTTCCTCGATGTGTCCTATCTCGTCATGCTCGTCTCCAGTGTTCCAGAACCGGTAGCCGGGCATTCCGAGAACTGCTCTCGGCGAGACCCCGTCCTGAGTGAAAGCAAATCTCCTGTATGGCTCGCCTTCACCATTTCCCTGGTGGTCTGCTTCGATCAGTTTTCCCCTTTGGATTGGGACAAGATCGGCCTTTGGTGGCGAAATGGTCATACTGTTGTTCGCTAATCCCTTATCGATTAGATGGATGCTGGGCATCTGGAATCGTTCTGCGTAGTTGAAAATTCTGATCGCGTCGTAGAAGCTTTCCTCCATGTCCCCTGAGCATAGTACGATTCTCGGAAATTCTCCGTGGGCGGCGCTTAAGATGAACTTCAGATCTCCCTGCTCGTGTCTCGTTGGTTGTCCCGTCGCTGGGCCGCCTCTCTGGTAGTGGGTTATGACGAGCGGAACCTCGTTCATTCCCGCCCATCCCAATCCCTCGACCATCAAGGAAAAGCCTGGACCCGAAGTGGATGTTGCGGCTCTCGCTCCTGTCAACGCAGCTCCCGTCGCCATGGTTATGGCCGCGATCTCATCCTCTGTCTGTGTTACTAGAATCGAGCCTTTTTGGCTCGGATTGTTTCCCCCCGAGATATCGAAGTTTCCGTGTGATTCTAGGAATTCGCTCTCGTCGGCAGCGGGAGTTATCGGGTAGTAGGTCTGGACCCTGCAACCGCCCACCATCTTCCCAAGTGCAACTGCTTCAACACCCATGAGCAATAGCCTCGGCTGGTTTTGAATAGGGTGGAGCTGGAATGGAAACGGTTGTTTCAATTGCGTCTTGGCAGCGTCGTAGGCAAGTTTTGCGCCTATCTCGTTCATGTCGACGACTTTCTTCTTGCTAGCGAAGGCTCTCTCAATGGACTGGTTGAGATAGTTCTCGTCAAAGCCGAGGATTCCGAAGGAGGCTGAGACTGAGAGAACGTTGACGATTCTTGAGAGCTTGCTGAGCTGGTGCTCCCCAATCTGAGCAGCCGTCTTCGCAATAATGTCATTATACGGTATCGAGAACAGGTTAACGCCTCTTCTCTTCGCCTCTTCTAGGATTCCACTCACGGTTCCGGGCAGACCCTGCTTTGCCAGTCTCGCCTTGATCCTCAGTACTACAGGAGTCTCGATCGAATCGATCTTGTCGATCTCGACATTGGCAAAGGTAGGATCGTAGAGTATTCCCCCGCCCGGGGCTACTTCTTCTGCGTGGCGGATGAGTGTCTCCGCGTCGAACGTTGCCAAGACGTCCACGTTGTTTACGTGGGACCTGATCTTGTCGCCGTTTACTCTAACTTCGAAGTAGCTGTGGGGCCCTTTGATGCTCGAGTAGTATTCTCGGAGCCCAAAAGTCCATAGTCCGCCCAGCACGCAGGCTCCCGCAAAAATGTTAGCTGATGAATCGACTCCGCTGCCCTGCGGACCGCCCGTCATCCAGGACAGATCGTTGACCTTGATGCTTACGCGACTCATCGTTTCTAGCCTCCCGTCGCCTTGTCGTGTCCGATGGCACAATCGCAGTCTTTGATGTCCGCGCAGTAAGGACATGCACACTGACAACTGTCCATTTCATGGTTGCAGTTTGGGCAAGCATACATTTCGTTTTCAGCGGTCAGAACAAATCTCCCCGCTCACAATCGTTAGGAACGCTGGTTCGACATAAGGCTTCACCTTGAGAACTTCAGTGTTGAAGCTTGAACGCAGCATTATGCTCAACGCAATTTGGAATCGACCCTTTGAATAAACCTAATGAACGCTGGAAACAAGGAAACTGGCGAAGAAGATGAATAGAAAAAACAAATGGATAGGCGCGTCAATTCTGCTCGCGACATTTCTGCTCGCCGTTCCTGTTCTAACCCCTCGAGTTAGCGCGGGTCCGGTTACCAAGACATGTCTCGGATGTGGAATCACAATGCTTTCTCCAGGGTCTAACGGTGCGCTCAACAACCAATCGACTGTCGGTCCCACTTTCCTCGTATCGTTCGCCGTCAAGAACTTCAGTCTCGTCCAGCCGGGCTCTCACAACGATGTCAACATCACTAACTCACAAGGGCTACAGGAGGGCCATATCCACGTGTTCGTCGATGGCGTGTACAACGAAATCTGGACAAGCTCAAACGGAATACCGCTCACTCTCAATAGCGGTTCCCACACCATCAAACTTGAACTCGTCAGCGACTTCCACCTCCCCTTCAGCCCCGACATCACCGCTTCCACCACGGTAACCGTTGCTAACGGAGCAGACACAATACAGTCAACGGCAATGAACGCACAGAACTATAGCTTAGGCGCACTAATAGTCTCAGTAATCGCACTGATCTTAGTGGCGTATGTTGCGTTCAAACCCAAACCAAAAACTGCTTAGACGAAGCCCCAATAACGGGGCACGTCCTCTTTTTCTCAAGACTTTCACGTTGCTGACTCTCGTAATCGCACTTAGTCCCCTAATTCACACCGCACCTTTCAGTGTAAACGCTTCGAGTCAAGTTGGTGTTGCCATAGTCGACAATGCATTTCTCCCCAAGCACATCAACATCACAACCGGCACCACTGTGATCTGGAATTACGCAAGCAACTGGAGCAGCTTGCACACCGTGACGTCCGTAGGAAATACTACCCAGGGAGGGAGCCCTTTGTTAAACAGTGGAACGCTCCACCCAGGCCAAAGCTACAGCTATACCTTCAACCAACCAGGCCTCTACACCTACCAGTGCTCCTATCATTTCACAACTCCTGCGATGAGTAACGCTTGGGTCAACGTGACTGGAGTCCCAGTTACACCACCAGCCTCCCAGACTTCTCCGCCCATGTACACCCTAATCACCGTAGTAGGAGTCGTAGCAGCGGTAATTGTCGCGACAGTGGTATTGTTTGTAAGGCGGAAGAAGGGACAGATTCCCATTGTTTCAACTTCGGCCAAGAGCACCAAGTTGTAGAAGCTGGGACGATCGACCGTCTAGGAATCATGCAAGACTCTGTGGATACGTAATATCGGTACCCTCGACATGAGCCCATCTTGTCAGTGAATGTTTTGTACTTTTTTTGATCGTCATAATGTGCTCCACCTGAATCCCTTGGATAGTGAGGGCGTCAGCAATCAGCCAACGATGACATCGCCAGGGTAGAACTTCCGCACACATGATAGCAGCCTGACCGTTTTGGGCTAGCCCAGTCAGTTGGTCGATCCCGTTCGCGAACTCTTGGGTCTGCATGTAGTCTGCGAATCCTCTGAAGGACGAGTTCCTCCAGCCCATGTTCTGGGAATGGGCTTTGGGATGACGTAAGCCACCCAGCTGCTTCATTGAAATGTAATCTATCGCGGATTCCTTCAGGCTCTCGGAGAGTGATTCTTGGTTGAATTGTGGGTTGTGCCTAGATCGCGGGATTGTGCGAATATCGACGAGTCGCGTGACTGTATGAGTACGCAGGATCTCTAGGAATTCGTCTAGTGCTCGTGTTGAGTGTCCGATGGTTAGAAGTGGCACGGATGGATGCCCGGGATTTTGTCGGGACGACCCATACTACTGTTTGTGGAACTTTGGAATATCCTTCACGTAGAAACAGTCATCTATTCTCAATAACAACGAGACCAGCTCGAAGGCCCTGTGAATGTTGGCCCTGTTTACGGAGCCAAGCTCGATCACGTTCGCTTCGTACATGTCGATGCATCCGTTCTCGCCCAAACCCATGGCCTGCTCCCCATTTGTGTGATGGTTTCGGAGCTGAATCATCATATCAATAGGATCCAGGCCGTAGTTGCGGGAGAGACATTCAGGTATTTTTTCCAGCGCGTCGGCGAATGAACTGATCACGAATTGATCTCTTCCCTCAAACGTTAGTGCATATCTTCTGAGCCGCAAGGCTATTTCGACAAGGATAGCTCCTCCTCCTGGGACTGCTTTCGGGTTCGTGCGTGAATGTTTCAAGATGAGGAGCGCCCTCTTCACAGTCTTCTCCAGCTCTTGGACTAGTTCGGGACTGCTACCGCGTAGCAGGAGTGTCGCCCCTGCATCGCAATGAAGGATCACGACATCTTCTGGCTTAATCTTGTCAACTTCGAGTTTTCTCGCAGTTCCCAAGTCCTCTTTCTTAAGCTGGTCAGCATTGGCGACTATTGTAGCGCCTGTTGCTCTTGCGGCCGCTTCGAAATCTCCGGGGTCTACTAAGTGCGTTGCGAAGATCCCTTGCCGGCTGAGCTGGTCGGCGAACTTATCGGCCATCTTGGTTCGACAGATCAGGACATTGGCTCCCGACACCTTCACCTTCTCCACCAAGAGGTCCCGTAACCGGGCCTCCTCCGATTTGAAAAATTCGATCTGGCCTTGGCTCGTGATGTTTAGCTTGGTCGAAAATGGACCTTCATCTACTGAATTCAGCTCCAAACGTTTGAACTCCAATTTCGTTAGAAAGGCGACCTTTGGATCATCGACCCAGTTAGGCATACTTGGGTGGGCCTTGCCTTTCTGGATTATGACCCCGCGCACTAGCTCGGAGTCGTTCGTCTGGCCGCCTGGCCTCTTTACAATCAGGATTTTGGCGAGATCGATCGATCCATCTTCCTCTGTACGAGTGATAGCTTCAGCTAGATCTTTCCGTAATCTCCCGCTTAGAAGTTCCCTACCACAATCAACAACTTCCAAGAGATGCTCGTCAAGGTCTTTCGCAACGTCCTTGGCGATTTCGTTGATGATCGCAACCGATTTCTCGGTTGCTTTCAGATAGCCATCAAGTATTGTGTTGGGATGGAAACCCATCTCGATCAGTTTGTCCGCTTCCGTTAGGAGTGCTGAGACGAGAACCAGTAGGGTGGAGATTCCGTCGCCAGTGTGCTGGCGCTGTATCTTCGCTGCTTCCGCGAGAGTCATTATCGCCGGGTACTCGATACCCAGCTCGTCGACAACATCGATTGGATCTTTGGTGACCTTCATCACCATTTCCGGACCTCTGTGATAGGTCACAAGTTTGTATGCGCCCTTAGGTCCGAGGGAGCCGCCGATCTTGAACGCGGCTAGAGATGCAAGATTCAGATTTTGCCTCCAGGCATCCTTCCCTCTAAGTCTTCCTCGATTTTTCAGGAGAATCTGTGGAGTCGCCGGAAGGATCTGTTGAGTCACAGCCATAATGCCTAACCGAACATGTGGCGGCTTCTCATCACGGCCTCATGAATCTTCCTTGCCCGATCTGTCCAGCCGAGACCCGTATAGAGTTCGTTCTTCATTTTGAGCGGGACTATTGGTACTTTCACGCCCGCCACATATACGTAGTCTGGTTCGAAGTCGAGTGGGTCTCCCCAATCCCAGTCTCCCACTTTGATCTGTAGATTTCCATGTACGTCGAGACGAGAGCGCTCGACGTTGAATCGAGATGCATAGCTCCTGATCCGTATCTTGTGGGGTTTCAGGTCGACTTTGGCGTCTCTCTCCAGTTCTCTCTCAACCATACGGGGAGGCTCAATTAGATACCTAGCGAGTTTTCTGGCTAATTCGTCACCTCCTTCACTCGTAGTGAGTATTGCGATGTGATTGGCTTGCACGTTGACCCCTGATATTACCTCGGCAACATCCCCTCCAAAAGCCCACTTGTTCGTGCAGTCCAAAAGCGTCTTTCCAATGGTTATGGTAGCGTCTAGCAATGGCTTGCTGAGAACTACGAGTTCATCTGGTTTTGGGATTCTACTTTCAATCTGGGGTAGTGAGAGTGGCTTTGGCTTATCGGACAGTCTTAGGGCTGGCATGTACCTGATCCCTGATCAACTAAGGAATTGAATGACTAGGGTACTAGACCGGGGCTGGCGAGCGCGAGATACTGTTTGATCCCCTCCGCGGCACGATACGACTGTGGGCCCGCGACGTGTGTTCCTGAGGGAACAGTGTCGCCCGATGTATTCGTGATCTCGCCGGCACCGAATATGTTGAAAGGTGTTTTTGTTCCGGGCGACCAGCATTGGTTCCATTTGTCCCACACCGAAGTGGTCGGGTCTTTGCCGATTCGGCATCCTCCTCGTAAGTGATGGCCCCACCAGTCGTTGTGTGCTGCTCCAGCCGATACCATGCTGCTAACGTTGACGTTTGACGCTCCCATCTGTGTAAAGATATCCTTAACTTTGTTCGCTAGGTAGGTCGCGCCATTGTAGGTGTTGGGCGTCCAGTCATAGGTCAGTCTTGTCAGCGGGTCGCCGTAGATATCCGTGTAGTGCGGGTCTAGGTCAACGTAGTTATCTTTCGTCGGAAGGTCGGGGGCGAAGGGCGTCGAACTCAAGACTGTCTTGGTCTGTAGATACTTGTCCTTCTGAGTAGTCTTGAACGTGCCTCCCATACTTGCCGAAGAGACGCCACCGGCGAACGTAATATTCCCAGGTCCCCCTCCCGGATATCCGCCCACGCCGATCTGGCTTCCTCCTATGAAATTCAAGCCCGTGTGGCTGAAATTGTCATCCATCAGGTCATAAATGTCCACACTTCCCCCGCTGCCATTTCCAGCAGGATAAGCGTTTCCTCCAACATTGGACAAAGTTCCAGAAACGTTCGTTCCCTTGTATGGCAGATAGCCGTTGGTGAGACCTCTTCCCACGGAGCCCGAGACCATAGTTGGATCCGAATTCCAGACATAGGGTACTCCGACTCCTGACAGGAGCATTATTCTGATCATGTTGTATCCCCACAATCCGTTGAAGAAGACCGTGCCAGGCTGAATGTGCACATTTCCTTGCGGATCGTAATAGCGAGCGGCGGTCACAAGGCCACTTGTTGGATCGGTGTCTAGCCGGAAAATGAAACTATTCACAACTAGCGTAAAGTTTCCACTCTTCATAGCAGCGGGTATAGTTCGGTACGCAGCGTTTGCCTTGGCGCCAGTCTCGCAGGCATAGTCGCAAGGACCTCCGCAATAGCCGTCATAAACACAAGGATTGACGGGTACGCCGTAAGGATAGTTAGTGTAAGGCTGCGATGCGAGGGCACTCACGTGAGGAAAAGGATGGTATCCGAGCGCTATCGCGGCAGCTTGGAATGATTGTGCTACAGGGGTGAGGGGATGAGGAGGCAGCGGATAGTTTTGGCTCATCCATGGAAATCCGCTCGAGTCGGACCCTGGGTTGTTTGAACTCCCATTGTAGTCACCGCAGAGTCCATGGGCCCGCTCCCATTGTACGTAGTATGGCTCGTACTGATAGTACTGAAGAGGCCAGTCCTCAAGATCACTATGTGGGTTAATACTATTCAGAAAGGATAATCCAAGATTGGGATTATTGACAGTAGATGAGTACTGGGTATACCCCCATGGTCCTTGGCGCCCCATTGTTCCACCGTAGTGCTGAGCGGCGCCTCCTACTCCGTGACCAAGCGCATGATATTGGATCGGCATAGTGTACCGTCGCACAGGCAGCGCGAGCTGGTAGGGAGTGTTCCTAATCGTCGTCGATTGGAGAGGAAGCGGGCTGTCATATTTCCGCCCTAGCCCAACTCCCCATTCATCATACTTGGTCGTTGAGAAGTCGTTGACGTAGTCCCAGTAAGGACCCTTGGTTATGGCGACGACCTTGTAGTTCTTGCCCCCGTTTAGGCTCGCAATTGAAAGCTCGGCGGCTATTACACCGCTCATGTAGCCTACCCCTAGGATTACTACATCTGCAGCTGGTTCCGTGATTGTAGTTGGCATTTCTACTGGCCTCCTGATGCTTGCTGTTGATACTGCGCGAGGCTGGCCGGTTGAAGTCTTGTCGGAGCAGTCGCAACCATGAGAGTCTTAGGGTCATGACCCTCGCCGTAAAAGTTGCCGAAATTGACCCCGTTGAACCCTGTGTATTTCCAGCCAACCATGTTCTGGTTTCCTCCGTAGATTGGGTCCATTAAGAATCCGGCCCACGTCATGAAGACCAGCTCGTAGGCAAAGTCTGACGGGAGGATACTGCCGAAGCTGGTCGGCTTGTTAGCCCACAGATCCTGAAGAAGCAGCAACTGGTTCGCTGAAGACAGTGTCTCAAAGTTTCCCCCATAAGCACTATTAGCGTACGCCTGCAAGGCCACTAAGCCCACTCTCCAGAATTCTCTAAAGTTAAGCGGGTATTGGTAATTGATTCCAGAACCGACTCTCGGACTTGCCGTAATGCCAGCACCGACTCCTGGAGTGCCGATGCTGCCTCCAGTGTATGTGATAGGTGCGGTAGAGTTCCCGGGAAGATTCGCCCAGCTGAGAGTCGGGCTGACGGTCAGCGTATTGGTCGTGCTGGCCGGGATTCTTGGAAGTATGTGGGGACCGTCCACGAACATGTTAGCACTCTGCCCATAATCACCTGCCAGCGCTCTGTCAATGAAATAGATCACGCCAGCCTCCTTGGCTCCCGGATCAGTATCAGTGGGTATGATTGTTTCCACTATCTTCTCCAGGAGAGACTGCTCGGTAACGCTTAGGCTGATAAAACCAACAACTGTATTGACTCTAGTTTTCAGATTGGAAATCTGTGTATTAGCACTGCTCAGTTGTGAATTCGCATTATTCAGCTGAGAATTCGCGTTGTTCAGTTTTGTTTGCATTGAGGAGTTTTGGTTGTTAAAGAGGGGGATCTCGATAGCGGTTGCCGTAACCGCGCTTGCGGCGGCTGCTAATCCGAGTTTGAGAAATTCACGTCTGGTCTGGTCGGCCATTCGGGTTCAGATCAGCCCTAGCCTAGTTCTATTTTAGCTAGCACCCTGTCCAAAGAGGGTCTCGTTTTTTTGGCCGCTGAAAGCTTATTTTCTCACCGATTAGCTGCTGTTCTCAGTGTTGTTGATGGGAAGCACTCCGCCAAAGAAAATGAAATACACCGATATCATTGTCCCGATCCTGATTGTGCTTGCTGTGGGCGCGGGATGTGGTTTAGCTGGACTCGGAGTATACCAGCTCACCGCAGGCGTGCCGATCTTCTTTCCTTCCAGCTCGAACTCTTCAAGCTCGACTACTAGCACTAATGCAAGTAGTGCTGTGAGTGTCTCGCTCCCGAATGGTGTGGGCAGCACGCAAGGCCTCAACTACGCC
>WNFT01004066.1_pt1 | contig 12776 bp, 12 predicted proteins | sample 5400191 | NCBI WGS metagenome assembly WNFT01 (sample SAMN13153359, study PRJNA577476) | soil metagenome | isolation source: 80 cm saprolite under Madrone tree | place: USA:California | collected 2016-06-14
CATCGCATTCAGGTTGAAAACCGTGTCCAGCAGCGTCTCGCCCTTTTTCAAGCTGGACGCTTCCGCCTGCAAATTCATCGAGTCGGCGCCAAGCCGCGAAGCCGCCGCGCCAAAACTGATGCGCGTGCGCGTGGAAGTTTCGAAAAACGCCAGCGCCACCGTCTTCCCGCGCAACGTCGCCAGTTTTTTCAACGGATGCTTCTGAATTTCCTGGAAAGGTTTGCTTTGGTCGAGTAAAAAGCTCAGTTCGTCCGCGGTGAGCGGTTCGAGGGCCAGCAAATCGCGGAAGTTGTAACTCAATGTCCCTTCTCGGATGAGAACCACGCATTTCCACCAAAATTTCCAGCCTAGTCCACGCGGTCGACCAGCACCACGCGCTCTTCCTTGTCAATCTCCTTCAGCCGCACTTCGATAATTTCCGTGTCGCTGGTCTGCACCTTGCGCCCGATGTACCGCGCCTCGATCGGCATTTCGCGGTGCCCGCGGTCCACCAGCACGCACAGCGAAACGCGCTTCGGCCGTCCCAGGTCAAACAAGCCATTCATCGCCGCGCGTATCGTCCGCCCGGTGTAAAGGACGTCGTCGATCAGGACCAAGTCCATGTTGTCCACGCCAAACGGAATGTCCGAGGAGCGCAGCACCGCCATCGGCGCCACTTTCGACAGGTCATCGCGGTACAGCGTAATGTCCAGCACGCCTACTGGCACTTCCACGCCGTCAATCCCGCGCATGGCCTGCGCGATCCGCTGCGCCAGCGGCACGCCCCGCCTCACGATTCCGATCAGCGCCAGGTTCTTCGTTCCGCCGCTTTTTTCCACGATTTCGTGCGCCAGCCGCTGCAACGTGCGGTCGATTTCCGGCGCGGACATCAATTGTGTTTTTTCCACGATGCGCATGGTCGGGTAATCCTATCATCCCTGACCGCGCCCCGGCCATCCAGTCTGCAGTCACCGAACTGCAATTGGGCCGTAGTAGACTCTTGGGCGGATTGGGGAGGCCTTCTTGGCTATGTTTTCGAGAATGCTCTTGTGGAAGCGCTCTGTTTTGCGGCATGGGATGACCGCAGCGGCAGTATTTGTCGTTGGTAGCATTCTATTGCCGCAGCCAACCGTGGCTCAGGCCGCGCCGCCTCGGGCGACCGCTCCCAAAACGTCGCAAGCGCCCGCCAAACCCAAACTCGTCGTCCTGCTTGTAGTTGACCAGATGCGCGGCGACTACGTGGACAAATTCCTCCCGCAGTGGACTGGCGGCCTCAAGCGCCTTGTCGAAGAAGGCGCATGGTTCCGCGACGCCGCTTATCCCTACGCCGCCACGGAAACCTGCGTCGGCCACGCGACCATTTCGACCGGCGCGTTTCCTGCAACTCACGGCATGGTCGCCAACGCCTGGTGGGATCGTAAAGAACAGAAAATGGTGACTTGCACCGCCGACCCCGATCCCAATGTAAGAAATATCGGTTATGCTGGCGCGACTCCCAAAGGCGCGGACACCGCTTGGCGCATGGGCGTGCCCTCGTTTGCCGAAGAATTGAAGTTTCAGACCAGCGGCGCAACGCGCATCGTGTCTTTCTCCCTGAAAGCCCGCGCCGCCATCACCATGGCAGGCCATAAAGCCGACGCCGCCACCTGGTTCGACGGCGGCGCGTGGGTCACCTCGAGCGCCTACGGCACACAGCCATTCATCGAGGAGCAAGCCAAGTCGCATCCGCCGAAAGCTGACTTTGGCAAGACGTGGGCGCTTTCCCTTCCAGCAAGCGCTTATTGGTACAGCGAGAAAGCTCTTGGCGCCGTCCCTCCCGAAGGCAGGGATCTCACCTTTCCCCACCCGCTGCGCGGAAAGATGGGCGTCGGCGAACCGGACGCCGCCTTCTACGAACAATGGGCCTCGAGCCCCTACGCAGACACTGCTCTGACCGAACTTGCCGAAAAAGCCGTGGACGCGTTGAAGTTGGGCAATTCGAACGGAACCGATTTTCTCGCCATCGGCTACTCCTCCGTGGACCTCGTCGGCCACGAGTTCGGCCCGCGCAGCCGCGAGATTCAGGACATCTTAATAAGACTAGATAAGGACCTTGGCAACCTCTTCGCTCATCTGGATCAAAAAGTCGGCCGCGGAAATTATGTTGTTGCGCTGACAGCCGACCACGGCGTCGTGCCCATTCCCGAAGACATGCAAACCACGGGCGCCGATGCGGGCCTCCTGCATTTGCCCGAACTGCAGGAACGAATAGAGAAGGTTCTCGAAGCTTTCAAATATCGAAAGCCCACGATCGCGCGCATCAATGGCAGCGATATCTATTTTGCGCCCGGCGTCTATGAAAATCTCCAGCACGACCGCGCCGCAATGCAGAGCGTTCTGGATACCGCGCTATCGCAGCCCGGCGTCGCCGCCGTCTATCGCGCCGAAGAATTGCGCGACCGCCTCGCCACACAAAGCCCCACGCTTCGCGCCTTCGCGAATAGCTATTTCCCCGGCCGCAGCGGCGACCTATTCATCCTGCCAAAACCCTACCGGCTCCTGGACAGCACTCCTACCGGAAAGCCCCGCTCCTACGGCACTGGCCACGGCGTCCCCTACAACTACGACCAGCACGTCCCCATCTTGCTGATGGGCTTCGGCATCCAACCCGGCCAATACTTCCAACCCATCACGCCCGCCGACATCGCCCCAACCTTTGCCGCCCTCTGCGGCATCACCCTCTCCTCCCGCGACGGCCACGTCCTCGCCGAAGCCCTGAAGAAAACTTCAGACGCCCGTGCTCCATCTCAGCTCGCGCGGCCAAAATCCGTTCCGCCCTCGGCTCCAGGCACAAATCCCTGAAGCATCCTTCAGATTGTTATTATTTCAGGCGTTTGACAGCATTGTTTTTGCCGCAGGAGGATTCGTAAGCCGCAATTACTACCCAGGCGGGTTTACCCGCGTCCTTTGTGTAGAAGGATAACCAGTAAGGACGACTGATCACGATCATATAAGACACGTTCTTACCGGGTGGAATCCATTCGTAGACGATCCTTCCTTGCACCGAACGGGTTTGCTTCATTCCCTCAATCGACGACCGTTCAACCTTGACCAACGAGGCTAAGGAGTCGGAAGCCACTCGCTGAGGATCATCAAATGCCCACTCGCGTTGCTCAAATTCGGCCCTGTGCTGAGCCTCAATCAAATCGCCATATGCCAATGGCGGAGCCATGAATCGGAAGCCACATCCCACTTTACCGATCTTAGGTTGATCTGGGGACGCTCCATAATCCAAATCTTCGCGGTCGTGTGGATCTACCGATATGACCTGTTGTATTGCGAGCAGGCTACAGCAACCCATGTGGCCATAACCGCCCCAAGAAACGCCCTTGGGAAAGCGTGTTTCTTTTCCAGAGAAAAATCGCCCGACAACGGTGGCGTGAACTATCGAAGAAGGCGATAGATGAATGAGATCGTCAAATTCCTTAAACTTCTCATCTTTCACCAGGGGCACCTTGATGTCCTCGACGACCAGTTCCCTTAGTCTGCTTCGGTCGGCGGTTACCCCGCAACAATACATCGTGCCCGATTTAGATTTTCCACCGTACTCCAGCCAGACATATGGAAAAGATGCGCAAATCGGATCAAAGACGCCGAAGTCTTCAAATCCGTGGGAGACGAACCCTGTCACCTCAATCAACTTGTGATTGTAGGCCGCTGGATCGTCCTTCAGTTGGCAAGCCGATACCTTTTGTGGTTCTTCGCACCAAGCGGCTCGAGCAAAAAGGACCGTGAAGCCCCAAATGGCAAATAAGACGAATCGTCGACTGAAACAGAAAGTCATTGAATTCATAAATTCTAACGCTTTGCAGTGCTGCAAGACACGATTTTCCTAAACCGCCGCCTTGCAGATTCTGTGCGGAGCAGGAACGGCTTCGTGTTATCCTTTTGCCCGAAGTGAGTTCCGCTGGCGCCGTTGACCTCAGCGTAAAAATTGGCGCGTTGCGCCTGCGGAATCCTATTCTCGCCGCCAGCGGAACCTTCGGTTACGGCCTCGAATTTGCCCGCCTTGTCGACCTGAGCCGCCTCGGAGGCTTGGTCACCAAGGGACTTTCCCGCGAACCCATCGAAGGCGCTCCCGCCCCCCGCCTATACCCCACGCCCTCCGGGATGCTCAACGCCGTTGGGCTCCAAAACGTGGGGGTCCGGGCCTTTGTAGCCGAAAAACTCCCGGTACTGCGAAAATTCGATACGGCGGTCATCGCCAACGTTTTCGGCTATACCATCGAAGACTATGTCGAGGTGATCCAAGTCCTCGAGGATGCCGAGGGACTCGCCGGGTACGAGCTCAATATCTCCTGCCCCAACGTCAAAAAAGGGGGTATGCAGTTCGGAAGCGATCCCACCTGCGTCGCCGAGGTAGTCCGGGCCGCCCGAAAGGTCGCCGCAAATCGCCCCCTCTGGGTCAAGCTCTCCCCACTCGTTACAGACATTGGACTTATCGCCCACGCCGCCGAAGAGGCCGGAGCCGACGCCCTCACGGTGGCAAACACCTATCCCGCAATGGCTATCGATTTCCGCTCTGGGAAGTCCCGCCTCGGCAACCCGACGGGGGGGCTATCCGGCCCGGCAATCAAACCTATTACTTTGAGGCTCGTCTGGGAAACGAAGAAGGCTGTCAAGACACCAATCATAGGCCTCGGAGGCGTCGAGACGGTCGAAGACGTGCTTGATTACCTGGCTGTAGGCGCTACAGCGGTACAGGTCGGCACGGCCAGTTTCACTGACCCGAGGGCCAGTGAGCAACTTGTCGATGCCCTTACGAACGTACTGGAACGGACTAAAGCGTTTACTTTGAGTGAGATAAGGGACAAATTCCTAGCAGAAAACGGTTGACATAACGACTCCTTTTTGCTACACTTTTCTGGATTTGGGTAGCACAAAGAACACACTATGAGACATCGACTATTCATGAGCTGGGCTGCACTGCGGTGGGTACTCCTCATGTTCCTGGTGGCTCCGGGCATGGAAGCACCTCTCGTAGCGCATCTGAATCAACCCGTGAAGCCGATTAAGACCTGGGTGGGCAATTCCAGTTGGTATGGCCCCGGGTTCAATGGCCGCAAGACCGCCAATGGCGAGCGCTTCGACTCCGAAGCCCTTACTGCGGCACACCCCAATCTTCCTTTTGGCTCCGTCGTCCGCGTGGTCAACACCCGGAACGGCAAGTTCGAGCTTGTACGTATCAATGACCGGGGTCCCTATCAAGAAGGGCGCGAAATTGATGTATCCTATCGTGTCGCCCGGAAAATCGGCTTGATCCATTCGGGCGTGTGCCAGGTACGGCTCGAGCTCATGCAACTGCCCGAGAAGCACTGACCCCGAAGGAGTCGGGGTCGCCTATGACCACGACGACCTTCGACGCCCATCCCCGCAGCAGCCTGATCGTCGCGCTTGATTTTGATTCTCTTTCCACTGCGTTGAAATTCGCAAAGCAAGTCGCCGATCTTGTGGGAATGTTCAAGATTGGCAACCAGCTCTTTACCGCCGCGGGTCCCGCTGCCGTCAAAGAAGTCGCCGCGCTCGGCCCGGGCATTTTTCTCGACCTGAAATTCCACGATATCCCGAACACTGTTGCTGGCGCCGTGCTTTCCTCGGCGGCCATGGCGGGAGTGCAACTCGTCAACGTGCACGCGCTCGGCGGCAAAGCCATGCTCGAAGCCGCGGTGCAGGCCATCAGCGCTGGTGTGCCGATGGGAGCTGACCGGCCGCGCCTTTTGGCGGTGACCATCCTGACGAGCATGGATAAAAAGACCATGAAGGAAGTCGGAATCAACGGCGCTCCCAAACTCCGTGTCGTGAAACTGGCGCAACTCGCCAAAAAGGTTGGCGTCGATGGCGTCGTCGCTTCGGTGCAGGAAGCCAGGGCGATTCGCAAAGCTTGCGGCCGCGAATTCCTGATCGTGACGCCCGGTGTTCGCCCGAAAGATTCCGAAGTCGAACCCAAATCAGAAGATCAATCCCGCAAGGCTACACCAACCGAAGCGATTCGCGCCGGCGCCGACTTCCTGGTAGTTGGCAGGCCCATCATTGCCGCCACCGATCCACGCGCCGCCGCGCAAGCCATCGTCGAAGAAATCGCCGCCGCAAAGTAGTTCCACAATTTGACCCCCGATTCTTTCCTCCAGTAGCATCCAAAGCGGAAGAGAATCTCCGCTCGTCCGAAATATGTCTATGAACATGAAGAGCGTAATTGTCGGCACGGCCGGGCACATCGATCACGGCAAATCCACGCTGGTCGAAGCGCTGACCGGCACGCATCCGGATCGTCTTGTCGAAGAGAAACGTCGGGGAATTACGATTGATTTGGGTTTCGCTTTTCTGGAAGAAAACGGCGTGCGCTTCGGTTTTGTGGACGTGCCGGGACACGAAAGATTTGTCAGCAACATGCTCGCTGGCGCGGCGGGAATCGACGTCTTGTTGCTGGTGATTGCAGCGGACGAATCCATCAAGCCGCAGACGCGCGAGCATTTCGATATTTGCCGGTTGCTGGGAGTGAAGCGTGGCGTGGTCGCGTTGACGAAGAGCGATATGGTGGACAAGGACACGCTGGAGTTGGTGCGGATGGAAGCGGAAGAATTCTTGCGCGGATCGTTTTTGGAGAATGCGCCGCTCGTGCCGGTGAGCGCGAAAACAGGATCCGGACTCAGCGACTTGAAAAAAGCGCTGAGCGACGCGGCGGCAATTGCGTCCGTAAAAGACGCGGCGCGATATTTCCGGCTGCCGATCGATCGCGCGTTTGCGATGAAAGGGTTCGGTTCGGTGGTAACGGGCACGCTGATTTCCGGCAGCGTTGGCCCAGGCGATGAAGTGGAATTATTTCCGCGCGGCGAGCGGCTGCGCGTGCGCGGCGTGCAGTCCGGCGGAAAATCGGTGGAACGCGCCACTCCGGGGCAGCGCACCGCGGTGAATCTAGCGGGAATCGACCATACCGCGCTGAAGCGCGGCATGGTCTTGGCCGCGCCGGGGAAATTCCGCAAGACGCGGCGGATCGATGTTCGTTTGGAGTTGCTGCCATCCGCGAGAAAAATGAAGCAAGGCGCGCGCGTTCATTTTCACGCAGGAACAGCGGAGACAATTGCGGAAGTATTTTTTCACGGCGAGAAAGAACTGCGGCCGGGAGGAAGCGCGCTTGCGAATTTGAAATTGCAGGATGAAGTGCTGGTGCTGCCGGACGACCGCTTCATCGTGCGGCAATTTTCGCCGGTGGTGACGATTGGCGGCGGCGCTGTGCTGGATCCACTGGCGCGGCGGCCGATGCTGCGAGACACGGGACGCACGGCGTTTCTGGAAACGCTCGAGGGCAGTAACCACGAGGAAATTCTCGCAGCGATGACGGAGCGCGCGATCCTCGGTCTCGGATACGACGAAATTGTTGCCCGCACCGTGTGGACGGATCACGAAATTCGCGATACCGCCAAGAAACTTTTCGATACGGGCCACGCGAAAACAGTATCCACGGAACCGTTGCTGCTGGTTTCGGAGAAAGCATTTGCCGATGTTCGGCGTAAAATTCTGGAGAAGGTCGAAAAATTTCAAAAAGAAAATCCGCTGTTACCGGGAATATTGCGGGAGGATTTGCGGTCCAGCTTAGGCAAGCGTGTAAGGGCCGAATCTTTCCGGGCCGCACTCGACGAGCTTGCCGCGCAGAAGAGGCTGGATACATCCGGCGAACTGGTGAAGAAAGCCGGCTCAGAAATCACCCTCCTTCCCGAAGAAGCAAGAGCCAAAGAGCAGATTGAAGCGGCGTTTGCTTCCGCGAGTCTGGCGGTTCCCTCGGTGAAGGAAGTGCTGGCAAAGCTCACCGTCGAAGCGAAGCGCGCCGAGAAACTTTTACAGATTCTCTTGCGCGAGAAAAACCTGGTCCGTGTTTCGCCGGACCTGGTCTTCCACCGCCAGGCGCTGGCGCAATTGAAGGAGCAGCTTTCCGCTTACAAAAAAGCGAAGGGTGATCGAATTAACGTGCCTGCCTTCAAAGAGTTGACCGGAATCACGCGGAAGTACGCCATCCCCTTGCTCGAATACCTCGACCGGGAGCGGGTGACGCGCCGGGCCGGGGATGAGCGTGTTATCCTGTAGGTGCAAGCGGCGACAGTGACTTGCCGCGCGGGGCTACCTGCGCTAGGGTTTAATTAGCGCGCCGCCAGATGGGGCGCGTGGAGGCGGTTCATGGGTGAATTCAGTATTTTTCATTGGCTGATCGTTCTAGTCGTAGTTCTGATTTTCTTTGGCGGCAAGCGAATCCCCGAAATTATGAAGGGATTTGGCGAGGGCATCCGGAGTTTCAAAGATGGCATGTCCGGCACCTCGTCCACACCAGCTCCCCCGACGGCCCCTCCGCCCACGGCAGAGAAGCCTGCTGAGGAAAAGAAGTAGCGCAGAAGCACACAGAGGTTTCCCTGCGATTTGAGATGGGGCGGCCTGTGTGGCTTCCCTTTTTCGTTTTAGAGCGACGATTTTTTCCGCATGCCATTGCGCATTCCAGCCAACACCAACTTCCTGCCAATCGGGTTTCCATCTGAGGGACGAACAGTTGGCATCCTTACCGACAAGGTCGGGAACTTTGGTCGCTCCTTGAACCCGTTTGGAGCGCAAAAAGCGCACTTTCGCTCAGGATGACACCCGCTCCGTGTAAGAACACTTGCGTTAAGAACACAAAATTGTGTCCAAACAGTAGCGGAAAACGCTGATCCAAGGCGCAAAACCTGTACGTTTGACCAGTAGCGGCGGCATAACTTTGCGTTCAGCATCGGGTAATCACAGGGTGCCCCGGGAATCAAAATCTTCCGAATGACTCGTCAGGAGAAAACATGAAATTCACGTGGATGAAGTGGAGCGCTTTACCCGTTGCGGTGCTGATGGCCGGCAGCGTGGCGTTGGCGCAGGATCAATCGTCTTCAGGCTCGCAGCAAGCCCCGCCAGCGCAGGCGGCAACACCAGCGCCGGAAGCGGCTCCGGCAGAAAAACCCAAGCCGACGGTGGCGCAGCGCAAGGAAAATCAGCAGGACCGCATCGCCAACGGCGTGCAGAGCGGCCAGCTGACCGCGGGCGAGACCGCCAAGCTGGAAAAGAAAGAAGCCGCCATCAACAAGGAAACGGCAGCGGATCGCGCAGCCAACGGCGGGAAGTTGACGGCGTCGGAGAAAAAGCAAGTCAACCGCCAGCAAAACCAGGCTTCCAAGCAGATTTATGCCGACAAGCACAACGCCAATACGGCGCACTACGCCAACAACAAGGTGGGCCAGCGCCGCGAAAACCAGCAGGACCGCATCGCTCAAGGCGTGAAGAGCGGGCAACTGACGGCCGGCGAAACGGCCAAGCTGGAGAATCAACAAAAGGGCATCAACAAACAGGTTGCCGCGGACCGCAAGGCCAATGGCGGGACGCTGACGGCTTCCGAGAAGAAACAGATCAATAAGGAACAGAACGGCGCGTCGAAGAACATCCATAACAAGAAGCACAACGCCAAGACGCAGCCGCAGGCGCAGCCAAAGCCGTAAATTTCCCTCCACCCCCAAACAAAGAGAGGCGCTCCGGTGAAAGCCGGGACGCCTCTTTTTTTGTGTTCACCATTGCCAGTGTTTGTTGGTTTTGGTTCTTTGTCGGAAGATGAAGACCAAATGAGACGGGAGGACACGCGGTCCTTTGCAGACAGAGAGGACATAAAAGTCTCCCTAGAGTTGAGTTTTGGTGCCGATCGAAAGCGGGACGCGCCCCTCGTTCCTCTGGTGAACTGAAGCGCGCCCCTACACAGGCGAACCAGGGGTTACAACATGGGCCTAAATCAGAAACGCCCCGACAGGGTCGGGGCGTACTTTTCAACAGGGATATTGTACCACAACGGTAATGCGGGTCAAACCCAAAAATTGCAAGCGTCCTTCCAGAAGGACAGACAGTTTCCGATTACGCAACCAATCGGGACTAGACCTAACTCCGTGATATAAACTCTCGGTCCGGTTCAGTCGATCTACGATTTCGCAACTGCATGCGTCCAGTCATCCAAGTTTCCAGAGTCCGCAAGACCTACGGCCCAACGGTGGCTGTCGACGAGGTGTCTTTCGAGGTAAACGACGGCGAGATCTTCGGTTTAATCGGACCCAACGGAGCGGGAAAGACCACCACGATGGAGTGCATCGAAGGCCTGCGCACGCCCGACCGCGGCACTATCACGGTTCTGGGTCTTGATCCCTTTCGTCAGGTCTACAAGCTGCAAGAGCGAATCGGGGTGCAACTCCAGCAGGCACAACTCCAGAAGCGGATCAAAGTGTGGGAGGCAGTAGACCTCTGGGCTTCGCTTTACCGGAAGAAAGCGATAGACGGCGCACGCTTACTCGAGCAGCTTGGCCTCACCGACAAGCGGGACGCCTGGTTTATGAACCTCTCCGGAGGCCAGAAGCAGCGGCTGTTTATTGCCCTTGCGCTGATCAACGACCCAGAGCTGGTGTTTCTCGACGAGCTGACCACTGGGCTGGATCCGCAGTCGCGGCGCGCGATCTGGGACCTGGTGCGCGGTATTCGCGAGCGCGGCAAGACGGTCTTTTTGACCACTCATCTGATGGAGGAGGCCGAACGATTGTGCGACCGGGTAGCAATCATCGAGCGCGGACGGATCATCGACATCGACAAGCCGGAGAAGCTCGTCGGCAGACACTGCCCTGAGCGCACCGTCGTACTTGCCACGGACGACCCGAGGGCCGAAGAGCGCTTTCGGGCGATCCCTGGACTTGAGGAGGTAAGGTGCGCTGACTTGCGATTCACCATTCGCGGCCGGGGCGAGGATTTCGTGACGGAAGTGATTCATTGTCTGTCCGAGAATCGGATCCGGGTCACGGATTTCCGCACGATTCTGCCCAACCTTGAGGACGTCTTTCTAAAGCTGACCGGTCACCCGATTCGGGAGTAGGCTCGATAAATGATGCTGCGTGGACTCTGGAAACTGACTTGGATCGAGATCAAGATCTTCTTGCGCGAGCCCCTTGGCGCATTCGGTACGATCGTTTTTCCTGTTCTCGTTTTCCTTGGGCTGAGTCAAGTGCCCGGCCGCAAACTCACACCACCCCCATTGGGCGCCAGCAGTTTTATACGCGTGGGCCTGCCGGTTCTCGTGTCGCTGCTGATCGCCGTCAGCGCCGTGCTGTCCCTGGTTACGATTATCTCCATCTACCGCGAGGGAGGCATCCTCAAGCGACTCCGCGCCACGCCGCTGCGCCCGCAAACGATCCTTACCGCCCACGTGATCGCCAAGCTGATATTCACTGCGGCCACCCTGGCCTTGATGGTCCTGGCAGGCAAACGCTACTACCCGGCCGGCGTTCATGTTCCATGGTTCTCGTTCATGATTGCGCTGCTGCTCAGCACCTGGAGCATCCTGTCGATTGGCTTTCTCATCGCGAGCATCGTTCCCACGGCGCGGTTCGCGCAGCCCATCGGCGCCATCATTCTGTACCCCATGATGGGCGTGTCGGGAGTCTTTGTGAGCATTGAAATGCTGCCGCCAGCGCTTCGTGCGGTGGCCCGAGTGCTGCCGCTAACCTACGCTGTGCCGCTACTCCAGGGAATCTGGAACGGCGACGCGTGGTCGGCCCATGTGGGCGACGTGGCGGCACTGGCCATGGTGTTTGTCGTTTGCACGGCGCTCTCGGCAAAAGTTTTTCGTTGGGAGTAGAAAATTTCCTCGCTGCTCTTCTCGAGAGGTCATAAGTCACGTCGTTACGAAACGCAATGCCATAAACAAGCTACGAGGAAGTTCGGGGGTTAGCGCCCTGGGTGCTTGGCGAGAATGAGGGTGATCTCGTCGTGCTGCTCGTGGCGGCTGAAGCGCTGGACTCCGGCAGGTTTCGCCGGACGACGTGACACACTTTCCAGATTTTCGGGGCTACTTTGTTGCTAGCGAGCTGCGGACCTTAGCGTAACCTGGCTTGATTACGGAGTAGATCAAATCGCAACGCCGGTCATAGGGAAGGAAGGCGCTCTTCATCGAGTTGATGGTGATCTTCTCAAAGTCCTCCAAGGACAGACCAAAGGTATCGCGAGCCGCCTCGAATTCCCGGGTCATGGTCGTGTCGCTCATCAAGCGGTTGTCGGTGTTGAGCGTAACGCGAAATTTCTCCAGGTAAAAAATCTTAAAGGGATGCTCGGAAAGGCTGCGGGCGGCCCCCGTGTGAACATTGCTGATCAAGCAAATCTCCAGCGGAATCCTTTTGTCGAGAACGTATTGAGCGAGGCCGCCCAATTTCACCGCCTTACCCTCCGCGACGGCAATGTCATCGATTAGCCGTGTGCCATGTCCGATGCGGTGCGCTCCGCAGTATTGAATGGCCTGCCAAATCGATTCCTTCCCGAACCCTTCGCCAGCATGAATGGTGATGTTGAAATTCTGCCGCTGAATATAGTGAAAGGCTTCCACGTGCTTTTTGGGAGGAAACCCACCCTCCTCACCAGCCAGATCGAATCCCACAACCCCGCGCTCGCGAAAGTCAACGGCCAGCTCGGCCATTTCCAGGGAAACATCCATATTGCGCATCGCGCAGATGATCAACCCGGAAGAAACTCCAAAGTTCTTTCGGCCCCGCTCCAGGCCTGTGAGCACGGCGGAGACAACCTGTTGGTGGCTCAATCCTTCCCGAGTGTGAAAAACGGGGGCAAAGCGAGTCTCAAAATAGACTACCCCGTCCCGGCACAGGTCTTCGGCTTGTTCATAAGCTACTCGTTCGAGCGCCTCCTCGGTTTGCATCACGGCGATGGTGTGCGCAAAGCCC
>WNFT01004067.1_pt1 | contig 12774 bp, 12 predicted proteins | sample 5400191 | NCBI WGS metagenome assembly WNFT01 (sample SAMN13153359, study PRJNA577476) | soil metagenome | isolation source: 80 cm saprolite under Madrone tree | place: USA:California | collected 2016-06-14
GGAAGAGAGCGAAAGTGTCGGCTCAGCGTCAGCGTATTCATGCCGAGGCGCGGAGCGTCGGCGAGCTGCACGAAGAAAATGCGCTCGCCCGGCAGATCCGCAATCCCGGACCAATCGTCGGGAAGCGCGAGCGTGTGGAAGCTGTCGAGAATCAGGCCGAGATGGGGATGGTCGGCTCGGCTGACGATGCGCCAGGCACGATCGAAGGTTCGAACATGCGTACCCCACGAGAGCGCCTCGTAGCCGACCTTGAGCCCGCGCCGGGCTGCGCGCTCGGCGAGCGCATAAAGCTGGGCGGCGGCGCGCTCATCGTCATCGATGGTATCGGGAGCGACGTTCGAGCATACCAGCATCAGCGGCGCGCCGAGCTGCTCCATCAGATCGAACTTGCGTTCGGCGCGGTCGAGGTTGCGCTTGAGCTTCTCGTCCGGAACGCCTTCGAAGTCGCGGAAGGGTTGGAACAGGTCGATCGTCAAGCCGACGTCGGCCGCATAACGGCGCACCTCGCGCGGCGCGCCGGCAAAAAACAACAGGTCGTTCTCGAATACCTCGACCCCGTTGAAGCGCGCCGCCGCGATGGCCTCGAGCTTCTCGTTGAGCGTGCCGCTCAGGCAGACCGTCGCGATCGACCGACGCATGCCGTCCTCCCGAGGTGAAAAGATGAACAGCCCATGTTTTCATTTTCATCCGATAATTGGAAGCGACATCCCTCGATTCGAGGACTTGCCGGAGACCGATCTTTCGGCATGTCTTGGCGATTCCCCTTCAGGCGATGATCCGCATCGCGCGCCCGGTCGAGCCCAAGATGTCGGCACCGCGCTCGGTGACGACGATCGTCTCGCTCACCCCGACCGTGAAGGCTCCGTAAATTCGCAGCGCCGGCGGGATATGGAACGCCATGCCGGGTTCCAGTTCCCGCCTCACCCCGGCGTAGAGGCTCAAGATCGATCCCTCGCCCCAGTCGGGTGCGAACGAGATACCGATCGAATAGCCGGTGCGTTTGCGGAAATTCTCGGTATAGCCGGCGCGATCGATGACGCGTTGGCAGGCGAGGTGAACGTCCTCGCACGGCGCCCCGGGGCGGATCGCATCGATTGCGGCCGCAAGCGCCTCCTCGCACGCCTTCATCATATCGCGCGCCTCGCCCGGGACGGCGCCCACCCAGGCGCAGCGCATCAGGGCCGCATGATAGCGGTCGTGGCACGCCGCCATTTCGAGGAAGCAGGGGTCGCGGTCGCGAATGATGCGCCGCCGCCAGGTGCCGTGCGGCACGCCGCTGCGCGGTCCGCTCGAGACGAGCGGCTCCATGCCGACATATTCGGAACCGCGCGCAATTGCCGCGCCCATCATTGCGGCCACGAGGTCGTTTTCGCAGGCGCCGGCGCGGACCGCCGCCAGGCCGGCCGCCATGCCGGCATCGACATACATTGCCGCCTGCCGGATCTTCTCGATCTCGCGCGCGGATTTCACCGCCCGGAGCTCCTCGACGAGGCCCGCGGCGTCCGCAAGCTGTCCGAGCCGCGCATGCAGCGCCTCGTAAGCGGAAATGGGCAGAAACCACCCCCGCTTGTCGATCGCGATCCGCCTGCCGGACAGCCCGTGTTTCTCGATGACCGAGCAAAGGAACGCGACCGGGTCGTCGCCATCGCCGTAGCATTCCACATCGGTCAGAAACGTATTGGCGACGAAGTTGAAATATTCGAGTCGCCGAATCACGAAAATTGCATCGCGGTCGACCGGCAGCACCATCGCCTGGAACGTGTAGTAGCCGGGCGTCTGCTGGCCGGCGAGATAGAAGATGTTCTCGGGGCCGGTCACGATCATCGCGTCGAGGCCGCGACCGCCGAGGAGTTTTCGCGCGCGCGCGACCCGGCGATCGTATTCGTCTCTCGGGAACGCGGATTCGCTGCCCTGCTTCACGCTCGTCAGCCCGTTCATAAATCGATCCTCATCAGCTCGACGGTTTTGGCCGGCTCGAATATGACGCCGAGGCCGCTCGCCCCGGTCGTCGATAGGTTTCCTCGGCCATAGACGATGCCGGCAACGGGATCGTCGACGAGTTGGTCGGCCCCATAGAGCTCCGCAAACGCCGGCGACACCGTCGTGGCGACATGCAGCGCGGCGGCGGTTGCGGCCGCGCCCTCGTTCATTTGGCCGATCATGAACGGCACGCCGGCATTCGACAGACGGCGAGCTGCTTCCAACACCGGCGAGATCCCGCCGAGCTTGATCAGCTTGAGATGGCACCATGCGCGTCCGCCCAGCGCGATGGCGCGGTCCACGTCCTCGAGCGAAGCGATGCTCTCGTCGAGCATGATCGGAATGGGGCTCTCGGCAGCGAGGATGCGCACCGCCTCCCAGTCGCCGGCCGGAACCGGCTGCTCGGCGTAGGCGAGATCGAACCGGGCGAGCGCGCGCAGATGCTCGAGAGCGTCGCTTGCCGCCCATTGCCCGTTGCTGTCGATCGCAAGGGTGATGCCGGAACCGAACCGATCGCGCAGCGCCTCGAGGCGGCGGCGGTCCTCCGCGAAGGGCGCGACCGCAGTCCGCACCTTCAGGTCGCGGAATCCGCGGTCCACATAGGCTCCGGCGTCCATCAGAAGATCGTCCAGCGACGACCAGAACAGCGTCTGGTTCGTGGCGTAGCTCGCCGGCGACGTTCCGCCGAGCCACGCCGTCAGCGGCACGTTGGCGCGCTGCGCGACGAGATCGTGCAGCGCCATGTCGACCAGCATGCGCACCGGCGCCGAGCGCCGCGCCGCCCAGCGCGGGAGCGTCTCCAGGACCACCGAGGGTTCCAGCATCCAGTGGGCGGTCGATACGGCCTCGACGGCATCCGCGATCACGGCGTGCGGCTCGAGACGGTTCAGGTAGGCAACGTTGGTGCGGACTTCGCCGAGTCCGTGCGCGTCGCGCGTTTCCAGCACGAGGTAGAGTTCGGCGAGATGCGGCACCGCGCCGGAGGTCGCCGTGCGGAGCGCGCGGCCGCCCGCGTAGTGAAGGTCGGCCCGGTATAGGCGCGCGGAGAGCCGCATCAAGGTCTCTCGGAACTAATGGAGGATCTGTTCGATGAAGCGCCGGGCACGGGCACTCGTCGATCCCGAAAAGAACTCCTCCGTGGTCGCATTCTCGATGATCTCGCCGCGCTCCATGAACACGATGCGATCGGCGACACGGCGCGCGAACCCCATCTCGTGAGTGACGATGATGCTGGTCATGCCCTCGTGCGCGAGCTCCGTCATGACGTCGAGAACTTCCTTGATCATTTCCGGATCGAGCGCCGAGGTCGGCTCGTCGTAGAGCATGAGCTTCGGTTTCATCGCGAGTGCGCGGGCGATGGCGACGCGTTGCTGCTGGCCGCCCGACAGCTCGTCCGGGAAGGCGTCCGCCTTCTCCGGCATATGCACCTTTTCGAGCAGTCCGAGCGCGATGTCGCGAGCGTCGCGCCGACTCATCCCCAGCACCGCGACGGGCGCCAGCATGATGTTCTCGACCGCGGTCAGATGCGCGAACAACTCGAAGTTCTGGAAAACCATGCCGACCTTGCGGCGAACCAGATGAGCATGGCGGCGCTCCCCCGATATCTCGCGCCCTTCGAACACGATCGAGCCGTGGTCGATCTGTTCCAGAAGGTTGACGCAGCGCAGCAGCGTCGACTTGCCGGAACCCGACGGTCCGATCAGCACGAGCGTCTGCGATTGGGCGACGGCGAGCGAACAATTGGTCAACGCCTCCAGACCTCCGTACGTTTTGCGGACGCCGGTGATCTGGAGGAGCTCCATTGCCGAATGCATGTCGATCGCCTTCTGCCTCAGCGAACCGCGGCGGAGCCGCCGGTCGCTCCGAGAAGGCGTTGCGTGAAGGAGATGCGCGTCACCGGTCTGCGCCGGCGGGCCGCCAGCGAGCGCTCGGCGAGCGCCACCAGCACCATGAAGATGGTCGTCATTGCCAGATAGTAGACGCCCGCCGCGGTGAGCGCCTCGAGATATTTGAAATTCGCGCTCGCAGTCTGATTGGCCACGAGCAGCAGTTCCTCGACGGCGATGACCGACACCAGCGCGGAGAGCTTAAGCATCCCGATCATCTGATTGCCGGTCGGCGGCAGGATGATCCGCAAGGCCTGCGGAATGACGATATGGCGTACGACCTGCCAGTTCCTCATGCCGAGAGCGAGACCGGCGGTGCGCTGCCCCCTCTTCACGGCTTGCAGCCCAGAGCGGAGTATCTCCGCCATGTAGGCGCCCTCATTGAGCGAGAGCGCGACGACCGCACTCGCGAATCCCGACAGGATCAAGCCGAACGAGGGCAGGACATTGAAGACGAAGATGATCTGCAACAGGACCGGGGTTCCTCGAAACAGCCAGAGGTAGAGGATCGCGAGCGCATGGGCGGCCTTGAAACGCATCTCCTGGAGAATGGCAATCAGGAAGCCGATGAGGATTCCGAGCGTCATCGCCACGACAGTGAGGAGGAGCGTCATCCCGGCGCCGCGCAAGAAGGCCGGGGAAACCAGATAGCGCAGGATGAGGTCGACCGAGATGGACATGACGATCTCTTGGACCGCATGCCGTCACGACGAGGGCGCGGCCGTCATTGCAAGAGCACAACGGAGGCGGGAAGCTTCCAATTTTCGAGGACGCGAACGTAGGTTCCGTCTCTTGCCATGGATTGGAACGCGGCCTCGATCGCCTTGCTCATCGCCTCGTCGCCCTTGCGTACTGCAACGCCGAGGCGCGTGTTGGCCTCGAAAGTTTCGCCGACTACTTGGTAGACATCTGGAACTTCCGCCATCAGCATGACCGTCCCGGGGGTGGAGTTGTAGAAGACGTCGGCGCGTCCCTGCCGGACGGCGAGCGCCGAGTCCTGGGCGGTCGGAAAGGTCATCACGATGACCTGTGGCTGGCCGGCGTTGCGGCAGCGTTCGTCATCCGCACGCGCATAGTTTTCCTGAATGCCGCCCAAGGTGACGGCAATTCGTTTGCCGCAGAGCGAAGCGTTGCGGCCGCTGATGCCGGCCGGATTGGCTTTGCGCACGATCACCTCGGTGCCTATGCGCAGGTACGGCACGAAATCGACCTGCTGCGCGCGCTCCTGCGTAATGTACATGGCGGAATTGATGATATCGAGGCGTCCGCCCTGCAAAGCCGGGATCAGGCCCTTGAATTCCATGTTCATCGGCTCGGCGGCAAGGCCGAGACGCTTCGCGATCTGGTCGCCGAAATCCACGTCGACGCCGACGAGCTTGCCGTCCCGCTGGAACTCGAACGGCGCGAACGTTGCGGCAAATCCGTAGGTGAGCTTGCCCGGCGTCACCAGTTTCGCTGGCGCCGCAATCTCGGCTGCGGACGCCGTGGTGACCAGTGCAACAGCGGCAACGGCGAGCGCGGCGCGGACCATACGTTGTCCCTCCGACGAGGACCCGATGGGCTTCCTGCGGCGTTCCTTTTTCGTCGACTTGCAGAAGATACAATCTGCTTCAGCGGGCGAGTCAAGGCGCTTTATGCGCGTCGCCATCATCCGCCGAGATAAGCCTGGCGGACATGCGGGTTGTCGATCAGCTCGCGACCGGTTCCGGCGAGCGCCAGCGAGCCCGACTCGAGGAGATACGCACGGTCGCACATTTCGAGCGCTGCGAATGCGTTCTGCTCCACCATCAGTACCGTGGTGCCGGCCTTGCAGATGTTCTTGATGATCTCGAATGTGCGTTCGACGACGGTGGGCGCAAGACCGAGCGAAGGCTCGTCGAACAGCAGGAATCTCGGGCGCGACATCAGGGCGCGGCCGATCGCCAACATCTGTTGCTCGCCCCCCGAGAGCGTGCCGGCGGCCTGCTTCTGGCGTTCGGCGAGCCGCGGGAACCGCTCGAAGATCAGCTCCATGTCGCGCTTGATCCCGCCGGCATCGGTGCGCAGATAGCATCCCAGCTCCAGGTTCTCCAGCACCGTCATGTCGGGGAAAACGCGCCGGCCTTCCGGACAATGCGCAATGCCGAGCGAGAGCACGGTGCGGGCGCCCGCGCGCGTGATATCGTGGCCGTCGAAGGCGATCGTGCCTTGGGCCGGCGGAAGCAGCCCGGAGATCGCCCGCAAGGTGGTCGTCTTGCCGGCGCCGTTGGCGCCGATGAGCGCCACGAGTTCGCCGCGACCTACCGTGAGGGAGAGCCCTTTCACGGCCGCGACCTTGCCGTAGCGGCAAACGAGGTCGCGAATCTCAAGCACGCTTGCTCCCCTGTCCCAGATAGGCCCGCACGACCTCGGGATGGTTCTGAATGGTGGCGGGCGCGCCCTCCGCAATGATGCGTCCGTAGTTGAGAACGATGATGCGATCGGACACCCCCATCACCATCGGCATGTCGTGCTCCACCAGCAGGATCGTCGCGCCGCTTGCACGGATTTTCTCGACGAGCTTCATGACGGCCGCCGAAACGGCGGCCGTCATGAAGCTCGTCGAGCAGCAGCATGGTGGGATTCGCCGCGAGCGCGAGCGCAACGCCGAGCAGGCGCTGCTCGCCGTACGGTAAACTGCCGGCGAGATCGCCTGCGCGCCGCTCGATCCCTACGAGTGCAAGGATTTCCCAGGCATTATCTTTAAGCTTGCGCTCGGAATTGCGCTCCGCGGGCAGCGCCAGCAGCGTATCCCACAGCGAGGACCGGCCGCGCCGGTGGAGCCCGATCAGGACGTTGTCGAAGACCGTATTATTCCGGAAGACGCTGGTGCGCTGAAAGGTCCGCACGAGCCCGAGCGCGGCGATTTCGAAAGGCTTCAATCCAACGAGCGAGACGCCGCGACAGGCGATTCTCCCGTCGGCGGGGCGAAGGTACCCGGTGATCGCATTGAACGCCGTGGTCTTGCCGGCGCCATTCGGTCCGATCAAGCCCACTACCTCGCCTTCGCGCACGGTGAATGACACGTCGGCGATCGCGACAAGGCCGCCGAAACGGACCGTTACATGCTCGAGGGAGAGCACGGGCGTCGCGCTCGCGCGATTCGCGCTCATTGCCGGCCGGGCTTCGAAGTCCTTGCGCCGAACGCGGGCTGCGCGAGCGGGCCCAACGCCGGCACGATGCCGCGCGGCAACACGTAAACGATCAGAATCATGAGCGCGCCGTAGATGATCCACTGCTCCACCGGCGTCGCCAAGGAGCGAAGTACCATGGGCAGGATACCGAAGATAAGACCGCCGACGACCGGACCCGCCAGCGTGCCCTTGCCGCCGGTGATCACCATGATCACCATGGTCACGGTATAGATGAACAGGAAGATATCGGGATCCACGATCTTGATGTAGTGGGCGTAAAGGCTCCCGGCGGCCCCGGCGAGCGCGGCCGAGACCACCGCCGCCAGGACCAGGAAACGCGTCACGTCGATGCCGACCGACATGGCAAGCTGCTCGTTTTCCTTGAGCGCGATCATCGCGCGGCCAGCGCGCGCGCCGACGAGCCGCTTGATCAGCACGTAAGCGACGATCGCAACGACGAGAACGAGGTAATAATTCGACGCCTTGTCCCAAAGCGTTACGTATCCGAGGCCGGGCAGGCCGATCGTGAACGGCGGGATGTTGGAGAGCGCGAGCGGTCCCTGCGTCAGTTCGATCCAATTGAGCGCGACCAGCCGGACGACCTCGGCGAAGCTGATGGTCACGATGACGAAGTAGGCGCCGCGGACCTTGAATGACAGCTTGCCGATCGCATATCCACAGGCGCCGGCGAGGAGAGTGCCGATGACGAAACCCGCCGCAACCGGCCAGGGTTCGTGGTCGATTGCTTGACCCGCAATCGTGACATGGAATCCCAATGCGGTGAGCGCGCTGGCATAGGCGCCGATGCCGAAGAAGGCGACGTGTCCGAGACTCAACTGCCCGGTATAACCCAGCAGCAAGTTGAGGCTCATCGCGGCGATGGTGAAGATGCCGGTGGTGATCAGAACGTGAAGGAAATACTGATCCTTCAGCCATAGCGGAACGGAAAACAGGAAGAGAGTGGACAGATAAGGGAGGACCCGGCTCATCCAATGCGCTCCGCCCGGGCAAACAGGCCGGTCGGCCTGATCAGAAGCACGACGATGATTATCAGGAACCCTATCGCGTCGCGGTAGCCCGAGGAGACGTAGCCGGCGCCTATCTCCTCGGCGAATGCTAGGATGAAACCGCCGATCGCGGCGCCGGTGATGTTCCCCAGCCCGCCGAGGATCACGATGGCGAACGCCTTGAGGGACGCGAGATCGCCCATCGTCGGCGTCACGATGAAGACGGGACCGAGCAGCGCTCCCGCCGCCGCGGCAAGTCCGGAGCCCAGCGCGAAGGTTGCGTTGTAAATTCGGTCGATGTCGATGCCCATCAGGGCGGCGGTGTCTACGTCCTGGAAGGTCGCCCGCATCGCTTTGCCGAACTTGGTGCGGTTGACGACCGCATAGGTTCCGGCGATGAGGAAAAGCGCAACCACGAGCACGAAGATGCGCAGCCAAGATACGGATATTGGGCCGAGGACGAGCGGCGTCTCGGGAAACGGCGTGACGATCGCCTTGGCAACCCCGGTCCAGACCAACTGCTCGGTATTCTGCAGGACGATCCACGCCCCGATCATGATCAACATGGTCGTATCGATGTCGGCATCGCGCATCGGGCGCAGCAGCGCGAATTCGATCGCGGCGCCGAGCACGCAGCCGGCCGCGACAGCGACGACGAGGGCGAGAAAGAAGTTCAGCCCGAGCGGCGCAGTGACGAGGTAGACCACATAGGCGCCGAAGGCGTAGAGCTCGCCATGGGTGAAATTGACGACCCGCATGATCCCGAAGATCAGGGTGAGCCCGATGCCGAGGAGCGCGTAAGTGCTGCCGAGCGTGGCCGTATTGGCGAGATGCTGGAGGAACTGGTCCACCGAGATGGAACCTCGGATATCAGCGCCTTCGTCTTCGACCGACGGCTTCAGCGCTACGAAAGCCGGGCCTCCGGGTACGCCCGGAGGCCCGGCGTGGGCGAACGTCAGACGTTGTTGGGGACGACGACCTTGCCGTTTTCGATCCTGATCAGATAGATGCCGGGTATGCTCTGACCGCTCTCATTGCCCTGCGGTCCGGCTTTGTTGAACTTGATCTTGCCGTTCAAACCCATCAGCTCGATGTTCCAGAACGCCGCGCGGATCGCCTCGGGTTCTGCCTTGCCGGCCTTCTCGATCGCGGCCGCGATGGTGCGAATGCCGTCATATCCGCGGAAACTCTCGGTCAATCCGGCGAACGGATGGCCACGCTTCTTCCACTCCTCGATGAAGCTCTTGGCGCGGGCAGGATCGGCGGATGCGTCGGGATTCCACGGCGTGAAGAACGTGATGTGCGTCGTATCGTTCACCGCGGCACCGGCCTGGGCAATGAGCTGATCGGGCGCCTGCGATCCGCCAGTCGTGATGAACCGGCGTTTGAGCCCGAGCGCTGCGGCCTGCTTGAAGACGAGCGTCAACTGCTCGACCGCCGTCGTGATGATCAGCGCATCGGCATCGGACGCCTTGATCTTTGCAAGCTGAGCGCTCATGTCCTGGGCCGGCGGATCCATGGTCTCGACGAGACCGACCTTGATGCCGTGCGCCGCGAACATCTTGCCGAAATCGTCGGCCGCGCCGCGACCCCAATCGTTGTTGACGACCAGAAAGTCCGCCTTGCCGATCTTGAGCTGGTCGACGAGCTTGGAGAAGGCTTGCGCTTCGACCGAGGACGGCGGCGAAATGCGGAAGATGTAGGGATTCCCCGAGGTGGTGATCTTGCCCGCCGACGACGTCTCGACCAGCATCGGCACCTTGTGCTCCATGAGCTTGGGCATGATGGCAAGGGTGAAGCCCGAACCCCAGGCGCCCATCATCACTGGCACTTTGTCGCGCACGATGAGCTTCTCGGCGACCGCAGCGGCCTCGGTCGGATTGCTCTTGTTGTCCTCGATGACGAGCGCGATCTTGTTGCCCAGCACGCCGCCCCTGGCGTTGATCTCGTCCGCCGCGATCTTGGCGCCATCAGCCACGTAGTTGCCGGAGGCCGCGAACGCGCCGGTGAGCGGCTGGATCACGCCGATCTTGATGTCGTCGGCAAGGGCCGTGGTGGCGAGCCCGCTTGCGAGCGCAGCTGCCGCAAGGGTATTTGCTTTTATTCGTCTCCAATTCTTCATCTCGATTCCTCCGTTCGCATCAGCGCGTGCGCGCACGAACTCGTACGACAATCTACCAGTCCCCCCCTTGCGATCAAGTCGTTTCGCTCCGGCGCTCCGGCCTGTCTCGGCTTCACGATGACGTGTTCCATGCCCGCAACTGGGGAATGATCTCGCGCGCGATGGTCTCGATCTGGTCCATCTGGTATTTGTATGGAACGAAGATGATCTTCTGCACGCCTGCTGCGAGGTGGGCCTTGAGCTCGGTAACGCACTCCTCGACGGTGCCCATGATCGCGCTGTCCTTCGTCGACTCGCTCCAGGCGGCGTAATCCCATTCCTTGCCGAGCCACTCCATCATCCGACTCTCGACTTCCGAGCGTTTGCCGATCATGATCGGCAGCTGGGCGCCGTTGAGGAGCGCGTCCGGGTTCTTGCCCGCGTCCTTGGCAAAAGCGCGGATCTTTTGCCAGGATTTGGCGAAACTCTCCGGCCGGTAGAAGTAGGTGAGCCAGCCGTCGCCGCTCACTGCCGCGCGCTTGAGCACGCGATCCACATAACCGCCGATCAGAATGGGCGGGCGCGGCTTCTGGATCGGCTTCGGGTACATCACGGCGGCCGGAATCTTGTGATACGTGTATTCGCCTTTGACGATGTCCTCGGTGAAGAACCTCGTCAGGATCTCGAGATTCTCGTCCATGATCCTGCCGCGCTGCTCGAACGGCACGCCGACCGCGTCGAATTCGCGCTTGTACCAGCCCGATGCCATTCCCAGGATCAGCCGGCCGTCGGACAACCGATCCATGCTCGAGAGCTGTTTGGCGAGGATGACCGGATTGCGCAGCGGCAGGACGAGGATGCCGGTGCCGAGCTTGAGCCTGCTGGTGCGCGCCGCAATCGCGGTGATGAGCGTCAAGGACTCGAGGATGGGGAAATTCGGGTCGACGCCGAGCAGGGTGTGGTCCCAGACCCACAGCGAGTCGAAGCCGAGGCGCTCCACCGCCACGCCGTACTCGATGAGCGCCTTGGCGTCCGGCATCTGCGGATAGGCCGTGAAGTTCTGCGCCGCTATGCCAAACGTCTTTGCGAGACCAACCATTTCGAATTCTCCTTGGCCGAAATTCTTGATCCAGGCGAACGCAGGGTCACGCGGTGTAGAGCCGCTCTGGATCGAGCTGGCGCAGCATCATGAGCTCGCGATCGGTCGGCGGCGCGGTCACCGCGAGATCGGCGGCGAAGTCGAGCGCAAAGCCAGTATTCGCCTGCACGTCGTCGCGGCTCACCCCGGGATTGAGCGCCTTCACCGTCATGCGTCGCGTTTCCTCGTCGAACCCGAACACCGCCAGCTCGGTCACGACGCGCAGCATGCCGCCGGTCGGAAGACCGCTGCGGCGCCGCGTCTCGCCGCCGCGCAGAAAGCCGGGGCTGGTCACGAAGTCGACGCGCTCGACGAACCGCCGCCGCTCATGTTTCATCGCCACGATCATCTGCGCCAGCGACGCGATGTCGTTGCCGCCGCCGGTTCCCGGCAGGCGCACTTTCGGGTTCTGCGGGTCGCCGATGAACGAGCTGTTGAGATTGCCGTGCCGATCGATCTGCGCGCCGCCCATGAAGCCCACGTCGACATAGCCGCGCTGCAGCAGCAGGAGCACGTCGGCGCTGCCGAGAACCATGTTGGCACGCTTGGTGCATCGCTGATCGTTGGTCGAGGGCGGAAGCTTGCCGGGCTCGATGAAGGCACCGATGACGCCGCCTTCGAACAGAATGGTCAGACGCGGACAATCGAGGCGCTGCGCCAATGTCGCGGCGAGCAGCGGAATGCCGACGCCGGCAAAGACCGCCTGACCGTCCTGGAGCTCGCGCGCGCTCAAAATCGCCAACAGCTCGGCCGCCGTATGGCGCTGCGCTTCAAGCATCGTAAACGCTCCTTCCCAGCCGACCTGCTTCGAGCAGTTCGTCGAGCCCGATCAGATCGAGAAAAGCGCTCCACGATCTAGGGCCATACACGAACCGGTCGAGATACTCCTTCATCCCGCCGACCGGATCCTCGTTCACCAGCTCGACGTAGCTTTCGAGATGACGCATCATCGGCTCGTAAACGCCGTAGCATTCGTGCGGCGCGCAACCGAACGGCACCTCGACCACGGCCTCCACGGCGAAGAAAGGGATCTTGGTCTGGTCCGGTACGCGGCGAATCTGGTCGTTGGAAACGATCTGCTCGGTGGTCAGGATCACCCGCGTGGCCGCCATCGCGAGGTCGATATCCATGAACTGCAACCCGTCGATCTGCGCGTTGCCGTAGGCGTCGCAGCGCTGGACATGGATCAACGCGACGTCGGGATTGAGCGCCGGCACCAGCAGCAGTCGCTCGGCGGTGAAAGGACAATCGATCTCGAGCGCGTCGGGACGCAGACGCAGGACGTCGGAGCCCAGCATCGAGCGCATCGGCACGAACGGGATGCCCATCGCACCGGCGCGAAACCGCATGCCGATCGCCATGTGGCTCCACTCGTCGTACTGCGCCTTGCCGGTTTCGACGTAGTGCCGCATCACCTTGGACACGCCCCACAGGATGCCCTGGCTGAACCAGCTCGTGATGATGCGGTCGCAGGCGCCCGAGGCAAACAGCAGGTCGCCGTCGCTCGACG
>WNFT01004068.1_pt1 | contig 12774 bp, 11 predicted proteins | sample 5400191 | NCBI WGS metagenome assembly WNFT01 (sample SAMN13153359, study PRJNA577476) | soil metagenome | isolation source: 80 cm saprolite under Madrone tree | place: USA:California | collected 2016-06-14
CCGCAGTCGGTTATCGGGCGCACCGCCGGGCTGAAAGCTGAGGCAGGCTACCGTACCAAGCCTTGCGATCGTTCGCCGCCATAACGAGATGGTGAGGTGGAGCGGCTTTTGATTCCGCCATTCCCAGGTTCGAATCCTGGCGCCCCAGCCAGCCAGTCGTTTGTTTTTCCAAGGCTTACGGTTGCTGCGAAATTGCGCGCGAACACGTGGCATTTGTTGCGTGCGGCCCCGTCTCCCGTATCGCGGCGTTCCAGGCCTCGTGCCGTTCTGTGATCGCCTTGACCGACGGGCTGTCCTTGAGGTCGGTGGGCTGGATCGGGAAGAACACCTGCCGTACTGACGCTTCGAGGCAACTGCCCGACGGCGCATGCTGGAAGGTGTCGAGGCAGAGCTTGTGCACCAGCGCCGTCATCGCGACATGCGGGTTGTTCGCCACGGCATCCCGCAGCGCCAGCGTCCGGTACGCGGTAAGCTCGCTCACGAGCCGGTCCGGCAGGGGCCTGACGGCGTCGTCTTCATCTTCCTTGGCTTCGGCCTGGCCGCCGAGCGTGATGACGGCGCGCTGGGCTGCGGGCGAAGGCGACTGAGCACCGCTGTCCGTGCTGGTCTCGTTCTCAGGCTCACCATTGCTAACAGAAGCGGCTGGCGGCTCGTCTTCTGGACGCACATAGCCGCGATCGACGGAAAGGCTGCCGTCGGAGTCGATGCTGACGAACACGCCGGCACGGGCGATGTCGGCAGAATCGTAGTTCACCGGCCGGTCCTCGAAGGCGGCGAGCGCGGTCTCGATTTCGCCGAGACGCCCATCGACCTCGTCGGGCAGCTCGTCGGCACCCTCGTATTCGGCTTCGAGTTTGGCTTGTTCCGCCTGCAGCGCCTCGATCGTCGTCTGCTCCTCGACGGTGAGGTCGATGGGCGTGCCTTCGAGCTGCCGCAAATCGTGCGTGTGACCGTACGGGAAATCGACGTTGACCTCGATCCACTTCCAGCCTTCGGCGGCGATCTTCTCGGCTTCGGCTTTCAGCTTCTCACCAACCAGGCGGTCGAGTAAAGCGACATTCTCCAGCCAGCCGCCATCGTCTTCCTCGAAGAGATCGCGCATGACGATACCGCCAGCCTGCTCATAGACGTCGAGCCCGACGAATTGGGCACGCTTGTCGGAGGCGCGGACAGTGCGTTCCGTCAGCATGCGGCGGATCTGGAATGGTGCCTTGTTCCATGATTGCTCAAGTCCTTCCCACACCTGCTCCTGACGCGTATGGTCGGTGGTCACCGTGAAGGACATGAGCTGTTCTAATGACATGCCGTCTTCGGCATAGACGTCGAGCAGTTTCTCGGAGACGGCGGCAAGCCGCAGCCGTTGCTTTACGACGTTCAGGCCGACAAAAAAGGCAGCGGCGATGTCTTCTTCCGACATACCTTTCTTGAGCAGGGTCTGGAAGGCGCGGAACTGGTCGAGCGGATGCAGCGGTACCCGCTGAACGTTCTCGGCGAGCGAATCATCCTCGGCGAGGATGGCGGTCGAGGGATCGCGCACCACGCACGGCACGGGCGCGGTCTTGGCGAGGCGCTTCTGTTTGACGAGGAGCTGAAGGGCGTGGAAACGCCGCCCGCCAGCCGGGACCTCGAACATGCCGGTCTCCTTGCCGTCGGCATCGAGGACCGGCCGGACATTGAGGCTCTGGAGCAGGCCGCGACGGGCGATGTCGGCGGCAAGCTCTTCGACCGAGACGCCGGCTTTTACGCGGCGGACGTTGGACTGGGACAGAATGAGCCTGTTGAAGGGAATGTCGCGCGAGGACGACAGGGTGATCTTCTGATTTGTGCTGGCCATGGGGATTTTCTCCGCGACGGGCGCCGAAAGACTTTCTCTCGGCTTCCAACCCGTCAGGAAGATCGGCGCAGCCCTCTTACTCTCAAGCGCGTCAGCAGGCGCGCCCGCGGCTCTGGATGGAGGAGGGTCATGCCGCGCTCCGTTCGGTCGAGGGCTCATCGCCGGCATCGGACTGGCGGTCTTCCGGCAGGAATCTGAGGATGTAGTCGGCGGCCTTGCTCGCCTGCGACGCCGCGCGGACGATGGCGCGATTCTCTTCGCGGACCACCTCCAGCCAGGAGCCGATATAGTCGGCGTGGCGCACCGTCGGAACGATGCCGAGCGAGGCGCAACAGAATGCGGCGGTCATCTCGGCGACTTATCCTGACAGTTGTCCTTGAGCGGATGTCAGCTAACTGGAGATCAAGAGACGATCACAACGGCCTTGCGCAGCGTCGCGTTCTTGTCTCAAAGTGACCCGGAGGAGACATCGCTCTCCCTATTCGATCACCCCTTTTGCGCATTGCAGCAGCGACCGCGGGACATTGAGCCCAAGCGTCTTGGCGGTCTTCATGTTGATCCAAATCTCGAATTCCGTCGCAAGTGGCGAATGAAACGCGCTCCGCTCGTCGCCCAGCTCATCGATGTTGATCCAAATCTCGGATTGTGGCACGCCCCCCCGGAACCCCGCGTAGCGCAGGTTATCGCCCTTGAGGACTTTGCCCACATACTCACCCATCAACCGGGAGGAACTAACAGAATCGTTATAACTCATAAGGCCGCCGTCCTTGACAAACGGAAGTGACCCGATCGCGGGTATGCCCAGGCGAGTCGTCAAATCGACGAGCTGTCTGGTCCGCGAAACTAAGAATGCATTGGCGACAATAACAAGCCCGCCAGGTCGCGACTGGTTAAGCTTTGTGAATACCTCATCCAATTCACGATCATTGCTGGCGTAAAGGACATCGAGCTGAGTGCCGAGGCCCCATGCCCAGGCTTGCAGGCTACTCAAATCACCTTCTTTGGGATCGTTTTGATTACTAAGCGCGGCGATGACCTGTGCCTCAGGAATCACTTCCCGCAAGAGCCGCAACTGCATCTCGATGAGGCTTCTCGTGCTCACACCGCACCACCAGACCGGCTTGACCGGGTTCACGCGGGTAGAGAATACGATTGGAATTATCGAAGTCGCGCCTTTGGCGGCCAAAATGCAGCGAATTCCACCGGTAGCAGCAATGACCGCGACCTGGCGGCGGACGAGGTCGGCCGCTAGTTGCGGTAGCAACTCATCCTGTCCTGCCGCCCAGCGATACTCGATGGCGACATTGTAGTCCTCGATGTAGTCCGAGTTTCCGAGACCCTTTCCGAAGGCGATCACCTCATCCGCTTGCAAATCAAGCGAGTAAAGGTTGAGGAAACCAATCACGGGCGGTGCCCGTAGCTGCGCTAAAGCCCGCCTACAATCGTCTCGGCGTGCGCGGCACCATTGCCCATCCGAATCATCGCTCGCGCCCGCGGTCTGAAACGCGGCAATCGCAGACTCAAAAGCCGCCAAGGCTTCTCCAAGTTTCCCAAGCTTCCAAAGGCACCGGCCTAGGTCTTCCTGATACTTCGCCCATTCAAGCGGCTGGCGATCACGGTCCAATTCCTGCAAACGCGTCTGACATTTCTGAACTTTTGGCTCCCAAATCGCATCCCGCTCTCGTTGCTCCTCCGCGCTGCGCCAACGTGCCCCAGCACTCATCATGCCCTCTAGCTGATTAGGAGCTGCTTGCCCGGCACCCGCGTGCCAAGGGTGCCCCGCCAGACCGAAAACCGCGAGCCGCTCGCCATATAGCCCCCCTCCGCGAGGATTGCTGCATGTGGGATCGAGCACCTCTTCCGCGTTCCTAGCGCAAGGCGACGAGGCGACGAAGTGATCTGTTATTAGATCATACATTCCGAGTCGTGCTGCAACATGGAAATAAATATCCCACGCCCACGGCAAACCCGTTAAATAATCCGCTCTGTAGGAAATCCCAGCGTCAGCGAAGGGCGAATCAGGGTACACGTTCTCTGTGAGGTCATCTGCAAAGGCAGGCCCGCACATGCTACCGAACACATTCAAAATGGGAAGAATCTCAGCGCACTTAAGCTCGGCACAGAACGAAATAATCTTGTATACGAATTCGAGGTCTATTGATCGTCCGCAAGCAACTCCTATGTCCAATGCTCGCTTCACGGCTACCGCAATTCGTGGCCACCAGTCCTTCGGGAGCGTTCGTAACGCGTCGATTACTAGCCTGTGAAAGCCAGAGTCTAGGTACTGAAAGCCAGAGTCTTCTGACGCGCTATATTTTTGTTTCCGGGCAGTTATCGCATAAGCGAGGACTCTGTACCATGTACTATCGGCTAACGTCGTGTCGAAAGCCATGCGGTGAAACCGCTCTTCAACCACCTCTTCTAGCCCACGCTTATTAGAGAAAAGACTTCCAATTATTACGTCATCGTAAGCAGGATCGTCTCGCCGACATAGTTCGCGCATAATCGCGCCGATTAATCGACGAATTCCGTACGCCGGTTCTCGAGCAGTAGTCCAATCATGGTTCGCAGGGAGGGCCAGCTGCTCTAATTTTGATAATATGGCAAACATCTCCTCGTGCTTATCGGCGGCCCTTTCGACCATAACTGCAGCGAGCAGCGTGATTACGCTGTCATTATAATAAGCCCATAGTGAGTGTTGTGCCTCTATGAACCCATCGCAGATTGCAGATGCTGTTGCTCCTGCTGGAAGCTTCCGAAGAGCGGAGCGCAAACGGCGCGAGTAAAACGACTCCACAATTGTGTCTAGCATAGATGCTGCCCGCGGGATTCATCACCACCAAATAGCCGCTCCGCCAATAATCGCGCGCGCTTCCCACAATAGGGCTGTGGGGTATGTGTTACGAAAACTTACCCCAGCCTATGTGAACACGACGTACAGACCCCGTCAATCGCGCAGATGTCGGGTTATGGGCTGCATGGGACAGGCGCGACAGCCATTGAAGGTGCAGCGGACATGCTCGAAGGGCACTTGTCCATGCTTCGTTCGAGGTCCCGGACATCTGTCTTCTCGACAATGCGGCGAGGCCCTATTGGCTCGGCTCATCCGAATTTCGATCGTGTTTTAAGTACCTTGCGGTAGCGCTTCAACTCTACCTCGATCGCCTCCCGCTGGAGCGGCGACAGCCGTTTCGTTCTGAGGAGTTCTTCCCCGTCGGCGATGGCCTTGGCCCCACAGCGGGCGGTGATGGCTGGCGATGCAGGAGTTGGGGCAGCGGTCGGGGCGGCACTGTGCCATTACCGGCGTTGCGGCCTCGGTCTTACCATTGAGGCAGAGCGCGGTCGCCGGGTCGAAGAAGCAGTCGTTCATCACGCCGACGAAGAGCGTTTTGGCGACGTGGGCGAGCATCGCGCGGATGCGGGCAGGATCGGCGATGTAGCCAGGCAAAGGCCCGAGCTTGTCGACAGCCTGCTGCAGTTCGCTCGAGATGCGCGCGGCGGCCGGGCCCATCAGCACCTCACCGGCGCGATGGCGCTCGAAATAGGCCAGCACATCGTCGAGCTGTCCGAGAGCGCGCTCGCGTTCGACCTCGGTGCGGAATCCGGAGCGGCTCGATCCGGCATAGCCTTCGTAGGCCGCGATGCTCGCGTGCTTGTACTGGATCATGCCGGCGACGGTGCCGAATGGCCGGTTGGCGATGTGCCAGGCGACGGTGCGGCGGAACTGGCGCGTGGTGACGCGCCAGGGCTTGCCGTCTGGGCCCGGCGGGATGATCGGCGCCTCCAGCGTGCCGAACTGCGCGTTCAAATGATCGCGAAAAGCGTTGAGTTGGCGGACGATCTCGGCGGAGATGTGATCCTTGCTGCTTCGGCCCTCATCGAGCACGCGCCAGAGCGTATCGCCACCCCGGCGGCGCCGGATGTGCTCGGTCAGGCGCTCCAGCACGGTGATGGCCTTGGCAACCGGCTCGATGGTGATCCATCGCTCGGCTTGGCCATGCACGTCGCGACGTTTGTAGATTGTGCTCTTGATCCGGTAGCGCTCGATGAGGCCGTCCTGGCTGCGCTGAACATCGAGGCATCCGGCACGCATGGCCTGCACCTCCGCGTCTCATGCCGGTCAGGTAGGCGCAGACGATGTAGCAGGCAGCCTGCAGCATGCGCTCCTCGACGAGCAGCGTCTTGGCGTCGAAGTGCGGCCGCCAGGGCTTTCCGGTATCCGGATCAACCGAGATGACGGTATCCATGCCGCCGGTCTCGGTGCCGATGACGGTGACGGCGTCCAAGACAAGCTGTCTGGTGACCTTGTGGAGCAGCACGTGCTCGGCCGGTTCGGCCTGCGCATCGATGCCGATGTGCAGGTGAATGAGGTGCGCGTTGATCGGTGGCGTTTCGGCGCCGGTCGCGGCATCCGTGCGCACGACGCCATTGTGGGCCGTGGTCCAGATCGGAATGCCACGCCCGCTGGCGCGGAGTTGGTCCAGATAGGCTATGAGCCGCCCACGTCGACGCTGGCGACGTATCGCCTCGGAGAAGCGCCTGTCCTCCGCGATCAGCCGCCTCTGCCGCTGCTGCAGGGCCGCGAGTTCGGCGCGGGCGGCAAGGATGTCGGCCGAGAACACGGTGATGTACTTGAGCGACCACTTGAGCAGGGCCGCGATCACGTCCTTGGGCAGGCGCGGCGTTCTGTTCTCACCGCTGGCCTGGCAGGCGCCGGCAACCAGGAACGTCGAGCGCCCCTTCCACGGCAGTAGCGCGATGCCGCCGGACGGCATGTGTTCGCGAAAATGGTGAAGGTCGACGACGACCTCCAACAGATAGGCGACCTGGACGGATCGCCGCTGCGGATCAGATGCAAGATGGTTGCGGTAGGCATCGAGCGTGGCTTGGTCGACTTGCCCCAGATCACAGGCGCCGTTCCTGGCAGCGATGAACTCGAGGAAGCGGCGCGTCCGATTGAACAGCTGGCGGATGCTGGCCGGCGGCAGACGGTCGCGGTGTCCCGGAATATCGAAGTTGAGCCGCGCGTAGAGGAACTCCCTGAGCGTGCGTTCAACGCCAGCTTCCGTGATGCCGTCGAAGTGCACTGTGACGTGGCAGACGCGTGCGTTCTCGCGGAACACGGCCGGCGACAGATCCCAGGTGCCGTCCTCGAAGCAAGACAGCGCCGAGCGCTTGTACCCGCGCCGCAGCGGAGCACTCTCCAGCACCGGCTTGCCAGGAAGGGGATGCGGTTGCTCGGTTGCAACGAGCTTCAGGGCCGTCGCCTTGCTCATGTGCGGGCCTCCAGGGGCAGATAGGGCTGATGCTCGAGCGTCTTGGCCTTCTCGCGGGCTTGCGCGACGACGGCGTCCGGGAACGCGGGCAGGATCTGCTGGGTGATGCGCGACCATGGCCGGCCGAACTTCACCCACCAGTCGGCCTCGGCCATCTCGGCGCGGCGCGTGACGATGAACTCGAGGAACGCAATGATGGCAGGGAGCTTGCGCGCTGTGATGACGGCATTGCGGCATTCGAGGCAGCCCCAGAATGGCTCGGAGCATGGCTCGCCTGCAGGTGCGAAGGGGCTGTTGTGAAAGCCGCTGCAGCTCGCCAGCCAGACATCGTGCTTGCCGCTCAAGACGCGACGTGCCTCGGCCGCCGGTACAGAAAGCTGCAGCATCGACGGTGCCCGGCGCGCTATCGCCTCCTCCTTGGGCGTGACGATGCGCGGCTGGCCGTTACAACTGAGATTGGTGCTCATAGCCCCTCCTGGTTGATGGAAGAGCGAGCAAGGACGGCAATTCAAAATTGCGCAAGCTTATGCCGAATAGGACATGGCAATTTGGTTGATTTGTCGATATCTCGCCCAGCCATGCTTGCTTAATACGGACTTCAGCATACTCAAGGCCCTGCGCTTCTTGCCGCGTTCGGCCCCGTCGCGCCATTCCGCTCAGCCAGCCAACCCGGTAGCCTCTTCAGCGTGGCGGCCCGTCACAGCCGGTATACCTCAGATAGCTGCCGACTTGCCGCAACGCACAAGTCGGCAGCCTTGGGCCCAGGAACCGACATAGCGTTCCTTCTCGGAACAGTGGCGAATAATGTAAGCCATTTATCGCACGTGGGTTGTGCGCGGCTTGTCAAGGGAGTACAATACCAATAAGCGTCAGGCTCCGGGGGGGCCATGTTTGCGGCGCCGGGTGATTGCCATGTCCAAACGCATACATTCCCCAACCGCCCTGCTAATGCTTGCAGGGGCGGCTCTTTCCTTGGGTATCACCGACCACCAAGGGGCAAACGCGAAGGATTTCGGGAGTTGGTCGGGTCAAACGTTCCATTCCAATCTTCACGGAATGGACCACAGTCGGAGTAGCAATAGCGGCAGCGGCAGGTCAGGGTCCTCTCAGTCACGCTCCGGCACGTTGAACAGCGGATCGTATACGCCCAGTCCGCCTGCGCCACATCGGCCGTCTCCCGAGGAAATCCGTGCAGCCCAGGCGACCGAACTCCACCATTCCGCAATCGACCTGTTTAATGCTGGGGACGAAGAAGGCGCGTTACCTCTCTATCGAAAGGCCGCGGCTTTAGCTCCGCAAGACCAGATTATTCAGCGCAATCTGGCTCACTGCGAGGCAATGCTGGCATACCGAGCCGGAGACTACGATTCCGCAATCGCCAAGATTCGCGTCGCAATAAATTTGGGCCGGCATAACCTGGAGGGCTGGCTGGCTACGTTCTTGAATGCCCAAGACCGAGAGCGCAAGAGACTTGCTGCGGAGGCAATCGCACGACACGATGCGGCGCTGACGGCCAAATATATGGGCATAATTTCTCGCTGGGCAGCGGAGCCGCAACCTTCACCAATCTCGATAGACACCAAGACCAGCGGCGGTTCGAGCCGCTGGGGTTCTGAGACGAATAACTTGGAGGCCTATGTCACGGGGGTGTTCGAGGGGGCTACCCCGAAAGGGGGGCTGGTTGACACGCTTCAATCGAGCGCGCAAGCAGGCAGCATTTACAGCCGCTTCGTCCTTGGCATTGCGTCCGACGTGATGGCGGCGATAAATTCCGCCGTTCATGGTGACGAGGCGGGAGCGGCTGCACGTTTGCAACGCATCGAGGACCGCGCGAACACCAATCAACGAGAAACGGATCAGTATGTAAAGGACCAATTTGCAACTGGTGCCGGACAAGCAACTGGCGAGGGGTTGCTCAAGAGGTTCTCCCAATGACGAGTCAAAAGGTTTTCGCAATGACGAGCCGGTACCGTGGTCGGTACGGACGTCGTCTCGCGTCGGTATTAGGATGGCTGCTGGTCTTAGCAGGATCGGACGCGCAAAGCGGGTTTGCAATTGCCGCGTCGTCCACGCCGTTACCCCCCAACGTAGAGCAAGCTCTCGCTCAAGGAAAAATGGCTGCAAGCCAGAAAGATTGGGCCGTCGCAATTGTTTATTTCGACGAGGCGCGCCGGGCGGCGCCTTTGCAGCCGCAGCCGCTTTATTATCTCGGCTTGGCGGAAACGCAGCTCCCGGGCCGTGAGTTGCGTGCCGTTGCTTGGCTTGAAGCTTTTCTTGCGCTGGACCCACAGAACGCCGCAGCGGCCAACGTGCGTCATGTTATTGGCGAAATGGAGATAAGAGCCCGATCGAATCTGAATCGCGTGCGTCATCTGGCGCAGCAGCTCGCGGATAAGATGGACTTTAAGCCCTATCGTGCGGACGCGGAGGAAACGGTCAACAGACTGTCACGCCGGGCAGATGATCTACCGTCAGCGCTGCCGCAAGAGTCCCACGAGGGCGGGTGGGCAAAGTGGTCAGCGCGTGCCTGGATTGCACTCGTGGAGCGGTGTATGAAAGGAGCGACATTTGTCGACTTTGATCGTGCATTATCACGGGCATCGGACGGCCGGGCATTGGTCGGCCATCGCCAACTTGGGCACTACGAACCCGACAGCTACCCTGTGCTTGGCTTGCGCGCGCTCGTGACGCCGCCGGCAACGCCGGCTCAGGAGCGGCTGAGTGACATCTTTGAGTCTGTCTCAGACTTGGCTGAGGATATCTTGCTTGGTCTTCGTGACGTCCTCGAATTTCGAAATATTGTGGGTAAGGGTGTCGTCCTGCAAGGAAACGGTTGGCCCAATCCGGTGAACGACTGGAAGGTCGATGCTCTGGTGTGTCACATTCCGATTTTGTCGTACCTTTAGAGTGGGGACATAGGTGGACCCTGATAAGTTTGTTCCCTACTTTTGACTCTATTTTCGACGGCTATGCCGCGTTCTCTAACGATTTTGCCGCCGTGACTAGTCTACTTCCCGGCGCAAAATTGACGTTTGCGGCATTGTGATCAGTTGATTCGGACAATGCAAACCCCGCCGGGGTGACCGGCGGGAGTGCCCAACTTGGCGATGGTCGGGCCGGCTTACTGAGCCGCCTGCTTTTCCATGGCGCGACCGATGTTGACGAGGTTGTCGGGGATGACGCCGAGGCCGACCCAGCGGTGCATGCCGACATAGCCCTTGTAGCGGCAGCGCGCGAGGCCATGTCGCCGTTTGACAACGCTATGCGTCCCTCGCATCCGGTGCGCCATTTCTGGCCGTCGCGGAACCAGCGCTTTCTCTGCTCGCGTTTGCGTTCAAGGCTCTTGGTCGAACGGTTGGGAATGCAGACGCGCTTGACACCCTTTCACGTACGGATCTGTGAGAGGCTCGGGGTGTTTGAATCGAACTTGCGCTGTCGACGCTCGTTTTGAATCAATATTGCTCAGAGATCCCCCAAAAATCTTTTTTCATGGAAGTTGATCAATAATTGCGCTAACGCCGATGTGTAACACACTAAATAAGGCTAGCCAGTACCACCAAGCTTTTACCGAGGAAACAAGCTCTTTTAGAGTTTCATTCCAAAATGACTCATATTCCATAGCAAGTAAGCATTTCCAGAAGCGCTTGTAGAAAGAACAAGTAGGTTACGATAATTGCGACATCGGTGACAAGCAATTTCATTAGCTACCGTCCCATTTAACCCTTGTTTGAAGGCGGGAGCGAAGCCCGCGGCCTGCTAACTTCGCTAGCGGCGGCGCAAAAAGAATACAATACTCGATTATCACAAAACAATCCGCTCGACGTCGTCTAGCGTAAACTCATCCCGGCGCCGGTCATACAGCTGCGTTGTCGCCGTCGAAGCGTGGTTCGCCATGGCGGCCGCGCCTTCGAGGGTGCCTCCAGTCTTGAGGAACGTGGTGATGCCGGTGGCGCGGAACGTGTGATTGCCGATCAGCGTCGCGATCCCGGCCGCGGCGGCACGCCGGCGGATCATGGCGTGGGCGTTCTGCTGGGGCAGACCCCCGATCGGCGTCCAATTTTGACCCCCTTGTTCGACGAGTCCGGGCGGTAGCGCTCGCGCCGTCGGAGCTGGTCGGGGTTGCGGAGACGGCGCGAGCGCGGGTTGTGGGGCGATCGTCGGCGCGGCTCTTGAAGCGCCAGCTGTCATTTCCGGTTTCGATGATGTCGCAGTGATGGGTCAGGCGATCGAGCAGAGCAGTCGTCATCTTGGCATCCGCGAAGACGCTCGGCCATTCACCAAAGGCGAGATTAGTGGTGACGATGATCGAGGTGCGCTCGTAGAGCCTGCTGATGAGGTGGAACAGGAGCTGGCCGCCGGACTGTGCGAAAGGCAGATAGCCGAGCTCGTCGAGAACGACGAAGTCCATACGGGTCAGGTGATCAGCAAGTCGGCCTTGCCTTGCATTGCGTGCTTCGGCTTCGAGCCGGTTGACGAGATCGACCACGTTGTAGAACCGGCCGCGGGCGCCGGATCGAATGCAACTTCGCCCGATTGCGATCGCCAAGTGGGTCTTGCCGGTGCCGGTTCCGCCGATCAACACGGCATTACGCTGCTCGGCGATAAATCCACCGCCGGCGAGATCGCGCACCAGTGTTTCGTTGATCGGCGTACCGTCGAACTGGAAGTCATCGAGGTCCTTGGCGAGCGGCAGCTTGGCGATGGTGAGCTGGTATTTGATCGAGCGCGCCTGCTTCTCGTTGATCTCGGCAGTGAGCAGGTCGCCGATGATGCGCTGAGGCTCATGCTGGCGTTTGATGGCCGTGGTCATGATCTCATCGAAGGCGGCCTTCATGCCGTAGAGCTGAAGTTCGCCCATCAGGTCGAAGAGCTGGGATCGTTCCATCAGATGGTCCTCCTGAGGTTGTCGTAACGGGCACAATCGGCGATGGGTGCGTGACGCAGCGTCAGCGCCGCGGGCGTGAGGATGTTGGCTGGCGGGCCGGGATTGCGCTGGCGAGCCAAAATGTTGAGGACGACGTCGGCAGAGTGGACGCCCTGCGCTATCGCTTCGGTGCAGGCCGCCTCGACTGCTGGCAGCCCGTCGGTGAGCACCGCGGTGAGAATGTCGACCATTTGCCGATTACCGTCGTCGACGCTGGCAAGCTTGCGCCGCACGCGTTCCATCGCGGCCGGCAGAACCCAGTCCTTGAAGGGCGCGCCGTTGCGCAAGGCGCCTGGCTTGCGGGCAAGCACTGGCACGTAGTGCCAGGGGTCGTAGGTCGTGTCGCCGCGACCGAACGAGCGGGGATGTTCGCCGACGATACGGCCATCCTGGCGGATCACGATGCGATCCGCATAAGCATGGACTTCAACCGGACACCCGACCGCGCTCGCGGCCACCGAGTACTTGTTGTTGTCGAAGCGCACCAGGCAGGTCTTCGAAACCGATGCCGGCACTGCATGGAATCCATCGAACCTGCCGGCATACGGAACGAGCTTCGGCCGCTCTGCCTCAAACACCTCCCAGATCGTCTGCTCGGTCAGTTCCGGATGGTGATGCGCTTTGGCGTAAGCGATGCATTTGTCGAGCAGCCAAGCATTCATCTCGTCATAGGTCTTGAAGCGCAGCCGCGGCGTGAAGAAGCGCTCGCGGACGAGCCCGACCTGGTTCTCGACTTGCCC
>WNFT01017995.1_pt1 | contig 12773 bp, 12 predicted proteins | sample 5400191 | NCBI WGS metagenome assembly WNFT01 (sample SAMN13153359, study PRJNA577476) | soil metagenome | isolation source: 80 cm saprolite under Madrone tree | place: USA:California | collected 2016-06-14
CCCATCAAGGATGACGCCAACGGCGTGACATCTGCCTGACGGATCAAGAAGCACGGCACCATCGATGTTCGTCAGAGGCATCAGTCCTTCGACAGTGAGCAGGATTGGGTCAATGGCCCAGGCCTGGGGCTGGAGACGTTCGGCCTCAGTACTTGCAGCATCTGTGACAACAAGCATGGTGCCATGAGCGGCATCAGCAGCCGCCAGTGCGAGATTCCAGAGCCAGTCAACATCGACATTATCGGACTGCCATAAGACGCGAAGAACAGTGTCGGCGAACCTCTCACGTGACATCCGAGGCTTGGGTACCGAAGGGATGGCGTTATCAACACGGAGAAGTGGTAGGGAATTATATTCCAGCTCCCACGTTCCACGGCTTACAATACGAAGTGTGAATATGTCCTCGTCGCCGCTGTCAAACTGCTCCTTGAGCGAGCCGAGGCCAAACACAACATTACCGTCAGTCAGCAGCGATAGGTCCTTGCCGGTCATTTCAAGCAGCTTTCGAACTGACCGGGTTGATCTCAAGCTGACAGGGGAGCGGAGCCGGAGCTTGATGATCACTGCAGGATGACTTTGACGCGCGAGGACAAACGTGCCCGCTCCCGCCCGACCCTCGTAGGGCAGCGTTGAGACCGCATCCATTACAGCGCTTAGAGCACCACCAAACAGTTTGCCAGTTAGGATTACTACGGATCGGACCAAATTATGGGCGGCGGCGCGAACGATCTCTTCAGTGTCTGTGTCCAGAACATGTAGAGCACCACCGCGATCTGGCCACAGCAACGCTCGCGCGCTAAGACGAAGCAGTTCATGCAGCGCAGCATGGACTAACGACCGCTCTGTTGGAATTCGGTCGTACTGCTCGTGGCTGAGGCTAGGGAAAAGCGCCATGCGCTCGGCGAGAACGGCTATAACCGGGTAAACATCGTAGTCGACGACCCGACTTGAAGATCCCACCAAGAAGCGTCGACCATCGCGATCTGCAGCTTCGAGAGCATCGGCAAGTGCACGAGCTCTAGCCTGGTCCTGGAGAAGGCGTTGCCGCTGCTCATGAACCTCGCGGTTGCTGTGCAGGATCTGACGTTCGGGATCGTTCTCGTACAAACCTCGTGCGAGGTCAGAGACATGCATGAGCTGATCTGGATGAAAGGGACCACGTTCAGGTTCGATGCAGATAGGCCATCTGTGCTCTCCATCCACCTGGAAGCCAACCAAGAACACCTCGGGCTCCAAGTCTGCTCCGATCGCCTGGAGTACCTCCTGAACCGAACGTTGGACCGAGAGACGGAAGTGAGCCTGATATCCCCAGATGAACTGATCAATTGTTCGCGGCATTGAAAAACTCCTACCTGGGGTCACGATATCGAATCCTGAAAAGTGTACGCTAAGGAAACGAAGGAGCCAGGAGAGCGGATGGAGCAGTTCGTGCGGAATGTCACTGGAGTGCTGTTCACACCAGCGTTCTTCAGAACACCTCTTCCTCTATCCGCTTGCAAAGCCATATGAGAGGTTCGCCCTGTTCTCTTGTTTTGCTTAGCATACACTTTTCAGGATTCGATATCGTGACCCCTTATTGCAAATTGCTCTAATTCCTACTATTTCGTTATCCGGGAGATACCTCACCCTCTCCTGCGCAGTGGCTGTCAGCGATTCCTCCCCGTTCGCTCTTTATCGGAGCGGCCTCGTTGACTGAATGCTTTCGTTCACTTCCTGTTGTTCTGCCTCTACCTGCGCAATGATGCGTTGACCCGACTCCTCGATCAGATGCGCTTTGGTAATAGGGACCTTGCTGCGCAAGGAGATCTGTGCTGCCAGGACACCGAGTTCCCTAACCAGATCGGCGTCGATGCGAAACGAATTGCTCTTTAAGGGGTCGTTCGCCGCCAGCGCATCGAACGAGGCAACGCTCTCGCTCGCCCACTGCACCCATTCAGAGAGCGGCACCGCAAAGAGTTCGCGCACCCCTTCCTCCAGCACGCTCCGTATGGTGATGCGTACCTGCCGCTTTCGCGAGAGATCGGCAGCGAGCAGTCGCAGCTTGTCATGAAGGCTACTGCGAAGACGCACGGAGGCCAGTCGCTCGCCCATTACTTGCCTCCCAGCATGGTCCTTTTGGTCTCTTCGAGAAAGCGCATTACCTCGTCGAAGCGATTCCTGGGCAGGTTCCGGTAGACCGTGACGCCGAACTCCCGGTAGAGCATGCCGTAGACAGCTTGAATCGTGGGCCCAACGAGCCGTTGATTATGCGATGCCTCCCCTTTGAGCACCCCGATATCGCCCACCTCTTGCTCGATAGTGAGCTGCTGTCGGGCAACATTCGCGAGCAGTTGCGCCTGCTGGTAGTTCTGTTCGGCGGGAGTGAGTCCGTACTCTGATTGGGAACGCCCAGGTTCGATGATCCCGAATTCACCCAGGAAGGCAGCGTAGAGGACATCGGCTGCTTGCTCCTGGTAGCGTTCGAGCTTTTCGCGCAGTTCTGGCTTCGCGCGCTGTGGTTGAATGCGGGCAAGATACAATGCGACGAGCCCCAGGCGCAAGAATTGGACGGGCCGAGGCCCACGGCCCGTCGGAATGACGAAGGTCCGCAGCCCAGCGTGCAAGGTCTTGTTGCCTCGAATGTGCTCCAGTTGGTCTGAGAGCGAAAGGCCGAGGCTCTCGACTAGTCGCACCAGGTGAACCCATATCTGTTTGTCGGGGGTCATCACCGCGACCAGTTCATCGCCGTAAAACTCCATTGACCGTAGAATGAGGGCCTGCTTTCCCTGCTCCTCCACCTTCTCCTGGTCAGTATCATCCGTGTGCTGCTCTGACATGCGACGTTCTCCTATTCCCTCTCTTTCTCTCAAGAGGACCGCGCTGTTTCCTCAACTCCCGCGCTCTCGTGATGATGCACAAGCGGCATATCCGTGAGTATACCATAAGATACCACAAAACCACAATACCACGTTCAGTGGGGATAACCCTTAGTGAACGTGGTATTGTGGTTTTGTGGTATCAAGCTTCTTGCGGTAAATTCTCACAGCTATTGACTTCTGACAACGATTGCCTCTGTTGTTTTTTTGCCAAACAATGGCGCACTGCGGTCTCTCGCTTTTCCATTTTTGTAAATCCCAAAATTAAACGGCTCATGGCCTTGATACTGGTGGCGAAGTCGAAGAGAGACTAGACCTCATCCATTAATATGGAAGGAATGAACGGTTTGCTGCTTACCGAGAAGGAGGTCATCCATGTCACTCAAATCTCTGCCGATTCCACCGGTCCCCGAAGAAATGGCTCGTGTAGCTCGGGCTGTGTTTCCTCGTGGCAATGTCTTCATGCAGGTGCGCGACACGCTGGGAACGATTTATACCGATGAAGCGTTTGCTGATCTGTTTCCCACACACGGCCAGCCTGCTGAAGCTCGCTTCTCGCCTGGCACTGATCACGATATTCCAATTCATGGAGCACTTGACAGATCGCCAGGAGGCCCTCGCCGTACGTGATCGGCTGGCTTGGAAATATACCCTCAGTCTGGAACTGACTGACGCCGGTTTTGATCACACGGTCCTCTCCGAGTTTCGCTCACGTCTGGTCGAGGGCAATGCCGAACAACGTCTGTTAGATCTGCTCCTGGAGCGGTGCCGGGAGGGTGGATGGCGGAACCGCCGGAGGGCGGCAACGCGACCTGTTCGACGCATGTCCTGGCCAAGGTTCGCGCTCTCAACCGCACGCTGTGCGTGGCTCAGACCATGGTGTATGTCTTGAACGTGCGGATCGCGAGGTCGCCCCCGATTGGGTGCGTGCCCATGTGCCAGTCGAGTGGGTCGAGCGAGATGCGAGAACGGCTCGAACACGAACGCTTGCCGAAGGAGGAGGAAGAGCGGAGGCAGTACGCCAATCAAGTGGGAGCAGATGGTTGGATGCTGCTCGATGCGCTCGAGGCTCCTGCCACCCCGGACTGGATGAAAACGCTGCCTGCCATCAGCACACTACGCACCATGTGGGAGCAACAGTTTGAAGCACGGGAACAGGGGGGACAATGGAGGCCAGAGCCAGCTTTGCCTGCGACTCAGCTCATCAACTCTCCCTATGACCTCGATGCGCGCAATGGGAAGAAGAGGGCCACCGTCTGGCTCGGCTATAAAGTGCATTTCACCCAGACCTGCGAGTGATCTCGCTCCACAACTGATCACCCATGTCGAGACCACTCCTGCTCCTCGAAGCTCTGAGGGAGTCCTCGCAGCGATCCATGCCGATCTGGCTGAAAAGGAACTGCTCCCAGATCAACATCTTGTGGACTCGGGCTATGTCACGGTCGCCAATCTTGTAAAGACGCAATTCGACTCTGGAGTTGATCTGGTTGGCCCTACACTCAAGACCCACTGGTATCAGGCGGAGACCGGCTACGACCTCACGCATTTCTCCATCGATTGGGACGCAGAGAGGGTGAGCTGTCCACAAGGTCGGGTCAGTTCGAGTTGGACACCGGTTCAGGATGCTGGCAAATCGCTGATCAAGGTGAAGTTTTCAAAAGACGCGATTGTAAGGTCTGTCCCGCTCGGGCCTGCTGTACGGGAACAACTCGGCGCAGCCTGACCTTGCACCCCAAAGAGCAGATGCAGGTGCTTTTTGCTGCGCGAAAGCCGAGAAAGTACAGAAGCTTTCAAGGAGACGTATCACCATCGAGCGGGCATTGAAGGAACCCATTCTCAGGGTACGCACGATGGGCCTACGCCGTTCGCGGTATATCGGTCTGCGCAAAACCCATTTAGGTCATATAGCTGTCGCCGCCGCAATCAACCTCATTCAATTGATGAGCTGGCTGCGAGGAGAGGCACCGGAGCAGACCCGCACCTCTCCTTTCAAACGGGTCATGAAGGAGGCGGCCTGAGATGGGATCTTCGACTTCGCCACCAGTATCCAAAGCGGCCATGAGCCTTCGTATCTGCACATTTACACTGACGGGCCTCGTGTTTATTCATAGCGGAGCACCTCGAGCGGGCGAACACGCACCGAACCCCAGGCGATGAGGGTCGCCATGAGCATGGCGAGCAGCGACGAACCACCGATCAGGCTGACGACGATCAACGGTGACACGCTGAAGGTGAGGTTGAAGAACAGCCTTCCAAGCAGGGTGATCGCTCCTGTTGCCAGCAACATGGCCATGAGCGCGGCGACCGCGCCGACCCAGTTCACGTCTGCGCTCGAGCATCGCCAGCGCAACGGCGTTGGCGATGATGATCACCCCGGCAATCAGCGAGAGTGAGGCAATCGCCACGAGCATCTCCAGGATGCTATTGAGGAGCTGTCCAACGTACGCACCAATATCGGCCAGGTTTTGCACCGTCGCGTTCGGGACGAGCTTCCCCAATGTGTTCAGCGCAGTATTGACCTGCGCGGAGTCGATCTTCATATAGGTGACTGTTGTTACCCCGGTTGTTGCCGGGCTGAGCGTACTCACGGTCTCTGTCGATGCTAACACATTCCCTACATGGTCATTGAAGGAGGAATTGGGATCATAGATACCAACCACCGTCGTTGACTCCATCGTCTTGCCATCTGTGCTGGCAAAGATGATGGTATCGCCCGGTTTCAGGTGCATCTGGAATGGACCCGTGGCGGTCAGCAGACCGCTGACCACCACATTCGTCGTGCCTGCATCGCTCGCATGCAAGTTACGGCCCTGCACAATCGTCAAGGAAGGTGCTGGCTGTGAGAGGTCGTATCCCTCCATACTACTCAGGAACGTGATAGCTCGCTGGCGGCTATCGCCGGTCGGCAAGACTTGCTGTAATGGCTGCCCATCGATGGCTGTCGGCACGATTTGCGCAAATGTATCTGTCCGCGCTTTCGAGAGGCCTGGAACTGTTCCAAGCCTCGCTTGCAAGGCAGTCGTATCTGTTCCAGATGTCATGGTGACAACGTTGTAGGTCAGGTTCTGCGCAAATGCGTTGCGAATCTGCGCTTGTAGGTCTTGCCCAAGCGCCAGCACCAGCCCGATGGTGAAGACTCCGATGAACAGGGCCAGCATGGTCGTCGTCGTACGTGTGCGTTGCCGCCCAATGTTGCGCAGGGCCATCTTCGTGCTGACCTTCCAGGTGCGCGGCACCAGCACGATAACGATGCCCACCAGCGAAGCAGCGAACAGCAGGATTCCAAACACCGGCAGCACCAGGTACAGCAGCACCGATGCAGCCATACCCACCAGGATCAGGGCAAGGTACCTGAGATCAAAGTGTTCCGGCACCGGCAGTTTGCTGACGACGAAGACGACCAGGCCGAAGAAGACGCTCAGCACCAGCAGGAAAGCGAAGGCGCCGTAGACCGCTGCTATGCCCAGCACCACATCATTCTTGAGGATCACGATCGCCAGCGCGCAGAAGAGCACGGAGAGTACGACCAGTAAGGCAATCGTCAGGGCGATACTGCTCGCTCCCCGGCTTTCGGACAGGTCGCGTATGACATTCAAGGGGCGAATGTTGGCCGCCTGCACGATGGGTATCAGGCCAAAGATCAGCGCAGTCACCAGGCCGATTGCGACTCCACCGGCGATCGTCCAGGGATTCAGCTGGAACGGAACGGTTAAGCCGAGATTTTGCATCAGGATGCGCACGATGGAGCTGACACCAGTGGCTGCTGCCGCTCCGATGATGCCGCCAACCATGCCGAGCAGGCCCGCTTCCAGGCCAAACAGCACGTAGAGGTCCACGCGGCGATAGCCTGTTGTCTTGAGCATGGCAATCTCCGTCTTCCGACGCGAAAGCAACACTTGCATGGTATTGACGATGCCAACGCCACCGATCAACAGCGCGAGCAGACCCGCAATCTCTAAGAACTTGCTGATCAGGTCAATTGAGGATTGCTGGGCTTGCAGCGCGCCGGCCACCGTCTGCGTAGAGGCCAGCGGGAAGTGCTGGTTAATAGCCTTGACCACAGCGTCAGTCTGTGCCTGATTTGCCGTTGTTACATAGACGGCACTATAGGATGCAGGCGTACTCGGAGCCGCGGCTTGCTCGTCATGAGCCGAAATGAGCATGAGATTGCCAGATTGGGCGAATACGCCTGAATCAGCGACGACCCCTGCAATCGTGACATGCAGTGTTTGACCTGAACCGGCTTGCGTTTTGATATACACCGTGACGATGTCACCCACCTTGTGGTGAAACGTGGTGCTCAACTGCTGGGTGATGATCACCTGGTTCCTGGTGAGCAGGTTCGAGACGCTGCCATAGCTCGGCGTGACGAATGTGGGCGGCGATACAACCGGGTAGTTGTTTGGGTCGACCGCATTGACGCTGAAGGACTGGGATGACGATGCCACTGGACTCAAAGGGCCGCTTGTACCGGGAGATGCCACCGGACTCAAAGAGCCATTGGCGCTCATGACAGCAGTGTAGTTCGTGATGGCGCCCTCGCTTTTGAGCTGCTCGAAGTAGGACAGGTCGCTCGCTTTGAACGGCACGCTCTGGGCCGTCACCGCGATATCGCCGCCATTCGTATCGCGCGTGCTTGAGGTGAGCGAGTTTTGTAGCATGGAGCCGACCAGTTGCAAGGCGACAATGGCCATCACGCCGACGGCGACACAGAACACGGCCAGCAGTGTGCGCAGCCCACCCCGGAGCAGCGAACGTGAGGTATAGTTGAAGTACATGGAAGCTTTCATGGGCGTCTCCTTTCGTCGCCGTCATTACGTGAAACTGCCGTTGGAGTGCTCGATCTCGGTAATTTTGCCATCGACGATACGAATGGTGCGGTCGGCATGCGAGGCCACCACTGGGTCGTGTGTCGCGATGATGAAGGTTTTCCCTGTCTGTGTGCGTAGTTGGGCGATCAGCTCAAGCACGTTTTCGCCATTGCGCGCATCCAGGTTGCCGGTTGGCTCGTCAGCAATCACAAAAGCGGGATCGGTTGCCAGCGCACGCGCAATCGCAACACGCTGCTGCTCCCCACCGGAGAGCTGGTTCGGTCGGTGATCGAGCCGGTGCGTGAGACCAACCAGGGCCAACAGTTCTTGCGCACGCGCGGATGGCGAGCCTTTGTGCTTTCCGACATACAGGGGAACTTCCACATTTTCTTGGGCGGTCAGCGTGGGAATCAGGTTGAAGGCCTGGAAGACCATACCGATCTCGCTGTTGCGCACCGCCGCCAACTTGCCCTCGCTCATGCGTGTGATATCAACGCCATCGATCAACACCTGCCCGGTCGTGGGATTATCCAGACCGGCGATAATGCCAAGCAATGTACTTTTCCCTGAACCGGATGGCCCAACGATGGAGACGAACTCTCCACTCCTGATCTGAAAACTGATGCCCTTGAGGATCTCGATGCGTTCGCGACCGAGGGGCAGATTCTTGGTGATGTTTAGCACATCCATCACAACTGTGCGCTCAGTACTTTGTGCTTGCCCGGTTTCGGGCGGAACAGTTGTATGCATATGACTTCTCCTCCTTCTTTCTTGGTAAGCTACTCGTTCCGATCCCTATCTCAGCGCGCTGTGCGGCGTCCATACGCACAGACTGCCAGCGGAATGAAGATGACGAGGAGACCTACACACCAGGCCAGCGCCTGCCAGATGGTCGAGGCATCCGGCTGGTTGAGCAAGAGCCCGCGCACGGCGTTGACGATCAGGGAGACCGGCTGGTGCTCGGCGAAGGCACGCAGCCAGCTGGGCATGCTCTGAGTCGGCACGAAGGCGCTACTGGCGAAGGTCAGCGGAAAGAGCCAGATGAAGCCAGCCGATTGTGCTGCCTCCACACTGCTTACCACCAGTCCAACCGTCGCCGAGATCCACGAGAAGGCAAAGCTGGTCAGCAGCAAAAGCCCCGCCGCCGCCACCCAGGAGAGGACATTGCCCTGTGGTTGGAAGCCGACCAGCAGCCCGACCATCCACATGACAAACACGACGAAGGTACTCCGTACCAGGTCAGCGAGGGTGCGACCAGTGAGGACGGCCGATCTTGCCATCGGCAGCGAGCGAAAGCGGTCCACCAGACCTTTTTGCAGGTCGGTGGCCAGGCCGATACCGGTGTTCGTCGAGCCGAAGATGACGGTCTGAGCGAAGATGCCGGCCATCAGGTAGTTGACGTAGCTGGTGCCACTGACCGCGATCGCCCCCCCAAAGACGTAACGGAAGAGGAAGACGAACATGATCGGCTGGATTGTCGCGAAGAGCAGTTCTTCGGGGATGCGCGGGATCTGCACCAGCTGGCGCCTGGCCAGCACGAGCGCGTCGGCGAGCGTCCAATAGATCGAGGGACGGGCCAGCGGCAAGAGGGTATGGGTCGTGTGCAAGGTGCTGCTGTTCATCGTGTACTCCTTACCAGAGGTTGGCTGTCTGCGATCTCAGCGGGCGGCTCTGTTTCCGAAGCCTCGCGCCCAGTCAGCGTGAGAAAAACATCATCCAGGGTGGGCTGGCGCAGGGCCAGGTCGTCCAGGGGAATCTGCGCCGCATCGAGATCGCGCACGATGGCAACGAGCTGGTGCGCCCCGTGTCTCACCGGCACAACGAGCTGGCGGCGCTCCGCGTCAACCTGGAGTTCGCCTGAACTGTAGGGACGCAGCGCCTGTGCAGCGGCAGCCAGGTCACCCCCCTGCGCCAGCGTGAGCTCGATGCGCTCGTCACCGACCTGGGCCTTCAGTTCATCGGCGGTGCCGTTGGCAATCACATGCCCATGATCCACGACAGCGATCTGGTCGGCGAGTTGATCGGCTTCCTCCAGGTATTGGGTGGTGAGTAAGGCCGTGGTCCCGGAAGCGGTGAGTGTTCTGATGACCTCCCACATCGCCAGGCGGCCGCGTGGATCCAGCCCGGTGGTCGGCTCATCCAGAAAGAGCACCGGAGGCGCGATGATCAAGCTCGCCGCTAAATCCAGGCGCCGGCGCATGCCTCCCGAGTAGGTCTTGACCGTGCGTGCGCCAGCATCAACCAGGTCAAAGTCTGCCAGGAGTTGATCGGCCCGTTGCCGTGCCACGCTCCCTGACAGATGATAGAGTTGCCCAAACATCACCAGGTTTTCGTACCCGGTGAGGTTCTCATCGACGGCAGCATATTGGCCAGCCAGGCCAATATGCGCACGGAGCGCGTCGGCGTCTTTGACGACATCGAGCCCGGCCACCTCTGCTCGCCCGGAGTCGGGACGCAGGAGCGTCGTCAAGATACGCACGGCGGTGGTCTTGCCAGCGCCATTAGGGCCGAGCAGGGCGAGGACGCTCCCCTGCTCAGCGACCAGATCGAGCCCTGCCAGGGCGTGCGTTTTTCCATAATGTTTGTGGAGTCCTTCGGCCAATATGACCGGTCTGTTCGCCATGGGAGATTCCTCCTTTTCCAGGCAGCTACCGATAGCATTTGTTACTGTTTGGTCATACATAGACACAACTAAAAGAGCTGTTCCCTCGTGTCTCACGATCAAGAACGAGGTGACACTGCACGCTCCAGACCAACCAGGTCCGCACTCATGGTCCAGACCCGCTCTTGCAACGCCTCATCATAAGAATTGGGGACGGATCGCCCCTGCTTGGTGCGGACAAAGTACTGTCCGGTGACGCCTTCCACCTCTGGCGACGTTGCCAGAGCAAGGACTGCCCGCGCTCCTTGTTCGGGTGTCAGGAGAAATCGTTTGATCAGTCCAAGAAAGGGGCGTGCGATGGCTGGTGCTAGAGTGTCAGAAATGTTGGTTGCTAATAAACCTGGATGCACGGCATTCACTGTGATGCCCGTTCCTTCGAGTTGCCGTGCCAGCGCATAGGTGCAGAGCACTTGTGCAAGTTTTGACTGGCCGTAAGCCCTCCAAGGCTCAAACTGCTGCTCGCTCTGGAGATCGTCTAGATTGATGGTCTTGGACATAGAAGCGGAGGTGATAGTGAGAATGCGTGCAGGGACGCTCTGCCGCATCGTATCAAGCAGCAAATTGGTCAGGAGAAAGCCCGACAGATGGTTGACCGCCAGATGCATCTCTATTCCATCAACGCTCGTCTGGCGGTGTGGAAATTGAGCACCTGCATTATTAATGAGGCCATGCAGATGAGAATAGTGCTGCCGAAATTCTGCTGCTACCCGTCTGACATCGTGTTGGGATGAGAGGTCAGCAACCAGAAGATCAAGGGAGGAATTTCCTGTCACTGCTATAATTTCAGCTTTCACCTCCTCACCTTTCTGACGATTCCGAGCGACCATGACGACAGTTGCGCCCTGTCGAGCGAGGCCAGTGGTAATAGCTTTTCCCAGGCCAGCACTTGCGCCTGTGACGAGGAAAACTCCGTTTCTCTGGATCATGCGTGTTCCTTTCTTTGGCTCACGGGTGTTGACATGCTATTTCTTGCGAGTAAGAGTGGTTTCCGTTTCTCCAAAAAGTTCTGACTTCTTCAACTCCCTCTTGGACGCTTCAACTGTGACGGGTAAGCTGATCAATCCACGCAACGCGAACCTGCCACGCCATATGACTACTTCCAAGCAACTCTTCGACGAGGATCAATCGTTCCGCTGGTGTGAGTGCAGCGAGTAGATCCTGTGCAAGGTCCCCGAGTTGTCCGGTAAAGACGTCAAGAAGTTGCCTCCCTCGCTCGGTAGGAGTGACAAGAAAGCTCCGTCGATCTTCACGATTAAGGGTACGAGTCGCATATCCATGCTTTTCCAAGCTATCAAGAATACGTGTCAGTTTACTGGGATCTATTCCAGGCATCCCCTCGGCGATTTGCTTCACTATCATAGGCCCGCGCCGGGTAAGGAGAGAGATCACGCTTACCTCGTCAGGAGAGCACAAGGTCTCCTGCTCAAACAGCTTCGATCTTTGGCTTAACGTGTCACTCAGGAAAAGCATAAAGTCAAGGACAGCACGCGTCTGCGATGACTCAAGATCGTTATCCATAAAGACTCCTTCTCTACCAGTTCATCTGCTCCCTCGTGGGATGGCCTCGCGAAACACTGGTCGCACACTATTTTCAATGAGATATTATTGTAATATGATAATTTAAATCTGTCAAGAGCACTTTACCTGAATCTTCAAAAGTGTTACTGGTGGCGAACCCTTAAGGGGTGAGTTATGCAGACAATAACCTCGTTTGCCATGATGAAAGAGCAAAGTTTATCCAGTTGATAGCATTAGCGGTTAACGATATCACTCAAAACGAAAGAGATTAGTCCAGTATCCAGAGAGACAGCATGGATTACCCCTGGCACGTATCCTAAAGGTAACGTATGCATGCACATTCGAGATACGCTAGGAACTATCTATGAAGATGCATGGTTTGCACATGTATCGCTCAACAATGGATACCCCACAGAAGCAGCATGACGGCTCGCGCTGGTCACCTCGATGCAATTTGCGCAATCGTCTTTCGGATCGCCAAGTAGCTGATGTAGTGCGCGCCGCATTGATTGGAAGTATGGCCTCGACCTTGAACTGAGCGACCCCAGCTTTGACCACAGCGTCCTCTTGGAATGACCACCGCAGCACCGATTTGGTGCTGATGCCAGAACAGGGCTTATCCATTAAGGTCCCAAGCGCAAAGATCACGAATCCTCGCACCATATTGCTGATACAGGATAGATCGATTCCAAGCTGCTGCTGGCTTTCCAGCAGCATTCCCAGATTGAGCTGGTGTGTCCAACGTGCCGCAATTAGCACTGGCAAGCTGGTCAACAGATTGACTTCGATACGGACCGTTTTCTTATCGACTAGCAAGCTCAGCAAGCGAAATCGCCTAAGGGGGTCACAATAGCAAATTGGGAGAAACATACGCTAAGCTGCAAATCGTCTTCGGAGGCGCGATCCGGTTGAGGGAATGAAAGCGTC
>WNFT01004069.1_pt1 | contig 12772 bp, 17 predicted proteins | sample 5400191 | NCBI WGS metagenome assembly WNFT01 (sample SAMN13153359, study PRJNA577476) | soil metagenome | isolation source: 80 cm saprolite under Madrone tree | place: USA:California | collected 2016-06-14
CTGGTCGAGGAAATCGCCGCCTGGGAGCACGACCGCAATGCCAATCACACCAAGGCCAACTGGCAGTTCACTACACCCACCGCGCGCATCAAACTCAAACACCTCTACCCTTCAATCTGAATGAATCGACCGACTAGCATCAGCTTCACATTCGGGGGGCGGTCTACTGAACGGAGCTTCCCATGTCGAACACCACGACAAAATTCGCTATAGCATTGTTCCTGGTCGTGGCCACGCCTGCCGCTTCATTTGCGCGAGGCGGAGGCGGTTCGGCCGTAGCGGGACATTCAGGCTCGGCCGCAACGGGTTCAGGAGGGAGTCGAGCAACCGGTGCCGCAATTGGCACGGCGACCAGTGTGTTGGTCGACCCGAGCGGGATCGGAAACGCTTCCAAGGTAGCCTCGCCACCGCCGCCGAACATCAGCGTCCCGACGATTCCGCAGTTCAAGTGACGCTGCGGCAGTTCGTCCTAGCCTAAACCCAACCTAACGGACGATTGCCTGCGGCCCTCGCGCGGCGCTTTGATGGCGCCCATGCCAGAACTAACCCCGCTGGCACGCCCGCAGAAAAATCACCCTCCGCGAACGCGATCGTCAGGCGTTCGCGGCCTCTTGTTTGTTGCTCCGACTACAAGCGCGCCCATTCGGTAAGCATCAGCGGCGATGCGCTGATTCGCGCCGCCTAACAGGGAACCATGCCGATTTTCCCCGCCTGCCGTTTCCCCTTATCAGGAAACGAAATATTAATGCATGGTAGTTGAACATTGCCTCGTCGATCGCAGACAAAACCTTTTAGGGCAATAGCCCCTCAGAAATTTGGAGAATGAAATTGAACGCTGCAATAGCAAGGCTTCTTCCGCGCGCGTCGGCAACATCTGTCGCCAGCATCGATTCATTCGTCACAGTCGCGCTGTTTAGCGGAGTTGGTCTGCTGTTCTCTTTGTCCGTATTGATCCTGGATCAATACATCCCCGGCGAGTGGTTCTGAATAAACCCAAGCGGTCCAGCACCACAGCCGGCGCCGCGGGCAGGTCCCTGGCTCGCCGCACACATTCGCGTGCCCTCCTGTCCTGGCCGACAGGAGCATGCCACGCCAATTAGCGGGCATCGCCGTTGCCAATGGGGGGAGCATCTGCACGGCATCCCTGACCCGCACTGGCAACCGAGCCTTTCATAAACCCTGTTGGCTGTGGCTAAGTTTACACCATGACAGAGCCTGCACGATCGTCAGGAAGCCCCACAGAGGACGTGCTGTCCGCCATTCTTCATTGGCTTTAGGGGGTGGGCAGCGAATAGAAAAGCCCCGTCCGGAATGCCGTTCCAGACGGGGCAAGCAGATGGTGTGTGGTCGCATCACATGACGCTCAGGAGGCGCCAAGCGAACCGTATCATCGGCTTCGCGGAGAACAACTCCAGATTTAGAAGCTTCCACAGAAAAACCCGCCGGAGTGGGCCGGCGGGCCTGTGTCTTAAAGACTGAATCGACGGATTACATCTTCTTCTTCTTTTTCTTTTTCGCTTTCGCCATTGATTTTGACATCTTGGCTTTTGACTCCATGGCCATCGGCGCGGTTGCGTCGGACCCTGACTTTGCTGCCGTTCCACCACCGGTGCCGCTTGCGCCGCCAGTTTGTGCCATGGCGCCCGCTGCCGACAATGCCAACGCTATGGCGGCCACGGGAATGATCAGTGCGCGCATTTATCAAACTCCCCTTCAAATGTGAGTCCGGTCCCGGAAGACCGTTTGTTCTAACCGATCACATCCGCCAAAGGTTCCGCGCCGGCGCGAAAGAGAAGGCGCGCCAATGGCAACCGACGGGCCTGATCGTGACAGCTCCGACGGCGTTTGGTCCGGCCCTGCGGTCAATTCGTCGGCTTGTTACTGGGTCGGTTGGACGATTCGCGCAGTTGCCAGTATTTCCACATGCCTTTCCAGGCGAATTGGACGAGCTAAGCACTTGGAAACTCTGGATTATGGCGCACTTGGGGGGAGCGGACCGATTTGCGGTTGTGCCCTGACGAACAAAGCCCGAAAGCGATGGCTGAGCTAAACACCACCGAGGCGTTTCGCCGATAGTGCGAATCAGGCTTATCCTTCGCAAAATGTTGCCTTCGTCTATTTCGAAAGCGACCGGGGATGACAGGGCCAGACGATCTGCTTCGTACCGTCGATGGCCTGAAGGAATTGCTGAGGGTCGCGTGGAGCAAGCTTGCAGATCCGCTGCTCACACCATTCGATCGTCGCGAAGCTCGCAACCAGATCAGACAGCACAGCGCTGAATTGCGGCGTTATCTCCAAGCGATCGAAGCGAGCCGCCTTAGAGAACGATCCATGGAGGGGCATCCCGACCCCGCTCCGAAAAAACCGCAGTTGCGACTTCTCGCATAGCTCAAAGCGGCATCACCTCGCATCGTTCGACCATCGGCAAGGAAAATGCCACCGGACTTGAGACGTTGATAGCTTTCGGACGCGATACATCATTGCAACAGCTCTTCTTGTTCCTCGCGCGGAACAGCTTTTTGGACTTCACAACAGCCGTGAACCGCGGCTAGGCTCAGAAATACCGGGGCTGAGCGGTGTTTGAGATCCAATGAATTTTGAGCCCGGCTGGGGCCGCTGGAAGATACTCGCGGCGGCCCTTTCTCATGGCGTTTACCGGCCCGTAACCGCCCTCCCCTCCGTCCGGCCAGAAGTTGATTTAAGTTCCCCACGATCACAGGTTTTTGATCGCGAATTCCGAAGATCCACCGGGACCGATCATGGTTTTGAAAATTTGATTCAGGTCGAGCAGAGCTGGTCGTGAGTCGCATCACCACCACGATTTCAATTGCGCGACAGGGACCGTCGGCTTTTTTGATCTCTGCCGGCGGTCCCGCATTGCACCGCAAGAGTTCACGCCTGGCGCAAGTCTTCCGCCAAGACAATTCCGCGGGCGGCGGACCCAGTTTGTCGTCACTGAATGTTGCAGGTCTGCGCAGCTCGCTGCACGGACAGGGGCCGGCCGCTTTTGGGGACCAAATGGAATGAATGCTGCGAAAGGGGCGCTTCTTGCATTCACCTGCATCTGATAGCTGGACTCTCCAACGCGGCTGCGGACGAGTTGCTCGATCTCGAAACTCGTGATCTCGCTGAAATGAATACGGTGAATGGCATCACGGTGGTGTTTGATCCGGGCAAGATAAGAATGGTCTATATGCTGCCCCGGTCCCTGGGATCGTCACCTAGCCGCAGCGGCTCAATAACGAACATTATCGGGCTCTCCGGCGGACCGCAGGAAGTCGGCGAAACAGCCAATAGTCTGTTGGACCGCTTGAATCTGAGACAGTACTTCATATCGCTGACATTGCCGGACGGGATTCCTGTATGGGTGAAGGCTTCTTCAGTCTCATTTTTTCGTGCCATCGAGCCTTGGGACCACATTCGAGCTGAGGCGAAAAGCGCTGTGAACGCCGGTGGCAGGCCGATCTTCGTGAAAGAAAGCGTGACAACCATCAAAGACGCTATCAATGCTGTCCGGCGTCAAAACAGGTCCCCATGAAAAGCCAACCGGCGTGGGCCGGCAGATTGTCATGACGCAAACAAAGGACCCGATGACGGAATCGGCCGGCGCCATGCTAAGCATGTTGTCTGGGTAGCCTGGCCACAGGAATCGATCCGCGGAATTCGGCGCAGTGAAGATCGGCGCTACAGGGGATAGCCATGATTTTAGTCCTAATTTCGGTTTTGACCATTATCGTCGTCGGCGCAATCTGCTTTTGGGCCATCGATAGGTTTGCCACCGACCGCCGACTGGCAAATCTGCTGAAGCTGCTCGTGATACTGATTTGCCTCGGTGCCATTTTGCAAAGAGTGCTGCCGATGACGGGAATTTATTAGGACGGGCGCTGAGCGCGCCCAACGACCGGTGTCAACCAACGCTCGAAGGCCATCATGTGGGGATTTCTCATCGGCCTTTATCTGGCGATGATCATCTACCCGCTCTTTCAGGAGTGGCGACAACGCCGCCACGACAGAAAAAGCCTGGAGAGAATGAGAAAACATTTTGCCTCGCGCCGCCGGTGGGACGTTCTGAAGGGTCAGTGGACCGACGATTGAACCGCGACCCGAACGGTCCATGGCTCACCCGAAGGAAATCGGGTTTCCCAAATTAACGCTGTGTGGCATCGAACCTTGGCACGACCTCTGCAGACAAAGCCTTGCTGGGGATTTGAGCGTCCAGCATTGATACACAACGCCGCCAAGCGATCATATTCCGCTTGGCCGCGTTGTGCTTTTGCACCCTGCGCGAGCAGTGCCAATGTGGCGAACTGCGGTTGTCGTGAGTTAATTTCAGTAGGAAAGCTGTCGACTGCGCAACGGACGCAGCAGCATTAACAACAAGCCTAAAATCACCACCGGCACACCCAAACCAAAAACCGACGACCGCGGCACCGTCGCGAGCGGCGCGCACCAGGGAAGCACCAACAGCGATAGACTGGGTATAATCACTATCTCATCGAGCGTGGCTCGGTACAGCAGCAGCACGGCAGCGGCGAGCAAGACCAGGTCGTAGGACGAACAATGCGGCGCTGCTATTAGCGTTGCAGTCAGAAGCACCGCCATGCGGCGGTCGCGTCCGAGTTGCCCGCGGAAGGCGATCCACGTGCAGGCGGCAGCCAGAATGACTACCGCGACCTGTGCAGCATTGGCGAGCCAGCCCGGCGCGCCGAGCACCGTCGCCCAAGCCCAAACGCTCAGGCCCCACAGCCGTCCTGTCTGCGACCACGCCGGGTCGGCCGCTCCGCCCATCAGGCCGCCGGGCACAGTATGGCCTAGCCAGTCCCACCACGGTGCGAAGCCGAACGTGGCGGCACTGAGTGCCACCGCAGACGATGCGGACAAGGCGGCACCCGCCAGCGCGCGCCAATTTCGTGCCGCCAGCAAAGCCACCGGGACCATCATTGCAAATTGCGGCTTGTAGCTGAGCAACCCAAGGACGGCGCCAGCCGCGAAGTCGCGGCGGCCGAGCAGGCCTACACCGCCCAACAGCAGCGCGAGCGTCAGAAGCGCGTTCTGCCCCGCGACCGCGTTGATCGACGTCGCGGGTGCCAATGCCAGCCCGGCCAGCCACATTGCCCGGCGCCTTGCGTCGCCGGCCCAGAAACAACAACCGGCGGCGATGGCGGCGGCAAAGCTCGTCATCTGAAATGCCGCGTATGAGAGCGCGAACGGCAGGACTGCAAATGGCCACATTATCAGCAGGAAATGCGGCGGATACACCCAAGGAAGCAGTGGGAGGGGAGCGCTCAGCCAAGCGTGGAAATGCGCATTGATCTGATCAGTGAATGCCACCGGGTCGGCCAGCAGAGCGAAGTCACCCGCCATCGCCGCGCGAGCGGCGAGCCAATACACCATGTAGTCTACACCCGGGGCGTTATACCGCGGCCCAATCAGCCCGTCATGGTCAAACGCCATCACGAACACCAGCCAGCTATATAGTCCGATAACTCCACCGATCACGACTATGAGCGCGTGGTCGTAGCCTCCGGCAAACCGACTGTGAACACCTGGATAGGTAACGGCGACGCTCGGCTCGACGGATTGATCATAAACTGCTCGGCGATCAGCCGTCATGGCGCTCTCCTCTGAAGCAGCGAATGAAGACGTCTCGCCCCTTCATAGCCAAGACGCGCGTCGGTAAGCCGTTGGCTCCGCTTTGCAAAAATTCCTGGAGTCCTGGTCGCTCTCGAAGGTGACAGCGGCGCATCGAGCCTGGCTTCGAAGGTTTCAAACCCCAAACGAAAAAGGTCGTCGCGGATGGACATGGTGGTCTCAAGACGAATCGGCGTGGGGATGATACTTGAAGCTGGAAAAGCCGAGGCAGGTGTACAGACCGAATCGGTGTGATTTCGAAAACGCCTTATACAAAATATGAATATTTAAAATATGAATGTCGAAACGCGGCAGCGCGATGGTCAACCACGTCCGAATCATTCAGTAGCGGACTGTCCTATACGAAGCGTAAGATATTCGTTTCCGCGCAGGTAAGAAAAATGGGAACCATGTCCATTGCACGCATCGTTGATTGGCTCAGCGTGCGGCAACACAGTGTGAATCTTTTTCTAATCGGATTTCTGATCCTCTTCCTCGAATTGGCCTGCATTCGCTGGTTCTCGGCCAACGTCGTTTTCCTCCAGTTCTTCACTAATATTGTCCTGATCGCCTGTTTTCTGGGGATGTCATGTGGCTGCCTGGCGGCCCGGAAGCGCTGGGACTGGCTTGCTTCGTTTCCGCTGCTGGCATTCGGAACCTTTACAGCGGCGCGCGTGATTATGGCGCTGTACAATTACTGGGGTGGGTTCGCTGTTGACGTCGGACATCAGGCATTGCCACAGGAGGTTTTTTTCGGCACCGAGTATCGCAATCCCGATCTAGCTCAATTCGTCTTACCGATAGAATGGATTGCCGCGCTGTTCTTTATCCTGGTCGCGCTGATGTTCGTCGGCCTCGGCCAGGCGCTCGGTCGGGCCTTCGACGCCTATCCTAACCGGGTGATCGCCTATTCGTTGAACATCGGCGGAAGCCTCGCGGGCATCCTGGGATTCTCCGCGCTTTCATTCGCCCAGGCGCCGCCCGCGGTCTGGTTCCTGATAGGCTGCGCCGGAGTGGCCTATCTGCTCTATCAAGGCAAGGCCCTGTCGCTCCCGCGGCTGCTCACGCTCGCGATAGTTGTGGTGTTTTCTGCACTACCCAGGGATCTGTCCAGCCAATATGAAACGCGCTGGTCCCCCTATTACGCTGTCGAGCGAGACAAAGCGAACGGCGAAATCACCGTCAACAATATCGGCCATCAAACGATGGTGCCCTTCGACGTTGGCGGCTCCTCCTATTCATTGATTCATTTGCTGCAGCGGCAAAGCGGCGGCCCGCCGTTCCAGGACGTTATGATCATCGGCGCAGGGTCCGGCAACGACATAGCGCACGCGCTGCGCTTTGGTGTGAAGAGCATCGATGCGGTTGAGATTGACCCGGTGATCCAGGACATCGGCATTCGTTATCATCCCGACCGGCCCTATCAGGACAGCAGGGTAATCCCTCATCTCGATGATGGCCGCCATTTCCTGCGAACGACCGAGCGCAAATACGATTTGGTCGTGTACGCCCTTGTCGACTCCCTTATCCTCCACAGCGGCTACGCCAATATCCGCCTCGAGAGCTACCTGTTCACAGAACAAGCCTTTGAGGACGTCCGGCGCGTGTTAAAACCCGACGGCATCTTCGTGATGTACAATTTCTATCGTCAGGGTTGGATCGTCCAACGCGTCGCCGCGATGGCGAAGCGGGCTTTCGGCTGTGATCCAATTGTGCTCCCTCTGCCTTATGCTGAGACGATAAAATCATCAGAACAGGCCGGGTTCTCGACCATCATTGCGGGCTGTAATCCGCGCATCCCTGCGGCGTTTCGACAACATGGCAAGTTTTTGCTGAATACCCTGCCGCCCAACAATCTTTCGGTAGATGGGTTTGCAGCGCCGCTTGCCTCGACGCCCCCGGCGCAGTCCGGTCACTGGGAGCCGATTGCGCCGACAAGGCTGGTTTCCGACAACGATGCTTCCAAGCAATCAACCACCGATGACTGGCCATTTCTCTATGTCAGCGGAAAGTTGATCCCCGATTTAACGCTCCGCTCAATGGCCCTGCTCGGCGTCCTTGGGATCGCCATGGTCTACTTTTTCAAGCCGAAGGGTCGTTGGCGGCTCAACAACCGGATGTTCTTCCTTGGAGCGGCCTTCATGCTTCTTGAAACCAAGGCGGTTGTGCAGATGGCGCTGCTGTTTGGCAGCACGTGGATTGTCAATTCGGCTGTGTTTTTCACCGCGCTGGTGCTAATCCTCACAGCCAACTTATGTGTAATTAAGTTGCCGGACCTCCGGCTAGGTCCGCATTACGCCGGACTGCTCCTCTTCTTGTCGGCATCGGTGCTTGTGCCCCTCGATTGGTTCCTGGGCGGGGGAGTATTCTGGCGTTACGTTGTTCCTTGCCTGCTCGCGCTTGGGCCAATGTTCTTCGCAGGCGTCATCTTCGCCCGGTCGTTCCGCGACGAAGCCAATCCTGATCAAGCTTTCGGATCCAATATCGCAGGATCGGTGGTCGGGGGTTTGGCCGAATCATTCTCAACCCTCCTCGGCTTTCGGCATCTACTCATACTGGCGATCTGCTTTTATATTTTATCCGCATGGACGCCTTCGATGCGCGCCAAGTAAGACTTATGGCGATCGTGAGCGCCATTATCGCGACGGCTTTCCCGATGCCAACTTCGGCCATTGACACGCCTCATCAGTTAGGCGAACTCCCATTGCTGCTCCGCTTCAAGTGATGGATTAACGGATGGTTACTGCAGCGCATTGGCTTCATCCCGCTGTCTCGTTCCGCGGGCCGTTCATAAGCGAACTGAGTCCGGCCCTGTCCGGCTCTGTCGACACAGCGGAGGGATTTTGAAGGAAACTTCTTTAAGCTGGAAGACCCGACGGAGTCAGTACCCGTTTTGTTGGACATAGGCCCCGCTTGCTGGAGATAGGCCCCGCGCCGCCATGCTCATTCAGACGCCCTTATTCACAACCGCAAACGCCGGCTTCCGTCTTCCGGCCTGGTTCTGGCTGGCGACCGGCCTGTATGTGCTTCTGTTGGTCAACGGCAACAGTCTTCTCAACGATTCCGATACTTACTGGCATATCGCAGTGGGCAAATGGATTCTTGATCACAACAGCTTTCCGCACGCCGATATTTATTCCTTTACGAAAGTAGGCGAGCCGTGGATCTCCACTTCCTGGTTCGCGCAAGTTCTGTATGCCGGTACTTACGAGATAGGCGGCTGGGCCGGGCCGGCAATTCTCGCTGCGACGTGCATCGCCGGAACGTTCGCCCTTCTCGCCTTCGTTCTCGGCCGACGCATTCGCTCGATCCATGCAATCACGATTGCGCTGGTGGCTTTGTCAGTTTCGGCGTCTCACTTTCTGGCGCGCCCACATGTGCTTGCGCTGCCGGTCATGCTCGCCTGGGTAAATGGACTTCTGAAGGCGAGCGAGAGACACGAACCACCATCGTTCTGGCTGTTGCCACTAATGGTTCTCTGGGCAAACCTTCACGGAGGATTCATCCTCGGGCTCGCATTGATTGTACCATTGGCGTTTGACGCCATGTGGAACGCGGAGGCTTCGCGACGAGGGCCATTGGCGCTACGTTGGATCGTTTTCGGCGTCTGTGCATTTGTCGCCTGTTGCGCGACGCCTTACGGGTGGGGGTCAATCCTCGCGTCGCGCAAAATTCTCGGACTCGGAGAGTTGCTGAATCTGATTTCCGAATGGACTCCGGCGGATTTCAGCCATTTCAGCATATTCGAAGCGTGTGTATTGGCTTTGATAGCGGGTTCGCTTTATTTCGGCGTAAAGCTTTCGCCGCCGCGGATTGTTTTGGTGCTGGGGTTGTTTCACATGGCCCTTTCACATGTCCGAAACGTCGATATCTTCGCTTTGTTGTTGCCGCTCGTGGTGCTGACGCCTGTGTCATCGCAATTCGGCCTGCAAACGGATCGATTTGGCAAGATGATTTTCCCGATTGCGTCGGCCGCGATGCTGGTCACAGTTCTGGGTGTCTCGACCTGGGCAGTCGCGGCTAATTACAGGTTTTCGCCGTCGGCCATCCAATCGCCGGCAGCAGCCGTGGATGTGCTGAAAGACCGGGGCGCCAAGCGCGTTCTCAATGATCTTCCATTCGGGGGGTACCTGATCTCGCGACAGATGCCGGTCTTCATCGATGGTCGGGCCGAGTTGTATGGCGAAGAATTCGATATGGCCTATTACCGCGCTCTCCAGCTTAAGGACGTCAATCGGTTTCTCAGTATTCTCAAAGGCTACGAGATCGATGCAGTGCTCTTGACGCCGGCAACTCCCGCGGCAAGTCTGCTTGATCATCTCGACGGCTGGCAGCGTGTCTACTCAGACGAGACCGCCGTGGTGCATATTCGCACCGCGGAAACCGCCGAGAGCATCGCGCCAATTAGGTGAAGAGGTGCGGCTAACAGATCTCAGTTATGAGGACTGGCTCGAACACGCCTTCAGTCGCGAGGTGCGTACCCAGCAGGCTGCCTGGTTTTTCGATCATGACTGCGATTGGTGGGATCCGGAACCCGCCGTTGCGGTGACTTACCTTACGCGATTGTTCGAGCACCCGGAGCCGGCGTTGCGCTGGTATTCGGACAGCCAAATTGCGCAGGGGTTAACCTATCTGGTCAGCACCAGCGCCTCCGGTGACCAGGGGTGGCTCTACTCAACCGATGTGGCGATCGAGGACCGCGTCCGCTGTGTTGAAGCGGTCGCTTCATTATTCGAGCAACTTTTCGTGCCGCGCTGCACCCCGCATCTGTCCCATTTGAGCGAGACCGAAGCGGGGTCGCTCAATGGCGTTTGCTACATGTGGTGGGACGGATTTCCGTGCCTCGCCCTGGCCGGTGACCCGAATTTGCCCACGATGCAAGAAACCGCACTGCGAACGATGGCGAGCATCCTCGGCCTCAAATCGCTCGCCTGTCAGGAGAGCGCCTTGCACGGACTCGGACATTGGCAGCGGGACCACGATTGTCAGGTGAGCGCGATTATCGACGGCTTCCTCTCTGCCAACCCGGACATCGACACGCGCCTCGTCAGATACGCTAACTCGGCGCGCTGTGGCTGCGTGCTGTAGATCATGATCCGATGAGATTGATCGGATCATGCCTCCTTGGCTTTTGCGATTGAACCGCCCCCCAACGGTCCATGGCTCACCCGGCCGAAACCGGGTTCCCAATTTAACGCTGTCTGGCATCGAACCTTGGCACGACCTCTGCAGGCAAAACTTTGCTGGGGATTTGAGCGTCCAGCATTGATACACAACGCCGCCAAGCGATCATATTCCGCTTGGCCGCGTTGTGCCTTGCACCATGAGCCAGCATGTGCCGACGTCCGAATTGCAGCGGTCGCGAAGCCGTGAAGTTGTTTCATCGTCCAAAGACCCACGAAACCATTCCGCCGCGATGACGAAGCCATTTTCATGGTCCCGCGAAGACACCGGGAAACGAATGGCTGGTATCAACACCCACCGACCAAACAATGGGGTTCGATCATGTGGGACATCATCATCAACCTGATTTACCACCAATCGTGCAGGAAATACCTTGCCGCGGCGCGGAAGCAGAGCGCACTGGATCACCTGTGGGCTTGAGGAGCAAGACAAACGGGACACCCCGCTCCTGATGGTTACTGGTCGCTACCCTCAGGACGCCTGCGGTGACCATGTGCTTGATGACAGGCGGCGCCGTGCTCAGAAGCCCGACCCCGGCCCGAGGGATAGGGGGCTTTCACGGCCAAAGGCCGTGCAGGCCAAGTTCAACCCAAGCCTGTGAGCCCAAGTCAAATCTTCCGGCCCGGCTCCCCAGGTCGTGACGTTTGCGCCAAAATTTTGGCCGAGGGTCGGGAATCGGACAGACCAACATCCGCTGAAACACCTATGGTTTCAGCGGGGTATTGGGCGATGCGTAATTCATCCACCGTTGAACGGCCAATGTGTCTCACCTGCAAACACAGGATGGGATTGGCTCGGATTTCGCCGGGCGAACGCGGCTTTGAGGAGCGGACTTTCGAGTGCAGCACCTGCCATCGCATTGAAAAAATTTCCTTTGCCATCGACCCTCTGAAGACCGATGCGGTGGGCTGGCTTGCCAGCGAATTAAGACCGCCACGCTAGCAGGCTGTGGTCCAAGGCGAAGGGGAAGTAGCGTTGAGTTGAAGCGGGGGTTGATCATGAGCGTCGAACATATGCCTGACGAGCGGCTCGCTCATTTCTACGAAAATATTCGACAACAGGTCCAGGCTGACCGAGCGAACAAGCATCAATTCATGGCGAACCCAACAGTTCGTCAGTACGCCGACAGGCTGCGAAGCGAGATGATCAAACGACGATTAAATCACTCGCCGATCGAATGGCCGTCCTAGCATCGCCGTGACTTCGCTGCCGCGATCAATCGGCTCCGCGCCGGGCACGAATTGGGCGGTGAAATGAACGCTCGGGTGTAACCGGCGCGCTGGTACAGCCCTTGGGCCTTCTGAATTTCGGCAGCGGCGCCGCAGCGGCCGCATACCCCCGCAATCCCGATATCAAGCCTGAGTTGCAGAAGTTGTTCCGTCCTGTCAGCTCGAAAATCGAGGAACGTCAGTCCTGGGGCGACGGAACTCTATGCCTGGTTCTAACGTTTTCATTCGCGGCGTGTATCAACGATACCTGGGGAATTGAATGAACGAAGTCACGCAGTTGGCCAGCGCGATGTTGGTGATCGTATTCGCCGCCGTGATGTTGGTAGCCGGGCAATTGTATATCGAAAGCAGGGAAAACAAGTCGGTAAGGATTCCGACCGCGCCCGCCGTGCAAATTGCTTCTATTCCCCTATGACAATCCTGCCGCAGATCTAAACGCGATCACTCATCGGGTCGGCGCGTCAATAACATTGCAGTTCGTTCGTCCCGACATCAGGCAATCCTGCATTTTGCTGCTCGCGGTCAGCTCGTGAGCCAGCCACAGTCCCACGGCCAGCAATGCAACCGCAATTGCCAGGCCGGCGATCGCTGCAGGCCGGTTTCCGCCCTTGTTCGGGGTCGGTCATTGTCCAGCGAGTCCCTGAAAACGGTTGAGGTCAAATATCCCGGTGCCGCCGCGCGTTATTATCACTTCTCGGCCCAGAAATGAGCGCGACCATCCACCTCTT
>WNFT01005069.1_pt1 | contig 12772 bp, 12 predicted proteins | sample 5400191 | NCBI WGS metagenome assembly WNFT01 (sample SAMN13153359, study PRJNA577476) | soil metagenome | isolation source: 80 cm saprolite under Madrone tree | place: USA:California | collected 2016-06-14
ACACCCCACGATTTCGAACCAGGCAAGTCGGACTGAGCAGAGGCCGACACAGGTGAAGGAGAAACGCCAGGCTGAAGCACCTTCGCCATCGAGGCATCGAGATAGTAAAAGATCGTTCGATAAGTCATCTCCGAAGCTTCGAAGCCAATCTTACCGTTTTCGACCACCGCAACCGAGGTCGTCATCTTCACCCAGTTTCCAACTGAGTCGTACTCGTACTTGTAGACTTCCTTGCTCACCAGCGATCCGTCCGCACTAACCAAAGTCATCTCGCTAATGTTTCCCTTCTCGTCATACTTGTAGACCTCGCGGCCCGTTAAGGTAGCGCCTTCAACCGGGAAATATTGATTCCGTGTTTTCGATCCCTTGAGATCGTACTCGGCAGTCTCCAACACTGTTCGCTTGTTGTCTTCAACTGTCTTCCCACCTGCGTTCGAGAGCTTGACTACTTCGGTGCGGACACGGCGCACTGGTCCAATCAATCCATCGCGCCCGCGATCAGTTTCGTTGTCGCCGCCGTTAGCCGCGCTGGGCTGCGGCTGGAAGTTGTTGGCTTTCGCAGTCAAGTTAGTCTGGCCGGAAGCGGTAGCGATCATTATCGCCAGAGACAAAACCGCGAAGGTTAATCGGGTAGCTTGCTTTGACATTGTCTTCTCCTGAATCTTGAACTGAAAAAGTGAGACCGAGGCTTTAACTTCCGAGGGCAAGCGGGAAGCCTGGCAGGGCTTCGACTCGACAATATTACTGTGTTAAAGCGAGTTTGTCTAGAGCCAACATGCGGAAAAAGGATGAAACAATTGCCTGTTTTTGACGATTTTCGTTACTTCGCCGGGCCGAATTCGGCCAGCAGACCGGCGATCTCGTCGATTACTCGGACAGGATCCGAAGGGCCAGTCGCGTCATTGCAGAAGATCGAGAAGACCAGGACCTCACCATTCTTAGTGTCCGCATAACCGGAAAGCGAGTGATCGTAAGTGAGCGTACCGGTCTTCGCGAATATGCGACCGGTTTCACGCCTGAGACGCCCACCAAGCGTGCCATCGCGTCCGGCGATGGGCAGCGAGTCATGAAACACTGAAGCCGAATTTGTCCGGGCGATGGCAGCCAGTAACCGTGCTGTGGATTCCGGCGTAACCAGATCGAGACGCGAAAGACCAGAGCCGTCACGAATCGCTAAGCCACGTGTGCTGATAGCAGTGTGATCGAGCCAGGACTTTACGACGGCGATTCCCGCTTCATCATCGCCACGAGTGCGATTCTTACGTGGATCAGGATCCGGCGCCGAAGCGCCACGCGCTTTTCCAATTTATTCGTCTGGCGCACGATCTCGCCAAGCGTCTCGCTATCCTGGTGCGCAAGTTCGATCGCCTTTTGCGGGTCGAACTTATCGCTTTCAGCAACCCGAAAATCGCGACTGCGGGCTTCGCCATCGACTTTGATGCCGCGCGCGATCAGCGCTTGCTTGAAAAGCGTTGCGGCCCAGAGCGCTGGATTGTGAATTGAAAGGAAAGCCGAATAGGCGCGTCCGCTGACCGGAAATTCTCCCCACACCCGCAGTTCGTTATCCGTCAAGCCGCGATTGATTCCAATCGTAGTAGTTGCATCTCGCTGGGCCGTAATGGTGTTATTTGTCAGATGAACGAATCCGGTATTGCGATTAATTGCGAGATTAGCGGTGCTGCCGAATTTGTTCGCGGGCGAAATCGTTAGCTCAAAGCTGTTCTCGTCCACTGTGAGCGCGCTGGGCTCGGCGCCGAAGTACCATTGAAGATCGTTCCACTGCCAACCGAGACCGTAGAGTTCGCCGCGAAAATAACTTTCGTCACCAATGACGTTGCCGTGAACGCGCCGCACTCCGAATTGATAAAGCTGTTCGGCCAACTGATCCAAGGAAGGCGCCTCGCCTTTGCGTGTCGATCTCAGGTCGGGAGCGCCCCGGCCGTAAAGTGTGAGATCTCTTTCCACATTTCCATTGTCCGGCTGTTTGTCCGCATAGACAGAAGTTCGCCAGCGATAATCCGCGCCGAGCGAATCGAGCGCCACGGCGGTCGTGTAAACTTTCATGTTCGACGCCGGAGTGAACAGCTTGTCATTGTTGCGCGAATAAACGACGCGGCCATCGCTCATCGACATCACGAACACGCCCCAACGAGCCTGAGGCAGATCGCTTTCGTCGATGACGCGATCAATTTTTTGTCCGAGCAAAGAATCGCCAGGCAACTGCCTTGATCCGGGCGTGGCGGCGGTCATCGTGGCAGGGCTTGGTGTCGTCTTGGGTGGCGATTTTTCCCGCGATCCCAAACCGGCTTGGGCAATCAGGAGCGAAGTTAAGACGAAGGTCGCGATTGGAACGAACAAAAGCACGTATCGAGTGAGTCTGCGTTTTGACATCTGAATTGATCAACTCGCGAACAGTCTCGCCGTGCGGCCAGAAGCGAGCAACTCTCGAACTGCGGCGTAAACTTCATCGACTTCAATCGCAGCCAGGTTCGGATTAAAGATGAGCCTTTGCGTCGCCGCCAATGGCACATAGGCATGCGGATATTCGAGTGCTATCAGGACGACGGTTGGTGTTCCGACTGCCGCTGCGATGTGCGCCGGACCAGTGTCGTTGGAGACGAATGCGGCCAGTCTGGCCTGTGCGGCCGCGAGTTGTGGTATCGACAGCTTGTCGAGAACGACTGAGGCGGAAGGAAACAGGCCGCGAATCTCCCCGAGCAGATGGCGCTCTTCAGGACCGACGAAAACTACCGGTCGCATTCCATCGTTTCGTATCAGAAAGTCCGCCAGTTGAGCGAAGCTTTTCAGCGGCCAGCATCGGCCAGGATGGCCCGCGCCCGGAAACAATCCGACTAGTGGAGCGTCCGATTCAGCTCTTGCCTTTCGCAGTACCTTGTCAACAGCGCGATCATCCTCTCTTCGCGTCATGAGTTTGGGAACGCGCGGAGCGTTTTTGATTCCCAGCGGCAACAGCACGTCCAGGTAACGATCGACGAGGTGCTGATCCGGATCATTTTTATCCACAGGTGGTTTCGGATTGAAGTTCGCCAGAAAGTCCAACGAGCGCCCCGGTCGCCGTGAGAATAGGCGCTTATCCGCTCCGGAAAAAAAGCCCAGCAGATTAGTCTCTGAAAAACTGTGAAGGTCGATGACAAAATCAAACTCGCGCCGGCGCACGTCCTTGATCATCTGAAGAATTCGCAGGACTGAAAGCGGCTTGAACCCGTCCCGCAGATTTACGCGATCAACTTCGATAGTCGTCTCAGCGCAGCCGGCCAAGTCGACTATCTCGCTGCCGGGTTTGCCCACCGCGACCGTAATCCGCGCCTGCGGAAAGCGCTCGCGAATCGCCCGCAACGCCGGCAGGCTCATAACGACGTCGCCGAGTTGCCCGAAGTCGATGACGAGGATGTTGCGAGGGTCGAATATCACTTCAAATGCTTGTCAAAAAACTCCGCACCGGCATGATACGAGCGCACCCAATCCTTGTGCAGCAGCAAGTCGTGTATCTCGTCGGGGAAGATCAATTCTTCGAAGTAGACGCCATTGGCCCGCAGACGTCGCACCAGATTCACGGTCTGCGCAAACTCGACGTTGCGATCGTCGTCACCGTGAATCAACAGCACCGGCGACTTCCATTTGTCCACAGAAGATATCGGCGAAGAGTCACGCGCCAGCCGCGCGCGCTCTGGAGCTTCGATGGGCAAAGGTAAACCAGCCACGCGTAAACTCCAATCGTGCACGCCGTGAAAATCGACACCCGCGGCGAAAATGTCGGAGTTGCGCGCCAGTCCCAAGGCAGTTAAGTATCCGCCGTACGATCCGCCCCACAGACCGATGCGTTTCTGATCTACATCATCACGGCTGCGCAGATACTTCGCGCCCGAAACGACGTCCTGGTACTCCGACGCGCCGCGCGCCCCGCGATGTTGGGCCATGCGAAAGGCGCGACCATAGCCGATGCCGCTGCGATAGTTCACCGACAAGACTATGTAGCCGCGGCTTGCCAGATACTGATTCATCGCGTAAGAGTTGTGATAGTAATAGAGATAATGCCAGCCAAGCAGCATTTGTCTGACAGGTCCGCCATGCATGAATACCAATGCCGGCTTCTTGCCCGAAGCATTGGGCGGCTTGAACAACTGCCCATGAATCTCTAGACCATCGGCGGCTTTGAAAATCACCTGCTCGGGCACGACGAGCTTTGCGGAAGGAAAATCACGCGGCAGTGCCTGAGGCGCCAGCGGCTTCATGTTCGAGCCACCAATCGAAGCGGTGAACGGCAGGAAAGGATCGCGCGCGGTCGAATGAAAGAAAGCGATCTGGCGGCCGTTATCGAACACCGCGGGATACATTTCAATGCTTTCACCGCTGGTGATTTGCTGCGGCGCACCTCCGTCGACACTGACACGCCACAGATGTCGCCGATCGACGTCGTTCTTGTTTGTCGAGAAGGCAACAAAAGATTTATCCGGCGCGAGCGCGACGTTTTCGACTTCGAATTCGCCGGGAGTCAACGCCGTGAGCGCGCCGCCGTCCGTCGAGATCGAATAGAGATGCATCCACCCATCTTTTTCCGAAGGGAACAGCAAACGATTCCCGGCGACCCATTGCCAGAAATCTGAGCCCCCCTGGCCGGGATACGAATCGTTGTCCTGATCGCCGGAACGCCAAATCTGTTTGCCTTCGCCGCTTTGCGCTTCGGCAACCCAGATGGCCCAAGGCTGCAAGCGATCGCGGTCGTTCGAGTAAGTGTCCGTAATATTGAACAGCCGAATAAAAGCAATCCGCTTTCCGTCTGGCGACCAGCGCGGCGCGATGTCGCGATCGGTGCTCGGCGAAAGGAAGCGCAGACGATTCGCGCGCGCGTCATAAATTGAAATGAAACTGTGATCGCCGCGAGTCGAGCTGAAAGCCAATTGCGATCCATCGGGCGACCACTGCGGCCCGCCAACGTTGCCGCGCATTTCGAACAGCTTGCGTTCCTTGCCGCCGATTACAGGCGCCGTCCAGAAGTGGCCTTCGCGAATCCAAACCATCTGATCGCCCGCTGAATTGAACACCGGTCCGCTGCCTTCGCCCATCTTCGTCGTGCGTCCGATGCGCACATCGACGACCCAAACTTCCTGCTTCGCACCGGCGGGATCGGTCGTTGGGTTCGGATATTCTCCCGCGGGATTCTTGCCTTGGCCGCGCACAAAGGCAATTGCATTCCCACTTGGCGAAAATACCAGATCGCTCAATTCCTGCCCGTCATCGCTGTCGTAATGCGTCAATTGTCTGCTCGCGAACGACGGCCCTTCGGCAATCCAGACATTGCGCTTTCCTTCGGCATCGAATGCCCACGCGACCTTGTCGCCGCGCTTTGAAACGGTTAGCTCTGACGGGAAAGGCGAATTCGTGACTTGTTCGAGGGTGAAGCTTTGCGCTTTGACAAAGCAGACCAGCGCAAGCAGAAGCGCAATTGACAGCGAGCAGAAAATGAGACGACGGCAAAGTTTCATGGGGCTCTCCTATTCTTAAGAAAATCGCATTGAGCAATCAGCGCGGACGATTCTAGCACCGACGCCAAGTTCGCGTTAACTGTGATTAGTGCTTTTGTTGAGGAAGGCCGGCCCGGCCCGCAGATACGACTGTTTTCGCTCTGATCGAGAGTGAGGTCTAGGGATTCAGACTCGCTGCTCTGGTGCGGTCTGTTGATCGGTTGGAATAGGCATCAATTCACTGCGGTATCCGCACGTTTCAGTCGCACAATAACGCGTCGTGCCTTTCTTCGTGGTCTTTTCCAATAAGAACGGTGCTCCGCACTGCGGGCAGGCTCCCGCTACCGGCTTGTCCCAAAAAACGATTTCGCACTTCGGATATTCCGAGCAGCTGTAGAAGACTTTGCCTCGCTTGGATCGTTTAACGATCAGTTCGCCTTTGCAACCCGGGCGTGGACAGGCAACGCCGGTAGTTTCGCGTTTGATGTATTTGCACTTCGGATAATTCGAGCACGAGATGAACTCGCCGTAACGACCCTGGCGCTTTACTAATTGCGCGCCGTCGATTGGGCACTTCTCGTCGATTGGTTCGGGTGGCGCCGTGAGCTTGCCGCTCTTAGAAATCTTCCTAATGTTCTTACATTCAGGATAACCCGAGCAACCGTAGAAAGGTCCGAACCGCCCGCGCCTTAACTGCATTGGCTTGCCGCACAATTCGCAAGCCTCGATCTCTTCTTCGCCATCGCTGGACAGCTTCGCCTTAGCGTCGTCGGGAGTTGCTGCCGGCTCAGCATCTCGAGTCGCGCTACAATTCGGACACTTGAGATACTTACCGAAGCGGCCGAGCTTCATCACCATGCCCGGCGTGCCGCACTTCAAACAGACTTCTTCGGTGGGAGTTTCTTTCTCTTTGATATCCTTTGCGTACTTCTGGAACTTCGACAGATCGTCCTTGAACTTGTCGTAGAACTCGCTCAGCGCATCGGTCCACTTGAGCTTGCCTTCCTCAATTTCATCCAGTTCCTCTTCCATCCGCGCGGTGTAAGTTTCATTGAAGAGATCGTCGAATCCGCCTTCGATCAAAACGTCGTTAACGGTTTTGCCGAGCGCCGTCGGATGAAAACGGCCATCTTTCTTTTCCACGTACTCGCGATCCTGAATCGTCGTCATGATCGCGGCATAGGTTGAAGGGCGACCGATGCCCTTCTCTTCCAGAGCCTTCACCAGAGTTGCTTCAGTGAAACGGGGAGGCGGCTCGGTAAAATGCTGTTCGGGATCGATCTTGTTGAGCGTCAGCATTTCACCTTCAGCTACCAACGGCAAAGTACGCTCAGCCTCGTCATCTTCCGCGACCGTTTCGTCGCGGCCTTCCTGATAGACTTTCAAAAAGCCATCAAACTTCTGGACCGATCCGGTCGCTCGAAAAACGAATCGTCCGGCCTGAATGTCAATCGTCGTTTGGTCGAAAAGCGCGGGCATCATTTGTGAAGCCACGAATCGTTGCCAGATCAAACGATAAAGCTTCAACTCTTCGGGCTTGAGATATTTCGCCAGCGAATCCGGCGTGCGCGTTACATCAGTGGGACGAATCGCCTCGTGCGCATCCTGTGCGGCCTTTTTCGACCGGTAATGGACCGCTTTTTCCGGCAGATAGTTTGGGCCGTATTGCGAGCCGATGAATTCCCGCGCTTCGTTGAGTGCGGTATCGCTAACTCGCGTCGAGTCGGTACGCATGTAAGTGATCAAGCCGACTGACCCCTCGCTGCCAATCTCAACGCCTTCGTAGAGATGCTGCGCGATCATCATTGTGCGCTTCACCGGAAAGCTGAGCTTGCGCGAAGCTTCCTGCTGCAATTTCGAGGTAATAAAGGCTGGAACAGGATTGCGTTTGCGCTCTTTTGTAGTGACTTCGTTGACAACGAAAGATTGCCCCTCGATCTCGGCAACGAGATCCTTTGCTTGGACGTCGTTGCCGATTAGGATTTCAGACTTCTTCAGATCCTGATCAAAGCCGCTGGTCTTGACCGTTTGTTCGCCGACTCTCAGCAAACGCGCATCGAACGGCGGCGGTTGCTTGCCCGCAAGGTTCGCGATGATCGTCCAATACTCAGTCTTGACGAAGGCTTCGATCTCGCGTTCGCGCTCAACCACCATGCGGAGCGCCACAGACTGCACGCGGCCCGCGCTTAATCGTCCACCGATCGTGCGACACAGCAGAGGTGAAACTTTGTAACCAACCAACCGATCAAGCACGCGCCGCGCCTGCTGCGCATCGACCAAATTCTCGTCAATCTGTTTCGGGTGCTCGAACGCTTCCTGCACTGCGCGCTTGGTAATCTCATTAAACATGACGCGATAGGCGGGTGTCGGCGGATGCTTCGGCACGATCTCTTCGGCGAGATGCTGGCAGATCGCTTCGCCCTCGCGATCAGGATCGGCCGCGAGATAAATTGCCGACGCTTCTTTCGCTGTCTTCTTCAGATCGGAGACGATCTTCCTGTTATTACGCTTCTTGGAATCGGGAATGATCTCGTAATCCGGCGCGAAATTATTCTGGATATCCACCCCGAGCCCCTTCGACGGCAGATCTTTAATGTGCCCGATCGAGGCCTTCACGATGAAGTCGTTGCCGAGATATTTATTGATCGTCTTCGCCTTGGCGGGCGATTCCACTATGACTAAGTTTTTGGGCATTTACTGTTTTGCTGTTAACGCGTTCTTTGCTTCCAAAGCTCTGTCCCGCTCGTTACGAGCCAGAATTCCAAAACCAAGAAAATAATTTCGTAAATCAGGCCGGGACCACGGCTCTGGCTTTTCGCTACAAAGCTGATCGCGAACGATTTCTCTGACACGACATAGTTCCTTCAAACGATGGTTTCGCCAGCGCGGATCGGCAACGGTTAAGTCAAACAGTTCCATCATTCGCGCCAGCGCGTGATCAAAGGCTACCCTATCCTCTCGCTCCTTGGCTCTAAGCGCTCGCTCATACTCGCTGCCAACATTTGCCAATTGTTCCGCAATCGAGAAGGTAAACCAACGTCCACCTGCAAGTTCCGGATGATAAACCTTCACTGCACTAACCTCCCTACAATTTCAACGACACGATCGCGAATTGAAGGCTCTTGAACCTCGCGTGAAAGATTGTCTTGTCGCGGTCGAATATTAATTACCGAGTCGAACTCAACCAGTTCAGGCAGCTCTCGGCGTGGATGCAGATTGATGCCCCAGAGGTTCTCCTGGAGCGAACCTCTCTCCAGCAGATAACTTTCTTCATCCGCATGCAAGCCACCGCCAATTGCCATCACGCCCTGCTCCGTATCGACTACTGCCTTCACCATATTACCGAATCGCTCGCGAGCCATGTCGAGAAGGATTTGCCTCGCGATCGGCTTGTCAACCAGGATTATCTCCATTGCTTCATCAACAGACAGTCTGACTCGCGCCACTTTCTCCAAAAATGCGTCAGGCTCCGCCATTCCGGTCACGCACTGATGACGCGAGGATGACTGAAGGTTGCTTATTATCGATTTTCCCGAGTCCTTCAGCGAGCTTGAACATAACACTAACTGTGCCCGAAAAGCCAAACCGCCAAAATCCTGAATAACATCGCGAGTTGGCAAAACCGACCTTGTGGCAGTCGCGTGAAGATTCGCTGACTTTCTCGAGAATGTATCAGATACGACGGCCTTCTCTGTGCTAAAATTGCGAAATTCCGGCAGAGAAAGCAGCAAGATGGGAGTCGCCAAAGCCGTCAAAGGAAAATGAGGAATTCCACAATCACCATCCTTGTAGCAACGGCTTTGTTGGTTGCTGCGTTATCGGGATGCAGGAAGCGCACGAACTCCGAAGAAGCGGCGCCCGACACTTCGACTTACCATCCCGAAGCCACGCCCGCGACCCAATTCGAGCGCGACTTGAAATACATTCGTGACGCACACTTCGCCTACGTCTGGGTCTTCTCGCGCAAAGACGGAAAAGAATTCACGAAAGCAGATTCAGATGCTCTGCGTACCAACGCCCCGAGAGTTGTCGATTGGGTGACGACAGATTCAAACCGAAAGGTAATCGGCGGCTCGAACTTCGCGATCGACCCGCCACAAATGGCGGCGTTGGAAAAAAGATTTAAGGTCGAGGATTATTCAGGGAAGTAGTCTCAAATAGATTAGCCGCTCATCGGTGTTGGAAGCCCGACCTCCAGGAGTTTCGTCCGCGGCACGAATAAGAATATTTCTCGCAACGCTAGATTATCTTGTTTTTGCTATGGCCACCGAATTGCTCGTGCCAGACCATGCAAGAGTCGTAAAAGAAAACATCAACACGACGCTTGTTGGCCTCCTGGTCTAATCCAACCAACCCAAGAAGAAAGGAGGAGCATGAAATTCAAGTATCGATATCTCCGCGACTCAACGGGCTCTGGTCGCGATTACATCAGGCTCCCGCTGCTTCAAGTTCGGCTTGGCTCTGGAACAAATCGCACTGATGTGGTTGGCTTGGTAGACACTGGCGCGACGGATTGCTTGTTCGATCGAGACGTTGCAGATGCACTTGGAATTAAGTTCGCGGATTCGAACATAACACGAGAATACTTCGGCGTGGGCGGGCAGTCGGTACTCGGCCATATTCACCTGATCCGATTTCAAATTCAGGGATTCTCTGAGTGGGTCGAAATCGAAGTTGGTTTCGTTGACGCCAGGTTGCCGTATCAGCTCCTGGGCCAAGCCGGTTTTTTTGATAACTACGAGATAAACTTTAAGCGGTATCGTGGGAGGTTTGAGATTAAGTCGCGATCATTCCTACATCGGGACTAGCGGTACGAATATTTTGTCGGAAGGTGGGACTTTGAAGAAGGTTGTGTCTTTGAAGCCTTGAGATTCGGCCTTCTGTCTCGCCTCAAGAATACTATCACCGCTGGCCACAATACTCTCTTGGTCGCTGCCGTAGCCGATGATAGCGACCCACTTGTTTACGTATTTCTCCAGTTCTTTAAGGAAGTCCAGTTCCTTAGCATCTGGCTCCTGCTTTATCACCTGCTTATCCTCCGGACCAAAGTACCCGAAACAGGCTCGGGCGACAATAATAGCTTCCGAGACCTAGCTTTTCCAAACATCACATTGAAAATCTCGCGGCCCTCCCTCACAGTCGGGCTTCTGACACATCAAGCTACGGCACCAAAACCAACTTCCCAAACTGCGCCCGATCTTCCATCACCTCATGCGCCTTGCGCGCTTCAGCGAGGGGAAATGTGCGATCGACCACCGCGCGAATCTGGCCTGTCTCAATGAATTTCATCGCCGTTAACAGGTCAGCTTTCGATCCCATCATCGAACCAAGAATGGTTAGATGACGATAGAAAACATGCCGCAGGTCAGTACGCGCGTCGTAACCGCTGGTCGCGCCACAAGTCACCAATCGGCCGCCTTTCTTCAACGATAGAATCGATCCCGGCCAGGTCGCTTCGCCTGTATGCTCAAACACCACATCGACACCTCGGCCGTTCGTTAATTGCTTAACCTGCTTCGGCCAATTATCGCTCGAATAATTAATCGTTTCATCCGCTCCAAGCTCGCGCGCTTTTGCAAGTTTGTCATCTGAACTCGCGGTGGCAATCACTCGCGCGCCGCGCAGCTTCGCGATCTGAATTCCTAACGAGCCCACACCGCTGCCCGCCGCGTGAATCAAAACATCCTCTCCGGGTTGTACCTGAGCGCGCCTTACCAGCATATGCCAGGCAGTCACAGTCACCAGCGGCAGTGCCGCAGCTTCTTCCCATTTCAGATGCTTCGGTTTCTGAATCACATTCACACCGGGTACCGATAGAAGTTCCGCGTAACCGCCATCGCGGCCACTGCCGATGATGTCGTATTCGGCGCAGAAATTATCGCGTCCGGCGAGGCATTCAGCGCAGTGACCGCATGAAACACCCGGATGCAGCATGACTTCATCATCGGGTTTGATCCAAGTGACCAGCTCGCCAACTTCGCGGACCACGCCGGCGACATCGTTCCCGAGGATATGGGGCAGCGGAATCTTGATTCCAGGCAGACCATTGCGCACCCAAATGTCGAGATGATTCAGCGCGCAGGCGCGCACTTCGATCAGAACTTCGTTTGCTTTGATCTTGGGATCGGCGACTTCAGTGACCTGCAGAACCTCAGGCCCGCCGTGCTGTTCGAAAATGACGGCTTTCATTCTTGTTCAGGGAAATTCTGCGGCCTCTTTGCGGAATTGAAATCAATCTAATTATTCTTTCTATGAGCTAAACGTCCGGCGATCATGTTACTTAATTCAATCAATCCCGGCATGACGTAGAAGACCGCCACCGAACTCAGCAGCGCGCCCGTTAAAAATCGCGACAGTTGTGTGTTCTCCCAGATCGAGAAATACCCAAGCGCGAAATCAATCAGCAGAGGAACCGCAGCAAGAACCAACCAGATTCTTCGCGGAGTATCAGAGCGCTTCAATGAACGCGCGAGCGGATAGATCGATGCGGCCAAGGCAAAGCCTGCATACAGTCCCGTGCAACGCGAACAGACCGCGAATTGATGGCCGGCGATATGAAATGAGCGCTCCGGAATCTGATGACAGACGAAGCTGAAGGCTTTGTAAATTGCGGGCGCAAACCCGGCGTAGTTGCCGGATTGAGTAAGCGGTGCAGCAATGATCAGAGCCAAAACGGCGAGCGCAATCGTAGTGGTGAAGGCCCAAGCCGCAACCGCCAAACGATCGCCCTGCGTCGGTTCAACTGTGACCGAATTGGGTTCGACGGCCGCTGCACTCATTTTGTAGCGTTAGAAATCATAAGCCTGTGGAGGCTGCAAAAGGCGCTCGTGCCTCTGAGTTCCGACCTCTCATTTTCGTTACTCTTACCTCTGATCTCTAGTGTCGTGTCTCAGAAGTTCGCTGAACTAATCTGCATTGTCTGAATCAATAAAACAAGCACAAAAGCCGGGCAATTATTAAGACAAGTTCAAAGACACGACACTAGAACCTAACCACCGTGTCCGGTCCGCCTTCGATGTGCACGGTGTCAACGAAGCGAATGTGTTTCGATTCACTTGTCATCACCAACGAATGCGTGCGTTTGCCGGAACCAAAGAAGCGGACGCCACGCATCAACGAGCCGTCAGTCACGCCGGTCGCCGCAAAGATGATCTTCTTGCCGGGCGCGAGATCGTCAGAGTCGTAAACTTTGTTCGGATCGTTTATGCCCATCGACTTCAAACGCTCGATGACTTCATTCGCTGGCGGCACTTTATCGCGATCTACTCCTAGCCTTTCAGGATCAAAAA